>JAABUI010000062.1_pt1 | contig 167856 bp, 177 predicted proteins | sample 5559111 | NCBI WGS metagenome assembly JAABUI01 (sample SAMN10711870, study PRJNA513365) | rock metagenome | isolation source: Antarctica rocks | place: Antarctica: Victoria Land, Buttleship Promontory | reverse complement strand
CGCCCCGCCCCCGCCGCCCGCGCGCCGCCCCCCGCGGGGGGGGGGGTGATGTAGGTGCGGGGATCTGTGTGGTGCGGTTTGGAGGAGGGGTTGGGGCTGATGGATTGGTTGGAGCTGGGGAGGTTTGAAATGCGAGTGGGGGAGTTGTGATTGTGTGGGGTGGGTTGGATGAGCGGAGAGCGGGAGGATTTTTTGCGGGCTTGGTTGAAGTAGGCATCACGCGCCGTTGATCGGATGAGACTCGAAAGACTATAAACCGTGTCATCTTATCTATAAACTTAATTTTAACACTATTCCTGCATCCCCAAGCCAAGCTCACGAGCATTCTTGTGCAGAAGTATGCCTGTGATCTTGAAGAATCGAAAAGGCTGATTCATTCCCGTAAAGGGTACATTAAAGTACATTAGGTCAGAATAATACGTCCATGAACATTTGTATAGAAAATTTGCAGCATAAGCTCGTCCCTGAGACATGCAGAAAGATATTACGCCGGCTAAAGACTCGCTAAATGCGAAGATTGAGAGCTGGGAAGAAAATTGAGCAATGTTTGTGCAATATGGTTTTCCTTACATATGTTCGCCATCTCTCCGTTTCTTTCTTCCTTACTATAACTTCATTCTCTTTCGATTTGGGAAAGGAAAATATGAAAAAAGCTCGCTCATCATAAACGTCAGCGCTAAAACGCGGAGTGCAAGAAGGAGACATTAGGAACGTAAAGGGTGTAATCGACATAGGGAATCGTAAAAGTATGTCGTCATAAGATATCAATCGTGGGTGAAGTCAATTTTTTACGCTCGTGGCGACGACGGCGAGAACGATCTGTGGCATCATTAGGTGGGATTTTCCAAGCACACTAGGCGTCAACTTACAATGGCAGCGATGATGAGTAGGCCAACAATCGACATCAACTGATTGAGGCTTCGCCACCATCTTGCGTTCTCGTAACGCCTTTCATCGACGGGATCAAGGGCGTTTTCGAGGTCTCGGAACATCGTCACACGGCTAATACGCAGGGCAGGGTCTTTTTCATTGTGTATCGGGCGAGGCGGTAGAGGTAGGAAGGAAGCGATAAACCAGGCTGGATCATGTTAGAATTCCCAAAAGGGAAACGATGGAGGCCTGACTTACCTATAGGGAATACAAAACCGACAGTGAACAAAATAATCTGTGCAGTCCGTCTACTCATGGTGTGTCCTTCGGCTTGCTCGTCTAGACTTGGCGGCTGGAACAAGCTTCTCCGGCCCATGGCTCTCCTGTCATGCCACAAATGAGGTGACCAGATTTGCGAGACCTTTCGCCTTGGCTGGCCTTGAACTTCCACCAGTGTGGCACCTGAAGGCTGCAAAGGCTCGGTGGGCTCCGCAGGCTCTATCGCCATTGACTCTCGGTCCCCTCGTCGCTCATCTCCTTCGCGAGGTCGAGTTCGAGGGCGTGAAACGCCAAGGGAGACCTCGGACGTCGAAGGACCGGTTTGCGGGCGAAGTTCGCTGATGGACTCCCGGCTTCGTGCGTAGTAGGTTCTAGAACTAATTTCAGCATCGGGTATGACCTCACTGCGCCAAATTTGACTTACTTCGCCCATGCTGGAATGCTGTCTCGGAGAAAACTTCCTCTCCTTCCAGGCCTTGTCTGTAACGCATTCCGGCGTAGACTCGGATACGAGTCTCGTGAGAAGAAGCTACGAAAGCCCGAGTCCCGAGATCCAGGTATTGGCGATAGCATTTCAGGAACGTTGTCGTCACGCTCGTTGACGACGCGAATGGTTGAGCCTGTGGTATTCCTACTCCTGCGAGGACTCAGAGCTGGTAACGAAGGCGGATTCGAAAGATCTGGAGTTCCCTCCGACTCAACGGTGGAGAGATGAGGGTTCCAACGGTCTGGGTGATGTTCGAATGTACGCGGTGGTCGGCTAGGAACGTTTCTCGAAGACTCTGCCCATGATCCTGATGCTGTTGGTGGACGAATGACAGGATACTGAAGGCTTACGTCGCTGTTGCTCGACGCTTGCACATTTGCATACATAGGACCGGAAGAGGCATGACGCCTTTCTGTAAGCGCCCCCTCCGGGAAGACATCATCAGAAGCGGTCCACGAGCCTGCGGATGCCGGGGGAACCCTCTCTTCACGTCCCCTAGGGTTCACTCTTAAAGGCGCAGGAAGGGAGTCTCTCGAGCTATTGGAAAACCCTGAGACTGGGCTTGGGAAGGCCGTGTATGAGCCACGAACTCGGCCCTTGGGTCTCAGGACCGTTCCGGTAGAATCCGCGGACGACAGAGAATTGTCGGAAGATTTGGCTGCCACAGGCTGTCGAGTGGAGTTGTCATTAAAGTTTTGCATAAACGAAGGTGATCCTAGCGCCTCGGTCCGGCTAGACACGCTGGGTAGCTGCACGATCTCATCTGATAGTCGCTCGTCTTCGTCAATGCAGTGATCCATAGCGAGTAGCCGGGTATCGACGTTGGTTTCAGCTGCAGCCGTCCGTTCCAAGTCTCGTGTAAATGGCAACGTCCGCCCAAATGAGTCGGCTGTCGATGGTTGAAAGGATGCTCCATTATTGATGTTGGCAGGGCTAGCTATTTCTTTGCCCTTGGTTGTAGGAAACCGTGATTCCAGGTGTTCCTGCTCAAGATCGTCTACGGGACTACCCTCTTGTGAAACACTATCATCCTCAAACACGAACCCTTGTCTCTTAGGCGAAAGGATGTGAGACGGGTGGGTGGGGTACGGATTGCTTGGATATATGGGTGCTCCAGGTTCTCCGATCATGCGTAGGGTAGGTGATGCGACTGAATTGATATGGGAATCGGATCTTTCGTGTAACGGTTGTCTTGGAGGAGAGGACCTCAATGGATTTGGGAGGTGAGACATTATCGGCGGTCGTAAATGGCATAACGTTGAAGAAGTGTGGTATTATATTTTGTACTTGGACAAGTATGTGGTTCTGTGCTTTTTTCCCCCTTTTGGGTAGATATTGAGAAAATGCCTGGCGGGCGACTGGGAGGACGACTGGGAGGGCGCTGGAAATGACACGACGTGAAAAGGTATTAATTAATGGGTGACCGAAGGAGTGACTGGTGAACGGAAATCGTAAACATCTATTAATGAGTGTATAGAAGGTTAATCATCAAAATGCAATGAAGGAGTACTGTAGTATGTAGAGGGAAAGGTAAAAAAGGAAATCCAGGAGAATTAATCGATAGGGAAGTGGGATGTTTTCCTTTAGGGGGTGGATGGCGGGATCGATTTCAGCCCTCAGCCTCCCGCGATTAGCCAGGTACCAATAAGGTATGCAAAGGTCGACCAATGACACCTGTCTTGAGATGGCTTTTGCTTACGGTTTTCGAAGAATTATTGCTTTGATCAAGTAGAAGTTTTGTTTTTTTCTATTTGGAAGAGCAGAGCAAGAGGACGAAGTCGAGAAATAGGCATGATGGGGGGGGACTACTCGTACAAGTTACGATACTTTTCTCAATCATTTTCCACAATCTTTATCGATTGGAGATTAAAAGTACAATTCTGCGACGCGAACCGCGTTTGTTTCTATAATTAATTAATTTCCAAAATCGTTTGGAATTTCCCCTGGATTCCGTCGACTATTTAATTAACCTTGTTCGGGTTAGACTGTCCGTCGATTGGAAGCGAGCTCAACGGCTCCTCCCGGCGTGCTTGGCACTCCCAGGCCCAATCAGTCGTCATCAGACGAAACATCGTGAAGCCTACGGAGTACTTGACTCCGTACAACTAAGTGTCTCTGAAACATCTTCACTACAAGTAACTAACGCAGGGTGAAAAAGATGGTGACATCTGCACCCTGACAGAAACAACCGCCATGGCTCCTACCGGCTTGTATCAGCGTCTCTCTAACTACATCATGGACGGTAAGTCTGTCGTAAACGCCGTCGGTGGTTCGTCGAGGATTGATATGCTGATAGAAGACAAAGCAGGAAAAGAACCACAGCCTGTGCTTTCCACCACTGCTGCTGCGGTTATTTCGGTACGTAGCCTCTTCTTTGTTTGTTTGTTTCTATCATCCCTCGGAACATTATCTGCACATCATGCTTGTAGCTGTTGCCCCTTTTGAACCTCTACAACGTTTGATCATATCTTAAAAAGCTTTCCTTCGACTGTCCTATCCGGCCACTCACCACCGGCCCCAGATAACTTACACCCTCCTCTACGTCCTCCCCTTCTACCTCTCCCCCACCACCCGCCCCTCGCCGACCCTCTCCCGCGACGCCCCCTCCGTCATCCGCGCTCGCATCCGCTTCGTCACCGCCTCCGTCACTCTCTGCTCCATCGCCACAATCTACATCCTCTCCACCCACGCCCACGCCTCTCCCTCCGAGATCCTCCGCCTCCTGGGCTGGTGGCCCGTCCGCCCTTTGGCAACCTTGAAGAGCTTGTTTCTTACGGCTATCCTCTTTGCGGGCCCTCTGTTCGAAAAGGGGGTTTGTGAATCAGGGTGGCGGGAGTGGATCCGGGGACGCAGCTTGCATGAGACGCTGAGTAGCTGGATCGGCTGGCGGAATTACATCGCTGTACGTCCCTCTCACAAGGCCCACCCCTCCCCCAATTAACCACTCCGCAGGGCCCTCTAACAGAAGAACTCCTCTTCCGCTCCCTCCTCCTCCCCCTACACACCCTAACCCCCCTCACCCCCACCCCCCTCATCCTCCTCTCCCCCCTCTACTTCGCAATCGCCCACATCCACCACTTCTACGAATACACCCTCACGCACCCCTACACGCCCCTGCTCCCCTGCTTCTTGCGCTCTGCGCTGCAGTTCGCCTACACGACCCTGTTTGGCTGGTATGCGAGTTTTTTGTTTTTGCGAATGGGCAGTCTGTGGACCGTGGTGCTGGTGCATGCGCTTTGTAATTGGTGCGGGTTGCCTAGGGTTTGGGGCCGGGTGAAGGCCGGGGAGGTAGTGGGACCGCCCGTGGGGAGGGGTAAGGAGGATGGGGCCGGTGGGGGGGTGGAGGTTGCGGGGGGGAGGTTGGGCATGGGGTGGACGGTGGCGTATTATGTAATTTTAGTCGGTGGGGCGGTGGGTTTTGCGAGGGAGTTGTGGCCGATGACGGTGTCGAGACACGGGTTGATGAAAAACTGAGGGACGAGACATTTCTCGTCGATTCTTAATCCTCGAAGCCTGCGTGTTATGCTCGAGCAGATGCTTGCGTATGCTCAAGATCAAGAGCCCTCCGCCATATGTTCTGAGCGCATCACCAACGCCGCCGGCTCGGATGTGAACGCCTCGTACGCCCTTTGCGCCGCCTGATACAAGCATACCCCGCCAGCCCAGACATTTCCTATCGCAATGCCAATCACTTCCCCTGAGCTCTCCTCGTAGAGAGTCAGATTGTTACCACCAGCTCTTCCCCCATTTACCCTCCCCGCCCTCCTTCCTCCTGCCCACCCTCCTCCAATCAACTCCCCTCAAACAACCCCTCCTTCATCCCCAGCCGACACAACTTCGCCACACACCCCCACAACTGCACCAGCGTCTGCACCCCCTCCAGCACCCGCATATGGCAAAACCCAATCTCCCGAATAAACTCCAACCTCATCCCCTCACTCAGCCCCTCCACGCTCTTCGTAACCCGGAACATCGTGCTGATAATGTCATGACAGCTATACCCCAAATCCCACAGCTCGCTCACGCCCGCGACGGCCTCTTCGACGCGCGAGCCGTGGCACGCTTTGATGACCGCTTGCACTTTGACCGGGTGCGGACTGTCGACGACGCGGAAGACGTTTTCGCCGCTCACGAGCCCGAAGCCTGCGGCCGTGCTTTGCAGGTTGTTGATCGCCTGGCGCATGTCGCCCTCGGCGCTGAACACGAGCGCCGCGACGCCATCGTCTGTATACTCGACCTTTTCCGCCTCGGCAACCTGCAGCAGGCGCCTCACGATCTCGGCGTCCGAGAGGCGGGCGTAGCGCAGGATGGCGCAGCGGGACTGCAGGGGCTCGATGATTTTGTTGGACATGTTGCAGGCGAAAGCGAAGCGGGTGGTGGTGGAGTAGATTTCCATGGTGCGGCGGAGGGCTTGCTGGGCGCCCGAGGTCATGCTGTCGGCTTCGTCGAGGATGACGAGTTTTTGGCGGCCGGGGGGGAGGGTGACTTTTTTTTGGGCGAAGCCTTTGATGCGGTTGCGGACGACGTCGATGCCTGTGTGAGAGAATCGTTAGTACGGGGGATAGCGGTGGGGGGCAAGGGGCTTTGGAGTACCTCGCTCGTCGCTAGCGTTGAGCTCGAGGACAGCCTCCTTGTATGCGTCGCCTAGCAGCTGCCTTGCAAGACACAATATCGATGTCGTTTTGCCGATTCCTGGCATCCCAGAGATAATAACATGCGGCATGTTTCCATCTTTGGCGATAATTTTGAGGCGCTCGATTGTCTCGGAGTTGCCGACTATGTCGTTTAGATATACCGGTCTGTACTTCTCTACCCTGGGTGCTTGTTAGAATTGTAGGTAACGGAAGTTGATAATTGGATATACCACGGCAAATCGTAGGATGCAGCGGTGCCATTCGTGTTTGCCTTGATACTGTTGCCAGCGGCAGCTGACGATGATTCCGCTTTGGATGACATTGTGAGCTTGTAAAGGGCAAGGGTCCCGTTGAAAGCCGTGGGAGACGCGATTGGCTAGCGCGTAACCCCAATGGGGATAAGTTCAAGCACGTGATTTATCGGCTAGTAGAGTACCATTCAGGTACTCTCTAGGTACCTTACGGAGAATATCGTACAAAAATTTAACAAATATCACAGCGCGATGGCAGAGTACATAAAGGTCGGACTAGACATTAGGAACGGCATGTCTTTCCTCTACTTAGAGACAGTCAAACAAGCGTAGAAACACCCGAGTGTACCGAAGATTATCGCCTTCCAGTGTGGGAGGGTGTAAACTAGGGGGATGATGTCGCTCAGCCTCACCAGGGGAGCTTGGAGCCTCGCTTTTACAAAGATGTCTCGCTGATTCACCATTACAATGACAAGATTTGCTACATGGAACCTTTATCAATCTTGGGAGCTGCTGCCGCGATTGTGGGCATCATTGATGTTGCTACAAAAAGCATCAACTCTTTGCGTCGGTTGCAGCAACAGTGGAGTGGAACCGATTCGACAGTGAGCCTTCTCGTTGCACAGCTTAATACTCTCAATGCTGCGCTAAATCAGATTTCCGAATGGATGTCTATGAGTCTTGAGACTGTGCCTCAACACCATCAGCTTATTATTGATCTCGACACTTCGCTGAAGAGCTGCAAAATTCTGATACTCTTTATAGATAGCCACTTATCTCGTCTTGAATGGGATATTACTAATACGTTGACTCTCGAGAGCAAAGTTAGAGCATTATTGAAGGACAAGAGTATCACGGATTGTGTAAACCACCTACACGGTCAAATTGCGGCTCTCAACCTTCTTCTCACCGCACTGAATTGGTCAGCAGCCCACTGAATCAAGAGAAATGTTTCACTAAATACGTGCTTACACATACAGTCGCTCCATTTCAGAACAAAGAGCCGTTCTTGAAACCAGGACGAGTCGAAGCGTCTTTGATCAAGTCAAGGATGATTCATCCTCGCTTTTCTGCCTGAGGGATTCATCATCCTTTGAGAGTTCATTGACTGCTTCAACCGAGCGCTCATCGCTACTCAGCAGGAGATTTGACTTCGATCACGAAATTTTGGGGTCGAAACTTTATCAGGGGCAGATAAGGTCGTGGATAAGACGAGGACTTCGCCGAGAGAGTAACCCGGATGGATCATCGTCTGTTGAGAATCAACTCAAGAGGGATAGGCTTTCAGAGCGAAAAACCCAAAAGCTGTTACTAATTGAACCGCCCGACGGTGAACAATCGATGGGACTCGAAAAATTTGAGCTTTGGAATACTCGAAATATTGGTAACGATCTGCGATTATCATATAAAGCTCATATAATATCTATCGTTTACGATGCGATGCGTACCATACTGCAAGAGATGAAAGAGGTGGGATCCCATATTTGGGAAGACCCTAAATATCAGAACTACATTCAAACTCTTCTGATGCAGCTCACAACATCTGAATCCGATTCCTTTCCGATAGACGTTGCTATTGCTATCGCTGCCTTGTGGGAGAACGAAGCTGTGAAACAACTCTATAATCGGTGTAAGGGGAAGATCTATTGGCGAGCGAGTGACTAGTAAGTCAATCATGTTTTACCACTTTCAGTAGAACTTCAGTACGGTAGACAACTAATCACTGAGGTCGTTTAGTTATATTGATTCAATAGATCGGATCGCCAGACCAGAATATTTGCCCAATGACAAGGATATTGTAAATTCCAAGGGCAAGCAATGTGGACTTGAAGAGACTACCGTCATTTTTAAGCGGCTCATCTTACGAATCATAAAGCCCGACCAAGAAATTTTGGCCCGTCAGAAATTACTTCGACTATTCTACGAAGTTACGGTAGTCATATTCTTAGCGGATTTATCTGGCTACGATAAGACGGTAGACGAGCATATTTTCGAAGACAAACGCAGCACTCATCTACGCAAGACTCTGATGCAGTTTGAAGATGTCTGCAATTCTTCGTGGTTGGCGAAAGCTGGAATTATCCTGGTCCTGCATCGACTTGAAGCATTTAGGGAGAAGATTGCGATCAATCCACTCCGGAAGTACTTTCCCGACTACACGGGCGGTGCGGACTATGCCTCAGCTTTAGCATATATCTCAAACAGGTTAACCTCTCTAAACCGATTCCCGGACCAAGTAGTAATTCATCATTCCATGCTTCAGGAAGATGATTCGTCTCTTATTGCCTTGGTCGTCAAGGTGGTCAATAACAGAACCTTAGAATCAAATCTTAAGTCGATAGCCTAACAGGAAGAATATAACCGAGATAGTGAGTAGGTCTCAAAACACACATTTGAGCCGTTTACTGACTTGATGCATCAGGGGACATCTAAGGAGTCATCTCTCTACTCGTTATACTCTTACTCATCTTAATATAATCTATTAATCTATAACAATCACCATCAGCACCAAAATCCCCCTTCATCTTGCCATTCTCTAAATCAACTCGCAAAAGCTGTAACCTATTCTAAAAGCGTTACAGAAAGAATCAGCAAAGCCAACAAAGAGTATCTCCATATCGAGTACCAAAACCACTTCATCGTAACTTCTAAGCTCCCGCGACAGACAGCAGAACAAAGATCCCAACCTCTCAATGTCAAACCAGTCCGATGCCCTCCAAGCAATCAAACCACTATTCAACACAACCCTCGCGATCGGTACCAGCACCATCTGGCTTCGGAAATTGTCACTCCCCCCCGCCCGAAAGAGCAGCAATCCTGCTTCTGAAGCCTACGGTGGAAATAACAGGACAGGACAGGGCCTTACAGGGAGTGCTTGCGATGGCGACATTTTTCTACTACAAATTAGTTATTTTTTTTAAAAAAAAAGAACAAGAGAGTGCTCTCCTTGAGAGGAATTGGGGGCTGATGGTTCAATCAGGCTGTGGTTGGAACTGTTGGTGCTCCAATACCTCCATCTTAAATTACCAGAAAGATAATCACCAGAAGACTAATCCAGTACCATTTCCTCCGTCTCCATTGTCTCGGCGCAATGTAACTGTTACCTTGAGGTACCTCTTTTAATCTTTCATCCTTCATCCTTGTAAGATGTAGTCTCCAGAAGATGATCTTGAAAATAGTAGGCAAGTTCGGGGGGATATACCAATGGATCATGGGTAGCCTTTGGGGCGTTTAAGTAGCTAACCTTTGGTTGAGAGTCAAACTCGCGCTGGACGAAGTTTCAGATCAGATGGGAGAAATGGATAAGATGTTCGAGGATCTTACGTCCATGTCAGAGAACAGAAAACGGACCGGATAAATTCGTATTGAAATTGAGTAATAAATGCTGCAGCTCTTGTTGCGCAGGAATGATGACAATATGGAAACGTTTCACATTGAGACTTGTGATAATAAGTCATTTCTAGAGACAACGCAGCCAATAAACATCGTTGACAAATTGCTTATCTCGTGATCATTGTTTGGACCGGCTGTCGGGTTTCTAAGAGTTGCAAACGATGTTTACTGACGATTTAATACCTTGCTCTGATGGCATAATGATTAACAACGATATCCCATAAGGTTGCATTGCAGATGCGCTCGCCACGAGCCTGCGTCAAGAAGCTAAGATTTCGTCCGCAGCGACTTCTTATTATAATAATAGAAAACATCTCAATGGTTGATCAGCCTAGGCCAAAGGAAAGAAACGACCTTCGGATCGAACGGACGATTCCGATCCTCCACTTCCCTCACTTTCTGATATGCTCAAAGGATCAAGTCTCTTTTCAAAAGCTGTAGGTGGTTATTTATAGTTGGTGACAGAATGGCCTATCGCACTGGCTGGAATGACGAAAGATTTGGATCAGGAGACTTATTATTAGGACAGCTCGTGTATAAGAGGATGAGCGAGCGAGCCGCGATAAGCGCGGGTGGATAGAATAGGTAGGGAGTTTACTTTAAGTCAGTAATATTTTTGCCATCGTATCGCAAAGTGCTCACTCTCATGTCGAGATGTCCAACTGAAATTGGAGTCTTCTGATCCCTAGTATCGATCGAGTCCTCAAATTGATTTCCATACCAAAGGATATCTGAGAAGAGAAACTTAAATATTGACCTTCCAATCTATCAAGCTTGACCATAAACTACCAGCCATTACGGTAGCTAACAAGACTTTCTCGTAATGGATCGGTGTTCTGGAAGAGACGATGACTGGGAATATTGCACGGCTACTTGTGAGACGAATCTGTAACAATTATTTCAAACCATGAATGCCTTGCCTTGCTGTTGTCAATCCAGGTTTCTTGCAAAGTCAAAGGATTCTCTATTCGTACTCTAATATGTACAGCCTCTCGTTATAACACTTATATACATAATAAACTATATTCTAATTTTAATTCCAAAGCCAAGCAGGAATATCTCCCTCCTGTGCCCTTCCTCAATAACCTGCACCCAGTAACGCAGGAGCCCCTTCCAACCTTACCTTTGTCCGTTCTAACTTCTCACCTCGCTTTTGCTTCTCTGGCTCATCGGTCTTACTTATCTCCGCCCCGACCATCCTTACAACCCTACTCGATGCGCCCGGTCCTTACAACTCCCCTGACCTTCACCCCTCCATCTCCGCCTTCAACCCAAACCTCCCACAACCCATCCTCTCGTTTCTTCCTTCCACAAATCTTCATTTGTTCCTCTGCATACACCGGCGCTAGGTTCCTATATTCCAGCGCCTTGATACTTTCATGGGCATCCTTTTCCTCCAACTCGCTCCTCAAACAATCCAGCATTAGCACCACGGTCATAGGTCCATGGACTAGTAGATTGCGATGGCCTTCGACGGTGCGGCAGTACTCTTTGTCAAGGTGGATACGGTGCGCGTTGAATGTTAAGGCAGAGAATCGGAAGAGAAGAGAGGCTGACGGAACGAAGGTATGAGTGTAGTCCGGCGGATGGTTTGGGTTGAGGATTTTCGTACGGTTTGACGTGGATTGAGGGTTGCTGGGGAGGAGGTGGTCACGCATGAAGACTAGACTGCGGGTCTCGTCGATGATCGAGGTGTAGGGGTTGGAGCTGTAAGAGATTTGACGGCTAATCTGCACAAAGATCTTTTCTTCCCCGGGCCTGCCTTTGACAGTAACATCGCTGATGTGTTCGTCGCATGTGATACGCTGTTCGGAGATGTGTAAAGGGTGGTTGAACGCCATGGACCCACCGGCCCACATACGGCGGGTGAAAGGGCCACCGGGGGAGTGGAGGGGATCGGTGCCGTCCGGTAGAAGGGAGGATATTGGGGTTGGGGGGGGGAAGTAGACGAGGTGGTGGGAGGGTGGAATAGTTGACTTGTGGAGGTAGGAAGAGGCGGTGGATATGGAGGAAATGGGGGTTTGCGGTATAAAATCGGAGAGACTGAGAGAGAGGAGGTGGAAGGGGGTGGGGTAGGCGTAATCGTGGAGAGTAGGGAGGTGGCGGGAGGTCATTTGGGAGGCCAAGTGGGAGACATCAATCGAGGAGGGGTCTTGAATACTCTCGGTACTGGATTGACTTGATATCTCCCGCATCCTCGAACCACCACCATTTGCGAAGCTTTCACTGACCCGGCGAGACTTGCTAGTAACCCGGCAGGACATGTGCCGGCTTCCACCCAAGCCAGGCTTAAGCTGCCATAGCCGGGAGGAGCCTCTAGGTAGTTGGAGCCTCGCTGCCATGGCTCAAGAGAAAGTGCTCCCCATCCCATGAATTGCTAGAGGACCAAAATGCGGATGCAGCTTTCCCCGGATTTCGGCCCGCAGAGCACTAATGTAGCCGCCAAAGGCGCGGCTTGCGTATAATATGGTCTGTTTGCTTTAACGAACTTCAAAAGACCAACGTTGCAAATTAGACAAACGTTAGAAAGCAAACATGGCGGATCAGCTACTGATGCAGGCCCAGCAAATGTTCGAGGGACAGATAGTATGTCTATATGTCTACATACTCAATCCTCACCCAAGCGACTCATTTTGTTCACAGGATTTTGAAGGCCAGAAGCTCGCAGAGCTCTTTACCACCATCATCTTAGTTTCTTTTGCCGTAGGCATCTCCAGCACTCCTTATGTTCGCCTTAATAACAAGCGTTCGCAGATCTTGGCTTTGGTACTTGGATTCGCGCAACAAAACATTTACATTACGCTTTGGGTTGGTCTTGGGGGTACGCTATTGGCATTTTTCGTGGTCATTCCGCCATTTCCTATCTACAACGAGAACCCGGAAAGTTGGTTGCCAGCCGGGAGTGGAATAGCAGGGTCGGGAATCGAGGTTGATGGGAAGAAGATAAATTAGATTTAAGGGGAATTTAGCTTGACGTCTACTAAAAGCTGACCTGGGCTATACGTAAGGGCATTGCATTGCTGACCATTCGATATCATTACGAATAAGGTCCTGGAGATATAACATTAGTAAGTCCTTACCTCACTTCGTGAACTGTCTGCTGTTCATGTGTCTCGTGGTGCCCAACATGAGACCGACTCGGCAGCCATTGAATAATTGCCTCCTAAAGCTTTCCGTAATGTGTCAAGACCAGCTCCCCAGTTTTTCGTAAATCCACCGCGCTCCGTGTCATCAGTCCATATAATGTTGCCGTATATGAACCGTATCTGCGGTCGAACCCCAAGCATCTTGTAAACCCAGCTCTCAAGCGATCATCGACCGTATTTCTGGAACTCCCAGTCTCGATTATCGAGCGGACAGACTTGGCGTGTTTTCAGCCAGCGGGAGATACAGTGGAAATGGAAGGCATGCTATATAATGGGCCGCCGTCAGCTTCAAGAACCCTCGTTGCTAAAACGGGAGCTCACATTGCAAATACCCCAGGCAACTGTACACTCTTCACTTGTGGCCGATGCCTGGTTTGCTTGACACTCGATACCTGTATGGATTAGTCAATGCTCCTACGCACTGTAGCACGAGACCTACAAAGGTCCATGATGTGGTTTCTGCAGATCGCACAATTGTCCACAACAATATCCCAGGCCCATAGTGCTACGGCGTTCCACTACGGCAGATCAGCAATGCTTTCAGTAATAGGTGGATAGCTGGCAATAGTAGACCTTCTTCACCTCGAACCTCTTTTTGCCGTCCAAGCTAGACTCCACGGCTCCCCCAGATTTGGTGGATTTGGCGAGCGGCTTAGCTTTCAAGGGTGCTGAAGACTCAGCATCCGGCATGTCGACTTCGGCCATGGCAGGCGACTTTGGAAAAATTCGTGATTTAAATTACAGGGCCAGGTCGAGCTTTGCCCGGTTGTATTAATAATCGAAAGTTGACAGCTTGTGGAGTGTCTGCACTTAGGAAACCAGCTGGAACTGTCCGGAAAGCAACAGTCTGAAGCGGTGCCTGTATCGAGTAACTCTTTAAGCAAGCACAACTCGAGAGTTATATCACGTGGCCTGAAAGTTATTAACTGGGTACCGTTGTAAGGTAGGCAGTATCTAATCTTGCGTGGATGAATCACTCTTAGACGTTATGTGAAGCAAAGCAAAACTTCACATGACAAGGTTCACAAATGGACTGTCTCAGGCAGCCGAGATAGGTCTAGCGTGTGTGACCAACTAAGCCTCTTGTGCCCGCATTGAACGATGCGCAACCACTTCACAACAACACAACAATTTTTCCTTTGGATCACCATGAGCTGCATAAAAGGACAACTCATCCTCGACTCAAATGTTTCTCCACATATACCGAGATTGACCGCAAGACAAACACCTCCATGCTTCCCAGAGCCTCGCAAGTGAGCCTGCCTTGAACAAAGCAAACATCCTCTCACACTCAATCTCGAGTACATCTGCTTCCTCCCAGTATTTCGCCATCAACGTACCACATTAGCGTCATTCCCTTGTAAACAGGCTTGTTTCTTTGCGATCTGGTCGACGGTCTGCTCTGGCGAACGGCCACACCTATCTTACCTTCAAACCTCCTCCTCATTGATACGGCTGTTTATTTTTTCAAGCCACTATCAATAATCATGCCTCTAGTGGGGGTTGAGCCGGAGAAGTCCCGCCGGCAGAATCTACACTCTCGTCGTCAGAAGGTGGCTGCCAAAGCCTCATCATCAGACAAACAAGAGCCTGCAACCCTCCCAATACCACCCAATCCTACGACTACACCTACAAAACCCAAATCTATACTACGTCGAGGCTCTTCAAATGTTGCCCAACAGAATCAAGTCGTAGCGGATTCGAATAGCACACCTGCTACCCCTCCGCGCCCCACATCCATGTACGACACAATTAGCGAATCTCAGGAAGGAGAGGTCTCTACCACAGAGCCTAAAGGCCAGAGGAGGAGAAAGTCAGAAAAACCCCAAGGGCATAAACACAGCGGGTCTACATCTGCAATGCCAAGTCTCGGTACACCACAACCGAAAGAACGACAACAGTCAATGACCCCTGGACGAACCAATGCTACGCCATTGCAAGCGTACGCTGGCCCTACATTCCATGCCTCACCAGCAGCATCCGCATTGCCTCTGCCGAAGTTTTTCTCAAAGTCTGTTCCAGCAGCCGAGAAAGGCACCAGCTTATCGACTATGATGGAGAAGGAAGTAAAAGAGGTATATCCAGAACCACCGTCTGACGAAAATGAGGAATCTCCGACTTTCGGGAAGGCGCAGTGTATTGGTGAGACCCGAGTAAGGGAAGAGTCTCCTCTGGATATATTCTTCAAGGCCGACAGGAGGGAGAAGGCAAGGCAACACAGTGAAAGTACAATTAAAACTCCAATTGGCGCTTTCCAATCTCCTTCAACGTGTACTCCACCTTTTGGCTCCGTGCTTTCGTTAAATAAGGATGTACGACATCATTCGCGCCATGCAACAGGCAGCTCCATGGGAGAAGTGTTTCCTTTGGATATCGATGACAGAGCTCTAAATAGTACAGAAACGCATGACCCTTCCAACGAGCTATCCAGCTTCTCTACTAGCTCGGTTCGGCCCAATTCCGCGCCGCCAGATGCCGCAGGCCAAGCTGACGCTGAGGAAGAACAGCGCAAGGCTAAGACCTTGCTACTGAAGAAATTACTCATGTCACCCCAGCTTCAGCGCCCGACAGAGGCTTCCTCCCAATCTGAACTTAAACCGAATCATAGGGACTCTTCCATGCGGGAAGAGTCTCTATGCGTTCAGCGTTCTCCAGGTCAAGATATAAAGGGGTCAATGGCGTCAGCTACAAATACGCCTGGCGCACGTTCGGTTGTGGCTGTTCAGGATCTCAAACACGCAGCCAGCTTGCCTCGACTACAGGGTTCCTTGAACACGAAAGAGAAGAACACCGGCTCGCCTCGCTCACGCCCCCAATCTTCCAATCTCCGGAAGGAAATCCCTCTTCCTGCCTCGCCTATTCGGACCGATCTGCCGGAGCTCCCCGCTACTCCAACTCCGTCGCGAGTATCTAATCAATATGTTTCCCCAAAGCCACAAGCTCACAAGAAAATAAATACCAATGGAAATGCTTCAGCTTTCATTCCTGATTTTACAACAAACAAAATATTTCAGGGTATGGACAATACCCCTACCCAAGGTTCTAATTCAACGAAATCAATGGAGGACGACTTACGAAGGATCTTGAAGCTTAATGTTCTAGGCGGAACTGGTGCTAATGGAATCCAATTTTGAATGGTTGGGAATTTGATGTCTTCATGGAGGAATTGCCAATCGGAGTCGGCATTTTACTTCTTGGGAAATGCTAGGCGTTCTACTCGTTATGGACGGCGTTCTGTCACAAGCAAATTCTCGAGGGACTTTCGGATGACCATTGTCCATTTGGATTCATCGATGCACGGTACACTTTAACTTTTTACGCTTTTCCCACTTCTTGAAATATCGTGTTAGTACCACCATGGAATTGTTACATTAGATCTGGTTTTTCTGTTTGGCACTAAATGCCGCATATTTGCACTTTTCCTTCGTTCGCGAAGAATATTAAAGTGGGACAGCCTCCGGAATCGGTTACATTAGGGCTAGGGATGATCTCGGACTGTCCAAACATTCTACGTCTCGCCTGTTGGTCATTGGGAATTGGGACACCTGGCCTAAGGGCCCTTTGAAACACGCGAGACCACCGCACCTCTGCAAGTTTTCATTGTTTGTTCCTTTTCCTGGATGGCAGTTGGTGAGGTGGAGACCTGAGGTTGCAATGCTCTGGGGATATGGCATACTTACTGCACGTCTGCATCATTTCCTTTGTTGCTTAGGTGATTATTAGGAGGGAAGGGAAGACTGTGATGTTGGGGATGGGGACAGTATTCTCGAAGATAGTAATAGATAAGCTTGAGTGTCTAGAACGAGTATGAACACCGTCCTTAAGACATAACGAAGCTAACAGTCTACTTGGAATCATCACGTACCTTACTTATATCATGATGCCCTGTAGTTTGACTACAAAGAGGTTGTGCTTTATTCTGGATATCAAAAAGCGATGACAGAAGGCGCTAAGAGCAGTCTACCCTCAGATTGGGAAAGTGGCTCTGGCTTCAGATTGAATCCGGCCGTGATTCGACTTTTCAAATTCTCATTATTTTGCTGATTGAGTTGCCAAGAATATAAACATGTGTTACACCTACATATCTCTGGGGAGTTGCTATGAAATATTGGAGCTAGTCAGCCAGGTCGGCACTCGTCTTTAGCAACAATGACCAGCTGACAACGGATCTTTACGCACGCATGACGAAGAAATGGGAGAAAGGCGACGTTAATACTCAGTACAAATCCCAACTTTGTTGAATGTCGAGAAAATCTTGGACTAGTTATCAAGGGAGATAGAAAGGGCATATCATGATAGATTGAAACTGCAGTCTTGATGTACCTGTACCACGATACCCAGGACCCTGAAGCCAAGCATGCGGACGAATTTCTTACTCATAATCCCTTAGCACAGTAAAGCCCGGATACGCAATGGATTCTTTCAGTCACTGTGTACGTCGCTCGGTATAATATGGCTGGATTTTCGGTGGCATCGACGACAAACCTGGAGATGGTGGAGGGGCTAATGAAAATGCATCGACAAGGGTTGTGCAGGCTTTCCATTGGACGTATCTATGTATTGTTGTGTATCACACTAGTGGGGCAGCTGAGGCTTAACATCACATCTTTCCTTGCTCTCTCAATTCTCAATGTTCTTGACCGGTTCTTCAATATACCTTCAGATGCCGCACAGTCCCTTTCTATGATGGTTTCCGCAACGTCGACGGTGCCTCGAGCGCCGTCTCCCTTGTCCAGCCGTCTCAGGCGAAGAAGGTATGAATCTACCACGACTCCTGTCCTGGGCATCTTAAATATCTCATTCATAACTCTTATGCCTGCAATTTGAAGCGCTCTCTGCTTGCTCTGACGCATAACGTGCTTATTTGATATGGCCAATGGGTAGTCAAAATCAAGCTGACTCCAGGAAATCCATAGTAACCTTTGGGAAATTGCAGCCTCAAGCTTGAAAGATAAAGACAAAGCCTGCATCGACTTAACATCCCCAGCAAAACTAGACGACCTCTTAAGAGTTGTCGAAGAGAAGAAAGCGGAATGTACCAAAAAGCAGTGGCGGATACCAAGGGGACACGGCAAGGAAACAGTTGTATTGCGTGATATCTTTGCCAAAATCGCAACATGGATACAGAAGTTTGTTCAGATTGGCGACACCATCATGCAGTATGATCCAGGGCATGCAGCGTTGCCGTGGGCAGCAGTGCGGTTTTTGCTTCAGGTGTGATTTGCTTGTTCTTGCTAGGGTTCCTTTGTCACTCATAATTTGGTAGGTGTCTATGAATGAAGCGCAGAGTTATGCCATTGTGCTAGAAGGCGTGGAGAAGATATCGAACCTCTTGGTACGTTATGAGATACACGAAAGACTGTATCTAGGCGCGAACCGAGAAGCGACAAAACATCTAGAAGGACTTCTGATTGGGCTCTATGTTCTGGTGTTGTCGTTCCTTGCGAAAGCGAAACGCTTTTATACCAAAAGTAGTGCAAGTAAGTGTAGCCTTAACAACTACCACCTACGAATTGCAAAGGCTGACATGCATATTAGAGCGTGCAGTCGAAAGCGTCGGAGCTCCTTACAACAAATTCCAAGAGTTACTCGGCAAAATCAGTAAACAACAGGTCCAGGTTGACAACTATTCCTCCTTAGTGGCCGCCGAACAACAGCAGAGTATTGAAGCAAATTTGGAGATGTTATCAAACTCTGGAGGAGCCAATCACCAGCAGCTCGCGAAAGTGCTTGATCTACAAAGGCCCATCAATCGCATGGATAATTACCTAAAGAGCTTGCAGGATCAGCTTCAGGCTGCAGAGCGCCTCCAAATCCTTGAGTGGCTGTCCACCCTACCCTATAAAAAGTATCACAATCAGGCCCAGAAAAACATTCTCCAAGGTACAGGTGCGTGGTTCCTTAAAAATAAGCAACTACTGGAGTGGCGGGTGTCAAGTTCTTCGTCCATTCTGTGGCTCCATGGCATTCCTGGATCGGGTAAAACTAAACTGACGTGAGTGATCATGACCAGTGATCTTATCGTAATCCACAGCTCAACAAAGAACAGATCCATGTTGATACAGCAGCTCCTGGACGACTTTCGGAAGGGCCAGAATCCTAATCCGGTCTATTTCTACTGCGCGCGGAGTTCCGCCGAGCCGAAACGTGCAGACCCAGAGAGTATACTACTCAATATCGTCAAGCAGATGTCTTGTCTAGAGCCGGGCGAGCCCATTCTCGGTCCGGTACTAGAGAGATACAAGCAAAGAGACGCATCGGGCTCGTTGGGCTTAGAGGAATGTACGGACATCATAATTAATCTTACCAAAGACCGTCCGCTCACGACCATCGTGCTCGATGCACTTGACGAATGCGACGAAGAAAAACGGCCTGATCTACTTGAAGCATTAACAGAGATTCTTCAACGTTCCACAAATCTAGTCAAGATATTTGTATCTAGTCGAAATGATCATGATATCGTCTGCCAATTGACCGAGTACCCGAATCTCGAGATTCAGGCGAACAAGAACCATGAAGACATTGTCGAATTTGTTCACAGCGAAATAGAACACTCGATGAGGATTAGGAAAGCTACTTTCGGCACAATATCCACGACCTTGAAGCAGCGTGTGATACAAGTGTTATGCGACGGGGCTCAAGGAATGTTAGTGCAGCCCCTTTCTCCAGGTATCGAACTTATTTTGTATTCATCGTCCTTGAGAGTTCTTTGCCACAACGTCATGGGATGTAGGTGCGCTGGAAGCATAGCAAAACATTTCTGTTCTTCTGGCGCTGCAGTGAATGCACGTCTGTAGGTTGCGTGTAATTGTTCTATTGAGTTTGGAATTTCGAATTCGCCAGGACTAAATACTGACGCAGAACTTCTCCTAGGTTTCGCTGGGTTGAACTTCAGCTGCAGTACCTATGCACGATAAAGTTACCGAGTTTGATTGAAAAAAGACTCGGCAAACTTCCTAGAAAGCTCAGTGAGCTCTACGATGAGCTATATTGTACTAAATTTGATTCACATGAAAATGAAGAGACTGCGATCGCGGAAGGCGTTTTCAGATGGCTGCTCTGTAGTCACGTACCTCTCGAGACTGACGAGTTCCTTGTCGCGGTCTCTTTCTGTAGCGGTGAAGCTATCGAGCTTACCAAGGACACACTGCTTAACTTATGTTTCAATTTTGTTGTGCACGATGACAGTGTCAATGTCTTCCGGTTCGCGCATCTCTCGGTCCGAGAATATCTGGAATCCAAAGACAATTACGAAGCTTCTCTTAATCACGCCACTGCTGCGTTCAGTTGCTTGTCGTATTTGACTTTACCACCTAAAAGGAACCAGGCCCCGTTGCGTAAATTCAACTATGCATACTTTGGTTGGGCTATTCACTCAGCGTCAAGTGGCAAGCGACGGCTCGAAGGAGGACTCCATGAACTGTTTCGCAAGTTTCTAGGTAGTATTCAATGCCCTTCCCCATTCTTTGTCAAGTGGTCTAGTAGGATCGAATCCAAACTACATGGTCCGGGCTCGAATCAGTTACCGGTATCGAGGATATGCTCCATGAGAAGCAGCCCCGTTAGTCCTATCTTCGCGGCAAGCGCATGGGGCTTTTCCGAGATATTGGAAATTCAAGTTGGCTTCGGACCCATCATCCTTGACAGAGGAAACACAGATGGGTTTACCGCGCTTATGATTTCGAGCAGGTATGGTCAACAAGATATCGTAAGACTTCTACTTCAGAATAGTGTAAATCTAGAGATTAGATCGAGGTATGCGCGTGAGGATGGCGGTACAGCACTTCAAATCGCAAGTAGAAGCGGTCACACGACGGTTGTTCGGATGCTCCTTGACCATGGCGCAATTATCGACACTCAAGGGTTTGATACAAAAACGCCACTTTTGGAAGCATCTTTTTATGGCCACAAGGATATTGTCCAGATATTGTTAGAGAAGGGAGCAGATGTGAACCTTCAGTATGGGCCAAAGGGGGAATCACCCCGCACTGCTCTAGCAGCCGCTTGTGCACCGGGCAATGCAGATATTGTCCGTCTGTTGATCAATTCCGGAGCGGATGTCAATTCCTTTGATAGTTGGTATGGTACTGCGTTAATTGGAGCGGCCACGTACGGTAGATGTATCATCATACAGCTGTTATGTGAAGCTGGAGCGAACGTTAACCTGAAACTCCCTTCACTAGAGCCCGGCAGTTATTTATCCAATAAATATCCCAGTGCTCTGATTGCGGCGGCTGCACAGGGTCATATAGACTCAGTCCAGCTTCTGCTAAAGTCAGGGGCGGATGTTAATTCTTGGAGTGGGACTTGGGACTACAGTACTGCTCTAATCTCAGCAGCTGACCTTCACAATGTCGGCTGGAAGTACCCTAGCGCTCTTGTTGCTGCAATCAGGAATGGTCATACTGAAATTGTAAGTTTGGTCCTGGAAGCTGGAGCGGATGTCAATAGAAAAAGCACACGATTCGGAAGTGCCTTGGAAGCAGCCGTAGAAACGGACCACAAAGCAGCTGTCCCGCTATTACTCAAGAAGGGAGCAAAGATGGACCTCAATGACCGGGAGAAAATTACTGCAGTAATAGAGCTCGGTAACATAGAGCTCATTAGAGCCATAATAGATTCGGGGGTAGATGTTCACGCGAAGGACTCTCATGGATGGACCCCCTATGATGTCGCGTGGGCCCACGGGTACAAAAGCATCTGTGATTTGTTACCTATTGAACCCTCACTTAATGCCTACCAGGACCAGGTACATGGCTTAAGGCCTGATGGGTTGAGTAAGATGGGCAAAATGTCGGGGGCATGGATCCCGCAGGATGATCTCACGGTTGCTCGAGGTTGTATGCCCTTTCAGCAAGAATCCATGCCAATTTAGTAACGGCCTTCCAGGTACAGACGTGGAGTTTGACTGGTCTTGTTGTCGCTCGGTACACGGGAATCATCCTATGCCTGCCGGCATGTACTGTTACTATTTCGAGGTTGAGTTTATCAACAATTACGATAGACTCGGAGGGTGAGTTTTGAAATTGAGTCCAGTCACGGTCTGACGCTGATATGGTGGTCTTGTAGCATATTTACAATCGGCTTCTGCCGAGCTTGGGGTCCTGAACCGTTCTGGGAATACAATGGCGTTGACGGACAAAAATACGCTACAAGTAGCAGTGGTGTTTACGGCCCACCGTACACGGCAGGGGATATTGTAGGGTGTGGTGTTGACTTCAGCACAAATACTGCTTACTTCACAAAGAATGGAGAGCATCTAGGTAAATGAGAGCTATACACGTCGAAGACTTGCGAACGGGCTAATCTGGTGAAATAGGTACAGCGTTTACTGGAATCACGGGAAGATTAGTTCCAATGGTAGAAGTGGGAAGCCGCGGCATGAGAATTAAGGTGAATTTCGGTCAGCAAGAGTTTGTGTATAAGGGTCTATAATCACACAAAGAGTCGGTGGGTATAGAGCTATCGTTTGGTGGCTGTCGATTCGTTTCACTCCCATTGTGTGCTACATAGGTGTATTCGCTATATTTCTACGCCTTTCGAGCACCTCCAACCGACCCCTTTAGACAAACATAAGCCTGAGAAGGCCTTCGAAAAGGCCAGCAGCTCCCATTTGTCGAAGCTACTAAGTACATGAACTTGATGCGTTGGCGACAAAGCGTCTTTGGTCGAATCTGATGGATGGAGATAGAGGGTAGGAACGGACTGGCACATTACTTATGTATGTCCGAGGGGTCACTGATTTCTGTTAACGGTTCCGTTTGGGGTTGTGGGTCCGAACAGGTGAGTGGGCCCCCAGGTTGTACCCCTGCGGACTCTTCGCTAAGTGGGACCTTGCTGCTTTTACTTTGCTCGTCGACAGAGTGTAATTACGCTGGAACGGGAATATATGGTCTACGGTCTGTGCGGGTCTGATGACCTGTCTTTTTGTTATCCTTTTGATTTGACGCCGCATATGCGTAGAGCGATATCTCTAGGAGTTCCTTGAAATCCTGAGCAGTATCAGTATGGATCTGTCAACCAAGGTAAGTGGTGCTCAAGAAATGCCGTCCATTCATTTCCCACTTTACTGTTACTAGGTGTTTATTCCACATCAACCGCTTGTACTACTTGAACAAACTCTCCTTCCAATCCCTCCCGCTCATCAGTCTTCGAACGTATCACGTCCCAACAAACCCAGAACATCTCTATCCTAACAATTTATCTTTGTACAAGTCTTTAATCCCACCTCTACAAAAAACGAGCCAAAAACATCTATTCAACACCTCCTTGCTTATGCAAACCATTACACAGTCCATCATGATTATATGAGAGAGCCCACATTCAAATTTGCAAGCAGAGCATCATTTGGCGATACGGCGAGCTCGTGCAACGGCTGAAACATCGTAACCCCAAGTATATAGCTTTCCGTCAAGACAGACAGTCAATGACGGTATGCTTCTTGTATGGATACTAAAGCAAGGAGCTAGGAAATAGACAGAGGGTAAGATCCTACAGAGGGCCAAAAGGGGGAAAACGCAGAAGCAGCGGTGGGATCAGAAGCAATATACCCACTAAAGTAAAAAGATACAACGGGTACTCCTAACCTAGCTAGACAAGCACCGCTCGCATACAACCCCCTCTACGAACAAGGGCACTCATGCTGAATAACCTCCTCCTCCTCCTGCACTCCTTCCTTGACCTAATACTACAGTAGCATCCCTTAATTCCAACTACGTATGCCCGTCTTCATCCATCCATCATCATCATCAACAACGAACCCCCCCCCCTCCTCGAAAAGAAACCCAATCCATTCTGTCTCTTTATTATGCCTTTCGAATCCCAGACCACGGAAACGGCAGCTCCGCCCGAGGAAACTTGACGTTGGGGTTTTGTTTTCTGAAAGAGGAGAGAGTACTGGCTGCGCTTGTGATGGGGTTGGATGTGAGATGCGGCTTTGGACGGTTCTTTGTGGGGGGGGGGGGGAGGGAAGACGTTGTTGAGGTTTGAGAGGGATTGTTGGATGGGATAGGTAGGTCAAGGTGGGGTGGTGGTGAAATGGAAGGGCAGGAGGGTGGGTGATGTCCAGGGAGAAGGGGAAACGTTGATGTGAGAGAAGGATAGGAGCGTTAATGCGAGAGGAGGAAAAGGAAGAGGCGGCTGGGGATAGCGGACGAAGGGCTATTGTAGTGGATAAGAGACGACTCTTCTAGTTGCAATTACGGGAGCAAAGAAGCCACATCTCCTCGAGATGAGCATAGAGGTAGTTGACGCTAAGCCACTGCCCCCTCTACCCCAACCTCACCTCCACGCCTGCAAATTCCTCAAGACACAACTCTCTCCCCTCCTCTCCACAATACTGCCAATGACCTTCACCTCCTCCCCAACCTCTCTGAGCTCATCAATAGTCTCTCCCAACTTTTGCTTTGCAACAACTAACACCATTCCCAAACCCGTGTTCAGCACCCTCGCGAACTCTCCATCCTCCAAATTCCCCTCTTTCTTCAACCACTTCATCACAGATGGCATCTTCCACGTCGAAACGTCAATCTCGGCCGCCAGATGATCAGGAAGCATCCTAGGGACGTTTTCGACCAAACCACCGCCGGTAATATGCGAGAGACCCTTTACGAGATCCTTTTGCACAACCTTTAGGATAGGCTTGACGTAGATCCTCGTCGGCGTCAGTAAGCTCTCACCCACGCTCATACCTTCAGCCCACGGCGCCTGATCTTGATATGTCAAGCCGGCGTTCTCGACGATCTTCCTGACCAGCGAAAAGCCATTGGAGTGGCAACCACTACTCGCTAGCCCCAGAAGGACATCCCCAACTTGCATGGTCGCTTTATCAGGCAATAACGATCTGCCTTGCTTGACTGCTCCGACGGTAGCGCCTACGGCGTCGTAGCCGCCGTCGGAAGCAAACATGCCTGGCATTTCCGCGGTCTCGCCGCCTATAAGCGCACAGCCAGCCTCCCTGCAACCGGTAGCGACACCGCTCACAAACGCCTCTGCGACCTCAACATCCAATTTCCCGCAGCTGTAGCAGTCAAGGAAAAACAGGGGCTCAGCGCCTTGCACCACGAGGTCATTTACGTTCATGGCTACTAGATCGATGCCCACAGTGTCATGCTTGTTCATCGCATGTGCAATCTTTAGTTTTGTGCCTACACCGTCGATGGCGCCAACAAGGGTTGGTGGCGAGTTGTAGCCTGCAGCCGCAAGGTCAAAGAGACCGCCGAAGCCACCAAGGTCGGCTGGAGCGCCGGAGCGAGCAGTGGAAGAGACATGGGAGGTTATGCGTTTGACGAGGTTGTTGCCGGAACTAATATCCACGCCGGCAGAGGCGTAAGTTAGTGGCGTGCTGTTGGTGTGGGCCTGGGGTGCAGGTGTGGAACTGGAATTAAGAGCGCGGTGGCCGATATCGGTACGGTGATGCATTTTAGGAAAATGAATTGTTGAGATTCCGGTGTAAGCAAGCATGACCGCGGCATCGAGTGTCGCGGCTGTGGACGTAGCTGCTATGACCCGGCCGCCAGAGGTCGTAAGATCTTGGGAAGCGAGAGCAGTGCCGGCATGAAATATCATAATGTCAGAAGGTGGTGGTTTGAGGGTTATAATGTCGCCGCGGGCATAGGGCCCCGGATAGCCTCCTGCCGCTGCGACGACGGTGGCGGAGAATTTACGTTCGGTTTTGATTGATATGGCATCAAGATAATGGTCTGTACATGCTACCATGATCTCTGCTAGATCGGTGTCCGCACTCATCAACGGAAGCAGTGTTTGTGTTTCTGGGTCACCGAAGCGAACGTTGTATTCAAGGACCTTTGGCCCGTCCTTAGTAATCATAAGACCGGTGAAAAGTATGCCAACAAAAGGAAAGCCTAGTAATGGGTTAGTTTATTTTCATGTGGGGCTATAGAGAGATCCCAACCTTGCTTCCTCATCCCATCAACAGTTGGCTGCAAAATTTTACGGTGTACCTCCTTTATCAGGTGTGGCGAGGCAATATTCGCTGGTGCATAGCAGCCCATGCCACCGGTGTTCGGTCCCTTATCGCCATTGTATATCTGCTTGTGGTCTTGTGCTGGTGGAAGAGACCGAATCGTGTAACCGTCACTGAAAGTTAAGAAGCTCAATTCGTCGCCCTCCAGGAACTCCTCGATTACCACTTCATCTCCTGCAGCGCCAAATTCCTTCTTCTTCATGATGTCGTGCAGAGCATTATGAGCCTCCTCCTTTGAAGATGGTATAATCACCCCTTTGCCAGCTGCTAAACCACTCGCTTTGAGTACGATATTGGGAGAAACGTTATCGAGGAATTCATTCAGGTATTCTTTCGCTAAATCGTAATCCGTAAACTTCTTATAACCCGCCGTTGGTATGTGATGCCTGGTCATAAAATCCTTGGAGAACGCTTTTGAGCCTTCCATACGTGCAGCAGCTTTGGTGGGCCCGAAACATCGTATCCCGGCTATTGTCAGGACTCAGCAATACATAAATTTTGCTGAGGGCAATGCAAGCCGCACCTGCACGGAAATACCCTTCGATTCCAGCAACTAACGGCGCCTCAGGGCCTGGAACGACGAGATTCACCTCGTGCTCCTTTACGAATGCAACGAGGCCGGGGAAATCATCTGCCTTTACTGAAGTCACATTTTGTACATTTCGCATGTCCCGTGCCGTCCCTCCCTCCCCTGAACGTCAGAAAGATATCGTAACCTTTTCGGTCTAGAGCAGCTTACATTGCCGGGGACGACATATATGATGTCCACTAGGCAGTTGTCAGACTGTGGTGAAAGTCAGAAAGAGATCAGGGAGACCAGTGCTCTTATGTTTACCTCGAGGAGATTGGCTCAACTTCCAGGCGAGGGCATGCTCTCTGCCACCATTGCCGACCAACAATATACGTAGATGGTCCTTCTCCATCTTCAACGGTCTTTGGAAGATTCAGTATCTGCGGCAACGCTGCAGCTGGGATGAAGTTCAGTAAGCGAGTATTGCTTAGTAATAGTGTCACTTTTCTGATGCACCATAAAAATATTTGACCACCAGAATCATTCAATTTCTCAAATTCCCTCAAATTCCTTACTTAATGTAGAGACATGAATATGGATATGAGTATATCGTAATATATAACCTTCGAGGACCAAACTTCCTTGATCATACATACCTGTCATCTTTTCGAAGCCCAACTACCGATTCAAATCAAGTCTTGCTGTGACAAGGTTCGATAGCTAGTTCGAAAATGATCAAGATAAGTGAGTTGATACTTGGACTTTTTGAGAAGGCTCCAATACTAAGAAGCTTATAGGAGTTCCGGCCTCGTCCGCCAATATTGGTATGCTCTTACCTTAAACCCTGAAATCAGACACGCTCGCTCACTCACGTAGGTCCTGGCTTTGACGTGATTGGACTCGCTCTCTCCGTCTACCTTGAACTCCATGTCACTGTTGCTCCTGCTTCTTCTCCAACCTATCTCAATTGCAGTATTTCCTACGATGGCTCGGGTTCTGAAAACATCAGTCTAGTCCCAGATCGTAATATTATCACACAAGCTGCCTTATATGTGCTGCGCTGTCACAATCGGCATGAATTTCCCCTGCAAACACATGTTCACATCGTCAACCCTATTCCCCTTGGTCGAGGCCTAGGCTCTTCTGGGGCAGCAGTGGTCGCAGGTATTATTTTGGGAAATGAGGTCGGGAATTTCGGGATGTCGAAAGAGCGAATATTGGACTTTTGCCTTATGATTGAAAGACACCCAGATAACGTTGCTGCAGCGCTTTACGGCGGCTTCGTTGGCACCTATCTGAACGAATTGAACGAGATTGACATGGCACGGAAAGAGATACCACTTAGTGAAGTCTTACCAGCACCAGCTGGTGGGATGGACACTGGAAAGACGCCTCCTCTACCGCCGCTGAATATTGGTCATTACATCAAATTTCGATGGGCCCCAGAGATCAATGCGATTGCCATCATACCCGATTTCGAAGTCAGTACAGCAAAGGCGAGAGATGCCTTACCCAAAGAGTACAAGCGGGCGGATGTGGTCTTTAATCTCCAGCGGGTCCCTCTCCTCACTTATGCTCTAGGTCAATCTCCTCCACAACCCTCCCTTATTTTCGAAGCTATGCAAGACAAGATGCACCAGCCATACCGCCAGACACTTATTCCAGGACTGAAAGAGGTCCTAGAGTCGGTAACGAGTGTTTCCCACCCTGGGCTTCTTGGAATTTGTCTCTCGGGTGCCGGACCCACAGTGCGTGCTATGAAGTGTTTCTCTCCTAGTGATAGATCCAAGCGTTGACCAAATCTGCAGATTTTGGCACTTGCGACAGGCAATTTCGAAAATATCGCACAAGCCATCATTGATCGGTTTGTAAAGGAAGATATACAGTGCCAGTGGAAATTGCTGAAGCCGGCGGAAGATGGCGCCACTGTAAGCAGAGAAGGTGTTCACTCAATTCTGGGGTCAATCCTGGACTATGTGAATTCGGCTGTTCGGAGCCGGACATAGCCGCATATATGAAGAGCGTTCCCTGTCTATCACGTGAAAAGCAACTCTGGGAGAATCATTCACGGCCACCTCTGGATATATTCACCACCATAGAGGGGGCAGAAGGAAGGCCTGCGAAGCCGCTTACGATTTTGAGACTAAACTCGAAGTTTCCCTTTCAAGAATGAATTGGAGTATAGAAAAGAGCGGGAGACTTCGAATCACCAATGGAAGTTAAAAGCCAGTAAACAACAACCTGTCTCTGTAAAGTATGTGGGTAGGAACAGTTTTCAGAAACAAGTGGCAATCTTTCCCTTCCACTTGAAAAATCCCATATTTGACTCCAAATAGCCAATTGGACAAGGAGTCATATCAGTTTCTTGAGAAAAGCATAGTGGTTGACCTAAAGTTCAAACGCAATGTATATGCGATAGAAAGATCTGGAAAAAGGAATCTATGAAGTGAGCCAATCTTGACCCAGATTGTCACATCCTCTGGCAGTCTGAGGGACTATCGGTTGGTTTTTGGTGAAAGGCGCTACAAATTGCCTCAAACTGCGATGTCTAGAAGACTGGTTGTTGTTTGACAGCGGACATGTAGGTATGACCAGCAAACTCCATGGTTGAGAACATACTGATCTTCGTACAGACTTAGATTCTTTCCGTCACAATACCTAGTGGTGGAGAACCCTGTCTGTTGCCAAGGCTCTCGCATGCGTACATTGCCTCGAGACTCTCTCCACCGGAGCCCCAAGCATTCCCAAGAAACTAGTAGAGCTGTTATCGATCTGCTGGCGGAGATGTTAAAGATCAGGCACATCATATTGTCGTGATTTGATTGCGGGATTTTTGGCGACCCGAATCATTCCAGTAACTTCTCCATTCTCAAATGTTCGTCCAATTTCCAAGCCTACGCTAACTGATAAGACCTGAGATATCTCAATGCATTTGCTATTACTAGGGCCTTTATCTTGACGCACCGCATTCAATCAATCATAAGGACCAAGCCTCACTGATTACGGACGAGCGCCGATGACTTCGTCCAATCATCACTGGAAGACAAAACCGAGCGAGTAATAAATCCCACATTTAAGGTGTGCTCAAAGGCGTTTCTTTTCGCAGAGCCCCAGCACCACACGTCACAAACGTGGCTGTTACTGCGGCGAGTTGAATGAGCCAAGAGCGATGCCGCCAAAGGAGGAGGTCTAGTGCATTAGGAGGGGGAAGTGAGATGCTAGAGGTGCTGGGGGTATAAGGATAGGGTGACGGAATGATCTTGGTTGGGAAAGTTTTATGCTAGGGAAAAGGAACATAGCTGAAGAGGACTAGCGGCCCAGCTTTCCGGACTGCAATTGATGTGCTTGGAAATTTTCTTTTCGCGTGAGCTGAAATGGCAGCTCAGCTAGATGTAGGACGCAAAGTACTGTAGAGTAATATCTATTCTCTGAAAGTTAAGTTAAAGTCAAATTATTAATGGCATTGTCCTTGATATCTCTATCTGGGGTATCTCAAATCAACGCAGCACAATCGCGAAATTATTTCTAGTCCCTCCCTGCCGCACCTCCTCTTTTTTGAATACTCTCCTGACTTCCTCTACATGCCCGTCATATCTCCAAAGGTAATAAACGAGTTTAAGACTCATTTTCCTCCTTACCTTGACGTACCCTAAGGCCTGCATAATCTCCTCCAACTTCTCCTCATTCAGGTATCTAGAGTTGGTAACACAAGATGCCGGCAGTACAAGGAACAATCCTGGAAGGGCTTCCTCTGCCTCAGCTTTCAGCTTCTGTGTCCTCAAGAATTCCCCAACCCGCCTCAGCATGTTCCCTCTTCCTACTGCATCCCCAACGTAATTCACCACCAAACTCAAGCTTACGATATCGAAACCCACAGTTTTTCGCTTTTGTGACGTAGGTATAGGCATCTCCATGAAATCTTGTTGCGCAATTCCTGGCTTTTGAGAGTGTAGATCTATCCTCGTAACATCAAATATGCCGCTCTTGGAGCAAGCATTGTCCGTCCTGAGTGCGCCAACTTCTAGCATTCTCAGCTGCTCTTCCTGCCCAGAAGCTATGCTAGCTTTGAAGTCCGGGAGGATCTCGGAGAACCATTGCATAAGCACACGACTTGAATCCCCACCTCGCTCGGATGATTGCCCTCGGATGCTCGCTTCTTGGTATTTCTGCAGGCCGCCAGAGGCCGAGAGCTGGGCTTGGAGAGAAGCCGCGGCTGTGATATCGTTGGCGACTACAGCAGCATGGAGCTGCTTCTGAAGTGTGTGATGAGAACGGATAAGGGAGCGCGTTGCGCGGGAGGAGAGCGAAGAAGGCCTCTTAACCGTCGGCGGCCGGGTGTTGGAAAGGAGCGATTTTCGTTTGTGGATGTTTGAGCCCATGACGGTTGGCTGTATGGCCTAACCAGCTAAGCTGGGTAGGTAGTGTCTGTGTTCAACCCATAGAAGAAGATCTAAATGATCGAGAATGTGGGTTCAGAAGGTCGTGGTCGGTAACCACTGACGCTAGTGCAGCCCACAAACTAGGGTTTAGCGATAAATCGCTTGAATGCTGAACATTCGTGATTTAGTCGACGACGAGCACCCACAACCACCGCAATGGCGCCAGGCAAAGATAGTAAGAAGAAAGGTTAGTGCCAATCTGATCATCTGCGGGCTCTGTAAACTGCGCCGCGCAGAATTTTGTTTACCGATCTTCACGCTTGAGTGATCTGCCCGCTATGCGTTCCAGCATTTGCAAGATCAAACAAGTGATTCCAAATGCTCATATGTTTCTAGGACCTGTCACGGGCAAACACAATGCCAAAGCCTCCCTCGCCGCCAAAGCCGCCCTCAAAGGCGTACGTCCAGCCCCAAACTCTTCCCAGATGCTCCGTGCATCCTTCCCCATAGACTCCCTCCCGGCTTTCACTGACCGCTCCTCCAGAGCCACTCCAAGAAAGTCCGCAAAGTGCGCCTTTCGACAACCTTTCACCGGCCGAAGACCCTCCAACTCTCACGCGCCCCCAAATACCCCCGCAAATCCGTCCCCCATGAGCCCCGTCTCGACTACCACAAGGTCATAGTCCATCCTCTAAACACGGAGAGCGCGATGAAGAAGATCGAAGAGAACAACACGCTGGTGTTTATTTGCGATGTCAAGGCGAACAAAAGGCAGATCAAGGAGGCGCTGAAGAAGTTGTACGATGTGGATTGCGTCAAGATTAATACGTTGATTAGGTGGGCATTTACTGGGCTTCATATAACTAACACGGAGACGGGAAAGAGTGCTAATATTAGTTGTACACAGGCCCGATGGATCGAAGAAGGCATTTGCGAGGTTAACGCCGGATGTCGACGCTTTAGATATAGCCGCGACGAAGTTGGCAATTGTCTAGATGGTGGTCGGGGTTGGTGGTTGAGACATCTCTATGGCTTTTCAGGCTTTTGCAATTGACACATTTTGCATCCAATTTTCGCATTATGGCTCATAAGTGGAATATCTGATGCCGGTCCACATATGAGGACATCTTCTGCCTTCCGTATCTCTGTCTTGGCTCCCAAAGACAGCCGTTGTGGTCATTCCACAAGCCTACATTCTGTAGACCTAGCCCAAGCATCCCTTCCAAATCTATCATCGCCCTTCATCTATCCCCACCCTTCGCCCTCCACCACGTATGTTATACAACTCTCCCCAGTCCAGCCTCCCGCGTCCCGCGTCCTGCCTCCCTATTATACCTCAGACCCCTCCGGTCCCCACCCCTCACAAACCCCCACCCCCCCTCATCATCTCCAAATGCCTCAACACACTCACATTCGCATCCAAAAACCTATCCACACAATTCTGCGTGCACGTCTCCTCCCCACTCGTCAGCGTACCCCCCGCGATTTTATTACCCGCCACGCATTTCGTCCAGCAAATGTCGGCGAGGTTGTGAACGGCTGTCGGACGAGAGCGTTAGCAACCCCTCCAAGCAAACATAGAGCAGCGGAGGGAGAGAGTAGGAAGGGATTGAGGGAAAGAAGAAGAAGTTGCAGGGAGGCCATACATTCCTGGATCTTAGCCTTTTGCATTTCATTCTTTAGCGATTGCTGGAGGTCGCGCTTTTCGGCGTCGGAGAGGCTGTCAATTTGGGATTGCGAGACAGATTGCGGGTCCATGGTTACGAGTTGAGCTGGAGATAGGGGAAAGAAGGAGGGAAGAGATTTTGAGGCAGGGGTTTGTAAGGTTTGGGAGAGAGTTTGGAGGAGGGTTCAAAGCTTTGGGTGAGCTCTCAAGCAAATAGATAGATAACGCGCTGATGATCGTAATATATTATACTGCTTTTTGAATATACGTATTCATTTCAAAGCTTTACAATAACTCCAATCTTAGATTTAATACTCAGGTTAGTATTCAGAGATACTTCAATTCAGATATAATATTGAAGAATAAATACCATACAAGTCCGCAAGATGTGCTTGTCAGTAGGGTAAATACTAGCGCCCTAGTACTGTATTCTACTAGCTAAAATTACCACACAGAAGCATCACCCTCCAGCTGAGATGGTGCCCCACGCTATCTACATTCGCAATCACTGCAACATGGACTGTTTATGCTGAGCTCTTATGCCGGAAGTGACCTCTTTCAGTTGAAGACACTCAGACCTGAACATTTTGCGGCTTATAGCTCATCAAGTTCCTTGAGCCCTCTCGTACCAAACCCATAGCCATCGGCTTTGAATAGGTTCTGTTTGCGCATACGGTCTTGACATTCTCTCTTGGTGAAAATGCCGGGGCGTAGAAAAGCTCTACTGATCGGAATCAATTACACTGGTTCCTCCCATCCCTTGGCCGGTTGCGTCAACGATGCATGGAACATGCGAAGATACCTTGCCGATGAGCGCGGATTCTCCGAAAAAGAAGGCGACATGGTCATGTTGACGGACATTCCGGAACACAGTGGGAAAGCCTACGAGCCAACTGGCGGTAACATCATGGCAGCCATCAACTGGCTGGTGACGGGCAATCCCCCGGGAAGCTCACTGTTCATATCTTACTCTGGCCATGGGAGTATGAGTTGCCCCGAGTAGCTGGTGATGTCTGGTGGTTAATCTGACACCTCGGCAGGTCAGGTCAGAGACCCTGATGGCGATAGAGGCTCTGGGTGAAAGACCCAGCTATAATTGATTAAAAACATGTGCTGATGTAGATGCAGGCTGGACGACACGATCTGCCCTGTGGACTACGAAAAGCACGGTCAAATCACTAGCGATACTGTAAGCCTCGTTGAGCATTGCTACTTTGATGGCCAAAATCTCATGTAACAAACCAGCTACACCGAGCGCTTGTCTCTACAATCCCACCTAACTGCAGAATGACCATTCTCTTCGACTGTTGTCATTCCGGCTCAGCCGTCGAACTCCCATATGTCTACCGTCCAGATTCTCAAGGCAATATCAATTTGATGGATAATGTGAAGAAAGGGATGGGCCTTGTCGCTGCCGCCTCAGACCTTATGCGGGGAGGCTTCAACCCGAACAAGATCCAAGATGCGAAAATGCTGCTCGGTGGAGCCACATCGTTCTTCAAAGGCTTGCAACATCGCGACGAACCTAGCAATGAGCATGGCCTTGGAGAAGAGCATTTCGTGGAGAACTGGAAGGGTGAAGGGAAGGATGTTTGGATGTTCAGTGGGTGTGCTGATGACCAGACCTCCGCTGATACTCGAATTGGTGGACAGCCAACCGGTTTGATCGAAACTCTGGTATTTCTGGCAGTAGATGCTAAGGAATGTACAGGCGCCATGTCGTGGGCCTTCATCAACACTATGACGGCAAATCCTCGACAAAGCTACGTTAATGTCCTTCAAAACACGCGGGTAGGACTCCAGCAGGAATACAAACAGATACCACAGCTGTCAGTCGGTGGCGAATACGATCTTAACCAGCTGGTCGCAGTATGTTGACTGTGAATCCTTGATGGACTGATATGCATTGCTAACACAGGACACAGTTCTAAGCCAAGAGCCGTGGTTTTGGCTAAGAAGGTCTTGGCAGGGACAACTCTGATATTTGTCTGATACGAATTAATGGAAGCATGGCAGTTACGATTCAAGCAAAATTATCTTGCTAACTTTGCAACATACATGTTGACAACCTTGCTCATAACCAACCTCTCCCCACTTGTTCCCCCAACACTTTCTCCAGCACCGGCTCACCCCTCGCATCCCCTACCCAAAGCAGCATGCTACTATCCGCGATCATCACAACCTTAGATCAACACTTCACTTGTTATCTGCATCACCTTGAAACCCGATGTAAAAAATCTCGCCGTGGTTCCGACCTCTGAACCGCTCCAGCTGATGAACTACCCCCCGCACACCCGCACACATACAGAAGCCCTGCAGGCGTAAACCCATTCTTCGATTCCCTTTCCTATCAAGATGCCAACTCTCCCTCCCCCCAGCCCCCTCCACCCCCCCCCATCCACTCCTCTCACCCCAACTACCCTCCCAGACATCTCTCTCTCTCCTCACCTCCCTCCGATCTCGAATCTCGCCATTTCCCCACTCCGCGACCACAAAAACCTTTGAAAAACGACCGCTACGTCACCTCCTCGACGAAGAAGAGGAGGTAGGATGAGCAACTGCTACCAACGCTGCAATACACGTCTGAAGGTAGACACGGGCTACAGAGGCTGCTTTTCGCTGGTTGGTGTGGCTTTGGTGGGGCGTTGGGGTGTTACTGTAGTTAGGTAGTGGGGGAGGGAAGGGGGAGTGGGTAGGGTAGGGTAAGGGGGGGGTTTGGGGAAGGGGGGGGGCGTGCTTTGGATCTGCGGAAGGTTTTCGCGTTAGAGGTTCTGTGTGTGGTTCTTTCCGCAGTTGGGATGGGTTACCGGAAAATGTATGTATGTATCAAAGCGGGGATGTTTTTTCTTTTGGTTTTTTTGGTTTTTGGGAAAGATTTGGGGTGGTAGAAAGGGGTTAGCGCCTTGCATGAAAAAGAATACGACGAAGATGTTGACTATTTCCCACGTTGTAGAAAGGAGTTCTGGTTTTTGCTTGCATGGGTGTGTGATTTTTCAGCTACCGTACTCAGAGCTACATATCTACTTTTGTTGTGCGGCCCACTGCTCCCCACTGCTCCACCACTTGTGGCTTCAACACCACGTCTTTGACTTTCCCCGATCTCCTCGGATTCGATTTGCTGGCTTTCTGGCCTGCTAATATTATTCCAGGCTTTCAATAACCACCATTGATCCGAACAATCACATCGACGGTTTCGGGACCTAGGACGGGATTAGCACAGACCGAGCGCAAAGAGCGAGCGGAAGAGGAAGTGACCATAATGTGGGTCTTGCGACATGACGATTCTCGAGCCTTCTTTGAGCGGTTTCACGACCGCAAGAGCTAGCAAGGGGCGATCTTGGTCAGCAGCAGCCTCTTCCTAGCAAGTAAGAAGGGGCCAGTCGGATCCATACTTGAGTATCTCGCGGGCCGCAATTCGAGCATGCTATTTCCCTGCGGGTCTTGAGACCCGACCGCAACAAACCCAGGCGGCTGGTATGCACCGGATGGCCTGAAGCCGAATTCCTGCAGCGGAGGCGGCCAGATCAGTGGCACCGGTTTGGAACTGGCAATGATGTTGTCGTGGATGAGGTTGCCGTCTTTGAGCAGGAAGTCTGGCGGGCTGCTGCCCGTGGTGGTGGCTTGGAGTTGTTGTCATCCGAAGCCGTCGTCAGGGTCGTATAGGCGGACGGAATAGGTTTGCGAGCCGCTGCTGCCGAGACAGTTGGCCTTGGAGGCGTCCCGGAGCATCACGGTGAGGTTAAAGCTGTTTGGAAGGTCGCTTTCGTCCTGAAGTTGCTTGGGGGAAAGAGCGGTTTGGTGGAGGGGGTAGCGTGGGGATGCGGAGATCAAGTTGGCGAAGGGAGCGAGCGAGGCAATGCAAAAAGCTAGCGAGGTCTTCATGGTGGCTTGTAGTTGGGCAGATTGGGTGTTTGGTGTGCTTGGCCTGGGGATTATAGGGTTGAAGCTCCTTTTTTGCTTCACATAGATCTGACTGTGGTGGACAAAGTGACAGAGGCGGGGGGGGGTGTTCTTATAGCCGGAGGATTGAGCTTGTCTGGAAGCCAAAATCGTCTCTTAGAGGAGATACTCGGCTCAAGCAGTAGACACAGAAACTCAGCACATCAATGAACAAGACTAAGCCGGGGTCCAAGCGATTGAGGGATCGAGCTTGAAAATACACCAACCCAAACGTGGATATGGCACCCGAGGAACGATGAAAGAGCCCTCAAGGGAAACACCGGGCTTCTGTTAATTTGGTATCCTGGAGCGGGGCGAGCAGCACGTTGGAGCCAGTGCAGCTCCACTTTTGAGCAGTATTTCAAGAAGGTTAAGTGTCATCGCAGCCGCAGAGATTTCTTTTCCATCACCAGCGCTTATAAATGCTCTAGACTGACGTAGAACTGCCATACAGTCCGTTTGCCATGCCATGGGCGTTTCCAATACCGGACTTGGAAATAGTTGCATCGGAGCATGGCCATCTCTTGGCCGCTTGTGGGTTGCTTTATGTTGATACAGCATACTGCAGAAGGTACTACACAAAAGTAGCCCTCAGTATTGGTGTTCATCCAATAAGACTTTCTCAAGCGAGGCAATGTTGCTTCGCCGTACGTTTCGGCATCTTTTAATTTAGCATACCATCTTCAGCACATCAAGTGAAGAGCACGACTGGAACGAAAGACAATCGGAGATCGCAAGGTGTTGTGTAGTAGCTCCATAAACTCATACCCTGGTTGAGCTTCGTGGTTCTCAGTCGAAGATGACTGAGTGTGGTACTCGCTAATGTAAGTCAGCGGAGAAGCCGCAAAACTGTAGATCTGGGATCAGGCCGGAGGAACCGAGCCACTTACAAACAACGGAGGAGAGAAAACCGAAGTCGAATTGACCAAAGTTGCATTATGACAGTACGGAGAGTCGGTTTGCATCAATGAGAAGCCGTATACGTTCCAGGCTACCTTGACTGCACCGGGCGAGCTGCGGGGCTATTAAAATCGACCATCTCCGAGCGAATTTAGAAAGTACAGGACACAAAATCGTCGTCTTCGTCGTCTTAAATGGGGATCGTTGACTCACGCTAGGTACTAGATACGGAGTGCTGGAAATAAAAGCCTGCAAGAAGAGCGTATTACTACCTTAGTACCAAGGAGCCTTAGAGCGTCAGCTCAGAGCGGGTACCATTTGGTTCAAGTACACCGGGTTAGCCAGGTACACACAAGACAGACCATTGTTGATACACTATAATTGTTGAATCCGGAATGCAAACGGGAAACATGATACAGAGGATGGTGAGGAAAGACTTATCCTACACGAATGACTATCGACCACGTCGTGCAGAAGTCTGAGGAATGGAAAGGAAATGCAAAGCATCGGCCAGCCAGCTTCCCATGGACAGTGTATCTCTTATAACTTGAATCGAGAACTTTAAGCCCAAAATATGTGGAAATCAAGGTACTTATAAAGATTTCACAAGATCCAAAAGCGAATCATTGCTTCTCCGTTGTTTTACAGTCCCTGCACCTTTCTATAGCTTGGCGGCTTTAATGTCCTTCTCAAGATCTTCACGCTGTATGGCGGAATCAATGAGATTGCAGAAATTGCCGTCACGCGCCACACGAAGCCCCAGCTCCACACATATCCTAGATCAAAATATCCCCCAAGAAAAGGAATGCTACCCAGGAAAATAGCCATGGTACCTAGTAGACTCACGATCATGATCCAATGCCACGTCACCACCTCGAAAGCGACCATGATGAGCTCATTGATAACAAGGACAGTGAAGGAAACACTGACCATGCGGTCACTATCAACACTGCCGACAAGAATCTGACTGAGCCCTTGAATGATGCCGCCTTGGTAGATGCTAACGAGGACCCAGATGAAGAAGGTGCGGTAACTAAGGGAGGCGCCGGTGGTGAGTTCTTTGTAAAGTTCTGGGTAGAGGTTTGCGAGGCCTTCATCAACATCGGTGTCTAGAACCAAGCTAAACACTGGAGCCATGGTGTAGACGGTTGCGTAGCCAACAAGGAGCCAGTCGCGGTATAAGGCGTGTGGTTCAAACTTTGTGGCGATGCTGTACACGGTCTGGCAGACGGAGATGATGAGCCCGCGATGGATGACGAATTGAGCGAGCTTGGCGCTGCGCTTGTAGGAGTTACGGCCATGCCACACGAGCAATTTGGTAAGGTGGTGAAATTGCGTTATGGAAAAGTCTGCGGCGAGGGAGGCTTGGCGGCCTTCTTTCCCAACAATACCAATACCAACGTCGGCGGCTTGGATCATGGAGACATCGTTGCCGCCATCTCCGATGCAGGCGACCCGCTTGCGAGTGTGGTGTCGAATTAGGGATGCAACGTCTGCTTTTTGTGTAGGAGAGCAGCGGCAAGCTATCACTGCAGGAAGGAGTACGGCGAGGGAGATGAACTCTTGGCGGTGGTGGGTCAGGAAGTAGGATAGCGATTCGCCGTCGATGAGGAGAGCAGTTGAATCAGATTTAGAGCCCAGTAGTGATAGTGCGTCAAGTGCTGAGGAAGCGCTAGGGGCACTGGGAAGTTTGGTGATGGTATGGATGTATTGGGTACGTGAGACGAGTTTGGCCGAGACGGCAACGCATTGAGCCGTTTCGACTTTGTCTCCTGTAAGCATCCATATCTTAATCCCGGCATTGCGAAGAAGCTCCAGCGAAGGTTTGACATCTTTCTGAAGTTTGTCTTCGACACCGGTAACGCCAAGGAGCTCGAGGTTGCGCTCGAGGTGGTCTTTGACAACTCGTGCCATACTAGAGTCTCGACGTTGTAAAGACATAGAGGCTTCCTTGTATTGATTGGAGAAATCGCGGTACTGGTGGGTTGATAGCTTTTTCCTGCCAATGACCAGAGTTCGAAGCCCCTCCCGAGCCATATTCGCAGTTTCTTCATCAAGCCAGTCGTTGGCAGCTACAATTGATGCCATGACCGTGTCAGCCCCCTTTTGATAAAACCAAAGTTCTCCCGCTTCATCTGCCAAATCTACAGTCGATCCAGTTCCCTGGAGGAATCGCAATATAACACCCATTCGCTTTCCTTCCGAAGTGAATGGAAATATGTCGAGAATACGGACTTTGACAACAATGCGTGAAGTGTCAACGGATTGAAGCGTGATGCTATGCCTATCTCTGTGCATAAGCCGGAGTCCTACGCTCTCCGTCCATCGGACAATGGCGATTTCGTCTGGAGAAGAGGCTTGGTACGTGGTAAAATTGTGGCCGTTGTCTCCTTCAGTAGTCGGTGTAACGTTATGGCACAGAGCCAGGGCAAGAACAAGATCGCGAACACGAGATCCTATTTCTCGCCGTGTTCTTGTCGTGGAGGCTCCAGTAGAAGCTGCGTGGTATGTGGATGACGGGGTCACTAATGGCGAGGCTTCGATCGCGTCAAGAGAAAATCCAATCGAGAAGCCCTGGCTTATGTAGGACGCAACTTCGTCCATTGCTTCATTAGCATAAGAAACCGTTCCAACATGAATTTTCTTGAGCTCCATTTCTGATATTTGCTTAGTGATTTCCTGTCTTAGAGGTAAAGGCATACATACCATTTTGCGTTAAAGTCCCAGTCTTATCGCTCAAGAGATACTCAATGCGACCAAGTTCTTCCGGTATCGTGCTAGTCCTGACCACAGTTCCCGGCATGCCTTGATCGCGTTCAATGAACCAGGCATAGACGGTCTTGCCCATATCCAGATTGACACGGAGGCTGATCGGGATGATTGTCGAGAATAATATAAGAAATCTTGTAACAGCGACATACCATTTCATATCCGGTCTGTTCTCGAAGCCTTCCAAGGTGACCAGAACAATGGAGAGCGTTAGGGTTAGAGCACAAAGGATCTTCGTAAGATTATTGATCTCGTGCTCGAGGAGGCCTGTCTTGGACCGCGAAGGGCTTGTAGATAATGCTTGCCGAGTTTGGGCACCAGTGTATACGACTACTGCTAGTACTGTCGCGTTAGATGCAATCACTGTATTCGCCCAGGCCGTGTTGTCAATATTAAGCGGCGCTGTGACGGCCTTCTGGTCTTGGTACTGAGGCTGCATTACGGCACCATCACCCTTTAAATACGGTAGGTATTCGACTGTACCAACAAATTCGTTCACCTTCCTGTCTGGTTTGCCAGCGACAACTTTGAGCCGCGTGAAGTCACGTGGATCCAGCGGCTGTGTAAGAGGAGAAGCCAGACGCAACTTCCAGTCAGTCTCGCCATCAAGCTGGTCAGTGCGAATAAAAGCCTCTCCGACACCCCCGCTGTCTGAGGAGGATTGCTGCGCTATATCTGTAAGGCTTGCATCAGGACCAGCATTTGAAGGATCTGGGTCAATTCCAAGAAGGGGACTTTCTGCTTTAGACGGTTGTGGTTCGAACGTGGTAATAGCTGACTCGACGGTGTAACATTTCAGAATCACCAAATCAGCGGGCACCCTTTGGTCTTTACCCAGTTTCAGTACGTCGCCGACTTTGAGGTCCCGAGACTTGATTTGTATTTCGTCGACTTCAATATTTGATGTTTGCTCTGTATGGTGTCCATCAAGATTCTCCTCCTCCTCCGCAATTGCATCAAGACGAGTGCTCTTATGTCTGGCACCGCCCCTAGTCTTCCGTGATTTCAGTCGAGAGCTGTTCTTCCTCCCAGTTTTAACCACCATGCTTTTCGAAACATCTCGTAAACGAAGAACAGTATATGGTTCTTTATTTGATTCCCCGTCTCTCCTGCGCCGTGCAATGTCATCTAACGCCTCTTTCCCGAGAGTAATAGCAAGAACGCACGCTAATGGTACAACATATGTAGACACGTAACCAATTCGCAAAAAGGGTATAAGTTGAGACAGAGCCACCAAAAGGAAATACATATTAAAAAAGAAAGAGAACTCGTTGTAAAGCGTGCGTGGGAGGAAGCTCCAAGGGGTATATTTGGCGTTCGAGACCGCGTTGGGTGGAAACCGAGGGGGTGGGTATTGCCCGATGTTGATATTCCGAGACGTAACTCCGCCCTGGGTGTCTATGGTGTTCTCTGGGCGAGAACTTGCGCGCTGTTCAGCGGTAGACATGAATTTCGGTAGCCATGAATGAGAGGAGACATGTCCCTTCACACCATTTTCGTTGGAATTTTCTGAAGCGTGGCTGGTGCCATTGCTCAGAAGAGGCGCCTCATCCTCTCTTGAATTGGAACTTCCCGCTGCGTCCCTTGGATTACTGCTGCCTTGCAGCAGTCCTCGAGAGTTTTCCTCGCCATCTCTGCCATCATCATAATCGCCAATATAATCTCTGTTATATCCAAATCCCTTTGATCTCCCAGCCCGTAAATTTCTCAAGGGTATTTGCATTTCAGTACGCCGCTCCCTCCAGGCATCACTACGTCTATCACCGTAAGGTCGGTCCACTCCATGAGCAGCAATCGGATCCAGCTCATGCAGATCGAGCTCTATATCGGAGTCGGAATCCTCTGCGTTAGAATCCGGAGCATTCGGCTGGTGATATTGGTGGGCTCTTGACATTGTCTGATTTGATGCCGTAGTACAAGCTGGTCGGTGTGGCCAAGAAGTAATATCTTCACAGTTGATATTGACATAGTCTGGAGTTTAGAAAGATGATAGAGGCGAACTGAGAAATTGTAAGGTATTGCCTAAACTCCACGTACTCTTTCTTTGAGCCTCTGTAATCGTGAGCGGGAGGCGATCTCGAAGGTGGTCCAAGCTTATGCGCTAGCAGAACGCCGAGCCTGATGACAGCTCGCCGCATACTCTATGCCAGACTTGAGCCGGAGTAAATATGGTATCAGCCATACTGACCTTGGTGCTTTCTTACTGTTTTTTGTTGCCATCCAATGCTCCATCCAATGCTCTCCGTCCTTGGCTTGTAGGCATAGTTGCCTGAGAAGCTTGAAAAGGCCAGGAAGCAGAAATTCCGCCGCCTATATCTCTTACGGACTGACAATTCTCTAAAATTGCGGCCCGAGATCACGACAGTTGAGCTGAGGTGGGATTATCCTTTGAAGACGTATCTCGAATACGAACTCAAATGGATGTGGAAGCTTCGCAGTTGGATCAAGATGAAGGACTCGGATCGTGGCATCCCGCTATAAGACCAGACTCGCACTCCGCAACCCTTAAACACAGCCAGCAGGCAGAGGAGAGTAGCGGGGGCTTTTCGATTGCTGAAGGTCAAGCGGCCGAGTCGATATCACCAGAATTTCCTGTGCCATATCCGCCTTCCGCAGCTACACAGCATGATTCTCCCCTCTCGGCGGAGAACGACAGCCGGGACGATCCATATCAGAGAGATTCGCAATTAGGTTTGGTCACTAACGAGCATATTACATCTGCTCCGAACCATGTGCTTGCAACAGAAAACGATGGGTCTAGCAGAGAAGAAGAAATCTTAGAATATACCAATTCTGTCTTCCGGAACTCAGTGGGTTCAGCAACGGAAGATGGTCACCAACTACAATCTCAATCTGGGCATGGAAATCAAAATCATGACCTACACATTCCGTCTGTCGTACGCAATACCAACGGAGACCCTGAATCGATATCCCCTACGCAATCAGCGTTGGGCGACAAGGACGGGGTTACAGAGCTAGGAACGATCGGTGAGCTTGGACAACAACCTCGAAACCTGTTGGAAATTTTCGGCGCCATTGATCGTACGAATTCGTTTCCTGAGGTTCCACCTTTGCGCCACCCAGAGCAACAGCCAATCCATCCCCTCTCCTATACACAAGCACAAGACATCATGGAAGAGGATGAGATGCTTGTAGATGTTAGACCCGGTAAAGAATCATTATATGGCGAAGGGCGGGGGGCATTCGATCCTTTCGACTCTACCACAGATGGAGACGAAACTAGTTTTTTCGTCAACGCAGGCGGTGTTCGTTCGGAGGTTCCGAAATCGCCTGCTGATGAGGAAGCAAGATTTGAGGAGGGCCTACCTTTAATGCCATCAGGATCCAATGTTGACCAGACCACGGACGGCCTGAGTGGGTTGTATGATGGGCAGGCATTTCCTCCTCGGGTGCCACAGGTTTCCAACGGCGGTTACCACGCAGAAGCTGAAATTGCCTCACCTGACGAGTCATCCCCTTTCAGACCCCAACCACTTGACCGTAAATCGACAACTCAGGTCCTTCATTCATTACAACATGTTTCTAATGGGATCGACTATGAAGAACCAGGACAGGACAGCCCAACGAAGACCCACCCAGACGGGGATAGACCGACAACTTCGAAAGTTACAGCGGTTCCCGAATCAGCTGGTCCTGGCCCAAGACAGACCGTAGAGCCAAATGTAGAGCTCGACTTCTTCGGGCAAGACCCGAAAGACGAAGATCTGGCCGCGATGTGGCAGGCTGCACTAGGCGATGACGAGCTCCTTGACGAAGACGAGCCTTCTGTGGACCCGGCAGCATTTTTCGATGATGATGGAGAAGGCTTCCTAGATGTTACCCACGAAAGCTCATTGGATCAGGTCCAGTCTCAACATATGCCCTTCCCAGGGAACATGACGCAAGGATTTAACGATTCGGATCGCGAAAACACCGGTGGGACCTTTTCACGACATCAATACACGCCTACCCCTAATACACAACTCTCGGCCATAACTCAACAGCTCCCGCAAGCGACTTTTGGCATTAGCCGTTCCAGTGCAGCGTCAGCGGGTTTCATAAATACGCCACACCAGCAGCCATCCATTGCTGATGGGCTGTCTTCGACAAGACCGAGAATGCCGCAATCGACACAGAGCTTTGCTGATAAATCGAAAGGAGGGTATACCTCACCTTACGACCTCCCAATGGATGTCACGCGCCCAAAGAAGCGGAACTATACACAACATACCCAATCCGGGCTCAATGCCCAAATCGCTGCTAACAACTCGGCTCCACCTAGGAGCAGTAGTATGTATACCACGGGATCTACAAGTATTAACACCCCTCCGCCGTTGCCCAGTGCAGTCGGGACAAGCCCTTCTCTGTCAATTTCGAATGCTCCTCCCACACTCAAATCAAAATCCTCATTTTTCGAAGAGCTCCCTTCTGTCAAGCCTCGTCCGTCGAGCGGCATGGCCAGAGCTGCCAATCCTCAGACAAATATTCCTCGACAAACGCCTCCGCCGAATGAACCGCCTAGGCCAAGTCCAGCACGACCAGCGTCAAGCTCTTCTGGTGTCGCTCAGTCTTACCAGCTCCTTCCTCCAGAGCGAATGAATCCATATGCTAACGCTTCTCCGTTGGAACCTGTGACTCATGCGCTGCCCGTTTTGAATTCAAGATATTCGCCAGCTCCAGTGTCACAACAGGCTGTGCCTCCACCACGTAACCGCTATGCATCATCTCCTTCCACTGCTCCTCGTCCTCAATCAACGCAGATCCTGCCCTTCCAACCTCGTACATCCAGCCCACTAGCGGTTCAAAATACCACGGCTTCGCAGAACGCTCCTGCCCAGCCATATATTCGACAGGCATCTGTCTCAGAAAAGATTTCGCTTCCAATACTCCAGCAGGAGAATGTGACCCAACAGCTCCGGGAATCACCCCAGTCTAATCGGCCTTCACCTCCTTCTGTTAATAACCGTTACACACCTTCTAGCAGCTCGCCCCCATCCTCATATCCCGTACCAGCTTATGAGTCTTATGAGCCTGGTCATGCTCCCACCTCTAGTTTTCTATATAGCCATTCTCAAAAGCCCCCACAAAGCATCTCAGACAACGCAAACATTGATCCTCCCCAAAGGTCGCAAACCCAATCTCCGAGTGCTATGAGGTCAAGACCTGATTTACCTTCGAACGTCAAAATCCCTTATCAGCGGCCAGTTTCTGTTAATCATAGTTCGTATGGGAATGAAGCTCCAGCGCGCTCAGCAGCTATACACCAAGAAGATCAGCGCAAAAATCCAACTCCACCAGTAGTTAATTACATCAGACCATCAGATGGCCGTGAGAATGATCAGTTTGAGCGCTGGAAAGGATGTCCAATATTTACTTTCGGATTTGGTGGTACTATCGTATCAAGCTTTCCGAAACAAATCCCACGATACGCTGCTGGCCAAAGTTTTCCGCTTATTAAGTGCAGCCCTGGAGAAGTGAAGGTTCACACAGGTAAAGCTTTTCCGCTCGAGGAAAATATCGCAACTTTCCCAGGTCCGTTAAGATCTAAGAGCAAGAAAAAGGAAGTTCTTGACTGGCTACAAAAGCGGATCGTTGAGCTTGAGAACGCTCAGTTTCCGCTTATCCAAACTACGACCCTTCCGGACCCCCGTAAGCGTCATGAGGAGAAAGTCATTCTTTGGAGGGTAATTCAGACACTTGTGGAAAACGATGGGGCCATCGAAGGAAATCCTATTGCAGAGCGCTCTGTGAGGACCATACTGTCGCCAGAATTGGCTGTAGGCGACGACGCGAAAATACCCCTATACACCTCCAACGCTCCTCTTGTTGGTATCTCAAGGCCTGTTGGCTCGGTCAATTTATCAAAGACAGCCGATTCGGGGGCTGTAGAAGGTTTGCGTAAGATCTTGTTGCACGGCGAGCGTGAAAAAGCTGTCTGGCACGCTGTAGATTGCCGGCTGTGGGGACATGCGATGCTTTTAGCATCTACTCTCGAAAAAAGTATCTGGAAGCAAGTCCTTCAAGAATTTAACAGCGAAGAAGTCAAAGCATATGGCGATAACACCGAATCATTAGCCGCCCTGTACCAGATCTTTGCGGGTAACTGGGAAGAAAGCGTCGATCAGCTCGTTCCGCCTTCTGCCCGAGCCGGTTTGCAGATGGTCAGCAAGGCCACAATTGCTGGACCCCTGAAGAATGCACTGGATGGCTTAGATAGATGGAGAGAAACTGTGACCTTAGTTCTAAGCAACCGTACTCAGGATGATGGGAACGCTCTGCTGGCTCTGGGACGACTACTGGCTGGCTATGGCAGGACCGAGGCAGCACATGTGTGCTACATTTTTGCCAAAAATTCTGGACTCTTTGGTGGACCTGATGACCCTCAAGTCAGCGTTGCCCTTCTTGGAGCAGATCACTTGCAGCAGCCGTATGACTACAGCCGGGACTTTGATAGCATCCTTCTCACAGAAGTATACGATTTTGCTCGCACAGTGCTTGCGCCTTCGGCTGTTGTGACTGTATCGCCACATTTGCAATCCTATAAGCTGTATCATGCTTTGACTTTAGCTGAATACGGCTATCGGCCTGAAGCACAAAATTACTGTGATGCTGTTACAAGTGCATTAAAGTCAACTACAAAGCTATCACCGTACTATCATAGTCTCCTTTTTGCAGCTCTTGGGGATTTAGGTCAAAGGTTGCGGCAAGCACCAAAAGATGGTTCGACATCAATGATAGCTGGACTTAGTATGGACAAAGTGTCGGGTTCTGTCTGGACCAGGTTGAATCAGTTCATAGCAGGGGACGAGAGCGACGCGGAATCGACTGCTTCTGGTCTTGTGCACGACACCGCCGCCGGGCCATTTGCCAAAATCGCTGGGGACTCACCAAATATTAGTCGACCACCATCATCGGACGACTTATACGGGTCTTATCCTACAATGGGTGGTATTCCTCCACCGTTACCTACAGCCATTGGGTCCAACTCTCGCTATGCTCCTACTAATCAGCATACTCCTCGTTCATCACTTGAGCAACCTGCCCGACCATCCCAGGAGTTCCAACGACCAGCACAGAGCGAGATTCTCAGGCCTCCGTTCGCTCAGCAACGAACCCCTCTCGCCCGGTCAAGATCGGCTTCTACCAATCCGTTACAAGGACAGCAGCAGCATGACTTGTATAAGCCACCAAGTCAGCCTTCAATGTACACTCCGGCAACAGAAAGCTACCTGCCAACCCCCCCTTCGCAGCCTCAGTTTATGCCCACAGCTCCTCCTGACGACATCTCATCATCTCTTTACCAGGAGAAGTCATACCAACCATCCCCTTCATTGAAACCAGAACCACCCCGGGAAACTCACCAACCTCATCAAGAACCTCATTCTAATAGTAACTATGTACCATCAACCTCTGAGGAAAACCCGTCTACGTCGTCCTATAACCCTGGGCAATCCACTTACGAGCCTCCATCTAGTTACGACTATGATCCGCCTCCGTACGATCCCGAAAATCAAGACGGCAACGAAAGTCCCCAGCAAAAAAGTTCAGAGAAGGAAGAGTCATTCATGTATGGCAACAACAACGATGATCTCGCTACGAAAGCTGCCGCCCCCAGGGATCAAAAGGCGCAGAAGGATCGGGAGGCGGACGAGGCCTTCAGGAAGGCTGCTGAGGTCGATGGTACACTTTCCCACCTTCCCATCTTTTGTCCGCTAAATTAATGGATTCAACAGCCCAAAAAGGTCCTACACTAAATGCCAAAAAGTCTTGGTTTGGTGGCTGGCTTGGCGGGAGAAAAGAGTCGAACGATCTCACTCAGCCTGCAGGCAACGCTCCCATCAAAGCCAAGTTGGGCGAGAAAAGCTCCTTCTACTATGACAAGGACCTCAAAAAATGGGTGAACCCGAAGGGCGGCGATGCTTCTGCTGCCGCTTCTCCTACCCCTCCTCCACCTAGAGCCCCGCCACCATCGCGAGCAGTTAGTAGCGCAGGAGCTCCTCCTCCCTCCAATAATATGCCTCCGGTCCCTCCTCTCCCAGCTTTGGACACGCCGCCTATCAATGTCACAAGACCACCTACAAGTACTCCACGTAGCACGTATTCTCCTTCAAGAAGTGATTCAAATACAGTCGCAGCAGAGGGGGCTTTCGATAGCGAAACAGGTTCTACCGTATCAGCGGTGCCCAATGGACTCGGTCTTTTCGCACCATCGTCAGCACCACCTTCGAGACCGTCGACTGCAATGAGCAATGCGAGCACTATCGACGACTTAATAGGAGTACCACAGGCAAGAAAGGGTGGGACTGTCAAGAAGTCGAAGAAGGGAAGGGGTTACGTTGATGTAATGGCTAAGTAAGAGTACGTAAATTCGGAGAAATTAGTGGATTGGCGTCGTGTTTCTACTTCAATTGTATTACTGGGTCTTGAAAGAGTTCTCAATTTCAAAACTGGAGTCACTTTGGGAACCTAGTTTCAACTGTAAAACACCCTCCTGGCGGATGCAACTTTGATATTGCTAGATGAGCAGTGTCAGAATTCTGTAGAACTTATGTAGGAAGAAGATTCATAATTTTCGGGGGTAAGGCAATCACTTCCTGGCTAGATCAGGAGAAACGTATACATATCATCTTCTCTTTTCGAAAGTCCAATGAAGCCGACTACAAAGCCCGTATGTTGTACGATTCAACAAGCCAATGTATCTTATACTGGATACTTCATGTCTTTCCCATATTCCTCATAGGATGGCAACGCTCAGGCTTCGGGCACCGGCTAACTCTATGGAGTTGAAATGTACCGAAACGTGCATATTACACGAAACTCAGGACTTTCAAACGCGAGCAACTCGGAATCAAATTGTATGCCTGTTTTATTTCCTAAGCACTTAAAGGTCGGCCGACCAGTCGCACAACGACACGGGTGGTGGCACGATATCGATTTTCCGAATAGGGTTCGATTGGCTGTAGGATTTCGGCAGCTCAGATTGGAAAGATGATGCACTTGTGTCTCCAAGGGAATGAACCGAGGGAATAGGTATATGAACTACGAATACCACGTTCTCCGTGTTGAGCTTGAAAACTTCGAGCAGGTATCGATGACCACCTCTAGCGAATCTGCTTAAGAAAAAGCTTGTGCTTATGCCGGCTTTGCAAAAGGATTTCTTTCATTGGTTGATGGTCGAGTAAAAAAAGTATAGCCAAGCTACAAGAGATGGGCTTCAAGACCCTAAACCAGGTGGATGTCACCGATGGCACAGTACAGCTTGTTGACGGTACGTCGAGCTATATTTTTCTCTTGAGCAATACCATATTACCAACGGCATCTCGTAGACCCGTATCATTCCCTAACTTTACCCAGACGACAATCGTCATCTACATTTTAGAAAATCGAACCTCGTCCTCGTGCCGCAACCATCGTCAGATCCAAACGACCCACTACTTTGGCCACAATGGAAGAAAATGCTGGCGTTTGGAACTGTCTGCATGTTCACGTTTTTGAACAATTGGGCTGGAGATGGTAATCAATCTTTCTTAACAATCTCCAAGTCTGTTATAAGATGGTCCTGACGATTCGGATCAGGTCCAGCAGGCGGCTTCGCCAACATCGCAGCCTACTTAAACATCGGCCTCAGCCAGACCTCCGGGCTTCTATCCTGGCTGGTGCTAACGCTTGGACTTTCTGTATTCTCCCGAATCGTTACCGACATCTGACTATTTTTTCTCACATCTCTGCAGAACTTCTTTTGGGTGCCCTCAGCCATTTACTTCGGCAAACGACCCGTTTTTCTGACCGCATGTTTCTTGCTCTTTGTATGCTGCATCTGGGCTGCTATTGCGAAGTCCTTTGAGAGTCTTTTGGCGGCGACGATTGTGGGTGCGTTTGCCGGAGGAGCTACGGAGGCCCTGGGAGCGGCGATAGTGAACGTATGTATGGCTTTCTTTCCCCTTAGCTCTAGACGAGGGCTCTTCGAAAGATTCAGACTCGTGACGAAGAACTGATTAGACTCAAGGACTTGTTCTTCCTTCATGAACGAGGCTCGAAGATGGGCTACTATATTATAGCTATATCCTGGGGAAGCAATATCGGGCCTCTTTGTGGAGGTTTCATCATCGGCAGTAGGCTTCTTCATCTACACTACCTTATCTTCTACTGATTCTCCAAAGGTGTCGGATGGAGATGGCAGAAATGGGTCAGCGCCATCTTCCTGGGCATCAACCTCATCATGGTGTTCCTCTTCGTTCCGGAAACACGTTTCCACCGCGGTTTAGATCCTTTAATTGCCCCGGAGGTGGTTCAGGAGCCGAAAAGTAGTGCTGAAGTGCAAACTCAAGTTTTCGACGACGGCACTTCGAAGGAATCCGGTGAAGGAGTGAAGAGTGTCAGAAGGACGTACCTTCAGCAGCTGAACCCCTGGTCTGGAATCGATCCCACATCGTCGTACCTTAATCTTTTTCTGCGCCCTTTCCCCCTAATTCTCTACCCAGCATGTCTATTCGCTACCTTGGCCTGTGAAACCCCCTCACAGTCTCGAAACAAAATCGCTGGAATCTGATCCGTTCCCTAGACTCCATCTCCCTCGCTCCCACCGTCGTCTTCAGCATCGTCTCCTCTTTCGTTTTCGAAGCCCCCCTACAACTTCACAGCCGGCATGAACGGCCTAGTCAACATCCCCGGTCTCAGTGAGTCTCCACTTCCTTCACCCCTGTTCTAATCCGCCCATGCCCCTTTCCTGACACCCACACCAACTTCTCAGTCGGCAACGCCATCGGCGCCTTCCTCGGCGGTCACCTAACCGACAGCCTCTCTCGCCGCACCGCGCGCCACAACCACGGCATCTTCGAACCTGAATCTCGGCTCCCCCTGCTCCTCCCCCCAGCCCTAATCGTCACAGCCGGCCTCCTCCTGGTCGGCTTTGGCTGCGAGCAGCACCTGCACTGGGCAGTCATCTACGTCGGCTTCGGCTTCATCAGCGTCGGCCTAACTGCAGTCGCGAATATCGGCATGACGTACGTGATGGATAGCTATTTTGCCGTGGCGGCGGAGTGTCTGCTGATGATTAATGGGCTGAAGAACGTGGTTGCTTTCGGGTTTATATACGCGGCAGTGCCGTGGGTGCAGGGGCAGGGGTATGCAAGGTGCTTTGGGGGGTTGGCGGGGATTTTTGTGGGGGTTTTGCTTTTCGCTGTGCCGCTCTGGGTTTGGGGTGCGAGGATTAGGCATCACACTGCGGAGAAGTGGGCGTTGATTAGTTGGTAGATGTGGATCGGAGCTGAATATGATTGTTAATGCTGTTCATGGACAATATTCCCCCTTATTGGGCCTCGGCCGATGCCCTTAGGAAAAATTGAAAGTTCACTTTATGGCTTATGGTCTGTAGCTGGTAGTATTGGACCCATTCTTCTTGGCCTTTATTTGAGACGAACAAATACAGGCTGAGAGGCCCCTATTGACAGGGCAGAACATATTATCAGTAATACATCGAATCGACAAGAAAGACTTATTGTGCTATCGCCATTACTTGAGCTGGGTAAAGGAGACAGAAAGATCGGAGTTCAAGCGGACTGCTCGGCACCGAGATTCACGGTAGGGACAAGTTTTTGACTGTTGGGGGTTCGATAGGAATTGAGAACCTGGTGTTACGGAGCAATTGCTGAGAAAGGGAAAGCGCGAAGGACTTTGACAGATTGACATACATAGTAGCTTTTTAAAACTGCTAGTTCTTGGAATTGGCCGACAGAGATGGTACTGCCGAAGGATACTACTGTTGCAATGCAAAGAAGATTGCGTGAATGCCGCAGAGCGGATGGATCATTGCCTGTCCTTGTTCTCGAAGTGGTGACAATAGCGCCAGCTGTAACAGTAACAGCGATGCGATGGTTCAGTTCATAGTTCCGTATGACTGTCGCTTACCTTGCGTTGATTGAGATATGAAGCATAGAAGTTAACTTGTAGAATGCAGAGCAGCCTGAGTTGCTATCTTTGGTCAAGAAGCTTTGATTGAACGACATTCCCTGAATTAATGAGACAAAATTGCTGAAGTAGAAGCTATATGGGGTATCGTGGAAAGCTCGGAAGGCTACAGTGATACGCCGAAGAGCGCCACCGATAGCAGTAGAAAATTTCAAGACATCGAAGCGAAAAAGATACAACTGGCTTGGAACTGTAATTCGCGGTCAGGATTCCATAACCATGCATCATGTCTGACCCTTGTAAGTACCAGGACGAACGGCCTAATCCGACGTGAGATCTACTACGTCGGTGGTATTTGAGCCTCGAGACTTTTTGCGAGCACCTGTAATTTCCCAGTCATCACGCTCGCGCTTAACTCGTGCACGGGTGTTCGGGGTCTCTGACTTGGTATTGGGCTCGCCTTTCAAAAAAGCAAGTTGAGCCTGCCTGGAAGTCAGATATTCTGCAAGCAGACATGATAATGGAGTATGACTAACACGCAAGTCATTGATCACTTGCTCATGATCAGCAACTCTCGAGCCATCTCGCTTGGTGGGGGCCATTGCCGCTGATTGGCGAGGTCTTTCCGTGGTCTCTAGGTCTGGAGACGGGGTTCTGTCGATGCAGCCAAGCATTTGAAGAGTGCCTACCAAACTCGACATTAGAAGCAAGATTTCACAAGGACTCCATGTGAGCTTACGCTTTGACCGGTATAAGATGTTCCAGCAAAGAGGTTCCCCAAGTGGTCCATCAACCCGACGAGCCTGAACGCTGGGCGGTGGTTCCCTTCCTACCACATAGTCGGTGAAGCTGAGAGATGGGTCAGTCACCGCGCTATTAATTTGGTAGTGTGTAGTACTCAATGGTGTTGGCGATGGCCTTGCCTTTCATTATTTTCTCAGAAACATGTCCAACCCTGCTTAGGGGACGCTTCGACGAAATTGTAATAACTTCATTGTGTTTGACTCGCTCTATCATCAGTCGTATTTGGCCCAGCATTTGTACCTCCTTTGGGGTTACATCTGACCCCATCGTCTCACCTGAACGTGGCGCTATGTAAGACAGTGCCTCAACATTGATTGGCTGCACTTACTGATAGCTAATTCTCCAAAGCAGAGCTTGCCAGATCTCCACTGACCCGAGCCTTCGCAAAACTGAGAAATTCTAGAGAAGACGATTTGTCGATCCTCCAAAGGCCGATTCTTCCATCCAGGTGTTCTGCTGACTTCGCTGTAGAATCCCTTCTTATCACCATCAAATGAAATGGAGGCTCGAGCAGCGTCGCACCGACCCATCTCAAACGTATCGCTCAACGTTACTTTGACTTCGAAAGTGGCACCAGTAACTGCTTCGATATAATTCTGGCGTGTCCGTGGTTCCTCGTTCCCGATCGCATCAGGATCATCGTATAACGAAAGCGATTGACCGTTCGAGATGACCTCGACTTTCACGCCTTCGAGATGTGCCGAGGCTGGCATTGTATTGCTTCGAAGAGATGCCTTGGCTTCTAAACTACGGAATACAATGAGATTGGTATTGCGATTGAGGATAAGGGGATTGTACCTACCACAGCTACTAATCCAAGGCTTCGTCTTTTGCGGCGTGGTTTCTCTGACCTCAGATCCCCAAATTGGCCACAATTCTGACGCGTCTCGCAAACGCGCGGGAAACTCTAGAGTAGGTCACGTGTATCTATGTTTCGCTCGATCTTCACGTATAACTTACGAGACGAATTATCTGGTGCTAGAAACTCTAGGAGATAAAAAGGCATCAGATTTACTTGGTAGGTTCATACTGCATTAGCGATCATTCGTAGTAATGGACCCTTCAGAGGAGCAGTAAAAATACAGGAAACCAAAAGCACGTTTTTGCTGACTTGCACAGGTGATTCTACGCTGTTTGTTTTCAGCCATGATGGGGACAGCTGAAGTCCATGTGAGCCAAGATGTACCTCAAGGTACCTTGACCTGCCAGTTTAGGTATGCCAGTCTTTAGAACAATCCATGTGAACCAAATCGTCCTCGGATCACAGATCCTATAACGAAGAGGAAGTTACTTTGCAATTTGTTTGGTTTAATTTTAATATTGGGGACAGAGAAGTGACCTTTGGCAGATCGTCTTCCTACCTGCACCATCAGCCTTTCCCTTCCCGACCATGCCAGTCTGGTATCTTCCTGAGTAGAGTCAAGTCCCGTATATGCATCGTAGTTTAATATCCTGCAACTACGCCACATAAAATATTACAACCCCTAGACATGTCCAATGAAATGAAAGATGAACAAGTTTTGCTAACACCCTTTTTTACTGCCGTTTTTTTGTATTGCCTCATAGGCGCCGTCCCATCCAAAATACTCCGCGCGCTGCATACACCGAGAAATAGATCTTTCATCAAGTCCACCTAGTAAAGTCAAGGCTTAACACAAGCTTGTCTTCCTCGGCCATACCTCCCAAGGCTAAAGTCCCTCTCCACTCGTCACCCTCAACGTAAGAACGCGCACCTCCTCGGTCCTCGGTACTCATTCCTGGATATGCTACGGTTTGTGAGGTTGCAGTATTTCCGTAACGATTCCTCAGTTTGTTGATTTCCTTGAGTCTATTTCTCCAGCTAGACACGTGTTGGTCTCCATTACGATTAGACCATGCAAGGCTGAAGACCGAGGCGTTGAGTGCAATTTGACGAACAAATGCGGGAAGAGCTGCAGCGGAAATAATCTTAGGCGTTGCGGCGGGAGAGATATGGGGCAATGACGCAGCGCATTGGGTCTGTACCCTGAAAAACTGCCTTTCTCGTACGTCCTCTTTCAGACCATCACTTCGCCCATAACCAGGTTCACGGAGATTGGTATCGTTGGTCCCGTCATCTTTTGGAGATTCTAAGGCTTCAGGGGTAACGATAATGTTTATGTAGTTGAAGTCAGACTCAAACGTGTCAAAGTTGAACGACAGCCCAGAGTCATTGTAGATGATTTTGACGAACTCATTACCGATGTGACGCTTCTTGTTAGTGCACTGTGGGTCGTTTCGAAGATCTGTCGGCATCATTGTAGGGATGTGGAAAACAATCTCTGTAACGCGATCACGCCAAGCATAGGTATGCGTACCGTCCTGATCAGACTCCCGGTCCAGACCTTGAGTGTTGAAGGTAGCGTTCTTCAGACAGACTTTGGTGCCGAGCCCTGAGAGAAAATTATTGTATGGCATTGACCCGCCTGTATTGGCAAGAATCTCTACCTCCGATGTCTGACCTTTCCCGAGGTAGATCACCCCAACCTTGTAGCCATCCACAGTGTCATTGCGATCGAATGTACTAATCGCTCGCTTTGAAATATCGTCATCTGGCAGGACTATTGGCTGCATAGGGATTGGCATTGGAGCAATGGTGGAGGCAAGCTGCAGGAGAACATGGCTGGGGAGGATACTTTCTGTGGATTGGCCTAGGTTTTGCACTGGAACATGATGTGGCGGTAGAGGTGCTGTGCATTGTTGGTATGTAGCATGTGTTGTGCCCGAGGCTTGTCTCTTCGTAAGTTGCGTAAGGCCGCTAGCTGTTGCAGTCTCTAGGGTCACGATGCTCATGCCCATCAGCCAGGTCTGCTTTGATACAGGGCCGTCTTCGCTACTAAATCTGGCGCTCGATGTCGTCTCTCCAAGATCTAAATAAGCTGTTCGGTGCATCATATCAAGAGTTACCTGACTTTGCTCCTCCATCGTATCGTTTCCATAGTCATCTTTCCAAGTAAGGCGTTTCGCTATCCAACCAACGTGTTTTGATCGTTCCTTGATATCGATGGATAAAAACCAGATTGTCATGACATGATATGCTAGGGCAAATACATACTCCGGTAGATCTTTGTGCACTTCAGCGGTGTGACTAGTCTCAGATGCCGTTCTGAGCTCCCCAGAAGTGCCACTGTAGCGAGGTGATGTAACGCTTGCTCTGGCACCAGAAGCGCCCACGGTTGTTTGTCGCTGCTCCCTCGAGTAGTCTATATAACTAATGCAGATCCCGAAAATGGCGCGAAGATTGTCGTCGGCAATGTTGCGGGAGGCGTTTGGAAGCCGGGCTAAGCCTCCAAGGAACTCGAGAATATCCATTGCTAGATGCGACTGGGTGATGAGCTTGGACATTTTACTGATGATATGTGGAAGGTAGGCAGATATGCTGTTTGGGATCTCGTAGCAACAAACGACAAGACCGTGGATACAGCATTTTGTAGCTCGATCCCACTTGCTGATGCCCTCTAAGAAGATGTGCACCGTCTTATCCATTCGAGCCCTGCCAAATTGTTCGCGATAGCCAATAAGTATGATAAGAGCTTGGAATATGCACAATGCTACATCGCCCTTCTTCACTCCTGTACTGGCTGGCGGGTCACGAAAATTACCACGTCCAAGTATCGATAAAGCCCAATCTTGTAACTTGATCAGACGTGGGACTGCGCCCATAAATAACGGAAGATTACTTAATTGCGAAGGCAAGTGGACCAAGATGTAGCTATAAATTTCCCAGTCGCAGTCATTTTCGATCATATCCAGCATGGCATCTAACCAAAGGCCGGGCTCTAGAACGAGACCTTCCCTATCTCGAGCCTCATGAGCATAGACGAGTTGGCTTACATCTGTCGGGGGATCTGCGGGCAAGGCCTTCGAACCTGGGTACATCCAGAGTGGAGGGATTGGCTTAGTCAAACGATCTGTCCCATTACCAGACCTGGTAGTCGACCGGGAACGTCCTACGTTGGGTTGGTCTACCGTACTTATTCGACCTACTCGTGCTGCGTATGGATCATCATTTAACATTCGGTTAGCCGTAAACTGTGGATAAGCAGAAGCCTCTGTCCTACACAACGTATCCGCTAAGCCCTGGCTATCTGGGAAAGGAACAACTTTGACAGCATATTTTGCGTCACATCGTAGGCGAGTGAGAAGCTTCATTGCGGTCAATCTTATATCAGTTAGAATTGTCTCGTTTGAAGCAGTAACAACCAGGATTTCGTAAATCTTCACGGTCCTTAGTGCCGAGTGTGGAAGGCATTGCAGGAACAAACGTATTAGACATGATGTGGTTTGATTTGCTCGCATTCTTGATGAAGTATCGTTAACCGCCAGAAGTCGCTTGAGTGTTGTGAGGATAGCTTGAAAAACCTCGTTGTCGGCATCCAGTGCAAAGTCTGTTGAAAAGTCTGCTAAAGCATTCACTATTGGAATATGTTCCTCGTTCTCCATGTATCGCAAGATATGTAGTATTAGATACTTGTCGTACGACCTGTTTCCTTCACCTTCTCGAACACTTGCATATACTTCTTTCATTGCGTATAGTACCCGGCAGCGTGTTGTATCTGCCTTGGCAGCATCCAGGAGAATAAGATCAACCAGCATGCTGGTATGTGAAACCCAGTTCTCGTCTGAAGGGAAGATGAGTCGTTCAGCCACCATGTAATCAATAGCAAGCCCTAAATCAGGTACATCTGCATACAGCCCCACATTGAGTAGCAGAATCACGAGACACTCTCTTTGTTGAAGACCCAATGAGCCCCATTGCGACGAGAGAACCAAAGTGATATGCTGTAAGTCTTTTGCTATCGAACCGTTCGTTTTCTTCGTATTCATTGGAACACTAGATATGAACTTGTACAGGGGTGACGCAGAGGTGACTTTGCTAGGGAATATCGAGTCTTCTCTGACAGCTTGTATTTTTCTAGCCTCTACGAAACGATCGAGCATATCATGAAGAAATGTCCAGTCCTCCTCAAGCAAGCGATCCACAAAGCCATTGTCATTGAGGAGATCCCCTACGAGATGCAGACATTCTGACCCAAGCTTTGACGAGCTCGTAAGTGAAGTAGCTTCTAGGCCGTTGGCGAGGGGTTGAATCGGCACTAAAGGTACCCCATCTTTTCCGTTGAAAGCGACGATCTGATTGATTATGAAGAGCGCTCCTCGAACGACGTTGTATTGTCTGTCAGCGGACGCCAATAAGATGTTCAAAAGGATGTCGAGGGCTTTGGCCTGATCTTCAGATCTGAGAAGATTGTGAAGACAAGTCCATGTATCTGCGCCTTTCACAATGTAAGACACTGCGCAGAGGACCTCGATACAAGGCTCCAGAGTAGATAATGGGACTCGTGAGTACTCTGTAATAGCTCTGATGATTTCGACCGCGGCATGGACATCACTGTCGACAATGGTTTTCAGGGAGATCCGTACCAAGCTGCTAACGAGCAAGACCAGTTGACGATCTTCGAAGGCGTTGGGGTTGTTGCACATGATGTCTGCGATCAGAGATAGAATATTCTTGAGACTGAGTTCCTCGCCGGCAAGCTCGGCGGATCGTCGTGACTTTTGCTTCTTCAAAGCTGCACGAGCTTTCATAGTGCCGTCGAAGATTTTCTCAAGGCGACTAATCAGATATGGAATAAGCGAATCTCCGAAAGGAATAAGATGCCGACCATCCTGAGCGAGCTGTCTCAGTGCCAAAATCTGTGGACTTGAGTCGGGCACAAGGAAAGGAGTGGACATCATTGTAAAAAGCCTGAGGCGGTCAGGGGTGTCGAGTCCAGAATGCGAAGCTGAAGCTGTGAGAAGGTAGTACCCAGCTTTTCGAGCTTCGAGGGTCGCAGCCTCAGTAGTAAGGTCTTCTGCGGCGGTCACTATTGCCATCAAGGTATCCACAGAATAATGTTTGATCTCAGCCGAGGCGGCTTTGACGGCCTTGATTCTCTCGTTGAGCGCGCGTCCATTGTCTAGATTTCTAAGGTGTCGTTCTCTGAATGTCTGCTCGGACTCGATAGCTTGGCTATGAGAGGAAGTTAAACGTGTAGCTGGGGTAAGAGACAGGCTGGCCCCCGATCCTAAGCCCCTGCTATTTGTTCTACGCAAAGACGGTAGGCTTCGGCGCCCAACAGCTAGATCCCTTACCCTTTCTGTCAGCGTAGGTGTAGAGACATCAGTGTCAGGCGTCTGTTGGCCATCGTTCGTACTCATAGGACCGATGTTGGTGCAGAAGGTTGGTGAGATATATCCTGCTGATCTCGAGGGGGCTTGACGGCCTATATCCAGGAAATATGGTTATCTCAATTGCGTACAAGATGGTGCGTGTCTATATTGGTGCAAGGAGGAACGAGTAGCACAATGGATGAAAGTTGCCAAGGTAGGAGCGGATAATTGAAACCAAGGCTAGGATGCAGCACGACGGCGATTTTACTGTCATAAAATCGACAAAATGAGATGAAGCGACGAATTACGCTCTAGCTGTGGGCACTTACTGTAAGGACATAAGGATTTTGATCCAGCAGAAGAAGCTCGGTAGCACCCCGCAACATCTCAACACTCACCAACATCGGCTTTTGGGGAGCGTCACGATGTGAATGCATTTCTCAGCCTGAATATACTACAGACAACATGTTCATCATTTCCGACCAGGCTGGTTCTTTGACATGAGGTTGTCCAGAAGTTCCTGATAGCAGCGGGGATTTGCAAGCGAATCTGCCTAACTCCTTTGCGTATGGTGCCGTAGGTGAATTTCTTACAGAGGCCTTCTATGAATACTACGCACACGCATGGCGGCGGATCGGCGGCTAATGTATCGCTTGATACAGCCGCCAACATTACTCATTGACGCCAATTTCTCTGTTGTGAAATTCTGTCTACGGGTCGCCATTGATTTCGAGCTTGCGCCCGGCACTCCCAGCTTGGCAGTACCATCCAAGCTATGGCTACAGACCTGCAAGGGCTAGCCCAGATCTTGGAGGCGAGCTTAGATCCTTCGAAGAACAAGCAAGGTCAGAATTCAAGCTCAGAACTCTTGGTCCAAAGCAACTGACTCAAGTAGCGGAGCTCGCAATTTTGGAAGAGGAGAAGAAGCCTGGGTTTTCCGTGTCATTACTCCAAGTTGTGGACACAGAGGCTTATGGAGTGACTGCGCGACTTGCCAGTGCCCTGTATTTCAAGAATTTCATAAAGAGGAACTGGACAGTGAGCTCCCAGCTAGACACAAGCTAAACCCCACCATATATGCTAATCCAGGTACGCAGGATGAGGATGGAAATTACAAGCTCCCTCAAAAAGAAGTTGCGGCAATTAAACAAGAGCTCATTGGGCTCATGATCTCTGTACCCCCAAATATCCAATACCAACTCGGCGACGCCATTGGGGTCATAGCGGACAGCGACTTCTGGGAAAGATGGGACACCCTCGTGGATGTACGTGTCCACCACGGAGCCGACTGAAAGAGTGTAGCTTACGTTTTTGTAGGATCTTGTCTCTCGCCTGACGCCTGACAATCCTACGACAAACAACGGAGTGCTCCAGGTTGCTCATTCAATATTTAAGCGATGGCGACCGCTTTACCGCTCAGACGAGCTTTTTACTGAGATCAACCATGTCTTGGGGAAGTTCGGCACACCTTTCTTAGCTCTACTTGAGGTGAGCTGGCCCGTCCATCTACAACAACCTTGTCATGGGTTTCGAACTAATCTTATCTCATTGTAGACTACTGATGCTATGATCCAACAAAACGAAAGCAACAAGCAGACATTACATCAACTTTTCTCCACTCTTAGCCTAATCGTCAAGCTCTTCTACGACCTCTCTGTCCAGGACCTACCACCAATATTTGAGGATAATCTCCCGGCAGTGGCGGCGCTGCTCCACAAATATTTGAGGTACGACAACACGTTGCTTCAAACTCAGGATGACAACCAAGCTGGACCACTAGAGCTCGTAAAGTCTGGAGTATTAGAGGTTTTGGTTCTGTATATACAAAAATACGAAGACGCATTTGGGCAGCATGTGGAACAATTCATTGGAAGTTCGTGGAACCTTCTGACTACTGTAGGACCGGAGACAAAGTACGATATCCTTGTCAGCAAAGCTTTACAATTTCTGACAGCCGTGACCCGAATTTCGCAACATGCTCAGACATTCAACAGTGAGAGCACGATGAGCCAGGTTATAGAGAGGGTTGTTCTGCCGAATCTAACGTTGCGAGAATCCGATATTGAACTGTTCGAGGACGAACCAATTGAGTTCATTAGACGAGACCTTGAAGGATCAGACAATGACACCCGGCGGAGGGCTGCAACTGATTTTCTTCGGCAGCTAATGACACAATTTGAGAAGATGGTCCCAGAAGTCGTGTTCAAATACCTAGAGCACTATCTATCTGATTATTCCAAGGATCAAAAAGCCAATTGGAAGTCCAAAGATACCGCTGTCTACCTCTACTCCTCCGTCGCTGCCAAAGGAACAGTGACAGCTAGTCAGGGTGTCAAAAGTACCAACGAATTTGCTAATGTCATTGAATTCTTTCAGACAAACATAGCAAAGGATCTAGTATCAGACGTTGGTGTCGAACCTATTCTCAAAGTTGATGCTATCAAATATCTGTATACTTTCAGGGGTCAAATAACCCGAGACCAGTGGCATGACGCTTTTCCGTTGCTAGTGAAGCATTTAGGCTCTTCAGACTACGTCGTGTACACCTATGCTGCAATAGCCCTGGAACGCATCATGGCCTTGACAGATGATACCAACCAGCCAATTATCAGTCAAGCGGATGTACAGTCATTGTCGGCTCAATTACTTGAGCATTTATTTGGACTGGTAGAAAAGCACTTAGCGCCGGAAAGAATACAGGAGAATGAGTTTCTCATGCGGTGCATTATGCGAGTTCTCATCGTGATAAGAGAGGGTGTGGTACCAATCACTGATAACGTTCTTGCACATTTCGTAAAAATCACACAATCAATCAGCCAAAATCCGAGCAATCCAAGATTTTACTACTACCATTTTGAAGCCATAGGGGCATTTATTCGGTACGTTCCTGCGAACTCCTGGCAATCCTCACTACTGACGTGCTTAGATTCGCAGCTCCTTCTCAGCCCGAGAAGCTCGAAAACGGATTTTATCCATCGTTTGCAGGCGTACTCCAAAATGACGTTCTAGGTAAATAGCGTTTACACCAACTTAGTGGACCATGCCTGATCACTTGACAGAATTTGTACCCTATGTCTTTCAGCTCTTTGCTGCTTTACTCGAAGCTAACCCCTCCGGGTCCCTATCCGAATATTACCAATCCTTGATACCCCCAATCCTGAATCCCGGGCTTTGGAGCACTAAAGGAAATGTGCCTGCTCTGGTCCGTCTGCTGTCTTCGATCATTATCCGTGGTTCTTCGGAAATAGCGAAGAGCAACCAGGTTGAAACAATGCTAGCCATATTCTCCCAGTTGGTGTCCACTAAGAGTAACGAGATGTATGGATTTGAGCTTCTGGAGTGTATCATCTCGAACTTTTCTCCGTAACTGGCTTCCCCACCTCTGACATGATGAGTTCTCTCTGATAGACCCAACAGGTCTACACTCCAGATCTACTTCGTAGATATATTACAAGTGCTTCTCACCAGGTTACAGAATTCAAAAACAGAAACATTTACCCTAAGGTTTGTCCGCCTCTACCATTACATATCAGCCAAAGAGGGTTTCGGAGCGGATTTTTTCATCAATACTGTAGAACAAGTGCAAGCAGGGTATGTATTTTTGGACCTGCTATCTGACCTTCACGCTGACCTATCGATAAAGTGTATACGTGCAACTCTATCTCAGCATTATTCTGCCAGACACCCAGAAGCTGCTACGACCTTTAGATAGGAAAACCGCGGTGATCTCATTAGCAAAAACCCTAACCGACTCTGTCGCTTTCGAAACCAGATACGTCAACAAAGGATGGGGCTACACCTGCGAAGCCCTACTCAAGCTCCTCGAGAATCCGCCCATCTTGGCGGCTGCAGACGACGTAATCGTAGAACAAGATGTTGACGACATGGCCTTCGGTGTTGGCTTCACACAGCTTACCACTATTAGACAACCTATGAAGGACCAGTGGCCGGAAATTAACGATGTTAAGAAATGGGTTGGAGAGTACCTGAGAGCTGCGGAGAGGAGGAAAAATAGGAAGATGAGCACGTATGCCGGAGCGAGGCTATCGCCAGAGGTACGGGCAGTCTTGCAATCATACATGAGTAGTTGAGCACAGCGTCGCTGCGTTGGGTGCATATGGTGGCATGTCAGGATAGGGTCGCGGTCAACCAGGTGGACCCATAGGTGTATGTGGCAGGGCCCTCAAAAGCGATAGCAGTTCCTTCCAGATAGATTACATACCCCTTGCGTCCATCAGCGATGACGATAGCACGGGCCATTTACTAAAAAGCCAAACATAAAATGTAATGTGACTGTCCAGCTTGTTATAAGCGGTCTCGGTTGTTCATTTGTGGAGACTCGATCTTTGAAGTGTCCCTCCCTAGCTTTCAATACATCGATGTACCGATAGATCAGGCTGGACATAAGATTGCATCCACGCACGCAACCCTCACTCCACAAATACCGACTAATCGAATAAAGGGCAGTACTTTACTGATGCGTCCAGACCAAGAATGTTCCAGAACGCAGATCCCAGGACGAGTTCATGGCAGTTTCACCAATAGCTACCTACCTAATTTCTAAGGTACGAATGTCGAAGGAACGAGGGAAGCCGCTGTTTTACGGTGATGAGAAGGACAATCGCTCATGGCGAGCCGAGCCGTCGACGCCAACCCCCACTCGTTGAACGCCAGCGAGAGCTGATCACTGGCGAACTTCCTCGTTTGTGCGCTTATGGTGCGGAGAACTTTTAACGTAGCGTTGTAGATAACTGACGTGTTACGGTGTTCCACGTCTTTACCCTAAGATCCAACTAGAACAAGAAGGTAGCATTGGCCATTGGATGTTTCAGGGGTACTGCACTGCTCTTTTACCACGATCCTCTTTTCTTTGGGTACACTACTGAGAGACGTCTCAAAGTGTGTTCACATCTCTTTGGTGCAACACGCTAATCGCGTGCTTTGGCAAGGAATCGTCGAATATCTGAATAGGATCCAAGCCAGTGGAAGGCTAAGATATTAATTAGCCTGTCCGAAGGGAGATCCTCCGGTCTTTAACTTGATTCGACCACGAAAGAATCATCAGGAGAAGATGCTCTGGAGGGGGCAGACATCGTGCGAGCAACGAAGGTTCGGTGCAACGCCGAAGGATAATCCAATGAGATCTCCTTCAGTAGAGAAAGCGGGGAAGGATGGGGAAAGTCGCCATTGCTCATACATGGGATGTAAGGATCAAGCTTAAGTGCGGTGGATGTTTCCAATGAAGGCAACTGAAAGACTGCCGTCTTAGTAACTACCGTAGGAAGACTCAATTCTACCCCGGCTTCTCTATCACCAGCACAACTAACACATGCTTTCTAGAAATCATCCAGCCAAAACACGTCCTCCACCATCGTTCCCTAATCATCCCCCGGGTTATGCCAATCGGCGGGTCTCAGCGGAACCTTGTTTGACCAGGATGATCTTTCCAAGCATCCTATCAAAGCGAGACATCCTTTCCCTAACTTTCAAAGTTTCTATTGACAGTCCTTGAACATTATCTCTTTTAAGTAGGTGCACATACGGGATGGATGAAAATGAAACGGTCGAAGGACCTCGTGAACCCGAAGGCTCGGAATGCAACATGTCTAGAAGGGTGATATAATCTTGCTTTATCTCTCTCAAAAAGGGAAACCTAAGCTACGTTCAAAAAACCTTCAAGATTTTTCAGGCCGGACCTCAGACAATAGTACCATCGCAGCTTCAGTTGAATCTAGTTTTCACTTCTTCAGGGGCTTCTTCTGAGGCCGGATCCTTAGATCTTTCGCTCACTGTTGAACCCGCTACAATCGGATTTCTAATCATGAGGGCCAGCTTTTTGGCGAAATGCCTTTCCCTAACGTTGTTAACGAACGGCCTAGCAGCTCCAGCTCAGCAAAGCAAGCCGGGGGACATTGCTGTCACGCCTGTTTTAACCGGTGGAGAAGTTGTCATGGGTGCTGGCACCTATCCTCGCGCCAATTTTCTCAAGGATGGTAGTATTCTAGGCGTCTATACCGCCTTCGACAACGGCAACACCGTCATAAGGACAGTCAAGAGTACAGACAACGGCGCTTCATGGACAGCTCTCGGCTCTGTATCTCAGGGTCCAACGAACGCCAATGATATTGACAACCCTTATGTCCTCCAACTACCCTCAGGCCGCGTGCTTTGCGCATACAGAAATCACTCCAAAGACCCAAGCAGTGGTGCCTATACATATTTCCGAATCACTGTTTCCGCTTCAAACGATAACGGCGCAACCTGGAAATACCTTAGCCAGCCAGCGTCAGACCCAGGCCCTATGACAGGCAGCTGGGAGCCGTTTTTGCGGAACGCCAATGACGGTTCGCTGCAGATCTACTACTCGCGCGAGAATGCTGCCAACGACCAGGACTCCCTCGAACGGTTCTCCACTGACGGTGGCGCAACTTGGTCAGCTGCTAGCACAATCTCTGGCGCCGGTATTACTTCCCGTGACGGCATGACCGGCGTTACTACGATTGCCGGAAACAGATTGATATGTGTATTTGAAAGCGAAACCACTGGCGTTTTCAGCATCCACAGCATCACCTCTGAAGATGACGGCAAAACCTGGGGCAACCGACAGACTGTTTATACTACAAGCAACCCAAACACCAGCGCTGGGGCTCCACAGGTTATCAATGTTGGCGGCATACTCGCAGTAACCTTCATTACAAATGAGGATTCGGGGGTAACTTCCCCGTCGCCAGGGTACACGAATAACGTCGGCGTGAAATTGGTGACAAGTGGGGATGGGGGTGCGACGTGGGGAAACAAGATTACCGTGGGACAAGTGCAGAGTATATGGGCCGGAGTGCTCGCCCTGGACCAAAACAGCTTCTTGGTTGTCATGGACCATGGAGGCGCAAAAGCACAGAAGGTTACGTTGAACTAGAGGCAGTATCGAAGGCACTTCGCATTGTTCTGATTTCTCAAAAGAAGATTTTGATGCCGGGCTTATATCAATGATGCACATATTCTAGGCGTACAGTACGCAATGCAAAAGAAAAGCTTCTTTCTCCACAACTGACGGCTGGAATCAGCCAACTCTGCTAAGTACCTCGAACAAACAGCTTAATGTTCTCATTATTATGCTGACCAAACGCGATTGGCTGACAGGAGAGAGCGCGGTAGCCTTGTAGAAAACGTGAGTTGAGTGGTAGGAAAGTTGCAAGCCTCACATGAGCGATTAGGTCACCTTCGAAGACACCGCAGCAGTTGGGGTCTTTGCTTGACAAGATGAAATGAATATGCCAGCAGACCATCGTCATCCTCACCCCTGGAAGAAGCGTATGTGTTTCCTTTCGCGAAATCAAACATCGTTACTACCGTAGCCCCCAGACAACGATGAGACCCCCATCTCCCTAAGGTAAGAAATTGATGGATGCGCGAATATGCGCCATCGCTTGCTGAGCCCCGATATGGTTTAGACGCCAGCTGTATCCAAGCCTGAACCACCAATTACAAACGACTTGTGTGCGGCCTAGAACGTTAAGGTACCTCGTACCTACCTACCTACCTACTCGGCTACTACAGAGTGCCCGCCGAGTCATTCGCTCTTGAGTCTTGACGCCTACCTTGACGGCCCCTCCAGACACGTACTTGTATGGGGGCTTTTTCGTAAGGCTGCTCTAGACCACGCTTCCTCTGGTCGAGCGCAGCCTTGTTCAGATATTATCAAGTATGTAACATGGCCAATGCCCTTTTTCTCGCCTTCTCGAGCTGTTGCGAACCTTCCTCGAGGAAAGAGCAAAAAAAATGTCGCAAAACGGCGTAGCTAACGTATTTAAAGGTTTATGGGTCAATTGGTCCCGTGGTACCATTCTTGGTTCGACCCTGACGCTGTCCGATCGCGATGGCGCTCTGCTCATCGCCTTCCTTGCCATCTTCGTCTCTGCCGCCGGTGGGGCTCTATGGAGGATAATAAGTTATACAATCCATCAATCTCGTGCGAAGCTAGCCTACCAAGACGGCCTCCACCATCAGCAGCAGGTCATCTTTCGCAATGCCAGTACTCCGGGCGGTGCCTCATGGCAGTTGCTTCAACTTTTGTTCCATTGGTGGGACTACGCAAAGTATCCTGTACTGCGCATTGTGCCACTGGCCGCGTTAGCATTCGTCAACCTTGTCTTATTCGCGTTGGCTGGTGTCTTTTCTGCTGAGGTCACCAAGGCAGCAGGTAATGAAGTATTGGTCAGGTCTCCAAAATGCGGAACATGGGGTATTTCTTCCAATTCGACTCCACAGCAGCAGGCCGCTTTTCGATCCAAGACCTTGCTAGATAGCACTTCAGCTTCCACCTATGCCCGCTCCTGTTACGGCCAGGCTCAGGATCCCCTTGCCTGCACTCAATACACTCGGCCGAATATCCATGGGCTGTTAGCCAGAACGTCTCATGTCCGTTCCGTAGTGATATGTGCAAGCTTGGAGACACTTCTGCCTATCAAATGGACACTGGCCACGTTGATTCCCATCAAGTACTGGGAGTCAATGCCCCTCCAACAGATAGGATTACTTACCGGAAGGTCACTACTTGCTCGCCTATCAAAACCAAAGGATACGCATCTGAATGGAACAATACCAATCCAAGTGCTCCAACTCATGGCGACACCTACGACCAGATATTTTTCGGGGAATTTCCAGGTCTTACCAACGTCACGTACGAATACAATGAGCACACATTACTTGAAAGGACGGGCTATCAACTTTCGTATTGTCCCACTCTCTTCGATGTTTTGCAATTTATTCGCTAATTGTGCTCATTCAGATTTATATATGCCTCTCCCGGGGCGGGCAATGCCTGGATACCTATCGCGGAGCTTAACCGAACAGATGCAGATGTGTCGGTTTTTTTCTTGGCTCAGAACGCTATCTCTTATGACACCCCTGTCTCCGACCCGTTTTTCGGTGCCAATATTGAACAATCTATCCCAGCCGTTGAAACTGGTCCCAATACCACTACCTACACAACCGACAAATACGTCACAGCCCTTGGCTGCGTTGACCAGCACCAATTCTGCAATCCATCCACTGACCAATGTACGCCATTGACAGGATGTAATTTGGTGAACAAGTCATTCAACAGTCTAAACCTCAATCCAAGACAATTCGCCACAGCCTGGCGCCTCGTCCCGCAACTCATCTTCATCAACATGTATGCCAGCGTCAATGGCCGCGGCAGCAACGCCCTGCGTGCTTCAGAAACTCTATCTGAATTGGAGCAAGTGGGCCTCCCGGACAACCAGTGGCAGATAGAGGTGGACTCCTGGATGGCGGTGGGAATGGCGAAACTCCAGCAACTTGTTGTGCAATATGCTACCGGTCCACCAAGCGTTGTGGGTGACTCCTTCACCCTAAAACCTGGCGATGCCGACTGGCAAGCTATGTGCGATGCACAAAAAGTCCGCAGCTCCAACGGAACCACCTCCTTCTCCATGCTAGGCGTATCTATCATCCTAGTCCTCGGCACCTTTCTGATCCTTTTTAACCTAATCCTCGACACTGTCGTTGGTCTCATCCAGCGAAAGCTTGACTGGGGCGACCACAAGCGCCTGCAATGGGTAATTGACGAGAAACTCCAACTGCAGCGACTAGCATACGAAGAAGCTGGTCAGGGCACCTGGACCGGAGGCGCGAACGCTGTACCTGTCATGATGATGGAAGACCGGATTGGCATTCCGAGAAATGTAGATAAGATGCATCCGAAATTAAGAGTATCCGGTCACGGCCGCCCTGAAAGCCATATATCTTTACAAAGCCAGCCTCAGAGCGACATGTCTCTGAGACAGTCAAGAATTCCAGAGGCGGAGAACTTGATGGGGGTAAAAGGGGCGCGGTATGACGTTCAGAGTGTGGAGCCTGCGGTCGGGTATCATGGATACCAGTATTGAGACAACCAGACCTGGCAAAAGCTAAAGCCTAAGGAAGCAGGAAGTATCATCTCGACATCCAGGACGAATCTGGATGCTTAAATCAGCACACGGACGAAATTAAGCTTCTTTAGCGGTATACCAGCGGCGCCGGCCAATCCCTTGCAATGGTGGCAGAGGGAGAGCACGATCCGGGGACAGCGGCCACGCAGGGTTTATGCTACACGCTTTGGTATCTGTGCTCGACAGGAACTAGTCTATGGAGTCATAAGCAATAGCAACAAGTGAAGCACAATCCAATGGCTCTCCCAGTGCCTCAGAGCCCTTGATTATTGCGGAGAATGCACGAGGCACTGTCTGCCGGAGAGGTACGAATGTGAGTCGAGATCGAGTAATGTAGGACTTTGAGCAATTATCGCGGTCTGTGTGGCTGCAATGTATAATCATTAATCTTGATCTCAATTACGATATTTACTTCAACGACAATCATCGAGTCTCATCACTACGTATCACGTTATCTTCAATTCTTGACCTAGCAGTCTTTCTTTCTCCTTGCTCAAGTGCTTTCCTTCAAGAGAGCCTTGCCCGTCCGATACCACCGTTTCCAATTGCCAAGGCTCATAGGCTTTGCTATGTCCCTACGTACTCTCCTTCTCTTCTCCCATACCTTTGCGTGGTGTAGGAAAAGATCCCATTTAGCCAACCTCTCTTCCGCGTTGCCTAAAAGAGCCTGATACCGCGCCTCACCGATGATGTCGGCTGTCAGGCCCAGATCCATCCGCAGTATGGCTGGAACTGTACAGTACGCCCAGTAGATGGGCTTGAAAACCTCGCTCGCAATCATTGGAGCCAACAGCGAGGTTTTCCTTTCGACCGAGCGCAGACGCGCGAGAGTATCTTCGGATCTGCTGCAGAGCGCGACACAAAGCTGCAGCACGAAAGCTTGGCAGTTGTCGATCCAGAGATCGTACTGCGAGCCGATGGTGCAGAGGACGAGAGAGGCGATTTTGATAATGGTATCGATGTCTTTAGTCGTTTCTCCAATGTACCATTTCTTATTCTTGTGGCGGGAGACGTCTGGCCTTTTCCGCGAGACTACTAACCGTATCTTGCGTTGATACCCAGCTTCTTGGTAAATGATGTTCCTGGACTGCAAGACGTGGGGAGCAATCAAGGCGTCTTGGCCGCCGGCTCGCAGCTCGCAGTGGATGTTGTTGATTACGACGCTCCAGTGGGACAGAAAGGGCAGGGGCCCGGTGATGTCGTCGGTCCGGAGGGTGCGGGATATACCGCGGATGTTGTGGTAGTGGATCTCGACGGGAGAGGACAAAGGCTTGCTTCGCAAAGATTGGTGAGGTTCGACGGGTATCACATCAATGCAGGTAGGAACATCCGTCTTTACCACAGAACCTCCCCGGTCGGATGGGTCATCTCCGAAAAAGAACGACCGCAGAAAAGCTTCGCTCTCCTCCTCCCAGGCTTTATCCTCCTCCAAACCTTCACAACCCGTCCCAGGCTGGCGAACCTTCAAAGAGCGCTCTCCACCCACACCTCCTGGCCCATTCTCCGCAGCACATTCAATCCTCCGCAGCTCCTCCTCAAACCTCTTTTCCTTCTCCCGCGCCTCGCTCTGCAGCCTTTTTCGAATCGGCTGCCGCTCGTTATATGCATTTCGAACCACAGATCCGATATATGGCCGAAGGGTTATTGTGGCTAGGGTTTTGGCCAGGGCGGCGAATGCGCTCGACATGGTGGATCATTGTTAGGGGTTTATTGGGGGTAGTGGATGGGGGGTGTTATATAGCTGGGTTATGGAAAGTGTGTGTACTGTGGTACTTGATTGATAGCCGTTGATGTAGGTGGCTGAGGCGGAGTTTGGGCGCAGTCGGGTGTATGTAAGCGAGGGTTAGGTTGGTAGGGCTGGGAGAAGTGACTTGTGGTTTTTGTTGTAGTGGCTTAGATTGTCGGGCTTTTTCTGATTTTTGTATGTGGTGATTGGTGGACTTGCTGGCATGCTTGGATTGTGCAAGATGTAATGTGGTTTCATTACCTATTATGGATCGGGGTTTCATTCAGAGCAACCGAGCATACATCCATTATACCTTTATCAGCGTCTCTTGTCCTCTTCACCACCCTCCTCCTCCCCCTCCTCCTCCTCCCCCTCCTCCTCCTCCTCCTCCCCTTCCCCATCCCCATCCCCATCCCCATCCCCATCCCCAATAACACCCCCAACTCTCCCATCTTCCCCCCCACCCACCCCGTGCTCCAACGCTCTATACTTCCTATTCGCCTTCTTCCGCATACTCGCCTTCCTCTTCCTCTTCCCCTCCGCCCTCATCGCCATCCGGCTCTCCGGCCCTTTCTCCACAACCTCCAGCTTCTCCGCCAGCAGCCGCCGCGCGATCTTCCGGTTCTGAGAACGCGAGCGCGTGGCTTGCGATTTGACGACCAGGCCCGAGGGGAGGTGCTTGAGTTGCACGGCGGAGGAGGTTTTGTTCTTTTGTGGGGGGTTAGCGAGGCGGGGTTGGAGGGAGGGGGGGTTGGAAAAAGGGGCTTTGGGGGGGGAGAAAGGGTGGGGACGAACGATTTTCTGACCGCCGGGCCCGCTGCCTTTTACGAAGGACTCTGAGATTTCGGATTCGGGGACGATGGGGCGTGGGGACATTTGCGCTGCTGTGATGGGCGCGATGGTGAAGGAGCGGATGGCGTGGCGGAGGGGTGGGGGGATGGGCCTGGTGGGCAATCGGAAGATGGAGGGGAGGAGCATGGCTGGGGATGCATGGTGGGGTGGGCGGTTGGGGGCGGGGTGGTTGAGTGCTGGTATTATTGGGGAGGGGTGGTCATTAAGATGAGGGTGTGGGGTTTAGTACATGAAGGTGCTGAGCTCGTTGATTGTGAGGGTTTTGCAGAGGTAGGAGCTAAGAGGCGCTATATACTGTACGTTGCCGCAGAGCCTCATCAGGGTTCTGATTACCTACTGTCGTACGACTTCGCTAACAGGAAAATCTGGTTCAGCTATGGATGACAGAGCTTGCCGTCTCTACCCTCATTTGAGGCGCCCGAGTATTGTCTTGGTACAAACCACGCACCTCCATCCTTCGTCGCTCGACATTCGCAGCATGATTCCATATCAGGCTTTGAGCCTTGTTGGAATTACGCATGTACACATGTCGTCGAATAGCAGATCTGCAAAGCACATCTGCAAGAAGCGTTGAGTCCAAAGGTTTCGACAGCCATGGCCAGGCAACCCGGTGGGGGAAGGGGCATCCTAGAGTTCTTAAAGACTACTATGGGCTCGTTTTCGTGAAGACTCTATGTCTTTTTTTATTGATTTTGTTATATGCTATTACCTGGTGCGGGGTTAGTATTCTGTTGCTAAAGCCGATTCTTTTATACTGTCTTTGAGTTGTCTTTGGATTTCGGGAATATCTCAGACCTCGACTACTGTTCACGCATCCCGGGGAACTTCCACATTCTCCTCCTATACTTTGTCCGCTTCCACTGTTGTCCCTACACTGACCCACGCCAGACTACTCAACTGGACATTCAATTTGCCTCAGTCTTGCGCAAACACACAAGCTGTAAAGCAAAGCTCCGTGCTCTGGATATTGCATCCTACAAGACCTTGAGACGCACCTTGCAGCTCTTGATATTCCCAACCATCTCGTTTCTCCAGTCAATATTTCGTAGGATGATATCAGTGACAGCCGCTGCATGGATCCTCTTCCCTGCAAGCCTACTCCGTGCATGTGGTTGACAGAAGGGACAACGTGTAAGTGTTTTGACTCAGCAGTGGTCTTTATGTTGCAATGCCTATGCATGTTTCGGCTCTGATAAGTTACTTGCTGTTTTATTGGAAATACGTGGATAGAGCCATCCATGGCATTGAACAACAAGAACCTTCGGAATGTGACTGCAGCTGTTAACGGCAGTGGCTGTGTCATTCTACAAGATGCGTGGCTCAGTGCAGTCGGGTCATTATAAAATGATGGTTATGCAAAGCCCGAACGAATCCTGCTGAGTCTTGGTCAGCTATTCAGACCGTCACTGTTCATTCATATCCTTCCTACACTCTTAATGATAAATAACCCCACGGGAGCACTACGATCCTAGTAACAACGTACACAAGTTCTTTTACCTTTACAGTCACATCTATAAGTATCCCATCCTTCACTGAACCGGAACCAAGTTGCAACATATCTTTATCTTCCAGCTATAGGAGCTGCACATAGATTGGCGGAAAAGTCCAGCTGATCTACTAGCCTGTGAGCACTGCTCTAAAAGATCCAGATTCCAAAATCTCCTCCACGGTAGCAGGGCCAGTTATGGCAGTCGCCAACGGCACTACTTATACATCGCCTTCGGTCTACTTGTCTTATTCAAGTGTATAGGCTACCGATTACTGTGAGCTGTCGGCAACGGTATTCTGGGCCCATACTAAGTATGAGCCCGGACGCTGTGTCGAGTGTAATATTACATCGGGCTATAGAAGGAACAAGTCAACTTAACTAAACTACGCCAACTTCAGTATACCTATTGCACCTAGTCTCGCTGGCAGCGTTCGGTACAGCACATGGCTTCGGCTCTATCACCGCTACATTAGCTCCCACTATACTACCAATCCTGACAATCCAATGTCCGAGGTTTTCGGCGGGTGCCGCTGGTAGATATGCTATTGTTGGTGAGACCTTGACGCCCGGTGGTGACATCACATTTTAGGAACCCACATCCCTCTCGCACTTATCCGCTTCAACCCTCATCATTGGGAGCGGTACCGGAGCACTACCAGGAGCATCGATAAGCTCTGCGCTTCCCTTATTGATCTCAGGTCCGTTCGGTAGTCCCGAGAGTACTACTACTTCCGCGGTAAGTGGCAATGATACTGGCTCAGTCTTTACAGGGAGTTCCGTTAAGGAGCTGCAAGTGAGCCTGGGGAATACTGTGGCTGTACTGTACTTGCTTGATTTCAGTCTTGTAAGGTTGAATAGTGGAGCGGAAGCCTGTGGGTGGGGCGAGGGAATATGATGAAGTGAACTTCTCGATCATGCTGACGACTACCGTGTGTTCCATGAAGCGTCGTGCATGCCGCAATCATGAAGAGATGGGGTTTACCGAGTACTTGCCACGAACAAGAACCGCATAACATTAGATTCGCACTTCACAAGAATAGTACCATGATCCTTAGCTATCCAATCATTTAAGTTGCAAAAGACATTCCCCCTGTGCTGCTATGAAGAACCACTCCTCTCCTCTTTCGTACAAACAAACAAACCCCCCCTAAGAAGAAAATTTCATCTTACATCTGGGGATTTATATGTTACAATAACACCTTCAATTTCATCAAGGTCGAATGGTCAGATCGACTGGTGCACAGTGTCACTAGAAATCTAATTATCAAACTTGGTTAGAGGGATATCTATTCACTGCATAGTGTCAGGGAAAATATCTCTTTTGCTCTTTTGATTGAGAGTTCGATTCTCGTTGCAATTTTTTAGTTGTTTTTCTTTTTTTTTGGAATCACATTCTTAAAACAATATTCTCCTATTGGTAGGAAACCCTACCTTCATATATATATACATAAAATACCTGTCAAAGAAGAAGTTTATCTATCGATAAAAATCTCGTCAATAAATTACATGAGTATAATCAGACAAAGCAGTATTCGATTTCTGCTACTATGACTAGATACATGACTGTGCAACGAAAGACTTGAAAGAAGCACATGACTGAAAGACATGATAGATCATTCAGATATCTGATTACGGGCAGAAAAGAAGATGAAATAAAAGAGCAAACACTATTTGACCTTATATGAGTAGTTCTTGATCGAAAGATAAATAATTCATAATAAATGTTTCATGAACACAATGTTTAGTTCATTGATGAGAATTTTATCTCTATCCGTGAGCGGGTTACTTCACCAAGAAGGGCTTTGATCCATTGATTATCGTTGGATTCATGAACACAACCCCTGGTTTCCTTGAACCAAAAAAAAATCCTGTTAAATAGTAAACTACATATAGTAAAATACCGTCCTACCTTTCATCAAGATCGAATGGTCAGATCAACTGGTGCACAGCGTCACTAGAAATCTGACCATCTAACTTGGTCAGAGGGATATTCATTCACTGCACAGTGTCAGGGAAAATATCCTTTTGGCTCTTTTGGTTAGGAGTTCGATTCCCGCTGCAGACGGGGGGAGGTTTTCTTTGATTTTTTTTAGCTATAGAGACGAGGATTCGGATTCGAGTTATTATAAAAAAGTAAAGCAGTCGTAGAAGCATCACGTGATATATACATTTACTTGGACCCCTGCACGTCATCTCGACAGCGTTGGCCTTTTTTTACGACTTGCTTCAAACGAAGCATTCATGAACACTTTGCTCTCGGCGACTGTAACTACCACCCAAAGCCCCGACTCTCATCTCAAACCCTCCCGGCGACCTCCGCCCACCATATCATCACCCTCCGACCTCCCCTCTGGATCCTCCATTCCTTCTGACCCAGCTCCACCTCCTCTCCCAAAACCCTCCCACCACCTCCAGCAATCCATTGAACCCCAACAACCCCGCGTCCTCTCCATACCGCTCCTCTCCACAATGGTCTACACCTCCACCCTCCTCCACTGGCTCCAGCGCAAACGCTACCAGTACGAAGTCACCTTCTCCCTCTACATGCTCACGCCTACGGAGAAGTTTATCTTCAGTACGCCCCCCTCCCTCTCCTCCCAGCCCCGTCATTACTATTATCCCCTTTCCCCCTTTTATCTTTCGGCAGCTCTTCATTTCTCCCCATCCGCCCCACTCCCCAACCAAATCCCGCTCCCCTCCCAGCGCTGCGCATTATCTAACGAACCAACTGCAACAGACTCGTTCATCTTCCTCTTCCTTTCCATGATCATCATCGCCGCCTCGCTGTACTTGCCCGAACATATCACGACTATGCTGTCGAGGGCGTGGTTTTATTATGCGGGGGATGAGGTCGGTGTGGGTGGGGCGCAGGGGGTGAAGGGGCAGGAGCAGGGGCAAGGAGGAGGGGGCATGGAGGGGGGGAATGTGGTTGAGATGTTGGGGCGGTTGTAAGCCGTAAGGAAAAAGATAGGGTAAATAGAGGAGGGGGGGATTTAGCGTTTTCCGGGTTGGAGTTTGGACGTTGGCATAGGTTGTGAGAGCTACATAGCTCGGGGGTTTATGGAGTTTGGGTTTGCTGTTTTGCCGGACTACCACCTCCAAATATTCCACAGCGCGCTATTTTGCGACCAAAAAGCCGAGTTCTGGTAGGACATGGTGGTACGGAATCACGTCTATTGCCGGATAGGCAGTGAATGTTCCGTTACATCCTAGGCATCCCAGAGGAAGTATGTGGCCGCTTCCTAGTCGATTTCGAATATTGAGCAGATGTTTCCAAGAGTCTATAGACCGAGGGATAACGCGTTACCGTGTGCTCCATATACAATTTATGAGTTTGTGCGGTGTGAGGCCTCGAAGACTTGCGCCTGCACCTTTCAAAGGTTTCGACAGACAAGTCCATCACGACCCTTTCCCCTCCCTCCTCTGTCCCTTCCAAATCCCCACCGAGAACCTCCCCACCCTCCCCTTTCAACCCCTCCCTCCCATTTCCTTGCACCGTATCCCGCACCCTCTTTTCCGATTGCTGATAGTTCATATCTCGGCTTCGTCGTTTAGAAATCTCAGCCAGTGGTTCTTTCTTCCCCGCGAAAAGCTCTCGATGGCCATGTTGTTCCTGCCCTAAAAGATGAAAGGGTTGCAATGGCTGTGAGAGGCGTGTGTGGTCTTTTGTCTCTTTTTCCAGGGTAGAAGCCGATGTTTTTTTTATAGGCGTTCATAGGTCTAGTGTAGTATAACAATGGTGTCAGATGAAAGTATATAAGAACTCTGAATCGGAAAGCCCTTGACGCGCAGGTCTTCGGTATTGGAAGGGTTTGAGAAAGCCGATCATGCAGGTCGGAAGGGAGGTTTTGGTGATAAGGTATGTTAGGAGTTCTGGGTGGGGGAAAGGAACTGTGCAGATAAGGTGGAGAAGGTGCTGGGGACTAAGGAGTCGTAAACGAAATACATACTGTACACTCAAACGCATCACCACTCCCCTAAGCCGTCTCTCCGCATAGCGCCTTTTTCCCCCAACCACACTCTCGACTTCCCAGGCGAGCAGGGAATAATCTCACACCCACAGCTACTAGGCCAGTTTAGACACGTGGGAGGAAGAAGCAGAGAATGTATAAGAGAAAAGAGAGTATACATAGTAGGCTGTGAGGGGTTGTGATGTAACTGAGGTTTAGGGAGGGTTGATAAGAGATCATAGTCTGGTTTAGAGAAAGGGAGAGAGGGGGTGGCTGGAAAGGATTGAGAGAGTTGATGGTTCATGACGTTGAGGTGGTTGGTGTGGATTCCTGTTATCGATTCTCCAAACATTTTATAAATATAGGTAAGATGACCTAGATGAGAAACATTACCGACCGAGCACACCGGGCATTGAGAATCGTAGATCATAGTTGGTATTAGTGGAGAAGTAATAGCTAGACTAGAAAACCAACTTCGCTCGACTTGAAGGATTTCAGCAAAGGGAAGGTAATGATATGGGATGTTTCGGTCATCTAGACGATGATTGCTGTTTCCGCCAGTAGTGGGATGTCGTGGAACGTTGGTTGAATCACGGAAGGTCTGCTCTGGTTTTATGAGTCGCTTCTCGATAAGTCATAAGTGACCGTTCCAGGGCATCTCTTACCCCGATCAAACAATCAAGAATTCAAGACTTGGGAGCTGGTTGGCTTTTTGAAATAAAGAGTATCGGCTCAAGAAAGTTTGTGAGATCGTACCAGAACCATCCGACTCGGATCGTTCAGACGGATTCGAAGAGGTTGACAACAATCTGGGATCAGTCATGGCATCGATTTTTCCTCCAAGGCTTCCCTACCCAGTGACTAAACAAACAGTCATGAACGTGCCATATGTGTTTCCGTGTTATTTGCTGCGCTTTCGGTCCTTCGCCTATGCTGTGAGGACCTACGCTCGTTGTCGGGAGGTTTGCGTATGGTGGCTGGGGGGCAGTTTTTGGGGTTGATATAAATGAGGGCTACTGAACCTTTCAGATTATACGTAAGAGAAAGGGTCAAGCAAATGTCAGCCGGGAAAAGGTGATCCACGGTGGGATTTGGCCAAAATAAACAAAACTTTCCGCCTCCATGTATGACTTATGACCCTTTCTCTTCTATTTCGCTGATGTTAAGAAAGGGAAATTAGGAGATTTGGGTAGTGAAAGCGTCGGCGGTGGGTTAGTAAGCTACGCAAACAAGCGACTCGTGCGTTTGCTCTTGTCCTATACTCTGGATGCCTTCTTTAGCCGTTATGGGAGATGGTCAGTACTAACAAATTGGAAGAGAACGATAGTTGATGACCTTGAAGGCTGCAAAACTACTCGACCAACTTCGGGAAGAACGAAGTATAGAGTGTACATAAAATAGGCCAAGGGCAAGTATTGATCTCACTAGACAACAAGAAACTCCAAAGCATACTCAAAGATTAGTGCGGTGTACAAAGGAGAAAGTAAAGTACAATATACCAACGTCCACCCCCACGGTTCGTCCGCTATCAGGTAACATTCCACTATTACGGATGGAGTGTCGGTAGCCAGCCTGGGGCTGACCAAAAGTTCCGCGTCCGCCACCAACTCTCCTATTTAATGCACCGTCTCGTGTTCGAATTGTATTATTCCAGCTTTACCGGCAGGGTCCCAGTAGCCTCTCTCTCGCCGACCACGACTTCCGCCACCGCCTCCAAGGCCCCGCGGGTATGCTCGTAACAGCAAGCGGCCCACCATCCCTCCATCTCATCCTTCAAGTCCCGCGGGTCTCCGGCGCCTAAGACAACCTTTCGGATGGGCTCGGCTCCTGCCTCGGCATCGCGCCGTCGAAGGGCCTGTTGGATGCTGTTGATGACTTCACCTTGTGCTTCTGTCAGCGCACTACTGCTGTTGCAGAGCACAAGTACCACGGCCGCAGCGCGGTGTAGAAAGACCATGTGGGTACTCGTGAGGCCTGCAGATAGGGTATACGGAACATGACGGGTACGAGGGTGTAAACGAGAGATAGCTTTGCCGAGGGGTTCGAAAGGGTCAAACGTTGGAGAGCCCGGTTGTCGGGGTTGGGACGGGACGGTCGGCGTCAGAAGAAGGAGTATAGAGGCTGCCGGGAGGTCGACCAGAGGAGATGGACCCTTGCTAAGAATGGTGGTAGAGGCACGATAGGCATTCTGAGCGAGAACAGCGTGAGAGGGGAGGAGAAAGGATAGGTTTGAAGGTGGATTGAGCGCAGTCTGCCAGGAGAGACAGCGAGATTTGAGAGATGACACCCGATTGGCCGCAGTAGCAATAGCCGTTGCAGTGAGATGGCCAGACGCAACGGCAGAGTAGATGGCGTGTATGCTCGCGATTTGAGTGGCATGATCATTCGCCAACCGGACCATGTCGCTGCCAGAAAGCAAGGTGCGGAGGGGCGCGTGTTTGATACAGACATTGGTTTCAGGTGGAATGTCTGAACAGTTGGATACCACTGGGCCCTTGAATCCGAGGCGCTTGCGAATGATTGCCTCAATGGTAAGTGCGATCGAGCGGCTCGCTCTAACTGGATCATCATACTCGTGAATCGAGGGTGACAGCTGCACACTGTCAAAGGACTGCCATTTTGTATGGGAAGGTGGGTGCCCGAGATCGACTTGTTCGAAAGATTTCAGAGCCTGCTCATCGGATGCCTCCTCGTTAAGGAACCCATAAAGTCCTTGAATTTCAGCCGCTAAGGTCTCCGTGGCGCACGAGGCTACACCGCTCGCTTGAAGGCCTCGAGTGAAGGCTGAAGTGTGATCGCTGACAGCCCAAGGCTGGTCTCCAAATCTGCGCGAGGCTTCCAAAGGTTCTGTAAGGTCATTGACATGATCATGGGCTGGTGCAAAGTCCCAGTTGATCCCGACCGATGCCAGTTCCTTGCCGATAGCCTCTGCAACTCTTGAGGTCGTGGACGCTGTTCGAATTGCAGCCAGACATAACGGACCTGGAAAGTGCGTAGCTTGTAAACCATCTGAGAAGTGGCTGACCTACGGTAAATATCTTAGCTTTGTATTCTCTTTCTCTCAATTGCAAGACCAGCATTAACGGCAAGACAGTACTATTATTCCAAGCGCTTGTACTCCTCAAACGATCCTTGCATCTGTGTCATTCTTTACCCAAAGTAAAAGAAGTGCTGATTAGAGTATCTGCTCGGACTTGAATACTCGTGTAGTTAAGTGATTGCATCGCAGAGTACTTGGGTCTTGTTTCCTGCCTGTCATGATATGGGCGTCTGAGGCTGTGCAATGCAGAATACTGCCACAGCAGAGAAAGAAGTCTCTTACCAGTCCACCTTCTTGCTCAATACCTATCAGAAGAGGTTCAGGATGCCTGGAGGATTTGGCAAGCTGCTGGAGCCGTTGTGTAAGATCTACGGCTTGAGCAGCATCTGTGTTGCTGTTGGGTTAGATTCCGAAAAAAAAAAAGGTTCAGAGTTAGATACCGTACCACGGAGGTCTGCGGCCCGAAGAACAACGCTGCCAACATGATAGTCTGAAATGAGAAGTCGAATCTCTGGCAGTGGGAGATGGCCGGCAAAGGTAACGAGGAGGTGCTGACCCAAGAGTCTGTTATCGAAAGAGTCAGCTCCTCGAGAACTTAGGATGCGGGCCTGAAGGATGGATTACCTCCTGCGTCGATCATCGAGAGCCACAGGGCTAGTGCTGTAAGCGGCCAAGTCGCAGCAATCATCCTATCCACAAGGAGTCAGACAGTTCTTGCCCTAAGGACTTAGGCAACAGGTAGTTCCCGTGGGAGGGGTTTGGGCTTTGCCTTTTGACCCACTAATGATGCCATCTGTTCCGCCCTAAGAGGCTAAAAGCCCTCCCGCAAGCAGTCCCAAGGCTCTGGATAAGGATAAAGGATGAGGGAAATTCCGCTCAGGATTGTACTGTAGTGCACAAAGTCCGAACAGACACAACAAGGCTTTCTTCGTCCGAGTATTCTCGTGTGAAAGTGAAGACTTCTAATATGATTCGAGGCTATAAACCATAGAGCAGGGCTAGAATATATATGTACCTCAAGCACAAGTGCCTCATTCGAGGAGAATCCTTCTCATTGACATGACCTTCACCCGAGCTTGCAGGCGATCGACCGTCGAGTCTGCCAGCTGCATTGCTGCACGTAATACATGCAAAAGAGGCAGGGTTTTGTCCGTGCTCTTCTTTCCTCTGGCGCTAATCTTTCCTCGTTAGGGGCTGCGAACGGGACGGTAAAATCCGGGAGGACTTTGAGATTATTAACAGGGAACGATAAGTACATAGGACAAATAGGAGAAAGGTACGTCGCTGGCCTAGACTGCGATAGACAGCTTGACACGTTGAACAACTCGAGATAGACAAGCCCATCGGCAAGCAGATTCTGAGTGTTTGGGCACATGGCAAGGTCGCACGCTTTGATGACCACCTATATGCATCATGTACATCCGTACGGCGTTGGCCATGGTAGTCCAATCGTAAGACTTGCAACTTTGAACACTCAGGCGAGAGTGCCAAAGAAGGTTACAAATAAGCCGCAAGCTTGTCAGAATTTCTGTTAAAACATCCCATAGGGGATGACTGCGGTGGGAATGAGTTCAAAGGCGGACATGTCAGGGGGCAGCAGCACAGAATATCTGTGGTAAGGCGTTCTTAGGAATGGCGAGCAATATCTTCGAATCACACGACGTTACACCTCAAAGGGTAATTGATCGGGTTGACCGAGTAGACGACAGTCTCATGAGAAGCATGTTGTCCTCCGAGTTGGCCTCAATTGAGGTTGCGGTTCCTGATGCCACGGAGGTTGATTCTCCAAAGTCCCACAAGATTGGTCGAGAAAGGTGAGCGGCGACGCCTCGGTGGACAAGAGTAAACGATTGTTTGTGTGGAGCTGACTGACTCAGAGTTTACCTGCTCCAGACGAATTTTGGGGGCGTTGGAATTGAAAAATGTTATTCTGTTCGGGGTTGTTTCCGGCCAAGGGAGTGCGGTGAGGCTGTGCTTCAGGAATCTAATACCGCCAAGATAGTATACGCGGACGGGCTGTCTACTTCAGACAGTTCAGTCAGCAGTAGCTTGTAGGGGGCGAAACCCTCACGGTAAGGGGTCCCATGTGTTATGAACCAGATGTGTATAAACTTTAAAGCAAAAGGAGATGAGGCTGAAATAGATTAATTGTTGGTCTCTACGGAACATGCAGGCGAGATCCGAGGGAACTTCCGTGTACATATGTTCTGTTCGCATCAACACCAACTCAATCAACCATGATCATAACCCCTTTTAATCGTGATATCTCAGGAGGCTAAGTTTGATGACAATGCCGGCAGCAAATGTGGATATCGGTCGCCCCGAGGACTCCTTCATGAGACGAACACGTAATGTCTCACCTGCTGACCTTGACCAAGCCCTTGATCGTGTGGCTTTAGGCAAGTCGCATTACTCTAACGATTGTAAGCGATATCGTATTGATGAGTTGACAGCGGCGAGTCTACCACTGAAGCAGCAAGATGCGCAGATTCAGGACTCCATTGAGATAATCTGCGGATATGCATACCAATCAGGGCTGTCAATCCTAAGCCTAAAAGCCACGTTGGAAATAGTCATACGATCAAAGACTCTAAGCCAGTCCAACCGAACTATGTTGATTAAGTCTCTGTATCCAGCAGGTGAAGTTCCTTCGCGACTCATATGTACTGCCGCGGCGTCGCTTGGACAGGGGAAACAGAAGCTTTCAGTCTCGTTGCAGCAGTCGCTCCTAAAATGGATCATCCTAGTTTACGAGGTGCTAGAGGATCCTTCAGTCCTTTCAAGACTATACAGTGTACTGTTTGATATGCTAGATGTTACCAGCTTGCGGTTCGACATTCCCGTTAGTGTTTAATGTGTGTAGCTAATGTTCGAAAGTTCAACGCTGTGTCATCTACTTGCAATGATAACCCGGAAAAAGCATATAAAACCGTTTCGAATCCAGGTGCTGTCAGTTTCGATTCCAATCTTTGGAGACACCGAACGCTGAGAGATCTTGGCAGGTTAGATCTGTCCAAGCGCGTTGCTCGTGAGCCTGCGCTCACTGGGCTTATCAAAGTTTATGAAGAGCATTATCCAGAAGCTTTCTCCGGGGAAAAACTAGCTGGGCGAACGTTCAGCTTTTCAGTAAGTTCCCTGGGAAATCATAAGTTGAACTCAAAGCTAATTCAAATCAGCATCCTAACCTTGACTGGCGTAATCGATTACACAAGATTCAAAAAGCAAACGGTCGCAGGGTGAGAAACGCTGATATCAATTTGTATGCCTTCAGAATCGTACGCAAAGGATCGAAGAGAATTCGTGTCCAGAATGATCTTGAAGAACAACCGAATCTGTGTGAGAAGGTAACAATGACTAGAGAAAGAGCCCATTGTGTAGTCACAAGATGCTCATCAAATCTGTAGTCATCGAAAACTCTCGGAGACCTGAATGACATCCAAGATCTCGTTAAGAAGCTTGATGACATCTATATACCCGCTGAGAGGATGCTGATACTTGATGACCCGCTCCTACAAAAATACATTGCTCTCAGACCAAATGGTGATGCCAGACGACTGAGGTTGGAACGACAGCTGGAGGTATTTCTCGACGAGCAATTGGAAAAGATAGACAGCAGTCTGAACACCAGCAATGAGCTATCTGATATACTGAGCCGTCTCTCCAGCTACATACGTTACTCCAAGGTAAATACAAAACTCGAAATATCAGAAGCTAGACTGATATGTTCAGACAATACCTAAGCCCGCAAAAATCTTCTTCGAACGCTATCTACTGAAGTGGAATGGACGAGACAGTCGAGAAGAGATTCTCCATATACTGTCACATGTCGACATTCAGCCTTTCGAAGGTGCGTGTACACATCTTTTCCTTTCGTTATTTCCAGTGTTCGATCTACATCTGTACTGCACTCATTGACGAACTCACCCCCACTAAAACATACCAGACCTGCAATCGTCGCTCCTAAACCCCTTAGAAGACGCCCTCCTCAACAATACCCCATCCTCCGCCCTCGCTCTCCTCGATTTCTACACCTCCATCCTCCGCCACTGGACCGCCCACCTCCTCTCCACCCACGAACCCCCCTCACCCAACCCCCTCACATCCCTAACAGTCCACACCTCCCTCCTCACCCTCACCCTCCTCACATCGTACCCCCCATCCCTAACCACGATTTCCCCAATCCTCACCCACCTCGAAACCCTCGCCCACAGCATCTCCAACCCCTCCATCCCCATCACCACCCCCCGCCCGCAAATCATCTACCTCCTCACCTTCCTCTCCCCAACCCTCAGCACCCTCTCCCGCCTCTGTGCCATCCTCGCCACCTACAAACTCGCCTTCGAAGCCGCCATGGCCGCTCCCTCGCAGCACCAAGAACCCTACCCGCGCGCCCACGTCGCCCACTTCAACGGCTTCCTCATGGATATCTGCAACCTCCTCTGGCGCTCTCGCGCCTTCAACACCACCGACGCCCACGCTCTCGGCTGTCTCCTCCCCGCCGCCACCCTCTCCGCTCTGACAACCTACGCCCAATCCCACTCCTACTCCCTCCCCACCCTCTTCTCTCTCTCTCACAACCCTAGCCTGGCCGCCCTCAGCATCGCCGCGTTCCGCGACATGGAGGATGCGCAGGCGGATGGGGGTGTGACGATTCGGCATGCGGGGCCGGTAAGCCAGAGGAGTTTGGGGCGGCTGAGGGAGGAGGGAGAGGTAAGGGTTGGGTGGGCGGAGTATAGGATGGGGGTGTTGAGGTGGTTGGCGGGGAGGGGAGTGAGCGGGGTGGGGGAATTGATGGGGGTGACGATGAAGCAATTGATGAACGGGGAGGGCAAGGGGCTGGGTGGAGTATGAGAGGGCGAAAGTACGCCTTGAGGAATTCCAGTCGATTTGCTTGCATGTTGGATACGACCACAACTATGTGGTCCAGTAGTGACATGGCTGCCGAACACCCAAGACATCTCTACAAGTCCAACGCGAGAAGTCGCAGCCACTCCCCTACCCCATATCCTACAATCTATCCTACAATCCATCCTATGAAGTAAACACATCAAACCCATTCCTCCACCTCTCCCAACCCCAACCCAGTATCTCCTTGTCCCTCCCCCCCCCTACCCTCCCCTTCTCAACGCCCCCCAACACCTCCATCTATTCCAATCCACACCCTCCCCTCACCAGTCCAAAACTCAAACAACACCAACCCCCCCAACTTGGCCCCAAAAATCCCCAATCCTACCACAGCACCACCATCCAACATCCATCCGACAAGCAATCCCTCTCGCCAAGCAATCAATCCTTCACGACTCTTCGCTTCATCCACACCATCTTCCACGGGAAATATTTTTTTCCGATCAAGGATGCTCTTCCGCGCCTTTGCGTTTTTCTGTTGTCCCTTTTCTTGCTCATTATTCGGTAAAAGGTGCACTTGGCGAAGATGGTGGTAAGTGACCGAAGGCTTGGAAGGGGAAGACAACACAGGGAGGAGGAAATGTGGGAAAAGCGAGGGATGTTTGGGCATTCAAAGGTAGAGTTTGTGGTGGGAAGTGTAAGAATTGCGGAGCTCGACCTTAAGGCTGTTTCTTAAGACCTTTAAAACGAGCAAAGTCGCTTTACGTTGAGGAGGGAGATGATAGACGGAAGGTAAATTGACTCTTAATCACTGCATCTAATATCATCCCTATTCGCTTCGCGAACAAAGTCTTACATTCTTTTCGCCAACGGCCAATCTAATGAGAAAAGGAGGAGCACTCATAGCATCGCCCAACTGCTTACTAGCATCCACCGAAAAGTTGTAGGAAAAAACTATCGCCATCGTTCCCAGGACGACATCGTATCCACATTGCAGCTCGTTGGTAACATGAGCCCCTTTTCGCTTGCTCGTAGGACGGTTAGAAACGCTTCCGGAAAACGCATTGAGATGTTAATGTGCTGCACGACATTAGCGTTTGGCCGCCCTTGGTCGCATCATTTCCCTCTTTAATCCTTAACCCTACACACCTTAGAAGCACTTGCGGTGAACAATTGATGGTCCGCTCTCATCGTACTCTTGCTTGGAGATCCACATTTGTTGGAAGGTCGACAATGAAGCTAAGATAGAACCACCGATCCAGACAGAGTATTTCCGCTCCGGAGGTGCGATGATCTTGACCTTCATAGATGATGGTGCAAGTGCGGTGATTTCCTTCTGCATACGGTCCGAGATACCTGGGTACATGGTTGTACCACCAGACTGGATCAAAATTAGCCAAAGGAACCCAAACAATAGGATCAAGAGCATACCATGACAATGTTGCCATAAAGGTCTTTTCGGACATCGACATCACACTTCATGATAGAGTTGAAGGTGGTAACGTGGATACCACCGCTCTCAAGACCCAAAACAGACGGCTGGAAGAGCGCTTCTGGCGCACGGAACCGCTCGTTACCAATGGTGATAACTTGACCATCAGGAAGTTCGTAGGATTTCTCCAAGCTCGAGCTCTGGCTAGCAGTCTGGATTTCCTGCTCGAAGTCGAGTGCGACATAGCACAATTTCTCTTTCATATCTCTGACAATTTCGCGCTCTGCGGTGGTGGAGAATGGGTATCCGCGCTCAGCGAGGATCTTCATGAGGTAGTCCGTAAGATCACGACCAGCCATGTCAATACGAGAGATAGCGTGAGGAAGAGCAAAACCCTCATAAATCGGCACAACGTGAGTAACACCGTCTCCGGAATCCAGCACAATACCAGTAGTACGCCCAGAAGCGTACAAAGAGAGGACGGCTTGGATAGAGACGTAAAAAGCTGGGGCGTTGAAAGTTTCAAAGACGATCTGGGTCATTTTTTCACGGTTGGACTTGGGGTTGATGGGGGCTTCTGTGAGCAGCACTGGGTGCTCCTCGGGAGCAACACGCAGCTCGTTGTAGAAGGTATGATGCCAGATCTTCTCCATATCATCCCAGTTTGTGACCACACCATGCTCAATAGGGTATCTGAGTGTCAGGATACCACGCTTCGATTGTGCTTCATCTCCAACGTAGGAGTCTTTCTGACCCATCCCAATCATGATACTGGGAACGTATCAGCATTATAGATGCAAGAGCATTTGCTAGCTCGGGAGTGTCGTTAGGGAGCATTACCCATGATGGCGAGGTCGGCCGACAATGGAGGCTACCCGTAAGTCAGTCTACTGGTCTTCCCGGGCCTAGAGGCACTGCTAGGGATAAGGAGAGAATGTATGGGTTGACTTACGAAAAACCGCTCTTGGAGCATCATCACCGGCGAAACCGGCCTTACACATGCCCGAACTGTAGCCAGAGTCAGCTTTGGCTGTGGATACTGGGGTCGTGAAGAAGCTGCTGCAAGACTACAGCCTGAACAAGATGACTTTTCGTAGAGTTCTGGCTTGTGCCTGGCTGTTCAGCGACGACGTACCCATTGTCAATAACGAGAGCTGCTACTTCTTCTGCATATTCGCACATTCGTTAGCATCATGGACCGTATGAATGGGAATTGGCTGTGGAAGGTCTGGGGTGGTATGTGATAAGCTTACCCTCCATAGCGGTCGGTAGTAGAGTGAACTGGAGAAATCAGAGAAGTAATGAGGGCGTTTGGGGAAACGGTAGTAGATGGAGACTACAAGCAAAAGGTGCGAGTGATCGAGTCAAGTGTTTGTTGACTGTTGTCGACGGCGTGGCAGGAAATGGAGGATGGGATAGGCCGATGTTGGGTGTGGGCTGGAGCGGCAAGCGAGACTAGCAAAATTTACTTCCCAAATTATGGCAGCCACATTCAACGTTTGGGGGAAGGCACATTTCAAGTACAGTCAGTGCCTGATATTTCTATATAAAGCGTTCATTCACTGGCAGCCTATGTTCACAGTCACCGGTTTCACCCAAGCTGACGCAACTCTCTACAGCTTCACCAGGCAGCGACTCGACTAAGCAGCTTTACGCGCGTCTATCATCCTCATATTCCTCTTGTGGAAACCTTTGAGAGGTCTTTGCCCCGAGAGTAAAAGTGGTGCCCTGGACCTTGCCACTTCTCATACAAATCCGCTGGTATAGGTCCTGTCAGCCCTCTGCTCTCGTCCGCTGGGAGATGGCGGGGTGGAATGCCGCTAATCTTCAGCCTCAGTTGGAGGGGTGATTGATGTAGCGACCATGTCAAGCAATGGAAGTTCCGCGCACAGTTCACTACCAACAGTCGTGAATCAGCACATAAACGTGTTAAGAGAACGTATCATGGCCTAACGGCATATACGATGGTGTCATAAGCTCCTTGGAAGTCGGAAGAACCTTGGAGTTCTTTCGCGAACTTCACACATGTTCTTTCCGAGTCACCAGCTAATGTCAAAAATCCGTATGCTTGCGAATTTTATTCCAAGTCTGTAGCTTTTCACTGACATCAGATCCCTATCAGCATCTCTGATATCATTCATATATCATATACTCTAACGCTTCCAGCCCTTGCAACTCTCAATCCGAAACCATTCGGAGGATTTTCACAATAAGTTCACCATGGATCCCGGCATGAATCAGCTCCTCAAATGGAGCATCGAAAACGCCGACGCTTCTCGTGACGACCCAACCGCAAACACAGACCCCAAAGCCGAGCGACCCTCTGGCCGCCCCATTAACTCCGATGCCCTGAACGCTCTTTTCGGAGGGCCTACCGATGCAGATCTGATGAGACAGTCCATGGCCGCCATACAGTCTCCTGACATCTCGCTCGAGAATAAGCTAGTCGCATTCGATAACTTTGAACAGATGATTGAAAATCTGGACAATGCGAATAACATGGAGCCCCTGGGGCTATGGACGCCATTGGTGGGGCTATTGGAAAGTGAGGAGCCGGATATAAGGAGGATGGCCGCCTGGTGTGTGGGAACGGCTGTGCAAAACAACGTTAAAGCTCAAGAGAGGGTATGTAACACTCAAGGCTCAATAGTAAAGTATCTAGGTACTAATGTAAATTAGCTATTGGTGGTTGGTTCCATACCTACGCTGGTCAAGCTTGCGGTCAAGGACTCGAATGAGTCCGTACGCAGAAAAGCCATCTACGCGCTGTCGAGCGAAGTCCGTAATTATCAACCCGGCCTCGACGAAGCTGTAAAGGCTTTGCCCGAGAGCGCTAGACCAAGTGGAAATACCGACGCTGGAGATATGGAAGCAATTGACAAAATCATAGATCATTTAAGAGAGAGCTCAAAATAGGACGCGTGAGCGAGGAAGGTGTCGTACAAACGAATATGTCGAGCTGGAGGTTGGGGGGTTTCCGATATGCAATCTTGCCAGGGAGCACTCAAAGCTGTGCATTTTGAATAGAGGAAATAAAGGACACGATACCAAAGACCATACCTATTTGGTAATAAAACACATTTGTTGCCGCTATTCATGTTGATCTCTGTCGTATCATATTTCATATAATATACGTTAGCACTGTCGAGGATTGTCATAACATACTGCATTGAGCCAGCATAGAAGATTGCGTTGGGTAGTCGTCCCTTGAATTGCCGTCCCACTTATCTAACAATCATGCTGTAGACTTCGTATCTCAACGCACCCAACACCGTCCTCATGGCCTCGTAAACCAAAAAACCATAATCGCTACAGCAAACGAAAGCTATCGGACGTCCGGGGCAACCGCCGCAGCAATCTCATTATGGATTGGCGTTGCCCCCGTATCCTGCGGTCTCCCCTCAAACAACCTTCTCCACCACATCGGAGGGTCTAACGGTCTTTGGCCATTATGTAACGATGGGTAGACGTCGCAAAAAAAGTACCACACTGTGAGTCAATATCAGTATGCCGATTCCTCAAATTTGGGTCCGAATGGGAAGAACCGTACCATGCCCAACAATAACCCCACAAATCTCATCCTTCGGCACGCTTCCATGCAACACCAAGCTAAACGCCATCAAGACCCACGGCAAATACGGCGCTGTAAACACTAGTAGCCCCAAAAAGCTCAATCTCGTTTCCGGATTCCTTCGTGACCATATATACACCAAGCTACTGCTCAATGCTGATCCTAGAAATGGCATAGACAGGAGAGGAGAGAGACATAGCAGGATCGAGGTGGCATATAGTAGAAGCCAGGAAAAGTGTGCGGGGGAGCGGCCGGAGGATTCTTCCAGGAGGCGGGAATAGCGTTGGAGGAAGAAGACGTGAAAGAGGAGGTCAAGGGAGAGGGGGCCGAAGTAGAGGAAGGTTGTTAGGAGACGCCAGTACTTGTTAATCCAGTCAGTATATTGACAAGACAGAGATTTTTGAGTGGGGAGGGGTGTCCTCTACCTGGTTCTTAACAAAAACAGCGCGGAAGCTATAGAACAACTGGAATGGCGTGATTATATGGCACTGGACCAGCAGTGAAGTTGCGACTGTAGCAGCCGTCCACCATCGTGTGCAGACGGGCATTTCGTAGAACCATTGCTCAAGGGGAAACTGGCCAATAGCTCCTCCTTGGGCCCCGCCAAGCATGTTGTCCATGTCCATGGCGATGTACTAGCCGGTTGGGCTGAGGGTGGCGCGCAGTGAGTAGCACTGATATCTCAGCTAGATAGAGGTGTGTATTGAGGTTTCAAGAAGTGAAATGAGCTTTCCAAGTGTCCCATCGAATGATATGCGGTGTTCTTTGTTTAAGTGGCCTCACGGTTGATGCATAAGACAATTATGCACAGCCGTGACGAGGCGTTTCCAATTCATGCTAAACCGATTTCGCTCTAGGCGACAAATGTGGCATGTCAACAAGCCACTTGCCCGCCATCGAAGGAAAACAGAGAGGTTGGAACACAAGATCAGATCGAAGTCCCACCATAGCTCGTACGGATTACAGCGATGTTCTGGTCACAAGAATCATTGTGCACGACTGTCGCTATACTGCGCATACGATCCAACGAATCTCACTGAGCGCTGCCCGGCAACAGGCGCGTCGCGAAAAGTGTTCTCCTTACAACGACAACACCGATTAAACAAAAACCTTGAAACCTTCGCTGCGCACCGCGCATCGCGCGATATTGAACCCCCCGTATCCGTCTAAACTCACCAGCTCCAAGATCTCTTGCCAATGGCCCCCCAAGGACAACAGCAACCCGCGCGCCGAGCCCGCCCCTCTCGAGGCGGAAAGCAACAAACCGCCCGCCGAACAGGGACCGCTCAACCCCTCGGTCTCAAACCTCGAGGTCGCCCGTCTCTAGGCGGCAAGAGCGCCATTGGAAAATCAGCTAGCCTCGCCACAAAGGGCAAGAGGAAGAGTAGCAGTATTCAGGGTAAATCTTCCCAATCGACCACACCTCTTACTCTGCTTGGCTTCTTTCTCAGCATAGGCTACTTATGGGTTTAGCTGGATGCAGCGGTGCTGATATATCATAAGCTGTAACAGACGCAGAGCCGTCCACCCGGAAACCACGCCGTTACAAACCTGGCACACTCGCCCTCCGCGAAATCCGCCGCTACCAACGCTCCACAGATCTCCTGCTCCTCAAGCTCCCATTCTCACGCCTCGTACGTCTCTCCCACCCCACTGTCAATCCCCCAGTCGACACTCTCTTCCCACTCCCCACCCCCTGTCCCTTTCAGACCCTCGTCTCTGGAGCCAAAATTAACCTAGTATTTAGGTGCGAGAGATCGCTCTCTCCCTCGTTCCCACTGGCGGGGAGTCCCTACGCTGGCAATCGCAAGCCATACAAGCGCTCCAAGAAAGTTGTGAGGCATTTATGGTGCATCTCTTCGAGGACACGAATCTGTGCGCTATCCATGCAAAGAGGGTTACGATAATGCAAAAGGATGTCCAGCTTGCTAGACGGATTAGAGGGGCTTGGGGTGGGTTGGGGTGATCGACATGGTTAATAAATGGAGGGGGGATCCGGAGATACCAAGTTGTGGTTTATTTACGATTTAGCAGAGAAGGAGAGCTGCGTGCGTGGAGGAAGGTGTATTTGTGAGGTGGATCTCGAGGGCTGGAGCTGGCTAAGCAATTATTCCATGCGGCTTTTCGGTTTTGGGGGAGAGTGGACATTCCAATGGGCGTTACAGGTCTGTTAGGTGAGGGAGGTTTATATCAATGCCGTATCAGACTTCCAAGCTATGAAATCTTGTCCATGGCTCTCTCTCTCTCTATGTACTCCTAAGATCAGTTCATTCTCAAAAAGTCCTCGGAAGTTGCTCAGAAAAACATCAAAAAACAACGAAAGACCTTCAGCGAGAATTGAACCCCCAATCAGAAAAGTCAAAAAGAATATTTTCCCTGACACTATGCAGTGAATTTATATCCTCTAAATCAAGCTAGAGGGTCAGAGTTCTAGTGACACTGTGCACTAGACTGGTCTGACAAACTGCCTTGATGAAGTTTTTAAGCGCTATCTTAGTATATATACTACCTACTAACCACCAAGATGATTCTATTCTTTTGCGTTAAGGAACAAAAAGGGTATGCGTTTGTACGAAGCACAGGGATGGGGACGTATGAGGTTACGTAGGGGTAAAAGAGAAGGTTGTTTTGAGAATGTCATTCATCATACAACTATTCTATTCTATTTAAAAATCCGCTTTCACTTAAGTGTTGAAGTTAGGGTCGCGAAGATTGAGGGGGTGGTGAAGGTGGGTAAGGTCGAGGGGGCCAGGGGAAGATAAGGGGGAGAAAGACGACGTTTGTTGTTGGGCTTGGGCACATTGGGGGGTTAGCGTTGGGCGTGATGGAGAGGGGAGGGGAGGGGATGACTTCTGCGAATGGACGAAGGTCTGGGGGAATTGCGCTCCTTGTTGTTTGAGAGGCGGTTTTGCTTCTTGTGCATTTATCCTTTGAGCAGAGCTTGATTTAATGATAGAAAGCAAAAAGCAAAAAGCAAAAAGAAACAGTCTCAACAGGAATTGAACCCTTAATCAGAAAAGTCAAAAAGAATATTTTCTCTGACGCTGTGCAGTGAATTTATATTCTTTTAATCAAGGGTTGAAAGTCAGAGTTCTTGTGACACTGTGCACTAGACTGGTCTGGCAGACTACCTTGATGAGAAAGAGAACTATTATTATCACATATATCCCACCAAAATTACAAGATGATTTGTTTTTTGTTTTATTTTCCAAGGGAGGTTTTGGTTGGCCAAGGGGATAGTGGTAAAAGAGATCGAGCTTTACAAAACTTAATGGCACAAGAGAATGTCCACTTGTTGACATAATTAAGCGGGTACAGCGTGTTTCTTCTACACTCGGTGATACGCTTCAAGATAATATATAGCCCAAGCGCCTAGAGCAAGAAGCGGCCTTCCCAGCTCAATGAGTAATCCCAAGTCCCGACAACAGCAACATAAAACTCCTAAATCACATCATCTTCACATCGGCCTCCTCGCCCGTGTATTCCGTCTCTCCCTCACCGTTACCAACCTCCATGGCTTTTAGAATCTCTTCCGGCAGACCGCTAGCAATCCTCAAACCCTCTCCTCTAACCTTTTCCGCCTCCTCCCCTCTCCCCCCAACCTCGAGCGTATCTCCTAGGACACCTGCCGCGACGCTACCCCATAGAACGTCTCTCCCTTTTGCTGCTAGCGTCTGACTCGCTCTTGCGCTCTTCTCCGCCTGCTCACCCACGACCCCTTTGAAGAATTTCCAGCTCATGAAGTTTAGCGTCATGCACATGAGTTGATTGTTTGCTGCGGATTTGGCGGCTTGGAGAGCGGATTGCAGGTTCTGCTTTGTACGGACGATTGTGGTGTTAGAACCTAGGGGGGTGGTGGCGAGGATGAGATTGTAGGCCGATGTTAAGGAAGGGGAGGTAGAGGAAGCGCAAAGGGGGTGAAGGGATGAGAGTAGTGTAGGGAGAAGATGGTGTTGTAGATGGTGTGGGGAGCGGATAATGAGGATGGTGTTAAGAGCTGATAGAGTAGCGAGGTCCGTACGGAGACGAGACGGTGGGGGTTGGACGGTGAGGCTAGAAAGGGAGAGGGATGGAGAGAGGAAGATGGAGAGGGCAGTGGTGAGGTGGCCAGTGCCTTGAGCGATGATGCCGGAGAGGTAAAGAATTTGAATAACAATAGATTCGGGGGTTCCGGAGGGAAGGGAGGAGGCGGTGGATCTGAGTTCGGTGAGTTGAGAGGAGGCGGCGCGCCAGGAGGTGCGGCCGCAGAAGAGGAAGGTGAGTTGGATTTGCATGTGGCATTTTAGGATTTGGCGCAATTCTTGGCCGTGGGCAGCGGCTGAGATAGATCCCGGGGGTATGCTTGTCTTCTCGAAATTTCCTGATATAAGGATCAGCATATATGTTACTGAGTATATTGCAATACTGACTTTCTTGCATGCGAATGCCTTCCTTTAGCATTTGTTCCGCTTTTTGGCCATCTGACGAATTTCGATGAGCGATAGCTATGCTGCTTAGAAGAAACCCAAGAACGTAAATTTCATCTTTCGGCATCCAGTTGAACATCAACACAAGCTTCCCATCTGCTTGGCTCCGGATAATGCCACTTTGGGTTGCTATCCTAAAGCTCCCTGGATGAGCGATTGGAATACTGAAGGATCCATCTTCAGTCCATGCTTGACCATCGTTGATATGTTCTAGTGTTGCCTGCATCGCTTGCATCTTCGACATTGCCTGGGTTGAATCGAATTTCCCGAAAGTGCAGCTAAGGTCCGCAAAATGAGTAAGGGCTGCCAATTGTGGAATGGTGCCCACCACAGGATCTAATTGTGAGCTTCGAGCCACAGCTAGAGCGCGTTGAGCTTGTTCAATGCTTTCAGCACTGCTGGTCTCTCGTAAGTGGATCAGAGCCTCTACAATAGAGGCAAAAGCCAAAATGGCGTTGTCACCCCAGGTGCTTGCCATGGCTGAGATACTGCTGAGATGGCTTAATGCAGAAAGAATGTCTTGATGAGTCGAAAGATCGAGACACAAGAAGACTCGTAGGAATCGAAATGCATAAGCCCACGCGACATGCTGATAACTGTAATTATTTGAGCCAATGGTGCAACAAGGACTAGGAATACTTACGCCTCGACGTCTTTGATTACGCTATCGAGGAATTTGAGAGATGCCCTGGAGTTTTCCTTATATAATACCCGAGCAAGTAGATGTTGCTTATTATACTTGAGGTCAAACAAACGATGCTGAACTAATCATCAGTCTTGTTCTGGTAAAAGACATGGAATTTGCTTTACATACTCTTTCACATATGGTAATCTACTCATAATCAGTACCAATATCATCCTTAGGTCGACTTGAACATACACCTTTACTTAATGCCTCTTCAGCTTCCATTGTGTTCTCAGTCTCTTCGTGCAAGACGGTAGCATATCGCAAGCGAACTGAAGCCTCCACATGAGGCTTCATTCTCCAATGCTACTATCATAAATCGAATGCTTCAAGAGACTGTTGAATCCGTCGTACTCACCTTAAGCACTGCCTCTAGGCATCCCAGACCGGTAGCGATGAGTTTGTAATATCGGCACATCTCCATATCTTGATGGAGCGATACAACCAGTGAGCGTACACTGTGTGCAGCTGCAAAATAATCTTCTGCTAGAGAAAGTAGGAGTAGTTGGTAATCCAAGGGTGGAGCTGGCTTGGCTTGCTGCTCAGCCGTTACATGTGCAATAATTCCGCTTTTGTGGAAGCTGGGGACACCATTCGATGAGATACTAGTCGACAGCGCCATCTGCGCAGGCGGAAAACTGGCTGAATTAACTTGAAAGACGTTATCTGGTGCATACGCTGCCGAGACGTGGTTGTTAGTTTGGTAGGCAACATTATTGCGAGCAGGACTTCCGCTGATTGGGACCACGACTCCTTGAAATTGCGCCCTTTGCCCTTGACCAGCAGTTTCTCTATGATATATTGGCGCATTGCCCTTCTGACTCGACCATCTCGGGTCTGAGTACATCTTCGAGGCTATCAATGTCCGTCGCCAGAGATTATCGGTATGGGACACGATCCCTGCAGCCACCTGTTTGAACTGATCTTCTCCCTCTGTTTTCCCATGCTTCAAGGCCGCCGAGCTTCTGCAATTGTCCGAAATGCAATATGCTGGTTATCTTTATAAAGCAGCAAGTCGCGGCAACCGTAAGCGCGTGGCTCGCCGAGGAGCCGAGGCTGTTTTAGTATCGTGTTGGGAGAAGACTTTGCATGCCTTTACTTCAAACAATCAATATCAATGTTCTATCTAGAAGTTGTGTTTTGATTCCTTGCTTCCACGTTACTGTACAGACATACAGCCGAGACAAATGGACTTCTGGCGAATATTTGGCTATTCTAGAATCTCTTTTCATCACCACCCAGATACCATCAATCTACCAACTAAAGATGGGAAACTGACAAATCTATTAGAACTGTGCAAAACAGCTACTCCTCCTTGTCGGCTCAATCCTGTTCTGTTCAATGGACACTTGCAGACCTTCTGGACAGCTACGAAGTACCAGGACATACCAATTTACTACAAGCGCAAGATTTTCGAGGCCGAGGATACTGCATTTGCCGGTACTTTTGCTGTTGATTTCGTGGTTGCACCTTGCAAAGAAGATGATGACTCTCTCCCGCCGAGGACTACATATTTTGAAGATGCTGAATTTGGTGAAATCGGATCTCTGGACTCTAAACCCATGCTCGTCACTCTTCATGGTCTAAGTGGTGGCTCTCACGAAATTTACTTACGGCATGTTCTGGAACCCATGATGAAGGTAGGCTGGGAAGCATGCGTGGTCAACTCTAGGGGCTGTGCGATGAGCTCAGTTACTACAGACGTGCTGTATAATGCAAGAGCCACGTGGGATGTTCGTCAAACAGTGAAATGGCTGAGGATGACCTTTCCCAACCGGCCGCTTTTCGGGGTCGGGTATTCTTTGGGCGCAAATATAATGGTCAATGTACGTATCGTAGATGAGCTAGACTTAAAATTAGGCATATGTCTCTGATGAAATTATCTCTTATGTAGTACCTTGGCGAAGAAGGATCCAAATGTGCGCTGAAAGCCGCCGTAGTGTGTTCAAATCCATGGAATCTTGAAGTTGGCTCTTTAGCACTTCAGCGGTCATGGCTTGGGTTGGAGGTCTACTCAAAGACCATGGGAACGAACATGAAAGCCTTGTTTGAAACGTATGCAGATCATGTGAATAGGCCTCGCGACCGAAATAACTGACTGAAGCTTTTTAGACACGTTGAGGCAATCTCGAAGAATCCGCGAGTTGATGTCGCAAAAGTACGGAGCATTAGATACTTGCATGAGTTTGATAGGTTACTCTCTTATCATCTCAACTCATTCCATTGCTGAATGAGCCCACAGAGAACTGCAGGGACCGACGTGGGGCTATCCAACTGAGAGCGCCTACTACCGTGATGCTTCTTCAACGGACTCGCTTTTAGCGGTCAAAATACCACTCTTTGCCGTGCATGCAGAAGACGATCCAGCATGTTTCCCAAGAGCGGAGATTGTTAATTTAATCTGCTGATACCATACAGATAGCGGTAAAGGAAGCGATTCCCTTTCAAGAATTCCGGTGCAACCCATTCACAGTATTATGCACAACTTCTCTCGGAGGGCACCTCAGCTGGTTCGAACATGGAGGTGGAAGATGGTTTTCGAAGCCTGTAAGACGTAATGCAGGTGTCCTAGGATCAAAGAGTTGCTGACCCGATCACAGATAACCCAATTCTTATTGAAAATGGCCAACGAAGTCGACCTTAGTAAGCTTGTTCAGATGTTAGAGCAAAATTCTGCAAGCGGGTCGATGCTCGACATGAAAGGTCCGAGTTTTGATCCGATGCGTAGGAAGCTGGAAATGCGCATGGAGATGTAGTACCCGCGGCAACGGATATTATTTTAAGCCCATAGACCTTACCTACTTCTAAAATTTTAATTCACGCGAATGAAACCCGTTTCCGACTGACTCTGGTCCCTTTCACGGCTTTGGAGTCGTCTATTGGTGGCTCTTCGATTGTACCAATTTCGGATTTTCTTCGCCGCTTCTGTCGGATGGAATCCTTAATATCCTCCTACTCACCGTTTTAGTACTTTGAGGCGTAACAGGTATTTGAACGAAATCTGACCAGCTTGGACGTCCTTTGCTGCTGCCTCGCTTCTGCTTCATTTCGTCTGGCCTCCCTGATCTCTTCCATCTCCCTGCTCTTCATCATCTTGCTTTCTATCTGACCTTCCTTGCTTGCGTTGACGATGGCGAGTATCATCATCATGCTCTCCTACGTATTCATATGAACATTCAGCGAATGGGTGTATCGTGGGACTAAGATTGAGCGAGCTCTCCGAGACTTACCTGATCATCGACGAATACTTTTCCCTTCTTTTTGCCTTTGGGTAGGTCCACACCAACAGGAGTGATCATGTTCAATTTCGGAATACCCAGTTCTTTGTCGGTGTAGACCCTCTTTTTCTTCTTGGCTGGACCTGTATTGGATTTGGTCTTCTGCTGCTTAGGTACTGGGGCCTTGGGTCCGGGTTTTTTCGAAACCCGACTTTTGGTGTTTGATCCCAAGGCACTCGACTTTTTCAGAATCTTACCCCCCTTACTAGAACTAGACTTGGTTCGTGAAGCTTTGATCGGAGCCATTCTTGCAACTCATTTGGGATTTGGTGACGAAAGATTGGGAGAAATTTGGGCGTATTAATGGCGGCTCTTAGTCTAGCGCTCTGCGGCTGCGGCTACGGCTGCTCAGTGCTGAGACAACCAAGATTCGATTCTACTGATGTGTTCGTTCTGGTATACTATCACAAGAAAACACATCTGTTGTTTAGGATATCCTCATGGACTTCATACAGCCTACAATGATCCTCTGGTGCCAGACAGTTGAAAGCTAGTTCTTGCAAACCAATGTATTTTCCACCATTGTGAACGTTGCGATTTGGTACGGTTATGGAGCAAGAAACGTGGACTTCCTACCGATTTCTCTTATACCGACACTATGTTCTCGCCTGTTACATATCCAAGAACCTTTCACATGTAGCTAATTCTACCTTGAACCGAAATTGTCAGGGAACTGGCCCTAACCAACCGGCCAAAAGGCTGAATCCGCTTGCTAGCTAGGCAAACGGCTCCCAACTCCACATATATAGCTGTCCCGCGACAGAAATGCCCAACCTGTCCCTGTCATTATCTTATAGCCAGTGCAGTCATAAAACATTAACAACCAAGAATTCATCTTGGTGTTTCCGGATCAGTATTTGGAAAGGTTCGAAACCATTTCGATGGATATAGGTAAGCAATAACACCTACGCTCGGACCTCCCCACAAGCGCCCCAGCTCATAGCTACAGTCCCATCGATTTCGACTCCATATGCAGTAAGCAGTCTAGTGATAAAAGCGTCTGCTCTGTATTGGTGAGATAATGAACATAGAGTATAAAAACGAAGTTTACCGTTGAATCTCGTTAGTGCAGCTTGATTGAACGGAACCCCGTCCACCACCTAGGTTTGTCAATTACGCAATGGCTGAAATGATACTTCAGGTGTAGGGAGCGAGTTGAAGACCTTGGTAACCTTATTAAATGATCTAGATTGTATTCAATCGAATAGGAATTGAGGTCAAGTCTATCAGTCGTCCTACCTAGCGCTCATGTAGAGCTCTAAGTAGACCGGCAATCGTGCATTGAGGATCCGGAGTTGTCATATGTTCTGCTGTTGGTGCTGCTGGACATTGGTTAGAATATTAGATACTTGCTGGTCAGAACGTCGGATACCTTAGAGCTGACAAAATACTGTGATGTCCCCTCGATTGACTAGAGCCGCGCACGCTAGCACGGCGGTTTTAGCGCATTCAGCCTTGGCACCTTACGCCTCCAGCTCCGAAGGTTCTGTACAACTGCTGGATCGAAGTGCACAGCTCGGAGCTCCCACCCTTTACCATTCTCAAGCTCTCTTCAGATCTGTTCAGCATCAATAGCCTCACGAGACTCATAAATAATGTCAAGCCATCGGCTCTTCCGCTTCCCAAAACCGGAGTGGCTGAATAGCCCTAATACCCGGACAGCAGGCGTCTACCTCGCAGGCGCATTAGTTCGTGAATCCCTTATCAATCTATCTACCGGACTGACTAATACTTATGGGAAGTTCTCCCTGGGCTTCTTTTTCTTCATCGATGCGTCAACTTACTCCCATTCCTCCAAAAACGGCTCAAAAGTCCACATCAAGTTTGTTGACTGGATACCCGGCATCTGCTCGGCGTTAGGCATGCTGGTCATCAACTCCATAGAGAAGACGCGATTGAGTGCGGATAGCTATAGCTATTCGGGGACGGGAGTGGCGTGGAAAGCGAGGCTGGTGCTATTTCTGGGGTTTGCGTTAATGGCGGGCGGGTTGGCTGGGTCTGTGGTGAGTCGAGGCAGAATCTCATGCTGGTTTTCAGTAGATGCTAACGTTCATCTTGTGTAGGCTGTCCTGGTACTCAAGTACGTCGTACCGAACTACGCATTCCCCACATTATATTTTGGGGTTGCCAATGTCATTGCCAATGGACTTATTATGCTCAGGTATGTCTATGCTCTTCAATTTCTTCAGTCTAATCACTAAACAAGCCTACAGCTCTGTTGTTTTATGGGTATCGCAAAATATGGAGGACGATTACACCTATAATCTAGCGTTGTGATCGCACTTGAGCATATGTTTGTGATCAGGGGTGGCGGGCTTGGGACGGGACTAGGAGTAGCGGGTCAATAACTCAGTTTTGCGATTAAGCACTAGGTTTAATATTGAATCATATATCCAGCACTTATCTTACACACTTACCAAGAGACTGTACCCCCAATTCAGTCTTCCAAGGACGCGCTTACAACAGCGGGCATCATATACCTGTCAAGAGTATGGAGATTGCGGTCTTAAAACCAGGAAGAGGCAACCACCGCTCTTTGGCGGTCCTCAATGCTCGATGTTATGCTTCGCCGATCATAGTCTTGGGAAGTGGTTAGGTATACAAGGCTACGCTTGCTCCTCTGGAAACTTCTCAACACGATAAGGACACTAAACGTTGTCATACGATGTTCTGGAATCGCAGTGGTCTATCACTCTATACATGCCTTGAAGCATATGCTACGCCGCAGAGGTGCTCAATCATGTCCCCTAAAATGAAAATCATATCCCAGTTCCTGTTTCTTATGGACCAAATATCAATTCTAGGACATCTTCCCTCTAGGAAATACTCAAGTGGATTCTGTGGTCACAGTGGGGGACGCAAATAGGGGAGTAACGGTATGGGAAAGCTAAGATCGCGGTACGATCGACAAAAAAGATCTCGGAATACCAATAGCTTTACAAGAGATGCTCATATGTAAGATCTTTCTGTATATAAGAATATCATAACAAATCCTGCAAGAGTTTGCGGATATTAGGTGAAGCGAATAATATCAGAGGAAGAGAATAATCCCAAGCATATTGTCTAATGTCGTGCACAGGGCTGTATTGTGGGCTTTATAATCAGGTGAAGTCAGGCAAAGTAAATAATTAATGGAAAGGATAGATATAAGGAAATAGATATTTTGCGCTTTTGGTTATATAGATTGGGATTCTGTTGAGGTTCTGTAGAAAGGGAGCTAGTAGATACTCTAAATTCTCTAAGAGTGCCCTCTAGAGATGTCCCAAATTTGGCGTCGCGGTTCATGAGAAGTCGGAAAGGCGTGTCTTTGTCCCTGCGTTACTCTAGATATTTCCCGAAAGCAATAGCATTTCCTTAGATTTCTGAATGAGCCTCAGGTATATTAGAGGAGGTTTCACAGCCAGCCACGAGTATGTCTGTCTGTCCTGTCGACTGCAGTGCCGCCTCTCACAGGCTCGACGAAATCTACGGCGTCAACATACGACCACCCAATCCGCCGACTCCATACCTAGGCTCCCAGATGGAGCTGACCGGGCACTGCCTCCCCAATCTATTGTGTCTAAGCATGGGCGAGGGGACAAAAACCAGGAATTAAATGCTGTTCTGAATACATTGCCCGCCCGGAAAGCGAAACAGCTACAGCTTACGCTCCAGCAGAAGTTCCTCGAGAAGCGTCGTCAAGAGGGCTCTACGCCGTCGACGGCTACGAATGCAGATGTGGCCCCAAGCTCAGAGGCTTCAAGGCCCATCAGCAAGAGAAATAAGAAAAACGGGACCGTCGCTAAGCTTGTTGCTCATAGGATGGAGAGAGCCAAGAAGGATTCCACAGAAGCACAGAAAGACTCAGACGCCGAGGAGTTGAAGAAAGAGACTATACTTCCAAAGAAGAAAAATACCATCGCTAAGCATGTAACTCTGGGGACAGAAGAGAGACCCAAAAAGGATTCCATAGGAGCACAGAAAGCATCAGACGCTGGGAAATTGAGGAGAAAGATTGTTCTTCCAAAGAAGAAAACTGAGAAGGTCAAGAAAGGCGAGAAGCCTAAAGATGGTGCTAAGAAGGACGGCGCTACTACACGGCCAAGCGGGGCTGAACTCACGGCGAAACTGAAATCTGATGTTGCAGAGTTGCAGAAAGCTTTGAAGTCTAAGGCCAAGGACGAGCGCAATCTCAAAATCAGACGTACTGTGTCCAAATCTCCAGAGGTAAACGCTGTGCAACGTCGTTTTGTTGCCAATATCTGACATATGCGAGCCGTAGCCCTCAACATTATCGGAAATGGTCCTGCGAAGAATTAGCAATGACACAACTAAGGAGCCATATGCTCCAAAGCCAGAGATGGTCGTTACAAAAGTTAAAGAGGAAGAATCTGCTGAACCAACCATCAGGATTAGATCAAGACGACGGATACAAGTGACCCCGCGAAATGTTCCAGCGTCTACGAGGCTCAAAAATGTGGCAGGCCATGAATCTCTAGAAGCCGCTCTTCGGCCCAAGAGTGAGGAAGGAATCACCCAGACTACAAAAGCTGAAATCGAAAAACTTAATGCCGAAGACCTGAAGCTAACACGTAAGTACTCAACATGAAGGGGCATTGCAATACATCTGACATTTGCCAGCTATTGAGGCCAACCGGCTTCCTGTACCCACTTTGGCTTATGGGCTTGAAAGGGTCTTATTCAAGTAAGCCACAAACGCATACCCTTGGGCATTGTTGACTAACTACAAATAGTCCAGGAGTTTATCAACTGCAAGACCCAAGATCTAAGGTCTTCAATTTTGATCCTTATCTCCAAAAGATTATGCCTGTCGCCGATTTTGATTTTGATGCCCTCAAAGAGTACATCACCTCTTCTAAGGATCAATCGCTCAAGCAGCTTGCCCAGGTTTATAAAAAGCGTTATGTGGGCTCCAGTTCTAGTATGACTGGAGTGTTGGCCCACTTTCATTTCCTACTTTCACAATGGCGAAGTATCAACACTACTATGCTTTCTAAGACGTTTCCGGATCCGTACCTGACTTTCACCGAGCTACAAAGAAACCCTTCGGCCATATTTTTGACATGGCAGGACGGTTCATACGCGATTGATGCGGATAAACAGTTCGATACCGCTAATATACTAATGATGCTTGGAAAGTCCATGGAGAAACTAATGACCCTAGATACTGCAGATTTTGAGAGATATCGCAAGTCAAATCCAGAGCAGGTTACTGAAGAGGAGCGCAATGCGCCGGAGTCTTTCCACTACACAACGATGGGTGACTTTTTAATGCGATCGCAATTAGATGCATTTGATTCCCGCTTACCGGGCACTGGCATGTTCGACCTGAAAACAAGAGCGGTGGTATCCATACGTATGGAACCGCAGTCTCCCCACCTTGGCGTCGGCTATCAAATAAAATCAAGTCAAGGTGACTACGAATCATTCGAGCGTGAATATTATGACATGATCCGAGCAGCTTTCCTTAAATATTCTCTCCAGGTCAGGATGGGTAGAATGGACGGTATCTTCGTTGCATACCATAATACAGAGAGGATTTTTGGCTTTCAATATATCAGCATTGAGGAAATGGACTTTAGCTTGCATGGACAGCGGGACACTTCGGTTGGCGATCAGGAGTTTAAGCTGAGCTTAAAGCTTTTGAACGAGGCTTTGGACAGAGCGACGAAGAAATACCCTGAGAAGGTTAGTAAGGTCTTTGGAATAAAGTGAGGACGCTAGCTAATTGTGGAAGTCTTTACGGCTCCATTTTGAGACTCGAGACGTAGACACGCCTTTCATGTACATATTTGCAGAGCCCGTCACCGAAGAGCAAGTACAAGAAATACAGACGCAAAACAACGAAAAAGTCGAAGCATTCCAGCGAAAACTGATGGGCCTCGACGATGAAATTTCGGAGTTAGAGCCAGCGCAGAAAGAAAAAGACAAATGGGCCGACATACAAGCCGATGTGCAAGAAGCAATGGCTAGAGACGAGATGTCTGTATGTAATTGGAGCGAAGAAAAGGGGTTGCCGGACAGAGCTGTGCAAGAGTCGTTCTCTGACTCAAATGGTTTTCAGTTTTCCAAAGATGCTTCGTTATATAGAAATAGAGATCTGGATCAGGCAGATGAGAATAAATTTGCAACGGCTGCTGGAAGCGAAGAGGACGAAGGGGAGGAAGAAGAAGAGAAAGAAGAAGGAGAAGGAGAAGGAGAAGGAGAAGGAGAAGGAGAAGGAGAAGGAGAAGGAGAAGGAGAAGGAGAAGGAGAAGGAGAAGACGGAGAAGAAAATGGAGCTGAGAATATTGAGATCGACGACCAGGAAAAGATTAACGACAAAGCCGGCGACTCGGCTAAGATCGAAGTTGAAGAGCAAGCCCGAATGAGTACTTGGGATGCCACCACAGAGCTTTTCGGGGGTGCCAGCGACGACGGGGATGTCAAAGAAGTCATTGACGACGGAAACAAGGTCAATGAGAGCGATGCGGGCGGAGAAGTGGTTGGTCATGTCGAAATAGGACTGGACGATGAAGGAGACAAGAGCGGTCCAAGTGAAGGATTAGAATTCGTGGCAGATCTTGACGGTTTGATGCAAGGAGAAGAAGGTGGGAACGAAAGCGGGATGCAAGAAGAAGAAATTGAGATCTTAGCTCAAGAGATCGTCGCAGAAGGCCAAGAGCCAGAAGTGGAGGCGGCTTCGAGTCTTGATCAGGCGGGTCATGGCAGCGATAGCTCATATCAGGGCACCAGCCAGTCGGATATTGAAGCGCACCCGGCTTCTTCTAGCCAGAATTTCGACACTCGGGCCGACCATTCATTCCTCGAAGAAATGGACCATGAGTACAGCCCTGCTCCCGACTCCGAAGTCTTCGCCATGGCCCTCACAGTCCGTAATAAAGTCAACGACAACTACGTCCAGCGTCCGGAAAATATCAGTCCGGATGACAAATGGTCCATCGAATATTCTTTAGAAGAAATCTCTAAGCCAAAAAGAGCGTGGAGTCTGTACCGTGCATGCCAGCAACGGAGGAGAACAAAACTAGAGAGCTTCGAAAACAGAGACGGGAATGACAAGGTCAATGAATATGTGAAACAATTGAGGGGATTGAGCCAGAAGGGAGCGTTGTGGAGGGAGGAGATGGATAGGAAGGAGGAAGGGAGGAAAGTGGCGGTTGTGGGTCAGCCGATGCCGCCACGGGAAGAGGTCACCAAGCCCGCAGAGCAGCAGTCGGAGGACTAATTCGGTCGTTCTGTATGTGTATGGTTATGTGGAATTGTACAACCTATTCTAGGCTTCCTCCGGCCGTTGAGGCTTCTCGAAAGGGCACAAACGAGATGAAAGGGTCTTACCTATCATTCAACCGACCATTCTATATAGAAGGCCCATAATACTGTACTTCGATTGGTTTCGAGTTACCTATAGACTAATCATAATCTTTTATCCAAGGGGCATTGAACATTCAATGCCCGGTGCCTGTGCGTGCCAGTGCCTTAGATATTGTGTTTTGCCAGTACGTCATTGAATTTGATTCGTCAAGTACTCGTAAATACCTTACCTTCCAGTTATCATACCTTACATACACACCTTAAGAAATTCCCAAATGATCAGCGCAGTGCTTCTCCAGTCAGCTGTTACCCCCGTCATATTTTTGGGTAAACAATGCCCCGTAACCCAACAAAGACTACTGAAGAGATTAACAGCGCAGCCTCCGAAGCTGCGAAGGGCGCCGTTGTTGGCGCCGCAAAAGTACGTTCACTCGTCCAACTGACCATGCGACTCTTTCCTGAACGCACTACTAATAAATATTTATCAGTGGGGTCTCATAACCACCTTCCTCGGCGTTGCCGGCTACTTTCTCTCGCCCAATTACCGCAGTTTGACTGTGCAATTCAAAGTCTACATCCAAACCTCAGGCATGACTCTCGGCGGCATGATCGGTGCTGATAGGCGGTTACGGGAGTATGAGTTCAGATCCAGGCGGGAGAAGAAAAGGACGCAAGATGAGGCTGTTTGGAAGAGGTGGGAAGGGCTGATCGAGGAGGAGGCAAAGAAAGAGGGCAAGCCGTGATACTCGCCGGCTCGTTCGTGGGTAAGACCGGGACTCTCTCGCACGTTGGGAAGAGTCATACAAAGAACTTGCCATTGGCTCTCCGAAGACCACGACATGGAAGGAAGGCACCGTCGCCGGATTTTGGAACATTTAAGAAAGAGAAACGGCGGCTTCAGTAGTCAGTGAAGGATAGGATAGGTGGCATGAATGTTAAATCGGCAAAGCACCGAGGACTATAGAGCCTTACTCAGCAATACTCGCGGTTCCTATGAGAAGGTGCAAGTACTACAGAACCTGACTAAGGAGAGACTTCGGGAAAGAGCTTGTCGATGCCACGCTTGAGCAGAAATCTGCTTCGTACATCCTTAGATGTTAGCCATAGCCAAATGGGCGGCTATTCATTACCTTTGTTGGTTCATGTTGAGGTACACTGTATTTGCACTGTGTGGATAAAATATACTCACCCAATGGAATGCATAGACTGTGTTGAAGACAAGAAGGAACATAGGATACGCAAGCGGTTGAGGACGATGTCGTTTGGGTTGATCCGTGAGGAACCATGGTACTTGAATGATCCGAGGACTGATCCGAACTACAAGGGGCCGTATACGGAGCATTATCATCCAGATTATAGGGGGGAGAGGTTTAGTAGCATACTCGAAGAGGGTCAGGAGTCGGTTTCGGACTTCAATCGCGAATTTATTCCAAAAGAGAGTCAGAAGTCGGTTTCGGACTTCAGTCGGGAATCGATTGAAAATCTCAGTCGAAAACCGGTTCCAAACACCCGTGCGGAATCGATTCCAAATTTTTGAAAGGGGGCAAGTATTTTGTGCTAACTTGGATGAGGACACCAAATCGAGCTTTTTGGTTCTAAAGGTAAGCACGTTGATTGAATGTTGAATGTTCGATACTAAAGCCTACGTACATAAAAATATGATCACCCTAGCATCCCTTTGGTCCTTAAGTTTCTGTTCCCATCGCATGCATAGCACAACCTTATACAGAGAATCTCCAAAACATCAAAGGAGGTTACTCTCCAAGCCCCTCATGTTAGTTCTCCCATCCCTCTTCCTACCGCGTCAATAGCACAATCTCCGACCCAAATGCCCGAAATCTCCAAACCGTTGAATGTAATATTCTCACCCAACTCGCCGTCACCTTTCATGACATTTCCTCCATACTCCATCCCCTATCCAAACCAAAAAGTACCTTTAATCCAGCAAAGCTATCCGATCTCCCCCACCTCCCTCCACCACCCGCCTCCATCTCCCCATCGTCTCCATAAGAAACCCCAAGACTTCACTTCCAATTGCGCATCTTATACTACGAGTCCCAATCCTTACCCACCACCGTTCTTCCTACCCCCCAGAGAAAAAACAACAACAACCACCCACAGCTCTCAACCATTGAGCCCGATAAAGGTCACAGTTTTCCCGCTTCTTGATCCAGGCGTCTCTTCCAACAGTCCTATCACGCACCCTACCCACACCTGCCGGCTAGTTCGCAAGACGCTTTGGATGTATTCCATTACTTCCCTACTATGTACCCGCTCACCCGCTCATCCCGTCACGCACCTAACTAGGTACCTTATCCCACCCGCTCTCTGCAAACCCCACAACCTCTACCGCCAAACCCCCTTTTCCCCCCTCTCAAACCCCCTTATTCCCGCAGCCACGTTATCAAAGCCAACCAAAGATAAGATGGTCTGACTGAGACCGCGGCTTCTGATATAAAGGAAGGGGGGGGGGCTGGGGGACAGAGGAAATAAGGGGGAGAGGTGCGGGGGATTGAGGTGAGAAGAGGGAGTGGGATAGGGGTGAAGTTATTATTTAGTTTGGAAAAAACTTGCAACTTCGTAATGCTCAAATTGGCTAGATCGCCTCACATCTTCCTCCCTACAGTAGCTACTCCTACATACCTCCCGCCTCCCCGCTTCTCTTCCCGTCTCAAACCCCCCCATCTAACCCAGCCCCAAAAAAACCCCGCCCTCACTTTACTCGCCTCCTCCCTAGCCCTCGACGTGGCGCTGGTAGCTATGGTTTTGATTGCGTCAGTTGACACGAAGGAAATTAGAGGGGCGTTGCAGAGAGAGAGAGGAGCATGAAGACAAGGGATACGGAGAGGACGGACGGGGAGGAAGGAAGGGTAGATTGGATGGGATGGGATGGGGGGAAAAGACAGACGTGAGGGGAAGAAGAAGCGAGATGGGAATGGCGGAAGCGAGCGAGTTGCTTGTTCTTGGTATTCAGGGACGGGCATAGGGAGGCGGTCCGGAGAAGGACGTATTTCAGTGTGTTAGAAAGGTAATTTGAATGGAAGTCTGCGTAAATCGCAGTAGCTAAGGGGGTATCTAATATTTTGGTGGCTGTTTCGATCGGGTGTTGGTGGGATATCTGTGGTGGAGGTGTTTGTTGTTGGGGGGAATGGTGGGATGTGCTTGTGCTATGTGTGCAAATACTTTTTATAGAATTCTTCTATGGGGCCTTTCCCTGGGTAGTCCTGCGGTCTGTTGGCTTCAGTGTCATTTTCTGAGCCTCTTCTTCATCTCTTTCCCTCTACACATTCAGCCCTTCAACCTCAACGTCGAGCCTTCCTCACACTCAACTCGGTACCCCACCGACTCCTTTTGCGCCCTCAATTTCCTTGCCCCTTTCTTCCGTCTCTCTTTCTTAGAAATTTCAGTAACTCTCACGTCTTCTTGAAACAGCTGTGATACTCCCAATAGGTAGTCCCATTCCTGGCGTGAGGGCGCCCATATTATCAAAGGCCGGATAGCGCCGTCGTGAACGATGAAATTGCACTCTCCGAACCCTTTCAAGTCCCTCCACAGTGTCGGGGATGGCTTGGTGTGTCTGCCTCCATTTGCATGTTGGTCTATTTTCTCGGAGTCCTGAAATAATGTATTCACACCGAGAAGGTAGTCCCACTCCCTCGCTGGAGACCTCCACGTTCTCGTCTCAGTGACTTCATGTTTCTCATAGATGTTCGACGCGTTCCCTTCCTTTTCCTCATAGATAGCGCTCCCTGGCAAACACACCAAATCCCACCCCTGATCCATGATCTGCTCGGGCCCTCTTTCCACAGCCAAGTATCCACCTTCCTCCACCACGACCGTCTTCTTCAAAAAATCAAGCGTCGAGAGTTTCCGCAGGCGCTCATAGGAGTCGGCTCCCATATCGTGATCTTCAATATAGCCACCATACTCAGTATCATCACCATTTCGAAAGTCGGCTGGAATTATAAAATTCATTTCCTCAAGCGTTCTGTCCTGTGCCAAGATAGCGCATACGCGTTGTATAGCTACTCGGTCAAGATGCCCTTCAGGAGAGATCTTGTCCATATGCATCTTTGGAAAATTCTTCGAGCGTCCGTTAAGATCTCTCTCATCGCCATTCTTGTCCGGCCAGCGCATGTAGATCGGAGCATGAACATCCAAACGCCGTATACGTGCTCTGGCTACTGGCCCTATCGTCAGAAAAAAACGCAGCAGGCCTTGCCAGCCGCTTCTGCCAGGAAAACGGAAAAAGTTGTCGGCCCAGAAATACATAGCTGCCTCATTGTACACCTGCTGGCATGTCCCTAGCAGTCCGGTGGCCATCTTTTTACGGACATAGGTGAGGCTGGCTTGATTGCGGGTTTTGAAGGGAAGATTCTCTAGGGGACTCTTTTCCGACCAGGTTGAGATGCGGGCTTCCCATTCTAGGTTGCCGGTTAGGTCGGCGTGGAGGAGGTGAGGCCATAGGTCGATGGGCGACGGGTTGATGAGGACGTGGCGGTAGATTGTATTTCTAACTTCGGGGGGAAGGTTGAGGAAAGGGGATTGCTGCTGCCGATGCTGCTGTTTGGGCTTTCGAGGTTTCGGCGGTCGAGGCATTTTGCTTAGCTCAAGGTGCAACGGTGATATTGTAGGAGGCAGCGTGCTTTAGATGATCATTAGATTTAGGTGCAACGATCGTCATGTCCACCTTACCTGAGAATCTACTTTGGGAACTTGGTGGATCTCTACCCAACACCAGCCTCTTCAAGACTATCTAACCCACTTCGACGCAGACTGAGCATGCAATGGATCTCGCATTGATGATTCGCTTTGCAGCCTCCAGGTCTTGAAAGATGTGATTGTTCTCTGTCGGAGCGTCACACTGTGCAAGGTACTGATGGGAAGAAGGCACCTTTTCGAAAGATCCAGCCTGATATCACTGATTCACATCCCGGGTGAGCCTGAGTTTATCTTGGCAGAAGCCATGGTTATGACTCAGCGGGCTGAACACCCAGGTGGTACTTAGATAGCGACGGCATGTGAATGATTGAGTATAACTTCAAGATTGGCGTTTTGAGTGGTAGAGTTGACTCTCCCCTTTGGGTGTTGGAGATCAGGGTCTTCAAGCAGCAAAGTGTGGCAAGAGCCTACAAGTCCGATACGCTTGGCATGCTTGTAGTTGTTTGTTGCCTCACCCTTTCTGCTCACATGATGTGCTACTAATCGTCAACGCCGTGTACGGTGTACCACAGTACCTGCCGGAAGTGTTTAAAATAGGATCAAGATATCGAGACGCCGGTAAACGAGTGATCCGAGGGCATGGGACATGGAAATTGAGGAATTGGGATCTGGATGGAAAGCTGGTTCGGAACAAAGGGCGACCGGGTGAGCAAGGATTGCATGCACGCTTCTGCGGGCGACCGTTGGATTTACGAGCATCTAAGCCTCTCTCTAGCTCTCTAATGCTTGTCGTGCATCTCCGTAGGCACTAGAAGTCCTGAGAGTACCTGCAATATCAATTTTGTCCCTATCAAATCAGATGGAAGCTGCTCCCAATCACGCCCATTGCGCAAAGACCAGATTAGTCCCAGGTGGCATTCTGCGTCTCTTCGCGACTTCTTCAACCTTAAAGAGTATAGGTATAACAACGCTTAATTGACGTGTCGAGCTGGCGTCGACAGATTAAAATCCGGACGTCTCGTCATGATCTTTCATCTTCATCTTCTTCTTCTTCTTCGTCTTCTTCTTCCTCTACTTTCACACACTGTCTGAGCAACTCTTGCGGATTACAGCACAATGTCGGAACGACGACGACGGAAGAGCTTGAGCATATTCCGGCCTCCAATGAAAGCTCTCACACCGATCAACGATGACGACCCACCAGTACCAAGTTCCGCGAACCTCAAGAAACGCCGCCCTGCGTCCTTCTTCACTTCAGAACCATCCTCCAGTCCTACCTCAACCCACTCGAACCCGCCGCTCGAGCGAACTAGTTCGAAGAGCAGCATTGATCGCTTCTTCTCCCATAAGTCCAGACCGCATAGCTTGCAGAGATCCGGCCGCCCTTCGAGTATCTTTGGCTCGTTCCGCTCCCTGCACTCGGTCAACGACGACAACGACGACCTCACTCGCACTAGCTCTACGCCTACTTCCGTACACTCGCCCAGCCTTGGGGCGGTTCACCCGTCTAGTCAGATGGTCCTTCATCATGGAGACGTCCAGCTGCAGAGCAACATGTTCAGAAAGAGAAACATATATCTTGTCCTTACGGAGACACACTTGGTGCGGTTCAAGAATCAGGCCCGGTAGGTAACAGACTCATTCTCTTCCTACTCCCTCAGTGGTGTCTTTGCTGTCGTGTCACTGGCGCTATCTCAAAGGCCACTCTATATAAATTCTGTCTCTGAGCATCACGGTTCTACGATTGGTCCGTAACGTCTACACGTCTTTTCTTTTCTTTCGTACCCTTATATCCTCCTATCACTCTATGCCTTCGAAAACCTTTCTATCCGGGCTTGTCTACTATCTGTTCGTTTCTTCACATGCCCTAGTCCTGCATTGATCCCGTACAGCCATGTTCTAGTTTTTTCCAACCGCCTCCAAGTCTTTAACTGACAGCATCTTGACGACAGAGCATCGGAGACATTCCCAAGCATCCCTGCTTCACTTGGAAGAGCCAATGCGATAAGACATTCACGGATGAGCTCAAGCGGGTCTTTACATGAGCTGCAATCATCTACCCCGTCCGAAAATTTCCACAGCATTCCGCTGAACCAAGTTGTTGCTGTCTATAAGCTCGATGATGGAAAACCATGGTTTAGCGTTGAAATTGCCCATCTAGACGAGAATCACCCTTCAGCAATGACAATACAACATGATGACCCAAGGGAATCCGAACTTTGGATGTCCACCATCCGAGCCGCCGCGACCAAAGCGCGTCTGACTGACCCTTTGGAGTTCAGCCCAGGCATGATTGAGTACACCGCACGAGTATTGGAGCACGCACGCGACTACGATCCAAACCGATTTCAGATGTTCAAGGTCGTCCAACGAGCTTCGAAAACTGGCGGACGATCATCTTCTGATGATTTGTCAAAATTGATGTCAAATATTTGTATCGTGGCTATCGGAGTTTACAAGATCCACATTGTTCCTTTACCTAGGTCTACAAAAACAGCATCAAGCACGTCGCTATCAGATTTGAACGGAGGTTCGCACGGCATTACCACATTAACCTCTTTGAATGTGCAGTCTTTTGATGACACCTTCCAACTCAGTTTTCGGATTCCCTTCCGACAGCCAACAGTTCTGTATTTGGCGTCCTCGTCTGTCAACGACCTAGCGCTCTGGGTCCGACAGGCTGCTGATTGGCTTCGACCTGAATGGCTTGAGCAGCCATTTACTTGGAATGTTCCTCAGAGTCTTGATGACGAGCTTCTATCTGTCCCGGGAGAAGAAGACGATTATCATAGTTTCGATCGAACATTGACAGCCTACTGTTCTGCCTATGAACTAGACACCTCGAGGGTTCGGTATACGGTTAATCACCATTGTGAAGATGCCCCAATGTTCATGCTACTTCCTCCAAATGATATACGACGGCCTAGGTATACTGTGTTAGAGCTCTTAGCCATTATGCGAGCGCTACGCTACAATGAAACATTTGTCTCCATATCTTTCCGCAATGTCAAGTTGGACGTCTTACACGGTGTACGTGATACGCAAGGTCAGGACCATGTACCTTGGACTACAAGATCTGGGGAGCCACTCAACATACCAATGCAAGAAAATTCATGGCTAATTATTCAAGAAGTGCAGGCTTTGGCATTGAAGAGTAAGAGATTACGGCGACTGGACTTTGCCTATTCTCTGACCAGGAAGCCAAAAGACCATGATAGCGGAAGAGATGAAGGATGTGGCATTTGCGAAGCGCTTTTCCCGCTGTGCACAAAGCAACTTACAAATGTTGACTGGATTGTACTAAATGGTATAATGCTCGCTGACGTTGATATCGATTTCTTATATGCTGCTGCCATCCAGAAGTCGTGCCATTTCCGGGCAGTAGATTTGGCAAGTTGTGGCTTGGTGGACCAATCTATGAATACTGTCCTTCAAGCTCTTATGCATCAAGAGTCCACGATGGAGTCAATCGATCTTTCTGGAAACATGGCACGACTAAATCCGACGACATTACGCGTACAGCTGGGCAATTTTGGCTACATACGGAAGCTCAATCTGTCCAATATGTATCGAACATCTGGAACAGAACCCCTTGTCGCTGGAGAGACTTTACTTGCATGGAAACTTGAGGAACTTGAACTGAGTCGGACGACTCTCAATGAGGCGACAGTAGAAGCAATAGCGACCTATCTGAGAAGCTCACAGTCGGACACCCTTCGAGAATTGCGGCTTAACCAAACCCAGCTGACCGGTGGGAATCTAGCTCTTCTTCTTCGTGCGATGAATAGGCCAGGCCATGCCCGGAATCTGCATCTGTATGCTAATGAAAATAGGCTTCAGCAGGATCACGAGAGGCTTGCGGAAGACGTTGGAAGATCTGCGACGCCAACGCATATGACAATGCAGATGATTGAGTATCATAAGGAGAAATACTTTCAGAGGCTTGTTGAGGGAGTAACAACAAATACTGTGCTCAAGTCCTTGGATATATCCAAAACCAACTTGCCCTACAACGCATGCGATGACACATGTGAGGCGTTGCGGGTAATGTTTGCTGAGAACAACACCCTTGAGGAGATCAATCTGTCGGGCGAACAGGCACACCTTGAAGTCGCCAATTTTGGTATTGGATTGAATCATGCCTTGACTGGCCTCAAAGAGAATAAATCTCTCCAGGTCCTCCGCATTGAGCATCAACAGCTCAGCCTTCCAGGTGCAAATACCCTAGCATCGGTACTGGAAACGAATACATCGATCCGCGAGGTGCACTGCGAGAACAATGAGATCAATCTTCAATCGTTCACTGTACTCGTGAACAGCCTTGAGCACAATACCACCTTGCTATATTTGCCGGACATGCATAATGACCGAGTTTGGTCCATGAAGAAGATCAGCCAAGAGTTGGATAGTTTGCATGAAACTCCCTCGTCGGGTACGAGTATGTCGACAAAATCCACCATGAGAAGAACTCTTGGGGCAGCTATGACAGGTCAAAGATCGTTCTCAAGTCGGTCAACCGAGAAACAGACACCGGTGCAGGGTTACGCAACGGAGAAGGAGGCCAAGGCAGCAGTTGCAAGCCTCTCGCAGCAATGGGATCGGGAAGTGGCGAGATTACAAGTTTACCTAGCAAGGAATCAAAAAATCGCTCGAGGGCTGCCTATAAATTCGCTTGACATAGATCTACTTACAGAGCAAGACCGGCCCGTGTCTGCGGAAAGTTTAGCGACAGCCATCAGAAATCTCGCCATGGATACAACACCTACATGCGAAGCCGACTTACAGCTTGGAAACCACGCGGGAAACAATGTGAATGGGCTTGAAGGGAATATTGGTGGCCGGCCGCCGAACGAGCGCTTGATTGACTACGACGATGGCGAGGATCTCGAAGGAGCTTTGACGATGGGTCAGGAATTGCGCATTTGATATGCGTGAACAGCAAGTGAGGGTCTAGGATATCATGGACGTGATGATTCATGGGCGTGGCTCAGCGGTGGCGAACCCGTGATGGCTGTGTGAGCATTGTATCCATAGATGTAGCCTTTTACTAGTTCACAGCGATGGTCCGCTAAATATGCGTACTTTAGATCGTTTGTATAATATAATCCTATACTGCGTATAGACTCCCAAGGTGGGCTTTCACATGACGCTTTTCTAATCAAGATGCAGTCGCACCTCACTTCTATTGTAAGTGAACAGGGTTGATTTCCTCTCCGCCAGCCTACCAACCGACGTCGCCCACGGCCTCATCAACACCACTACTATCTTGAACTCCGAGAAGTTCATGGTCATCATTCAGGCCATGAACTCAGCAAGCAGCCACCATAGTGGACATTGGTAAATAACGTCCGATAAATATATCTAGCCATATGATGCCAGAGGCAGGCGTTGCCGGCCCCACCCTAAACCGTCCAGGTAAAGGACCACATTTTGAAAGCCCTATGGAAGTAGCACTGTGGTCCTCGAGAAATTCCAACCGGGATCCTTCCCTACCTTCTAATCACAGTGGAGGGCGCAGGTGGCCTGCCTCATGCATGCAGTGGCTATGGACCAGTCAAACCAAGAGTTGATCAAAGCATGCAAAAGACCTCGAGGAGTGGCGGTGCTCGACTTTCGAGATCGTGAGAACATAAAGTCCATGGACCTGGTCGTGATTGCTTAGAGATATTCTATCCCAGTCCCTGTCAAAGGCTGTCAATCCTGTTCAGCAGCGCCACTCTTACTCTTGAGAGTTGTTTTATTTTGTGGCCAGAAAGACAACTGGAGCGCTAACGCCAAGAAGCATATGCAGTGATGAACCTCTACACAAATCCCGTCGGGCAAGTCCGGGTTTTCTTTTGAGATCAGTCGCTTTGACATGAGAAATAGACCGATCTCTCGGCGTGGCAGAGACTCTCCATTTTCATATATAGCGTTCCATTGCCCCTCCGTATCAACATCTGTACGTCACGTTTTCCTCGTCGTATAAAAACTCCTTGCATAGAATCTCAAGAAGACCTCACCATGCGTTCTATGCAATACCTCCTCCATATTCTAGTCCAGCGTAATATCTATCTTCGCCTATCGAGGTCTGTGCCGACCAGACAACACCGAAGCCGTTCATCCTATCAGGACCGGCACAGATAGCCAAAACATATGCCAGGTACGGTAAGGCCGCACCAGCTGATGTGAAAGCTGCCGTGGCTGGCAAGGATGGCACATCGCGACTCCAACAGAGGATGACGATGGATTTCTTACCCCCGTGGTCATTGGAGAGCAGACCTTGAACCTGCAATTTGACACTGGTTCAGCAGATCTCCAAGTGTATATTTGTCGTTCCGAGCACATTCGCAAAGCTCTATACCAGTATCGATTCGACATGTCGAATGCTAACATTTGGCCAGTTTTGTTCTCTCAACAAAGCTGCCGGAGTCGAATCAAACAGGTCATAGAGTCTACAATGCTTCAAAGTCGACGACATCGAAAATTTTAAGCGGCTACGATTGGAATATAACTTACGGTGATGGTAGTAGCGCAAAGGGCATTGTCTACACTGATCAGGTCACAGTGGGCGCGATAACCGTGGCCACTCAGTCAGTTGAGCTCGCTGAGTCGGTCAGCGATGCATTTCAGGAAGATATGAACAGTGACGGTATCCTTGGCCTAGGTTTTGACTCCGGAAAAAATGGTAAAGAATACGGGTTCCTTTCTGCCGCGAACTCGTTCAATTGTAGATGCAAGACAGCTGAGTGATACTTGGCAGTGAGCCCCAAGACCCAAAAGACATTTTTCTCCAATTTGAAGACAAGTCTGTCTGTCCCTGTCTTTACTGTAGGCTTGAAGCATGGTTCCCCCGGAAGCTACGATTTTGGAAAGATCAATTCCACCAAGCATACCGGCCCAATTACCTATATACCAGTGAGAACCGGCAAGAGCTTATGGGAATTCACTAGTAATGGCTACGCTGTCGGATCCGACACCTTCCAGAACCTATAGCTGATACGGGAGCCACCGTATTGTTTCTTCCTGATGTTATTGTCTCCGCATACTATGCAAAAGTTCCAGGGGCCTCGAACAACTCGGCAGAGGGCGGGTACACCTTCAAGTGCTCAGCTGAACTCTCAAGGTCTTACCCTCGGCATCGGAAGCTACAAAGCCATTGTTCCTGGCTCATATCTCAAATTCACACCAATCGACCGTCGCGGAATCAACTGCTTCGGTGCCCTTCAGGCCAATATTGGCGCCGATTCGGTGATGTCTTTCTTAAGTCGCAATTCGTCGTCTTCAACGCTACCTTCCCCCCACGAATCGGATTCGCTCCTAAGCTGACCGGACCGGCTAATGAGCTCATACACCCATCCGACACACATAAAACATTCGCCTTCTTGATCTCTTGTCAGTCGGAAAGCCGAAGACTGATCTCTCCTATCATTCAGTACATCATGTCGTTGAGGCGTTGAACCATCTTTCTTGGAGTAAACAGAGGGACAAGGTGTCGTTCCTGTCCTTGGCCTGCCAAGGTCGAACTTTTCAACATATCCGCACCATTCAGTGAATATGCTGCTAGTTTGTGACGCAGTTTCAACACTGGACAAGCTCCAATGACTTGTTCTGCCAGTTGGATGGTCTCTGCTTCAACTCGATGCTTCGGGACGGCGAGATTCACGTAATCCAAGTAATGCCAGGCTGATTCAGCTCTTTTCAAACCGCTTTACTACAGTAGCGCTTTCTACAGATTGGGTTTGTCATTTGGTTGCGAGCAATAACATAGCCTGCTTCAACCTATCCAGATGAAGGCTTACTCTCATTGATTGAGTCGAGTTCAACCGCAAAGTATGTGTACCAAGAAAAATGAGCCTATGAGATGAACCAACGTTGACGAAAACGCCACTTGTTCTGATAGTCGATCTGACCATCAATGATAGAGAGTATGACTATTACCCCAGGTTGATATGCGAAGCATATGCGACAAGGACAAGCAAGGACAGTTAGAAACTTAATACGTGGATGAGTCGCTATTGCTGCAACTTGTTCGTCTTGTCCAGCCGTTTCGAAATCTTCTGAGTCTGATAACACTAGAGTACACGATGGTGAGCTTTGATTCGAGTTTTAAAATTCCCTGCCAAGAACCAAGTACTGGACTTGTGCAAGACTGGATGAAAGAGTCTGGAGTGACAAGAAGACGCAAGGAGAGATAGAGCAGCCTTAAGAATAGTTCTAGGCTTCGTTGTGGAAGACAGAACAAGGTTGTCTAAAGTATGCTCACTTCTTTCTGTGACTTTCTTTGCTCTCTCACCTATGATAGGCCTTTGTATAAGCAGCCGTGACTCCCCTCCGACAACCCAAGCAACATGTGATGAAGGATCCTAAGTTTGGGGTACACATACTGATATATGTACATATAAAACATAGAATGCAATATCAATAGTATCAGCACAAAATCCATCTCACCGCCTCACAGCATTCGCAACAGGAGCTTGATTGAGATTGATTGCGCGTTCTCGGTGAGGTGGGATCTCATCATCTCACCGGCTCACCGCAGTCGAGAAGCGTACCGATCTAAGGTAGCGTCATCTTTACCCTTTTCAACTAGTCCTGTTGAAGCGATAGTCTGGGGGCTCCCTTCTTGTGCCACACCAAAAGTAAGTGCAGTCGCAACGGCTCAAGATCAAAGCCCCCCCCACACTCATTAGACCTCCCATTCACTGTGCCCTTCATATAATACCTTTCAATACCTTTTACCTACCTTATACTTCATTGTCTCAACCGAAGCATACCTTTTGTTCAAGAACATTGCTACTCCTGTACGACTTACATGCTGCTCTATCTCGGTCGATAACAGTTACTTGCCCTTTGGGGTACTCCTCTCCCTACCAACCAGCTCCATCTTCTCTTCTCTCTCTTCGCAAACGATCGCCAGGACTTTACGACACTTTATACCCACCCTATAGAATCTGGCAGCCATGCGTCGTGGCCTCGCGATTTTCCTTACCATCAACCTCTCCATTATCGCCTTCCTAGTCTACCAAGTTTCGACCCTCCTCACTCTCCTAGTCGAAGATGCTTCTGCCGATGCGATCCACAGCGTCGAGGTTCCAGCGCCAAATTCCCCGTCGATTGCGAACATGCCTCAATTAATACCCAAAATAATACACCAAACCTACATCAACGAAAGCATACCCGAAATATGGAGGGAGGCTCGACAGAGTTGCATAGAGCTGCATGAGGACTATGAGTACAAGGTATGCTTTCCTTTGGATTGTATCGCTCTGGAGGCATGAAGTTAATATAGTACCTACAGCTTTGGACAGACGCCATGTCACGCGAGCTAATTGCAACGGAATACCCCTGGTTCCTCAATACTTTCGACAACTACTCCGAGCCCATCCAGCGCGCAGATGCTATAAGATACTTTGTCCTTGCCCATTTTGGTGGTGTCTACATAGATTTGGACGATGTAAGACCCCTAAAGTCCACTTTATAAAATCAAAGTTTTGCTGACTTTGGTAGGGCTGTCAACGACGTCTCGACCCCCTTCTGTCCTATTCATCCTGGGCGCGAAAGACCAATCCTACGGGCATCTCCAACGACGCGATGGGCGCCGTCCCTGGTCACCCCTTTTTCCTCTTCGTCATTGAGTCTCTCAAGGATTACGACACGAATTGGGGACTTCCCTACATAACCGTCATGTCCAGTACTGGCCCTCTCTTCCTCAGCGTTATCTGGAAAAAGTACATGGCCTCTGGCTCCAACATCAACGGGGGAAGACTTCGCATTCTCATGCCAGACGAATACAACAAGCAGCCTTGGAGTTTCTTCAGCCATCATTTGGGCAACAGCTGGCACGGCAAGGACGCTCGCTTCATTTTTTGGTTGGGCGCGCATTGGATGCAATTGACCGTTGCCGGGTTCCTCCTTGCAGGTGTTGTGGCTTTGGGGATGTGGTGGGTCTGGGGAAGAGTACTACTTCTCGGGCAACGCAGAGGAATTGGGGGAAGAGGATGGATGGCAATGTCATGGAGGAGGAATGTAAAAAGGGACTACGAGCTTGTGGAGCGGAGGTTTTGATTGCAACCGGGTGTGTCGCCCATCTTTCGGGAATGTTTGGTGTTGTTCGATTAGGGAATACCATTGGGGGATCTGGCGTCTCTATCTCGGTCCACGAACTCGGGCATTGGAAGGTGTATATATTTGGGGGTTCTTAGGGTGATTGAATCTGCTGGTTGCAAGTCAACTTGGCGGAGGATCTTGTTCCATATACCACTTTAATTCTTGTGTACAATATTAGATACTACCCTTTGTTTCCTATGAACCATGCAACTGCTACAGAATCATTCGATTAAGGTAGTTGAACAGTTATCAACAATGGACTAAAAACTTTCCCAAGAAATTCCTAGGAACGAGTGATCTAACCAGCAACCTCTCAAAGGAATCCTCTCCAATTCCGTCACGCTCCATTTTGTTCCTCTCCCCACCGCCCCCACACACTCTATACCTCCTACAATAATGAGCACCCCCTTCCCCCGCCGCACCGCCTCCATCACCCGCAACACCAACGAAACCAAAATCCAGCTCTCCCTCTCCCTCGACGGCGGGCGCCTCGACCTTCTCCCCGCCACGGACGAATTCCCCGATGATGATGACGACGACAGCCAGGACTCCAGCAACTCGGCTCAAGGCTCCAAGAACGTCTCGGCTCAGCAGTCGAACGCCTCGGCCAAAGCCTTGAATATCTCGGCCAAAGCCTCGAACATCCCATCCCAGGACTCAAAACACCATGCCTCGCAGATGACGAATTCGCAGCAGATTTGGATATGGACGGGAATCGGGTTTTTGGATCACATGTTGCATGCGTGGGCGAAGCATGCGGGGTGGAGTTTGAGGGTTAGGGTGAGGGGGGATTTGTACAGTGAGTGGGAAGGAATCTATGATTAAATTTTGTGAACCAGAGTTTATCCTGTTGTATTTTTTCGTTAGAACGTTGTCTTCTCGGTTGACTAGCTGGACATCTCTTTCTTGCTTCCCTCTCTCTCCACTTCCCCCACCCTCTCCAACCCCACTAACCCCCCCTTGCCAAAATAGTCGATGACCACCACACAACCGAAGACACCCTCCTCGCCCTTGGCACCGCCTTCACCACCGCCCTCGGCCCCCGCACCGCCCTCACCCGCTTCGGCCACGCCTACGCCCCCCTCGACGAAGCCCTCTCCCGCGCCGTCCTCGACATCTCCTCCCGCCCCTTCTTCGTCGGCTCCTCGCCCACCGCCCCCGGCACCCTGGGTTTCCTGCACCCAAGCATAGGGGGCTTGAGCACGCAGATGATACATCATGGGCTGGGCAGTTGGGCACAGGCGGCGGGGGTGACGCTGCATGTGGATTGTTTGAGGGGCGAGAATGATCATCATCGGTGTGAGAGCGCGTTCAAGGCTGTGGCGGGGGCGTGTCGGATGGCGTGTGAGCGGGTGGGGGGGAAGGAGGGCGAGGTGGGGAGTACGAAGGGGGTTTTGTGAGGGGGAGAGGTTGGAGTGGAGGGGGGCTGTGGGTGGGGGGGTGCTGTGGATATTGAGAAACAGGTGATTGTTCGTTGTGAAGGCTGGAAAAACGATACAGAAGCCTTGGTATTGATCGATCCCTTCCAATACCCATAACCTCCCCATCATTCTCTCGCAAACTACATCAACCCCCCTCCACCCCCTCCTTCACCATCTCACTTCTCCACCCCACCTTCCTCCCCACTCCCCCCCCCCCCCCTCTTCCTTCTAATCCCACATCCAGCACAACCCCCATCATCCCAACCCAAAAAAACCTTTCTTCTCCACACACATATCGCATTCCCCCAAACTCCGAAACCCCCCGAGTCCTTTGACTCCCCTACTCCCCTACTTCCCGGACTATCCCACACATATACAAATCGCAGACCCATCTATCTAACCGTCCCCACCCTAAACCCATCCTTACTCCTCCCCCCCCTCGGGCAGGGAAGGGAAGGAAGCGGGAATGGACGCTTCAGGGAAGGTTTGGTGTGCCATGGATGGGTTTTCGACCGAGTGGGTTGCTGGCTGGTTGCTACATAGGTGGGCCCAAAAAGAGAAGGGAGAAGATAGCATGTGCTTACTACGAGTGGGAATTTTTTGGGTTTTTGGCGCCAGAGAGCGTTAAAGACTGCCTTTGGGCTATGGTGGTGGGGAGGGAGGGGTAGTGGCGGCGGCCAAATGTAAAGCCATGCATGCTAGAGGGCGGGGGAGGACTACTGTAGAGTGAGGGTTTTTGGGATTCGGGGGGTTTAATGTACATACTTGGTCGTTTTTGTGCGGGGGAAAAGGGGGGGTGCGTTGTGATGGATTCGAAGAATTTTGATCGATCGTGTTGTGGATGGATGGCTAGAGCATGCATGTTCTTCTGAAAGAGGACGATGTGTGTCTTTTTATTCGTTATAAAGGCTTTTTTTCTTCTTCTTCTTTTGACTACCTTACCTACATACATATATAGCTGTCTCTATTTCCTTTCTTCGCGTGTTGTGAGTCCTACTACTCCTCCTCCTCGTCTCTGTGGTTTGGGATTTTACTCGTGGAGCTTTCTGCTTCATCCCCTCCGTTTTCTGCCTTCTTCTTCTTCTTCTGTCTATGCTTTGTTGTGGGTGTGAGCGCGTGCTGTGAGGAAGGACGGGGTGGAGGAGGGAGATGGAATGGGGAGAGGAGGTGGGAAGAGGAGGTTTGGAAGGGGGGGTGAGGGAGGGGATGGTGGGGTGTGGGGGGGAGCGGTGGGTAGTGGTGGGTGGGTATGCTAAAGGGGTATGGGCTATCTATGGGTGGAGATAGAATGTGGGTGTGAGTGTGGCTGATGCCTTAGAACTTTGTTTTCTTCTTCTTCGTTCGGGCTTGCGAAAGCAATGAGATGAGGATTGTTTTGGGGGGGGGGGGAAGGGCCTTCGCATTTTTATTTCTTTATTGGCATGTCCGCAAAACCTCGTCTGATACTTTAACCCACCAACCTCACCCTCATCGCCATGTGTGTAAAGCCATTCATCTATTCACGAGCACCGGGTCCGCCCCCCACCCAAAAAAATCAAAACCCAAATCCCATGCGATTGACACGCTGAACAAATATCAACAGGTTATCAATCAAGCGTCAAACCTCCACTCCACTCTCTCAATCACACCCCGACTTAAATAAACCTCGCCCTCCTTGCCGCAACCAAACTCGCCACCACCAACGCAGCAATAACCCCAATAATCCCAAAGAACCACCCCAACCCCTCCGAGCTTCTCCCGGGAACCGGCACATTCATGCCGAACAGCCCACAAATCAAATTCAACGGCACCAGTATACTCGCCAGCAGCGTGATCTTGCTCAACACCTTATTCGCGCGGTTGCCCTGGGCAATGTTATCCATGCTCAGTTGGGCGAGGTAGTTGCTATGGCTGCGGGACAGCATTTTCTCAAAGTGGCCGAGGTTGGACATCATGGTCACAACGTGGTCTTGGATGTCGCCGAGGTAGAGCCCGATTTCGCCGCGGGGGGTGACGGAATACTGGTCGTTGCAGCGTTTGGCGAAGCCTTTGATGACGTCGGCTTTTCCGCCGAGGAGGCGCATGAGGGACATGACTTTCTTGCGGCACTCGCCGATTTGGCGGAGGAGCGGAGTGAAGTCGTCGGTGCGGGCGACAAAGACTTGGTCTTCGATGACGTCGGTTTCGATTTCGATGCTCGTGATGACAGGGCCAAAAGTGTCGACAATGTTGTCAATCATGGCATAACAGATCCAGTCGGCCGTCAGGGCCATGTAGTCTCTTAGCTTCCCGATGCGCTTGCGTACGTTTGCGGCGTGGGGCGACTGCGTGTAGGTAAAAGTGAGGATGCCTTCGCGGAAGACGACCATGTAGACGTTAACTGGCTCCATGTAGTCTTCGCTGTTTTTGTCCATCTGAAAGAAGGATTTGAAGCAGACAAAGTAGTACTGTTTGAACAGCTCGACTTTCTCGCGGGCTTCTTGGGTGATGATATCCTCGGTGCTATTTCGGAGTTAGCATTGCCTTGTTGGGCTGTGAACTGAGTTTCATGATGGATCGTAGGAACCAAACGGCAAAGGAAGCTTGATATGCTCCCCAAAAATGTCTGGAAACTCGGAACAAGGCTTGGAAAGGAGAGGAAATCACTCCAAAAACACGTACGTGAGGGGATGGATGCCAAAGGCTCGTTGAAAAGCGTGCAATTCATCCTCTGTGGGGTTCAAGGCATCAAGCCACCAGCAACCGCCATCAGCGGGTAGCTCGAAGAGGTCACGAAAGGTCTCGCCTGCCCCCAGAAGATCTCCGAAATCCATTGCATGGATCGTCTGCTCCAATTCCGACGAAAAGAAGCTGTAACGGCTAGCTTCGAAGACGCTTGGTCGCCGCTCCTGAGGCCCATTGGCCCCTAGCGGATCGTGGTTCTTTTCGTTGAGGATCGAATCGCTATCATTTACGGCGCACTCGGTTTTAGCGCAGTTACAAGTACCAGTCCTTGCGGGGCTAGCAGACTGAGTCACAATCTTGGGGATGTCCGGTCCACCATTCCGGAGAATGTTGAAAATCCTTGGCTTGTTGCCCTGAGAGCTGAAGCTTAACTTGTGTCGACACGCACCTGTGACAGGTGGTCTGCCTCTTGTGCTCTCAGCCACAAACTCGTCCAATTCTTCGAAATCGATCTTATAGGTCTTCCAGTTTTCCTCGACCTGAGGAAAGCAGACATCTTCTTCGGCAGGGTTGTGGTAAGAAGCACCATCGTCACGAGTGCCCAGAACACTTCCATTGCTGAATGCAGGTCGCCGACGGTGGGTTCCTCCGGAAATAGTGCGCTGAAGACCGTCGTCAGGGTCAGAGGGGGCCTTACTGCCGACAGTGTTTGCCCGTTCGCGTCGCCGAGGATCGGCAAAGGCGTCGACGGAGTTGGCTGGAGACGTCGACCTAGAGCTAGGCGAAGAGTCCCGGGACTTGTTCAGCTGAGGTTTAGTCCGCCCACCGGTACCGCGCCTAACAACGACGGGGCTATTCGATCCGAGGCGTTCTCCTAAATGTTCCACATTCCCGCTCGTTTCGTCATCGACGATAGCATGTTCAAAGTCTTTGGTAACGGGTTCTGTCCCGAGAAACTCTCCTCTTGCTTGTGTGATGGATGGTGACTCCATGTTCGTAACACTCGTCGCCGTATTCCTCCTATTATTAGTTGGGTTGGGATCGCCAATACTGCCAATACGAGGGACCGAAATTGGCTGATGGCGATGGTCGTTAAGGTCAGAGACTGGAGTACTGAACCTGGTTTGGGACCTTTCAGACTTTGGAGATTCCATCGCAGCGATCTTTGACGATATAATGGAAGTTATATGGCTTTTCCAAGTGATTGAGTCGAAGTTTGGAACGATTGCTGGCCGGATCCAATTAGTTTGGCTTTGAATGGGAAAGTCGAGACACCAAGTCCAAAGAGTCGTAATCCGGCTCCAATCTAAACACTTTCCAATCTCCAAGCTATATCCTCTCTTCCTCTAATCTCTCGGTACGTTTTATCTATTGATGTCATTTACTTAAGAATTGTACGACAATACACCTTAAAGCCCAATTATGGCGGCCTAAGCACGCCTCCAGAAAGGACCCGGAATTTTGGTCCCAAAAGAGGTCGGATGAGGAGAACCTGGAGAGTGCGAGGCCCCGCCAACTTGGAGGTGGTGTTCGGAGAGAGCCTTGGAGGCGCCAGAGTGATGAAATTATTTCAAATTATCAGGAACTGCTGGTTACGAAAGACTCAGCAGTCTTTCGGGGGGTTTGTGGTGAAGGGAGAGGGAGTTGCTTTGGTGCTTTGCCGAAATTCTAGTTTCGCGATTGGGGAATTTGTAAGATTGAGAGAGGAGGGATAAGAAGTATGCGCAGTAAGGGACGTTCGTTAGATATGGTTTGTAGCACCAAAAGGAGGGCGTTTGTAGCTATTGTTGTTTGGGACGTGGTGGTGGGTAGATGTGGAAAAATTGGAGGTACTCGTATGACGCTAGAAGTTAGTTGACTTGCCGAGCATGATTCTAGCGCTCTGGCACGTGCAAATTCTCGTGGTTGAGTGATATGTACGGAATGGAATAGAATCAACTCTGTTGGGAACAGCTACTATCAATCACATAAAGAAAAGGCAAGAAGCGAACTTCTCGACCAGCGACTCTATGAAATCTATCTTCTAAGCCTCTACAGATCCGTCTATGGCCTGACATGTCATAACCATAGCATCAGCAAGATGACTGAACCTAGACTCCCATCCTCGATACGAGCTGCATCTCCATACGCCATACGGCGTATTCTTTTAACCTCTCATAAACCCACCCAAAAGAAAGTCTTATCGACATCGAAGTGCCCTTCTAAAAATGGGCCTTGACTGTCCCGCCCGACCAGCACCTTGTAGTGTCCTTTCTCCACAAGCCATCGCTCTCTCCGCTCCTCCCAGAACCCACATGCATATTTCGTCTCTACTTCTACCGACACCCGCTTCTCTTCGCCTGGCGCCAATTCAACCTTTCCGTATCCTTTCAACTCCTTTATCGCGCGTCTGATAGTCGGTTTGCCTTGGGCGATGTACACTTGAACGACTTCCTTCCCTTGCCTGTCACCGGTGTTCTTCACTGCGACAGACACATTCATATGAGTTTCTGGGCTGCAGGAGGAGGGCTGCACGCTCAACGAGGACACGTCGAAGGTGGTATAGGAGAGGCCGTAGCCGAAGGGGAAGAGAGGGGGAAGCTCAAGTTTGTCGTAATAGCGGTAGCCGACGTAGATGTCCTCACCGTAGAGAACCCGGCCGCCTTCGGAACAGTAATTTAAATAGGCAGGGTTGTGAGAGAGTAGTCTAGGGAAACTCATGGAGAGTTTACCACAAGGATTGGTGTCGCCAAAGAGCACGTCCGCAATTGCATGGCCTGTTTCATTTCCGCCATACCAAGCTTGCACTATAGCGCCGGCCTGATCCACCCACGGCATAGTCACCGGAGTCCCACTCTGATTAACAATCACGGCTTTTGGATTAGCTTCAAGGACTCTGTTAATGAGCTCGTCGCTGTGCTCGGGTAAGTCCATATCGGGCCTGTCAAAGCCTTCGCTCTCCCAATCGCCACTGAGACCTGCAAACACAACCACTTGGTCTACCTCTTTTGCGAGCTTGACGGCGTCCGCAATGGCCACCTCTGGGTCTAGACGTTTGCATCCTCCAAGGCGGAAGCCACCATAGCCGAATGACACAATTCCTGGGCTCTCAAGGTCAGATGTTGGGGCTGTGCCAAACTCGATGTGGACTTTGTAGGACTGGCCGGCGTTGAGGTTTAAAGATCTAATTTCCTCAACAGTTCCAGAGCCGAAAAATACAGACCCATGAACCTGATTTATGGTATTGTCGACGAGCAACTCATCGTCAATAAAAAGATTAGCAGTACCGTGTACGGCCAAACCAAAGTCGTAGAGGCCATCTTCGTCGGGAGTGTATGTTGCATCCATTTCAACATAGAAGACATCACTTCTTAGCTTGTCGTTTTTGTAGTCTGCTAAGAACACCCTAGAATCAACAAGGTATCGCTCATCAATGATCTCGCGACTCTCATAACCTGAAGGCTGATTGTACGCCCGGAATCTGAAACCCTGACGCTTTCCATCCGGTGTTCGCAGCTTATCACCAATCTTGGGTAGCTCCTTGTGGGCATATGCACCCTGGGCGAAACGCACTTTCTCGCATTTCTTGGAGACTCCTTCATACGGCGTAACAGCGTAATAGGGTAGAAGTGCGGCACTACCACCACCGCAAAATGCGGCTACCTTGGAGTTCGGGCCAATAACGGCGACAGTCTTCGACCTGTCAAGAGGCAGGATGCTATTCTCGTTCCTGAGGAGCACGATGGATTCTGCAGCAGCCCGACGAAGGAGAGCGCGGTCTTTGGGGTAATTCCGCACGCCTTCCTTCTGGTTTTCTGGGATACCGGACTTGGCGGCCAATTTAATAGTTTTGAGCACGGCACGTACGCTGTCCTCAACAACGTGCTCCTTCACCTTGTTCGACGTCACGGCGTGATCGAGAGCATCCGTCCGCCAGCGGGTAGGCCCAGGCATCTCAAGATCCAACCCTGCAATTAGAGCTTCAGAGGTGGTGTAGGTTCCGTACCAATCGCTCATCAACAATCCCTGCCAATCCCAATCCTTTCGTAAGATATCGATAATCTTGTGATTTTCACTGACATGGGTCCCGTTGACTTTGTTGTAAGCCGTCATGACGGCTTCGGGCTTGGATGTCTTGATCGCCAACATGAAAGGCATGAGGTAGATCTCCCGTAGCGCTCTATCAGTCAAAATGCTGTCTACTGCCATACGTTCGTGCTCCTGGTCATTGCAGACGAAATGCTTTATTGTAGGTATGATATCCTTCTCCTTTACTCCCAAGCAGTATGAGCCCGCCAACGTCCCGGAAAGAAAGGGATCTTCGGAGAAGGATTCGAAGCCACGGCCACCGAGTGGCGAACGCTGAATGTTGATGGTTGGCCCGAGCAAGATGTGCGCTCCTTTGGCTTTTGCTTCGTCGCCCAGAAGACGCCCGACGTCATGTAGCAGATCAATGTCAAATGTTGCTCCGAGTGCAGTCCCGCAGGGGAAACAGGCTGCGGGAACGCCGTCGAAGAATGTTATCCCTCGGACGCCGTTGGGACCATCAGACATCCGCAAGGCAGGTACTTTCAGTCGAGGGATGGGGGTCGTGTGCCAGAAGTCACTGCCTGGGCTCGATGTCAGCAAGCACTCTACGAACTGTAATGCCACTTACCAGCTGTGAGCATGACCTTCTCCTTCAGTGTTAACCGCGACAAGACATCTTCCACATCTATGTCGGCCATTTCCTTGGCTTCCGTCGAGCCACTCTTAGTATCCAAGGCGGTGAGATAAGGCATCCAAGAAGTGTATCACGTTGCCAAGCAAATATGCTGTACAAAGGTCGAGTAGGTAGGACAATGGTTTGTATAGACAAAGGTGGGAGTGGGGCAAGTAATTGAGCGTCGATCGAATAGACTTTGAACAAGAAATTGGGACACAAGTATGGGGAGGTTAGAGTAAGGTAAGGGAAAATAAACACATGGTGGGGGGGGGGGGGGGGAAATCCAAGGGAAGCATGCGATCCGGGCTAGTTGGGCTCTTAGGGCTGTTGGTTGTGTGATCCACTTCACGATGCCAGATCAAGGAGGCCAAGGGAACTTTTTCGAGTGGCAGCTGCAGCTGCAGAATAACAAATAACACTGCTGATCGGCGGCACAATACAGGCATGTTTTTATATCGAAAACGGGCTTTTCCCAGAACGAGAAAGAGCGGCGTTCACGATTCATGTCCAGCTTCATTGTTTCTTTCATTCGGACGGACCACACAACCGGATGTGTGAATGTGACTGTTGATGGTTGATGGTTGATGATAAATGGACGCCCGTTAAGGTGTGAATTGTATCGTGCCACCCACTCTCTTCGGTTGTGCTAAGGTACGTACTGACGTACCTTAAGACACCTTAAAGGACGGACCACTAGGTAAGGTATTCTACTGTACTACGTCGAGCCACATGCTTAGCTTCGGTTCATCGCGGCGAGTCGGTGTCCATGCCGGACGATTAAAGCAGATAAACTTCACTCCCTTCACCCTTGTCCCCTCGTGACCTCGTCCCGCTTGGTGCCATCGGTTTGCCATGTTGATATTTCCGCGTCATAGATTCGGAACCACCGACCTTTCGCATCGAGTATGTATATGTAAGGTATATAGCATATATCGGACTTGTAGAGATTCCCTGGTCTATGCACCGTTCTAAAATACGGCGTGGTAAGGTAGGTGGTTGTTGTTGTAACGGGCATCCATCACACTTCCACACCCTGGTCTGGTGAGTCTGTGCGGAAAAGGCGGTAAAGGCCCCTTCCAGATCCGCACTCACGTACGTTAGTCATGATGGTCCCCGGAACTGCGTGTTGTCATGTGCTGGCACATCATCTTCCGGAAAGCCCGCGCAACGAACAGTGCTTCACCTTCAAATCCTCATCCTCGCTCTACCTTCGTCTCCACTTGAACTCTGTGACAAAACCGAGCAGCGTAAGCTGCGAAAGAAAGACTAAACGATCATCCCGAAAGTAAGGTCAGGTAAGGTAAGGTAGTCACTGCTGATCTTCACGTGATCCCTTTGGCCCAACGTGGAGCCGGTCAACCCAGCTTCCAAGCCATTTCCAGCCCTGAGTCCTTTCACCCAGCTCTTGAAGCGCCTCGTTGACCTGACTCTCTCCGTCTTCTTCCCGTCGGCCTTCAAATTCCACCAAAAAAACGTAGTGCCACGGATGTACAAGACTCGGTCGACTGTTGATGCTCGTGAGATTCAACCCGTGTATGGCGTAAACTTGTAAGGCGTGTACCAGTGCTCCACTATGGTGGTGATTGATGTGGAAAGTAACGATGGTCTTCCAATTCACAGAACCCGGGGAGTCTGTAGAATTCTCAAGCTTGCGCAAGGATGCCGGATCGTTGAGGTTGGAGGTGGCCTTTCGAAGCACGAAGAAGCGGGTCTGATTGTCCCCCCGATCTTGCATCTTTCTTGCTAGAACGTCTAAACCGTGCACTTCCGCTGCAAGCCCGCTGGCAATAGCAGCCGTTGTTTTGGATACGTCCCTTGAAACCATTTCCGCTGCCTTGGACGTTGAAGAGACATCCTCGTGCTTGGCTCTTTTAAGGTAGCTAGATATAAAAGCCTTACATTGCCCGAAAGCTTGAGGATGAGAGTAGACAGTGGTGATGTGGTCAAGGCTGGCCAGTGGCCGCGAGTCAGGCCTTTGAGGGTTTGGTCTATCGATCGTGGGCGTTGATGTTCCGGAAGGTGTATCGGCATTGCTTGAACGAGAACTAGCGTAACCGAGTAGGCAATGTTCAATGTTCAGATATGTTTCCCCACAGATAAGGATATCAGGAAAATCCACTTCACGATCAATGAGGAAATTCAAGGTATCGAGGACAGATCCGTGCGTGCTGTTCTCAAAGGGGATTACGCCATAGCATGCATCGGAAGATTGCACGGCGGTGAAGACATCTGGTTTGGGAACATGTTAATGAGGCTGTCTCGATGGATGTGTCAAGTGATTTAGACCTTTTATGTAGCTTCTCGAGGTGAAGGAATGATCATCTTGGTCGAAGATACTTAAAGCTGCCTAGTCTTATGTCAGCACAAGCTATCCTATCTGCGTGGCTGAAATCTGGGTCTTGCTTGATGAGTGTAGGAAGACGGAGGTCCAAGGTATGCAACCTGGGTTTTCAAATCTTCGACCGTGGCCATGACTCAGGGTAACAACGTTTAGAGTGTATCAATCGTTTCTTCTTATTCGAATCCCTAGTCCTCCATGGAAATCACTAGATCGTATGTGAAAACAAGTCCTATCTGGTAGGTGTTTTTCACTTCTCTACTTCTATGTCATAGAAATGATATATGGAAGTGGTGAAGGATGGAACCGAAGACGATTTTCCGGTCATCGAAGCTAGTGAGCTGTCCTGGGTCAGTGAGTATTTTGAAACTTGTCCAAACTTCAAATGACATAGTTGTTCACTGCATACTGTGAAGTCCAATATCTAGCCAGGATAGTGAGTGATGAAACATCAATGGTTGTGAGAATGAGAACGGTAATAGTGATGGAGGGTACCCCCTAAAAGGTTTGCCAGCTACCAAGGTCTACAGTCAACATCACATTGCACAGGATGGCAGGTCTTGTCCGTTCAAGGAATTATACTGCTCACACAAATGCTACAATGTCGTAACTAGCTGTATCATTCCAGTTTCCATGCTGTATCAATCTCAATTGGCCCCGACCATGTTCTTCGGTAAAAACACCCAAACAGTTCCGATGATAGCCATTATCGAACAACTTACAATTAAGAACCAATCCAGAATTCTCTCCTTCCGACTTATTTCTTTGCCAAAGATCTTCAGGTAAAACGCTAATGGCAAAATGATGCAGATGGTAAAACACAGGACAGATCCCATTAAGGCCATTATCCGATCAAAAGAGGGTACCAATATTGCGATCAGTATGATCACGATGGTGATACTGATACGTATAATACATTTCAGCACGCCGCGAAAAGAGCCGGAGAGGCCAATGAGACCGTTCGAAGAGGCAACCGTGCGAGCATCTAGCCCGAAGAGAATCTCGATAGTAATAAAGATAGGTCGAGCACTATATCCAAATCAGTCATGAGAAGACCAACAAGGGCAACATTAAGTGGCTAGCCTACTTTAGTGGAACTTTAGTAAGAGGGATGATTGCAATGAAAACGACGATGCACACAGAGATAGCTTGGGGATAGCTTTTAATCAAAAGAATATTCGACGTCACCTCGTCATGGACTCCCTCGCCGAACATCAGGAGACCAGCAACGGCCAGGCTAAAGTCCAGAAGGTACTTTGTCAAGTCAGCAGTGCTCTTCCTACTGAGAAAATTTACCTACGGTAAATATGAATACGATATTAATGCCCTTCTTGTATTTGCGTGGATGTCGCATGTCTCTATAAATATTTGGGAAAACACTATGACCGCCCCATGGAGCTTGACAAATTTAGTAGTAGACCAGCTATCACGTGACATTGAGGACATACCCATCAAAAGTCCAAAACTCAATGGCAGGGTAGACCAGTGATGAGGGAACAAGTATGTTATAGCGGGCTCCCTGAGTGATCCTGGTGAATGTGGCTTTACGAGACCATCAACAAACACCAAGATAACAACTGCAACCAAATCAGTCTTTTCCACAATCCCCAGAGTGATTTTGTTTACTTACTTCCAAGGCAGCTTACGATGCCTAGAACCGACGTAAAACTTAGTAGGCGCAGTGGTACAAAGCACAGAGGTATCAGGATGACTCCACAGAAGACTTTCCACTCTACTAACCCCAAGCCTGGGATAAGAGCATCAAGACTGTCTGCGAAAAGTACCACGAGTGCTACGCACGCTGCTAAAAGTTCAAATGTGAAGAGAAGACTAGTTGCTATCCGGGCCTTAGACCCAAAGGACACATAGGCTAAATCCGCAAAGGTTACCAGGGAATCGTCGACATTAAGACATCTTGAAAGAAGACCGGCGGTATATCTTGTCACAATGGCGGCAAAGAATAGGAAAATCATCCCGACGAGCCATCCTGAATATTTCATGCCCAAGGGCAAGCTCAAAAGCCCTACGCCAATCAGGACGTTGACGGAATTGAAAACAGTCTGAGGCAAGGTAGATTGGCCAACTATAACCGGCACTACTTTGCCATCTTCCCTCTCCACATATTTAACGAGGAGTGGCTCCTGCTCTTTATCCGGCTCCTGTTCGCCTCGCAGTTGTTGTTCCTGAAACAATCGCCCAGCATGCCGCATTGAGGACTCATTTACTCGGGATGACAAGGAGCCATATATGCCGCCGTAACTAGTTGCGAACGGAGAAGCCAAATATGGGGCGTAACCGATAACGTCACTTCCCTGGCGAAGGGTTGAATCGGCAGCAGTGTATCGATCTGGAGAATCTCCGTCATGGCGTCTGAGAGGAGACGTCTCAACCACTGCTGTTGAAGAAGATTCTTCTCGTTCGAGTTGTTGCCGAAGTAGCGACCTGTGCTGCACTTGAGTTGGGTCGTCACTTGTTTGTCGAGCACCGAAAAGGCCTTCATCATGTTCTGAAAGAATGAATGAAGGCGTTCTCGATGGTATCTCAACGAAACCTGCAGCGCGCTGCCACGAACGAGCAAAGTTCTCGATACTGTTCAACCCCCCAACATGGGTGAGGGCGCTGACTCGTACCGAGAGCGACGATCTGCCAGCAGTGTTGGTATGCGTTAGCCAGGTGGACACAAACACAAAGCGTAAAGTCAAGACTTGTTCATTCTGGCAATGCAGAAGAAATCTCGGCTACGAGTGAAATGGCAGGCTCACCTCCGGTGGCGAAGGTTCCCTTCAGACTCGCTATTATCATGGTCCGAATGATGAGTGTTCAGATATTCTGATGTGGCGGAGGGAGAACCATTATCGAAATGAACACGGCTAGCAGTGGACCCAACCGAGCCATTCTGCGAAGAATCTCTTCCTCGCTCATAGTCATCCCAATTGGTGATGGGCCTCCGCGAGCTTGGGCTGGTCATCACATCACCTAGGGACAATGGTCACTACGCTGCCGAACGCGGACAGGTTGCAGGCAGCGTAACGAAAATATGAGATCCGCGGAGCTTTTGTTAGAGCTTGAGGAACTTTCAAGGTACCTGATGACATTTACAAGAAGTGCAAGTGCTTGGGTTCCGCTTGGTAGATAGCTAGAGGGGTTGATCTGCATCAAGAAGTCACGAGCAGCTGCACAACTTGCGGACCTTGGAAAAAGCAAACACCCCAAGTCATGATTGAAGAGAGATACAATACAATCGCAAACGATGTTATCCAAACAGAGAGCAAGTGATGAGTACGTAGTCGAAAAGCCATCCTGAAGCACGAAATTGAGAGTAAGGTACTGTAGCTGCAGATAAATGACAGGTGGGGAACTTAGCGGCGATAAGGATTGGAAGTCATTCCTATTTCCTCGTCGTTTCTTTGATAAGGTAGGCAAGACTCGCATCTTGATCCTCAGTTGAACGTTCTCGTCGATGAAGAGGTTCACTCTCAAAACCGTGTTTGACAAGTAAACTGATGTTGAGGAATAATTCCTGGCTGGTGTGTAATACATTAGGTTATCATCGTATTCCCTTCCGACACGTGACTGATGAGTCAGATATGACTGTGTTGGAAGGCTGAGACTCTTGGCGAGATCTGCAATAAAAACTGTAATTTGGATCCCACAGTGACCCCCAAGAGCGACGTCAACGCTCATATTCTTGTTCACCCGTCACCTTCGAGAGTGCCGCTGAGCTTTGTAGTACTACCTGTCCCCATCGCTCCACCATGAGCGCCCCTCAGGCCAATGAGGCCGAGAAGAATATTGAGATCTGGAAAGTAAAGAAGCTGATCAAGCGGCTTGAGGCTGCGAGGGGAAATGGAACCTCGATGATTTCGCTCATCATTCGTATGTCTGCTGTATCTTGAGAGTGAAGCGGTGAACCTGTTTACTGATACATCTACCACCCAGCTCCAAAAGATCAGGTTTCTCGGGCGGCGAGGATGTTGGCAGAAGAATTTGTAAGCACATCAGAGCTCGGATCGTCTGAGGCGAGCGCTGATCTTGGTAGGGTACTGCCTCTAACATTAAATCTCGAGTCAACCGTTTATCTGTCTTATCCGCCATTACTTCGACACAGCAGCGTCTGAAGCTGTACAACAAGGTTCCACCCAATGGGCTTGTTGTCTACTGTGGGGAAATCATCACATCCGAAGGGAAGGAGCGCAGGATCAACATTGACTTCGAGCCCTTCAAGCCCATCAACACGTCTCTATATCTTTGCGATAATAAATTCCATACGGAGGCCCTAAGTGAGCTGCTTGAGTCCGACCAGAAATTTGGCTTTATTATTATGGACGGAAATGGAGCTCTATTCGGGACACTAAGTGGTAATACTAGAGACGTGGTACATAAGTTCTCTGTCGACCTACCCAAGAAGCACGGTCGTGGTGGACAATCTGCTTTACGTTTTGCTCGATTACGTGAGGAGAAGAGACACAACTATGTCAGGAAGGTTGCAGAGCTCGCGGTTCAAAACTACATTTCAAATGACAAAGTCAATGTTGCAGGAATCATCCTTGCTGGTTCTGCCGACTTCAAGAACGACTTGAACCAGTCTGACATGTTCGACAACCGCCTACAAAGCAAAGTCATCAAGGTCGTTGACGTCTCATACGGGGGAGAAAACGGATTCAACCAGGCTATCGAATTGGCATCGGAAACACTCAGCAATGTCAAGTTTATCCAAGAGAAGAAGCTTATCGGCAGGTACTTCGAAGAGATTAGTCAAGTGAGTCTATGATCTTTAACTAGAAGCGAACAAAGACTTAGTCATTATTTAAAGGATTCTGGCCGAGTCTGCTACGGTGTAGAGGATACCCTGAAAGCGCTTGAATTGGGTGCGGCAGAGACACTGATAGTATATGAAAACCTTGACATCAACCGATGGGTCTTAAAGGCATCTAATGGATCTGAAGTTATCTTCCACACGACAAAGACTCAAGAGGCGGACCGAGAAATGTTCATGGACAAAGAAACCGGCCAAGAGATGGAGGTTGTCGATCAAGGTTCCTTCCTGGAATGGCTCGCCGAGAAGTACAAAGATTTTGGTGCTACCCTCGAATTCGTATCAGATCGTTCATCGGAAGGAAATCAGTTCGTGAAAGGCTTTGGTGGGATAGGGGCCATGCTCCGCTATGTACGTTCTGATACCCCAATGATATGTGTCGCATAGTGCTAACCCAAAATATAGAAAGTCAATTTTGAGCAACTTGCTGATTTCGAGGACGAGGATGAATTTTACGATGGTGAGTACACAGAGAAGTCCATCTGCTCCGCCAAGTCTAACGATGAAATAAAGATTGACAATTTGGTAACCTCGCATTGCGCGAGGAAGCACGCCCAGATGCCCCTCCGCTAAGGGTAGATCTGACGACTTCCCGCGCCCAGCGGCATACTGCCGTTCCAGCCATTGGAGTCTCCTCTGGTTACAACACGGCAAGCCTTGCCCGCTTGTAAAGATAGACATGGGAGCGGCGCCCCCACGGGTCAGGTACGTGGCAGATACGTTCGCTTCCCTCGAGCAGAGGCTGATTGAAGAAGAAAAGAGGGAGTGAAGAGACGATGAAGGCATAGGCTCGGCTTGACCATGGGCTGATCGTGATTGTGGCATTTCGGCTAGGTGTAAGAGAAGTGTTTCTCTGATGGCAAAGACGGACACCCGCTTGAAGGCGTGAAGTAGATGGCAACTGCAAAAATTGAGATTTAGTAGATCATCTGGCGTGCACATGCCACACATCGTTGAGGTTGCGGTCGCATAAGTGCATTCGCCGTCCAATCAGAGTATCGGAGTACAACTGAACGTTGCCCTTGTATCACTACCCTCAGGCTCTTTCTACTGTGCGATAGATTCTTTCACCATACCACCCTCCCCCCAAAAGTTTTGCCAATGCCAATAAACCTAGGTTCGCGCGGCTTACGTATGCAATGTGATACCGGATCATTGCCTATCATATCTAAAATGCCCCGAGGGGTACCTACCAAGCATCAAATTCCCCCCCCTAGGTCAGTCACGGGACGAGGTGGATGCTTAAGGTTCCAAACACTCCCCAGCTCATAGGAAGTCAGCTTGATGAAAGCTATCACCTATGTTGGCTTTGACAGCTATGGTCCTATGGACAAATTCTTGTGATCTTCATGATACTGTCGTTGGTCACAGTTCACCTCTATGGTGTGCAGCGGTTACTCAAACCCCCAACGTTACACCTATCGAATCACTACAGAATGCGAGAGACGGTACCCGGCTCGTTAAGGTACTTGAAACTCGAACCGTCAGGCCAAACACAAAAGCATAAGGTCTTAGAGAGAGAAGCTGGGGAATCATTGTTGCGAAACATGAGCTGAGAGAGGGGGCTCCAACAATTAGGCTGCCGGACAGGTAATCCAGAACGCAAATTGTTGGAATTTTGGAATCCGAATGTCCTTGTGCGTTGCTTTCTTTCAGTCTCCTTTCGAGTACCTTACTCGTAGCTGCACAGCCACATTGAAGCCACCTCGCGCTAAGATCCGGTCAAAGCCACTCCTTCCGCCACTGCATTCGGAAGCTGCGACACAGAAAGTCCCAGATGATTCGTTGCCATCCATCATGATCCTTTACTACTTTGAACAGTAGGTGGTGTTGTCACGCCGGAACCCTTCCCTCCATGCGCTTGTTGGTGCATTGTTCACTCAGGGAGAAGCTGCGTGGCGGGTATCGGCATACAGAGCCGGCTTCCATTGCGTCAGCTTCACCACTTTACGTACTGGACAGGATTTGCTTTGCCACGGATTCAGTGTCTCTACGGAATAGCTACACAACAACTCTCCAATCAAGACTGTCCTTCTTTATTACCTCAGCTTCCTTCCATAGCTTGTCCAGTAGGATTGTCGGTCCAATACAAGGATTCCCAATACCTATCAGCTCTCTTCCTATTCACTGTCCGCGTCATCTCTTTATTAAATCATAGAAGACCTTCGCATCCTCTGTCTTTCCTTCGCGCGCATATTCCATAACCTCCAGCACATCATTCGCTCTCACTGACAGCAACACTACATATGTTGTTTTCATCATGAAAGGCGTAACGCTCACTGCTCTGGTAGCAGCATATTTGGCCACAACTTCTAGCGCCCTTTACCTAGCGGAGCGAACAGACACTGTGCCTGCTGTCGTTGGACTCAACGTGCAGAGAAAGCATGTCCACAACCCTGCTAAACGAGATCTCCAACGGCGGCAGCAAGTCGTGTCGGAAACCCTGGATAACTTGGTAAGATTTGCTTCAGCATCTAACCTTCCTGGTTCTCATACTAACCTACCGCAGGGGACTTTATACTTCGCCAACGTTAGCCTAGGAACACCTGGCCAACCTCTGCGACTACACATCGATACCGGCAGCAGCGATCTCTGGACGAACGCTCCAGATTCAAAACTGTGCCAGAACAACCAAGCTCCGTGTTCTGATTCAGGTACATATGATTCCAGCGCCTCAAGTACATACAAGCTCGTATCAAGCGACTTCAACATATCTTATGTTGATGGGTCAGGGGCATTGGGCAACTATGCCACGGATACACTGAGTATCGGCGGTCAGCAGCTAAAAGGTTTACAATTCGGGATTGGGCTACGCTCTACTTCTCCAGAAGGCATTCTTGGTATCGGATATACGAGCAACGAGGTCCAAGTGAACCGGAATACTAAACAGGCCTATCCCAACGTCCCCCAATATATGGCGGATAACGGTCTGACGAAATCGAATGCCTACAGTCTGTGGCTGGATGATCTAGAGGCGAATACTGGTTCGATTCTTTTTGGTGGAATTGATACGGATAAGTTCCATGGAACACTGGGAACTTTGCCTGTTCAGCAAGCGTTTGGAGCATTCACTGAATTTGTTATCACCCTGAGCGGAATCAGTTCGACAGTCAACGGGAAGACTCAGACTTTCTCCCAAGACCTTCCTACGCCCGTGCTGTTGGATTCGGGGAGCAGTGTGACATATCTTCCAAACGACTTGATTAATGCCCTTTACGGAGCTTGGAATGTGCAATATGACAACCAACAGCAGGTCGCCATCGTCGACTGCAAACTAGCCAACTCACAAGACACTGTCGACTTTACCTTCACTTCACCCAAGATTTCTGTCCCAGCCAGCGAACTCGTCATCCCTGCTGGTACCGACCAGCTTGGGAACACCGTTTGTATCTTCGGTATTAACCCAGCGCACGGAACCACACCGGTCCTGGGTGACACCTTTCTCCGAAGCGCATACGTCGTGTACGACCTGGGTAACAACGAGATATCTCTTGCTCAGACCAACTTCAACGCCACGACCAGCCATGTTCTGGAAATCGGTACTGGCAATAACGCCGTCCCGAGTGCTTCGGTTGTTGCAAATCCCATCCAGGCCTCGCCATCGGAAACCGGCGGTGCGAGAATTGCCCCTATAACGGCAACTGGCACCGGCACCGGCAGCACTTCAAGACCGACAAGCAAGAGTGCTGCTGTATCCTCGAGACATATGTTGCATATGGCGTTGTTCGGAATCTCTGGCGTCGCAGCTGCTTTGGCACTTGCGTAGTTTTGCATATGTGAGCGGTTTCAGGACTTCCGACATGGGATTGGCATTTTCACGAAGCTTTGGAGCACGGGATTAGCGGCATTGCTAGGCGTTAGTTTTTCAGCATTACCTGGGGGCATCAGGGCTTAGGATTGGGCATGTTGTATATGGACAGCGTCAGAGCCCCTTCGAATGACTAGACACCTACCTGTACACACAAATCGAAGTAGTAAATCACCTACAATATGCTATTGAAGGTATATCTCCAACCGTGACTACTATAGGTCTACGCGGATACGTTGTATGCAGGTGAGAACGCGTCTGATTTGAAATGGTCTCGACGTCGTTTTAGACGATCTTCTCACTTGTTATTTTTTGCAAAATCATACATCATCACTGTCTAGAATGTCATGTAATACATATGCTGTCAAGATCATTATCTAGACTGCTGTTTAAATGAAACTGCTTATGATTTTGATTTTGATTTGATTTGAATTCATACACCCTTGTGACATCGGTTTAAGTCCGACCCATGGGGGAAACTATGCTATGTGTATCGAACGGACAAAATCCTCTGGGGGAGAAAATCGCTCGCCGACTACACGACGACTTCGCGTCGTCGAAACAATGAATTTGAAACGATGTTATCAATAATGAACCTATAGCTTCTATTCAGCGCGTGACGCTCGAGTAAACTCTTAATGAGTGTCTATACTGTTTGATTATGACGCATCGTCTTTGCTCTGCTCTTCATTGACGATATTCTATACAAACGATGTTTCGGTTTCCGATCTTCGATCGCGAACGTCGAAGACGATTCCTTTGCACTCGTGGTGCTCGTGATTGTAATGTCGAAAACTGCGTTCTCTTGCTCAATGATTGTCATTCATTGAGTCGAGAAATATGTGATGAAAGAGAGACGCGCACGATGAGAAGATAGAATGTGATTGTACTGAATAACTCTTTTCTTCTCTTGATTTGACTTGTGTCACGTAGACGTTGAATAGATTGTTAGTATAGACGTGCGGTCGCAATCGTTCGATGCATGACTTTGATCAATAGTAGAGAATGCGTTCTGATCGTTCTCATGAGCTCTCGATTTTTCACGTAGATAGATGTATGACCTGACGTCAAGTAAAGAAGATGAGCTCAAGTTCCCTCAGTATATCAGCGTGATCGACGGATCACTACTTCTTCGAGCACTGTAGTCACGACTCTCAGACTCATCACCTGAAACGACTATTCTATCTGATATCTTTTCATCAATTACTCGACGACACTGTCGAAGTGATGAAGACGTTTCAATACCGACGCAGTCGACGAGTCACAAATTCTTCGATCACTTGTAGTCACAACTCTCAGACTCTTCATCTGAGTTGTCTATTTCACTAGTAGTATCTTTTCATCTTCTATCGACATCGACATGTCATTAGTCTTCTTCGTAGATCGATTGTGACTGTTAGAAGAGATGTTGTCGCGTAGGTGAAAACTCTGCACGACGACTTTCCTGATCACGCAACGTCTTAACATCGTTCAAACTGCGTCGAATTGAGATCTCTTGATTCTTCTGACTTCTATTCGAACACAGAATAGAATCAAAAGGTTCGTAGCCGGCATCACGTACAGGTGAATCTCGTTGTCGGCCGAAACTGCTTATGTTTCAAATAGTTTTAAAGAAATGCAATAATGCAAAAATTCCGAATAAATTATTTTATGCTCAACTCAAGCTGCCAGTCAGTGAAGTTTTCCAATTTTTTTTTTTTTTAAATATCATACCCGTTATTACATGTTCCACTACCGTTGCATCTTTTTGCATTGTCAAGATTCTACCTGCTCTCTGGTCTGAGCTGTGGGAACCAGGTTCTGCGAATCAGCTTCTTCTAGTGGGAACTTTTTTGTTTGTGGTACAATCTTGCCTGTTCGCATATGTACAAAGTCAATTGCACAGAACCCTGAACGCAGTCATGCTGCCAGCACCGCAGGCAGCAATCAGATGACATTACCTGCATCTGCCAATTTAAAGCAGTGGGATATGAGAGGCTCTCGAATTGCTCTAAGCTTCGGATACTTGAGAGATGGCTGAGCTACCGCCATGTTAGCGGTCAATTTTTTATCGACGGGCGGTGGCTGAAGATAGTGCAAGAGCCAGAAAGCCGTATTAAGGCTATACTCAACGATTCCCACCGTAGTTCCTTGGGGGAGGATCCTTTCTTCATTCACCTTGTCTACTGGTCCAGCGTTGCAAGGTGGTGGACCAACGCTCTACACAGCATAAACGAGCATTCAATGGCTTATGTGACCATGCTCTTCACCCATGATGAGTGCCCTCACTGATGAGATCCAGGAAACTAGTCTCCAAGGCGGAGAAGCCAACCAAGACACCAGTGAGGACTTCCATCAGAATCGAAGCCTCCGCTCAGCCGCTGCTCATCTCCATCGATATTCATCGGAACTGGCTTCTGTCTCCGACACGGTGGTCGTTAATTTCAGACGTCATCAAGAGATGACGGTAAGCGCACCTACAAGACAAGCCGCTGCCTTCTAAAAAGTTGAGAGTGGACTCCACCAAGTAGCATCACAGATCAAGGCGGCCAGAGATCTCGAACAAGAACTTGAGAAGAGGGTCCAGAACAGTCTAGCTTTGGTAAGCCATAGTGCTGTACCTCCCCGCGCAGGAGAGCTCTGCTGATGGGGAGAAAAGCTTTTCAATCGCATTCAACTATCGAACGACCGAGTGATGGTTGCAAACGGCATTGCCACGCGAGAGATCTTGAAGGCTTCCCAAGAGGAGGTCAAAATTTCGTGAAATCTTGCTGTCCAGGCGAATAAATTGACGGAGGGGATGAAGAAGGATAGCTTGTCAATGAAGACTGTGAGTAGTTTCCAAACATAGATGGTCTCACACTGACACCTTGACCTCCAAGATCGTAGTCCTGACCATGTTCTTCCTGCCTGGAACCTCATTCGCCGTGAGCAATTCTCCTCGTTTGGCCTAGCTATTTTCGTCAATGGTTTTGCCAGGTTCTACTGTCCATGCCTTTCAACAGCAACAATATGTGGTTGCAGGAGGCGTCTCGCTTCTGGATTTGGACTGTACTGGCGATCCCTTCCACTGGGCTTGCCTTCGCGTTCTACTTTTACGGGCGATACCGGAACGCAGTCAAGGACAGATTGAAGGCAAAAGATTCAATTTTTTGAGATGATGTAAAATTTTCGAAGGATGAAGCGTCAGCGGAAAGCAGTGCTAGACTTTTATGACGGAGAAGACCGCCATCCGAGCAAGCTTGTGCTTTAATCCTTGTCCGCTTGATCTCACTGGAGGACAATATGTCGAAATAGTTGATACGTATATCGATAGCGATGCGTACATAGATGTAAATGACTGAGGGTAGGTGACAAAGTCATGGCCTGCTTAGGGCGCTGGGCCAAAATAGGGTTACTATGCCTCGGAAAGCCCATCGGTTTTGTCTGCTGGCATATTTAGAACTGCGTCAATAGGCCTTTCCGCTCAGTACAGGGCGCGATGCCGCTCCCCGTTGAGCAATCCTCACCCTTTGCGCCGCCTTTGACCTTGTCAGGGCCACGTGCGTTCCCCCAATACATTCATCGATCTTCCATCATTAAATAGGATGTGACTCATGTTCAATGGCTCTGCGTAGCTCTTAAACACTCATGGAACGTAAATTGACCCAAGATTTGAGTATACGCCATATGTTCTCAATTGAATTGAAATCAGGAGAATTGGAGGTCTAATCCTGAACGTAATACATAGAGCTCAATTTCAAACTCCTCGTAAGTGGCTAGATTCTCGAGACTTTTGGTACCATGGGAGTCATCATTAGAACTATTTTCCTGGAAGATCATTCATTTGCCAACACGGTTCCAACTGAATCTTCCGACCAGCCACAATGGTGTAGGATGCCATTGGAATAGCGTTCCCGAGTCATTGGCCCTTCGAAAACAACGTTTTGCTGCCGCATATTACCATTCTTGAACTCTTCGTCGAGGAGTTCCTGAGTGGATTTTGTAGAACACTAGACTTGATTTTGTAATCCACGACTACTCGTACTGTCAGACAGAATCCCAAAGGACCTACGTCGAACGTCAACATAGGTCTTGGCGATGGTTCAATACCAAGTCTCCCATGATTGTTCGGTAGCGATTAGTCTTCTTCTACTCTGAATCGAATGCAGCGGTTGTTCATCGCAGACTCAGCGTGTATCCAGTGGTACTTCACACTGCTACACTACGTGACTGCCTTACTCCGTACCTGCACTGTTGTAGATGTCGAAAAAGCGACTTCCACCAAGATAGATCTACCGCGAATCATAGCAAACCTGCGCGGTGTATTTGTGCGATATTTTTGACTCGATCAAAACCTTGGAGTATGTCAAGGGATATCGTGGGGAGGGAAGACCGAGTGCTGCGAGATCAGGGTAGGAACCATGAAAAGGGGCCAGAGAAGTGGTCTGACTGGTGTTGGGTTCAACATTGTGTACCACCCAACGTTCAAAAACACTTCCATCGCGCTCATGTGTGCATCGCGGAAACCCCTTCATTTCCATGTGTTGCTATAACACTATATCCTCTATAAGATAGATCTTCACCTCCTCCATCGGGAGCTATCGGTATGTGGCTAGCTGGTTAGCTGATCAATTGTAGAACTTTTGATACTGATGGTGAGGCGATAGTGGATTTCGGGGATGGAGGGAATGAGTTCAGAAATCATGCTGGGCAAGTAAAGTTTTGGAGAAGAAGGGTACGCTACCTAGATATCGGGATGTTTTACTTAGTGGGATCTAAATGCCACCCCCTCAGCGACCCGTTGGGGGAAAACCCAAATCCCGTCCCGTTGACCCTGCTAACTTCTCAAAACGGTCTTCTCCAAAATCTTTATCATAACGAGTCTGGTCTGACGTGCGAAGGCTTAACCCCGTCCCATAGCCTCGGACTCGTATTCCCGTCCATCTCCCATTCAGGCGTGCCCCGCCCGTTTGCTTATGGTCATTCCTAGCTTGAAGCCATTCCTAGCGATAGTCAAAGTGTGCATGGTCTGTAGGTTCCAAAGAATACTCTGGGGGATAAGTTTCACGAGGGGATCGATGCGGGGGACCACGATAGCCGTTTGTTGAGCATTCGGTGGAGTAGTCAGGGGGGGAGGCGATCGTGGTGGCCCGGATGCGGATGGGCGGGATAGCCGTTTGGTGAGTCGTTCGGGTAATAGCCATCATGAGGCGAAGCTTCCCGGTGATGTTGATGGCGAGGAGCAGAATAGCTTTCTTCGGATACTGTTCTATCATCGCCTCGTCGAAAGCGAGGATCCATGTCAAAAGTATCCCTGAACTTAACCATGCGACGGCCTCCTAGATAAGCCGGCTCTGGACGTCGTATATTCCGCTGCTGCATTCCCTTCCACTCAGCCTCGCGGGACTCTTCGATACGACGGTGTCTAGTGTCGCCTCGGAATCTTGAACCGTCCTCAAATCTGATGTTGCGAGGCATTGGCGCTCGAGGTCCGTGAGAGCCTTGGCAGGGAGTTGGGCACCACCTGTAGTGTCCGTCTGGTCGTTGTGTATGTGGAGATGGAGGTTCGTTGTGAAGTATGTACACGGGCCTTGGTGGTGGAAGGATCACTACGGGTATCGGGCACTCGTCTCTTGGTCTTGAGCGCGATCGTGGTTGGGAGACTGCAAAGAGGCACATTGTATCGTTCAAACGGTACTTCTTGAGAATGAAAAGATGGTATAGATAATACTCGAAGCTGATAAAGGGTCGGGGTGACTTTTGCTTTTCTTAGTACGATGGAGCAGACACAGCAGAACAGATACTGAACAGATTCGATTAGTATTACTGAAGTACGAATGCCTGAATAGCTGATGCGTCTTTGAGAAATGAACGGAACAGAGATTGAAAAAGTCTCGAGGTATATATATAAGTCAATGAAACTATTGGAACAGTGTGTTTGAGAGACCAGTCAACATGGATGTTCATGTCGAGATGTTGGTTGATGAATCCTACTCGCAGTAAATTTGAGTCAGAAATTACTTGTGTTGTTTCCGAAATGTTGAGTGAGATGGTTTCTGGTCTAGTACCTGCTGACGATCAATGGATGAGTTCGATTGTTGGTCTGGGTCCATAAGCTTGCATATTCAACGCAGTAGCTTACCCATATAGTAGATTATCCAAGGACGCTGTAATGCTAATATCTCTTCCTAAAATATGGTACCTAATCTTCCACTTTGCGGCCCCTCAGTTAAAGCAGCTCCTTAGCATGTAAAAGCTCGAAGACCATGGAGACTAATAGGAGACTTGGGAACTAGTAAGAGGTTTCATTGATCCAGAGAAGACAGAACGTATTGTCGAATTCCCTAGTGTAAATGAAGCATCACCGCTATGAGGTCCTGCGAGAGTGGAAGCTCCCACAGTGAACCGAGACTGTGCTAATGACAGGAATATGCTGCGTGAGGTGACGGCTGTTCAACCCTGTATGTTTCATGTGTGGAATGGCCTTGATGTCGCTAAGAAGACGAGAACCAGGGCACATAGAATATATACTGTATTATTAGTCAAAGGGCTGGGCTTTCCTGCTGAAGAGTGTGTTCAGCGCGAGAATTGGACGAGCTTAAGTTATGAGAACGGTCAAAGGCTGTTGGAGGTGAACAGTCACTTCAAGTAGTCAAAGGAGCAATCGGTCCAAAGGGCGAGCTGTCATTAGAATCCTGGGGCCAAGCAATCAAAGCCTGTGGGCTGTCAAGGCCCACTGTAGAGTATTGTTTGCTACCTGTGGAATGCAGACACCAAAGCCGAAATATAGATTGCGAATCACCAGTGGAGCCTTCCTCGGGGCTATGTAGTCGTAGAGAGTATTATTTTGGTAGTGCTTGATGTGCAAGACATGGGGTATCATAGGGCTAGCCCTGGAATTGGTCTGTGGCATTCCGACATAACCTTCAACCTCAGGATCCGAACACTAGATACTTCCATTCCCCATCTCCATCAATAGGACTTCAGCGCTCTTTTTCAGGATTAAGACTAATTGTACGAGATGTATCAAAGACAAAGAATCTACAGACACTAGCACTGCTATGCAATATACTACTAAGAATGACTCTAGGAGTCCAAAGCCCACCATGAGTTAGGTCTCGAATTTGATACTTTAAAATCTAACATGCAGCGGAGAATCATTGCAACTAAAGTCACTCGCTTTTCTCTGTCTATCACTAACTCTTCTCTTCTAATGGAATCTGTTAATCTAAGTTCAAGAATAGTTTAGAAACGCGCAATTTCTTGTTCCAATCTTACATTTCCCCAAGCTACGTCTTTGTGTTATCCCTTCTTTTGGCATGTTTGTCTCCCATTGCGGCTTCGTAATACCCGATACACAGTTTATCCTGCATCATGTTCTAGTAATTTTCCCCTTTCACGAGTTTAGATGCTAGCGGCCTAAGAATAACTTGATAAGCACAGCCATCCATGATCGTCTCGGCCGTATGGACATGGGGATCACTCGTATTCATCGTCAGAATACTCTCCAAAGTGTTCCTCCGCGGGATAGCTCGCATGATGGCCTCCGTAAAGACCAGCTAAATCTTGTTCGCGACCATGTGAGAACCCTCCTTGGAAACGACTCCCTGCGTTGTGCCTTGGGCGATTCCTACTTGCATAAGGTCCATGCTGGTTCTCTATATGGTTTGGTCGATGTGTACCCTGTTGATGGTGTCCTCCATAACCATGAGCTCCACAGCCGTGACCAGCTCCACGGCCGTGACCAGGATGATGACCAGGATAAGGGGAACCTCCGCTACGGCCAAAAATTTCATGAGTGGTATGACCTCTCCACATCCCGTGTTCATGAGGTACATCTTGATCCCACCAGCTGTCTCGCACGGTGTGCGTATCTCGGGTCTCTTGGCGCTCAAACCCATTGAGGCGACCATGTTGTTGATGACGAGAATTTGGTGTTTGATGGTGTCCATGTTGTCCTTCATGATGGATTAGTGGATGGCAATCATTGATATGTCAGTGGCACTCACGATGCGGTGCTAGGAGTCGATGTCCATCATGTCTTCCTGGAGCCCCGACCCAGTAGGAGTTTCCATCTGGGCCTTGCTCCGTTCTTGCTCCCATGAGCACTTCCGCACGATCGAGCAGGATATCGGTCATGATCCTAACTTCTGCTGGACCATTGGATCTCCAATGAAGTACATGATTCTGATAGGACCGCCTCAAAATTTGCCTCGGATCAGGCCCACCAAATCCCATCTCATATTCAACCATCTGCTGCGGGTAAAATGTCATTAGCCACCCGTAGTAGCGGGGTGAGGTGCCATGCGGAAAAGGAGGTGGAAGCCCATGAGGGCCCCGTGGTGAGAAGGACATCTTTGTCTAGGATGGAACTTGGTCCGTTCCAGAGATGTTGTTTAAGGGTGCGGACAATCTTTCGAACTTTCAGAAGAAGTTGGGCCAAGGTCTCCAACGAATATGACCCGATCCGCAGGGGAATGAGGATTGTTAGGATAAGCTTCCAAGGCACTGGTCAGCCAGATAAGGTTGATGGAACAAAATATTGAAGATGTGGAAGATATACTACAGAAGGACCTTCTCCCGCCCCAGCAACACAACTGAAAGCATGTATTCGAAGAGGTCTTCAACGAGATGAACTAAACAACACTGCAAATGAACTCGAAGAATTGTGTTGGTTACCATGTTGTGTTTGTATAAATATGTTCACGCATAAATTCCATTATAATATGCACGGTGCCCGTCAAACGGGACTTCTCGTTGCTGCAAGATCTCAAAGTGGAAAATGGGAAAAGTCTCTAGCATTCAGTACGCAGTTTCTTGACTTGACATTGCGGAGTCCTATTGTCAGGAAAAAGCCAACTTCAAAACGCCGGTTTCTACCTATCTCGCGAAAGATAAGCAGGATTCCTGTATTTTCAATACATAGCTATCTCTGTTGGTGGTAATGAATCTTTTTGTCTACCTGCTGGTTCCAGGATAGCTATTGTCTAAGCATCTGTTTTCTTCAAAGTCATACCATCTATGGTACATGTCCACGCCGTCTCCTCAAGTCCAGTCCTCTCGTGATATTCATTCTCATGTTCGATACTACTTCAAGTGCCCGAGGCTTGGGTTATAGGTGTCCCGGTGCCCAAATACCACCAGAATCCGGCGCTATGTCGAAACCAAAGACCATGGTGGTTGTAAAAATCGAGACCTCCGCAGAAGTGAAAGGTCTCCCCGGGACACAGGAGATTGTTCATTTCTTCGGGAACCATTTTGCGTAATTTCCGCAAGGTTAGGGACCCGGATAGTAAGGTCCGCCTGCATAGAAAAAGCGCAGTAGGGGCTCTTGTGAACTGCAACACCCCCTACCAAGTCGAGACAAGCAAGGAGCAAGGCTTTCTCGGGTTTTGATCTGGTCTAAAACCCCGTTCCTATAGGTTCTGCACACTCGCTGCGAGGTCCTGAGGGCAACGCAAGAGCATCCAGGAGATAGTGGGGACAGTATTGGTCAATGGGGCTTAGGTTCAACCCAACCATAGATACATTATCAGCCAAGAAAGACTCTTTCTTTACCCACCTAGACTAACATAGCTCACAAGCTCTGCTAAAGCCCGGCTACGCAGTCTTTCCAGAGTAAAAAGGCAGTCCTCGGTGCAAACCGTAGGATTCCCTGACATACCAAAAATCACCTTCCTGGCTGCCCACCTTACTCCTCCATGTTTCTCATAATATCATGATTCAACGCTGTATAGAGGATAAAGTCATAACCTCATAAAAAAAAGATTGAGGTCTGACCGTCTTTGAATCGCGTTGGAACCGCGACGGTAGAGTCGGGCATACATAGTAACAATATAGATAATAACAATACTTGACAGAATTACCCAGAGCGTAAATTGTCAACTCGACCCCATCCACCAACTACCAAGAGCCACATCAAAAACTCCCTTTAAAAAAACCCTCCCAAATCGAACCACAGACAAAAGATCCCCCCCCACCAGTTTAGACCAATATACAGAAAACCCAAAAAAAAAACACTCTCAAACCCCAATCCTCCAGATCTAAACCTCACAAAACCCAAATCAAACACCCATCATTCCCCCCCAAACCACCGACCCAAACAAACAAACAAACAAACAAACCAAAAAACTCACCCTCTTCCCAACCTTGATAGCAACACACGCTGAATATACTCTCCGGCTTAGTAGCTAATACTAATACATACGAGTAACGTACTTTGTGATGGAGTGGAGGAACGAGGTTCCGAACATGCACTCACGACGCAGCCAACAGAATCAATCCCTCATAGCTCGGTCCCCGGTTCCCTTCCCGTCAGCATGTTTAGAACGGCGATGTCATCTCCAATAGATAGCTGACGAAGTGTCTTTGGCCCTACTGACCGGTGAATCTGCAGGATGCCGAAAGTAGGGAACAAGACAGTTTACTCGTGCCCGTAAGAGCTGATCATGATTAGCACACTTCGCCAATTGTAGCCATCATATGAACCAGTTAACTCAGATCCCTAGATCCCCACTTTGATATTTCATTCGGTTGTTACATCCTATGCTACCACACAAACCACAAAGCCCGCAAACAAAACACGCCCAGTGGCTCGCCCTTTGAGCATCAAGCACGCAAAGCTCAAAAGTGTATCATCCGCTCGGGTAAACACTTGTGTCTTTCTAGAAATACAGAAGAGAGACATGGAAGGCACAGGCATGCTGTAGAGTGAACTCCATTTCCCTTGCACTTGTTGCTCGCAAACATGGCGCCTTTTTGGTGAAAGCACCATGGTGCTGCCGCATAAATTGATATATGGTAAACTTGCTCATATAGAGGCGCTTGTTGTGGCAAGAAATTATTGCTGTATTTGAATGAGCTTGGAGCAAAGTGACCAACTTATTAGACTTGGATTGAGAAGTGCTTATTCCCAGCCTGTCGAGTAGAATTAGCAGTCACTTGGCACGTCAGATGTCTACGCTCTTGAGCTCCTCAATGCCATCCACCCCAAGTCCCGTCACCAAAGGCCGTGCCTGGTTATCCTTCTCTTTATTTGTTCCGTCATGTAGTACAGCTGGTTTCATGACCGTACCCAGAGGACTTATCACTCCCTTGCCCTCGTCATTACTAGTAGGACTCCCGACCTCAACTAATGTCCCATCTCGCTCACTTGCTGCTGTCTCCGTCGCGGTCGGGTCTCTGTTTACGTCACCGCCAGCAACGCTCGGTTTTGTGACGGAGTTACTCTCCTCAGTGACTTGCGCCAAAGGGCTTGGCTTTGCCATGTTGCCGCGCGGGCTCGAAGTATGAGGACCACGGTTAGGAAATCGATGTGGTGAGCGGCCCCTTTCGTCTGTTGGACTGCCATAAGGAGACCCTCTAGGAGAACCGCCATTGCCGTTTGGACCATGCGCACTGCCGGGTCTTCTTCTAGGACCCTTCCGGCCGTACTTCTGATCCATTCTCCAGCGTAGGATGTCAAGATAAGCGGGCTCAACCGTTGCCTGCTTAAACTCTCGAAGCTTCAACTCTTGGGTTTCTTCATCAACGAAGACTTTCTCACTGCTCATATCGTCTGCGACCATAGCTAGAAATGCTGCCCAAGAGCGTGCAATAACATATTTACAGTCGTAGTCACGTCCGAAAAGGATGATTTGTCCCCACTTTCCAACCGGCCCTGGCGCAAGATCAACAGCAACGTTGTTTCCACCCCAGTCACGAGCGAGAGGAATCCAGCCGGGGTGAGCATAAGCCTTTTGTACAGCCCTAGGAGGTTGCGAATCTTGTTTGTCCAGAAGCTCTTGTCTCCATAGGGGATTGGCGGTGGTTTGTGAGAATTGTGCCGCAGAGGATGAGGATCCGCCGAATGCTTTCGGAGGAAATTGGGTCCGGTGATTTGCAGGCGCGGTGAGATACTCTTCATTGACCACCCTCCAATTTTTCCACTCCTGAACTATTTCCTCGCAATCGAGCAGCATGCAGCCAAAGATGATACCAGTCGGCCTACCACCCCGTTCTTGTCCGTCGTGGATCTGCAGAGACTCACGAACATCCAGGGGCAATGAGCAATCAATCTCGTGTTCCAGCTCGTTGACATCATTCTGGGTACACCCTTCGGAGAGTTGGTCATACAGTTCTTCGTACTTGTCCTCAGCCCATCGGTCAATTCTTTTCCACGAATGAGAGACGGGCGGAGGAGGGGGCAGGCCTTCTTGAAAGCTTTGCATCTGTATCTCCCCAGGGGTGATGTTTTCGAAAGGGTTGTTGTCGTGGGATTGGCTTTTGCGTAAAGCTAAGCTTGATCTCATGCCTGGTGAGTATGGAGATGTAGGAGATTGAAGAGCAGCGGCACTGCCATCAAGGCCGGGCGTAAAGCGTCCGTTGTTATCATCGCCGTAGGCTTGATCGAGATCTGCTCGTGAGTCCACTGCACTGGTTGCGATGGAGGTGAGGGGAGCATGACGGCTTTGATTCAAAGGCATGTGCTGACCAGTTCGATACGGAGAGTCGTGCGAGGCATGGCGGTCGTACGAGGTCATGGTATGCCAGAAGGAACGCCATGCCGACCCGATGCTGCCAGTGCTAAAAGGCGGTAAGCCAATGCCTACGGACAAAGGAATGTTGACGGGGGATTGCAACTTACGAAGGTGCCATGGCGGTTGCGCTGGAGTTGTAGTCACGGAGCGAAGTTAACATTCATGTTTGCATCTTCTCGTCCATTGAAGGTCATATAAACAAATTTGTGAGGTAGTCGTCGCAACGGGCGTTGGAACGTGGTACGGGTAAGATATGGCGGACAAGGAAAGGAGTTTCGCGTCTGCCAAGTTAGGAAAGCGCCAGTTTTAAATTAAACACACACACAAAGGCTACACGGCGCTAAACTTGTCCGATAACAGACTTAACCGTCTGTTGATATAGCGGCAGGAGGCTGCTTACTCACAAAGCGTTTCAGATCACTATCAACACAGTCATTGGTCAGGTGCTTTTAGTCGCCTCTTTAGACTGGTATCGGGGGCAACGGTCGATCTGGAAGATCTACGAGTACTACCGTACTACCTCCGTACGAGTAGATACACTCAACACTTTGCCTTCTTGATATCTATTTTGGGCAGCTGTATCGCCACTGACATAGATCATATGCTCAGGTGATCTTCGCTTTCTCAATCATCGTGACCAATTGCATGGCCAGGTACAGGCTTCCTGCCTGGATTACATCGCCTTCAAGGTGAATGATCAATTCCCCTCCAGCTGTCACCGCTCGCTGGACCGTCCTTCATCTCGCTAATTCCCTCCGGCAACGGAACAGCTTTGTGCGAGCGAGCGATCGACTCCAGAAGATGATGGTTTCTACTACTTGTGTCAGAAATACTGATGTAGCAGGTTTGGTTTGCTTGTAACTTTTGGGGAAGACTCACGTCTAAGTTCTTGAGGTGCTCCAGCTATTTTGTTCTCGCCCGCCTCGATGGCGTTATCTGATGCAGGGGGACCATCGACGTACTCAGTTCCACGAGGCATAATGTCGAAGTTTAGAAATGTCTTTGAATGCGGTCAAAACCTGGGAAAGTGCAGTTGATGGACATGAGAACTCCTTTTGGATATTTGCACGTTTTGGTCAAGTACGACCTTCAATCTGCAATCTGAGATCATTACCAATGACGTATCATAAATTCAATTGGTTATAACATGCTGAAGTTATTATTGTATTAATTACTTCCCATTTGCCTACGACGTACGGAGGTAAAGCTCATCTTATCCCTTGTCGCCATCCATGACTGCACTCCCGAAGAGTCAGCGCCCCTATCTAGCTGGCTACGTCCTCCTACACGGGGTTCGACAAGTCTCAATCCATACGATATTCGCAGACTGCACCCTTTCAACGACGGTCAGATAACAACAGAGTATCGTATTCCACCGGCATGAACAGTGAGTCTCAGTACAAAATATTCGTAGCAACGTAACGTGCCAAACTGCAGGAATAGGTGGTCACAATCGACATGCTTGAGAGATTCATTCCACTCTGGACTGCTTGTAGGCTGCCTGCCCAGAAGCTGGCAATGTTGGGTATTCGGGACAGTATTAGTTTTTCACACTAATCCCAGTCATCATCATCGCCTCCATCCTCATCCTCCTGTTTTCTTCTCGCTCTTGCAATTTCCTCATTCCCTATGGTCTTCGCCCTCGTCAGTACCCCTGCCGCCAGCAGCCTCGTTTCCAGTTCCTTGATCGTAAATGTATCTTCGCTGTACCCCAAGCCCTCAAAGCCTACAATGCGATCTGTACTAACGCCATTGATGAAGGCAAGAACACACGGTAGAACTTGGATCTTGAGCCTTGTCACCAGGAAGGGCGCGTTTTCGACGTTTATTCTCAGAAACCGCGTATCAAAGTGTTTAGGGGCTAACGCCTTGTTCCTCCCTCATAGTCAGCTTTCAAGCGACTATGTATGGGGTAACCATGGACTAAAACACACCTCCAGATGTTCATCCATAACCCCGCAACGCGCGAAATCTGGTTTGAAGAAATGTACCACGCACCACTTTACCGATGTTGTCAGATCCATCAATGCCTTCTCTTCTACGATTGTAGTGTAAGTTCCATACTCCTGCTTCCGCATGTGTTTCGCACGTGAAAATTCGGAGTGGAGTTGCTGGAGACGCTGCTCACGAAATTGAGAGAGAGCAGGATCGTTGTCAAGCGAATCAAGAAGAGCATCTTCGTCATCTGAGGAAGCTGCTGGGTGAGAGTTGTCGAGGATAGATGTGACTGTGGGGTGGAGGGTGGGCATTTCGGGGCCTGATAGGGAAAATGTGGAATTTAGGACGGGCTGGTGGTAGAACTTGGAAATGGAACAGAGGACAATGGAAGCATATCTTGAATTGGAGGCATGTAAATTAGGCACACGAGGTTGCAGGAAAGGTAGTGTGGGATGTTAAGGTCATAAGGCATAGTGGATCCCATTTAGAGATCCCTGCGTACCGTATCCGTACTTTAGCACGGTTTTATTTTAGGCGATTTTTCTTCGCTGACCGTGGCTTGGCTGGAGATTAATAAAAGTGATAGGAAATCTGTCCACCAACAATTTCAACGATCAAAGCCAACCACGCCTCAAGTCCTGGGCTAAAGCACTCCCTCAGCAGTCGTTGATCTTGAAACTATCTTCGCGCCGTCTCTTGCTCCTGACTGTCCTCTTCCCCTACCCCCGAGCTTCTCCTTCCGCCGACTTGCCTAACCCCAACGTACTCCTCCTTTCGTTGCACCCCACAATGGCCGACGACAAGAAACGAGATGATTTCACGATTGATATGAATGAGCGCAATGGAAAGCCATATGACTCCCCGAGCTCACCGCGCCACGTTCCCCAAGCAGCCGCTCCTCTGGCAGCTGTTGCCAACAACCCCGTATTACCGATCCTCAGCTATTGCACTTCCTCGATACTGATGACAGTCACAAACAAATTCGTCCTATCAGGATTTGGTTTCAATCTGAACTTCTTCCTTCTCTGCGTGCAGGTGTGTTCACCAAGTGCAGAACGCTTGGATGATATGGTACTGATGTAGAGACAGTCCGTTGTGTGTGTGATTGCGATTCAGACCTGCAAATCGGTGGGGGTCATCACATACAGAGATTTTAACACGGACGAAGCTAGGAAATGTGAGCCGCTTCTGACCTCATTCTCGGATCTATGTGACTGATGCCTACTGCAGGGTTCCCTGTATCGTTACTACTCATTGGCATGATATACACGAGCACCAAGGCTCTCCAATTTCTGTCAATTCCCGTGTATACCATCTTCAAGAACTTGACAATTATCTTGATCGCGTACGGTGAGGTGCTATGGTTTGGCGGCTCCGTTACAGGAATGGCTCTGTTTTCCTTCGGATTGATGATCCTCAGCTCTGTAATTGCAGCTTGGGCAGATATCCAGCATACCCTGCAAAATTACGGTCACTCAGAAACGGAAGCATCGGCCAAGGTTTCTACGCTCAATGCAGGCTACATGTGGATGATGGTCAACTGCGTTTGCAGTGCGGCCTATCTTCTAGGCATGCGGAAGAGAATTAAACTGACCAACTTCAAGGACTTTGACAGTGAGTACCTTGAACACTGTGGCACAGTCTGTAGCTAATGTTCATGTCTTAGCTATGTTCTATAACAATGTCCTGTCCATCCCCATTCTCCTCCTTGCGTCCGTCTTCATTGAGGATTGGTCCTCCGAGAACGTCGGCAAGAACTTCCCAATTGAACAACGTAACAACCTTATCATGGCCATGGTCTTTTCCGGACTCTCTTCGGTTTTCATTTCTTACACGTCAGCTTGGTGCGTGCGTGTGACTTCCTCGACGACGTACTCGATGGTCGGCGCTCTGAATAAGCTACCCATTGCGTTGAGTGGGCTTATCTTTTTCGATGCTCCGGTCACGCTTCCTAGTGTATCCGCCATCGGTGTTGGCTTCGTTAGCGGTATTGTGTATACGTTGGCGAAGGTCAAGCAATCATCCAAGCCGAAGACTGGTGGTCTTCCAACTACAAACCCACCCATGAGTGCCAGCAGCCAAAGCGCGAGGGATTCATTCAAGGCATAGTAGAGCTAGATATATTTGGCGACAAGGAATGCTGGAGTTTTTTATTTCGAAAGTGGAGAGTGGATGAGAGGCGGAATTCCGCGTTTTGTACGACGCCCAAAGGTGATGGATAGAGCTGCTGGATGGCTATCTCTTGACATCTGGCTTGATTAAATGCATCTGGGTAGATGGTTCGCTTGAGATTGTGCGATCAGAGTCGCTAAACTATTATTTCACATATGTATATAATGGATATCAAGTCGCAAGTCTGGAAGGAAACAGGTGACCTCAGGTTTCATTGCAATCACAAATACTATCCACATTCTACATGTCATCAAGTCAAATTGAAAGAAAGATTAGGCGCTCGGAATCTGGGTTCGAGGAGAATGCTCTACCGGCCTGGCAGCCCTACGAAGCCCTGCAGGGCAACACGCTTGACGTCAAATTTGGCTCTGCGGACTTTTGTCGCCATTGGGCTCTCGCAAAGTCACAAAACGCCCAAACATGAGGACCCTTGTGTCCACATGTACTTAAGACTTCAGTAGCATGACAACGCTTCAAAGTTGATAACTGGTTCTGCTTCAACCTCTTGCTATGGCTAATGCTACAATTACAGATGCACCACCTCAAGTTTCCCCACCACAGTCCTCGTAAGGTTGGCTGCCAGAATTAAACCTTAGATTGTACTGAATTATTACTAGGCTGTCCTTCACCGAGGGGTTTCTTCTCGGCCAGCTATCGGTCGTGATACTTATTGGCGCCTTCATCAAATTCTTCATCTTTGGCGAAGCCCCCTCCTCAGAAACCACCGCCGCTAACCGTGCCCTCGCCCGCCGAAATCGCGCTCTCGATCACAGACGTTCAATCTCCATCAACTCGACCTCCCTATCACCGAAGAAGCTCAAGAGCAAACGATCCTCGTCCAATGTCTTACGGAACCCTCCACGTCTTACTACGGCTACGATCCTTTCCAAGACGTACTACAATGTCAACTCTCACCAGCCTGAATCCGTAGACTGGTTCAATGTCCTAATCGCGCAGGCGATAGCACAATTTCGGAATGATGCCCAGGACGACGATGCGATTCTCACCTCCCTTACGAATGTATTAAATGGATCCCACAAGCCAGATTTCCTATCGAGCATAAAGGTAACGGAGATAAGCCTGGGAGAAGATTTCCCCATCTTCAGCAACTGTCGTGTACATCCGGTAGAAGATGATGCTAATGGCCCAGATGGTGGGCGGCTGCAGGCACGCATGGATGTAGACCTCAGTGATTCCATTACTTTGGGTATCGAAACCAAGATAATTCTAAATTATCCTAAGCCACTCACTGCTATTCTACCGGTAGCCCTTGCAGTGTCTATAGTCCGGTTTTCGGGCACCCTCTCTATCTCCTTTCTTCCGTCTTCTTCTAAACCATCAAGTTCCACCACTTCTGCGACTTCGGCATCACCACCGCAGCAGCCCCCTTCCACGACACCGACTACACTTGCTTTTTGTTTTCTTCCCGACTACCGCCTGGATCTCAGCGTGCGCTCTCTCGTTGGCTCCCGTTCTCGTCTGCAAGACATACCCAAGGTCGCGCAGCTAGTCGAGAGTAGGCTGCATGCCTGGATCGACGAGCGGTGTGTAGAGCCAAGAGTACAGCAGGTAGTACTGCCGAGTCTCTGGCCGCGGAAGAAGAACACAAGAGGACCGCCTGCAAATGACGATGATGTTCTAGGCAACGAAGGTACCCGTGATCTCAAGGAAGAAGCTAGGAGAGAACTCGAGGAGGAGATGAGGGGAGAGAGAGAGTTGAGGGAGAGAGAAAGAATGAGCGGGCTGGAACGTTTGAGGCGGAGGAACAGGGATGGCGAAAGGGGGTACGAGATGCCTGGAGCTATGCCGGGAATGATGGTTAACTGACACCAGGCGCGGGCCTTGCAGTCCTTTGCCTTGTCAGTCCTATCAACTCTTCTCCACGTGATGCAAGTAGCCTTTTATTGACAATGCTAGTAGAATTGCAAAATAAAGGTGTACGTGTCTGGAAAACCTGTCCTATGCATCAAATCCTTAGAAAGCCACCTGCATCGAAAGTTGAACAGTGATGAGAGCCCATGCTAAAGAAACTGAGGTAAATTAGTTCACCAACACGTCCTTTCACCGATTGCAACCCCTCGGCTTTTGAGTCGTCATCGTGAGGCAATCTATGGAGCCTTGTCTGAGTGTTCAGGCAAGCTCACCTGTAGTGATCTCAGCTTAGGCGTTCAGCTCTTTCCACCCGAGACTGCTTATACGTCACTTTCACATCAAGATCTGGAATAGACTAGTACAATACCATGCCACATCACAAATCAAGTCAGAACACAAGTGACAATGAACATGCAGAGGTTACTTTCTCTTCCGACGGAAATTTGTCTTCAGAAATATCGATATCTCCTCATCCAACCCCTACCAATTCGCCCGCAAGGGCTTTCTATCTTCCGGCATAAATTCGAGCCATATCTCGAGCACAACCTCTTGCGTACTTGCCGTCAGATATATGATGAGGCATTGCCTCTTCTTTACGGTGAAAACGTATTTTGCGATCACGTGGATGACTATAGTGGGCGGCTCCTAAGGATAATTACCAAGAGCAAGGTTTTCCCTGCCATCATGTCGACTTGATCAACCTCAAATGCGAAGCGCAACCCGGGGAGATAGATGATCCCACGGCAAACTCCGTCCGATACTATGCGCACTATCGAGCAGCCCTTTAGACATTCACACTGCGGCTTGCACGCTTCTTTTATGACCAATGGCTCTTTTTCGAGGGGGAATTTCGAGGTCAGAGCAAGACTGCAGAAGCTCTCGCGACACTTGGAGAAGGGGTGGAGTTGATCATCGTCGCGTGGGGCGAGGACGACGTAGGCGTTGATGCTTTGAAAGAGTTACGCCTTGCAGTTGCGCCCGAGGACGATTGGGTCACTAGAAAACAATACAACCATAGGCATTACCAATGTACTGGACGATTTTGGCGTTGTGGACCAGGTAAACGCTTACTCTGAATGGTACCGAACCCCGAAATCATCACAGTCCCGCGTGGGGTCGGAAAAGGGCAGATATGGCGACCTATACCGGGAAATGCTGAAAAGCTTGAGATTTTGCTTGGGACTACCTAAGCGCAATAGGTCACAATTGAGGAAGTCTGATTGGACAAGCCTAAGTCGGAGGAAGCGAAGTGAGGCGTACGATTGATACCTAAATATCCAGCTACGAAAAGATTGTCGCTCAGATGTCATCACCGATCCTGGGAGCTCTCAAGCTAGGTTGGCCCTTTCGTGTAGCTTAAACCCACAGCTGATCTGGCTTATCTGATTTGCTTCCATCAACGAACTTCTGCTAAAACATCTCCGGTTTTCCACTGCGTTCTACACATGATGGCAAATCTAAACGTGCTACCCCCAGATCACTGTGCTCCCGAATTCGCGATTATGGACAGCTTTCCACTCTGCGTTGTTACCTCCAGCCACATCGTACTATTTTGAACAGATCAGACGTTGACAGACATAGCGACGATCAAGAAGAGGCATACGAAGAAAACGAAGACCGGGAGAAGATGGAAAAGGACCCGTTCCACACGACATCTTGCACACTCGTTCTATCAGCAGTGTAGACCTTCTACCCGTGTTTTTTTCTTTCCCTGATATCCCAAACGCAAGATATCTACTAATTCGCAAGATCAACAATCGTCCGTTTGAGGGTCATGCTTCGTTGTCAACCGCTTGCCGACTTCTCACTAACAATCTGCTGTCGCTTTCATCCTATACGAGCAAACGTAGCGGCTATAGCATCGATCAAATGCACACAGAGAACTCTTGCCATTCTGCTCATGTTTGTTCCCGAATCGGTGCCAGCACTGTTAACAGCTGACAGTCATTCTGTGTGGCACTCCTCCTTGCCAGGCGGCTGGCCAAGGCACAGAAATAGCCACTTGAATCCTAAGCAAAATTTATCACTCGAACCGCATATAAGAATAACGAATCTCATGAAGATTTCCAGTTGTAATTTGGACAGGATATTCATCGATTGTCCTGCGAAGTAGCGTATTGAAGATCTCCCTTGCTACGATCACCATTAGAGGACAAATCAAATATCGATCATCCAATCACTACATGTTGACTCATCGTTGAGAGCTGCAATGAAAACTACAAGCTGCGAGCCATCGCCCGCTCTCTCTAAATTCCGCTGGAACTTCGTATCTAGATATATCGAATTGTTCTCGTTCACTCGAAGCCGTTATGCCCGCAGTACGCTGACGATGAAAAGGAGGGCGAAAGTATCTGAGATCGACCAAATGAAGCTTCACTAAAACACGAAATACTACGTACGTGTCGTCAAACATATAACGAAGCCTTGCCCGAATTATACCGGGAGAACCATTTCCACTATACAAGTCTGACGAACGACCTCGACAAGCCGGGCTTTCCGAACGAATATCTCGACATGTTGAAACATATTGAAGTCGATTACTGGTTTGAGGAAGATCTCGATGAACAACCAGATATATTTGTGTCAGACTTCGTCAATCCTTTTGCTGAACGTAGCTTTAAGCTAGAAGATTTTACTTTGCGAGTGGCAGACCATGATCCGGAAATTGTGGCGATCATCGAGATGCCGCTTCATGAAGACGGAGGGACAGCACGAGAAATGAAGCTCGTCAGCCAAAGGACTGAAAGGTTGAACATCGTCTTTTACAAGGACACAATTGCACCTTACAATGCCTTTGTGAAGCTAAGAGAGGCTATCGCCCTTCGGGATGAGTGGTAATTGGATGAACGGAAAAGTACAGAGGACGCTGACGAATGCTGGGTTTGGTACTACCGGCCAGGAAGCGCACCAAAAACTACCCAAGTCCTGGGATAGTGAATCATAGATAGTGTCGCTGTTGACTTTGAGCATGGCTCTTCTATGACTTCATATCTCTTCGGTCACGCTTTCTTAGAAGTTACATATCTGCATCCCAGAACCTAGACATGCTCGACTTGGAGTATGTGCACAGCTGAACTTGGTCATTGCGCTAAGGAGTGAGTAGGAGCTACATCAAGGAAAGAAGACTCAGAAAAGCTAGGCGTGAATATATCTGAACCAAAAGCTACACTGCCGGATCAGGTAACGAGACGTCCCTATTCCCTGTGTTAGGTCAAGTAATTGTATCATTACTTAAATCCACAAGGTCTTTCGTAAGAATAAGTATCAAGTCGAAACTGCGAGTCGGCCACAAAGCAACCACAGATTCAGGAGTATTTGACATTCGAGATATACCCTTGTGCTCTACATGATCATTCACCCCGCTCGAGTGATTGAATTTCTTTATGGTAAGCCTAGCTTTTCTGATGAAAAGAATGCATAAAGAACTCAGGCGTGTAAAGTTTTACCTATAGATATGTGTGCAGGACATGTCACGGAATGTTAAGGTGATGTTAGCCTCTTTCCATTTTCATCCTTAATCAACCATGCCAACTTACTTCACTTCAAATCACTATATAATGAGCTTGTTACTTCTCATGTTCTATCAGCACTGGTCAAATATTCCATCAACAATGATCGAGTATCTCATCAACACCGATCAAGTATTCTATCAATACGTCTTGAAAGTCTTCTGATAGGTTTTACTGTATCTCAGATATTCCTGAGCTGCATCAATCCTTCGTCTTCCAACAACAGCTTCTGAATCGCTCTTCTACCTATGGCAGTGGAGATAACCATCAAATATCAACAAATGGCCAATACCTAAAGACATACTGTTTACTGCCTCGAGCTCACATCGTCATCTTTGCTCACTCACAGCACATTGTCAGCTACTGAACGCTTGTTGGGTCCCCAACTTCAAATACTTAAAGATGGCGACCCTTGGCAAACCATGTACATCTCTTCTCTCCATCCCGACCGAAATTCGATTAGAGATCCTTAAATACGTCGTCCACAACCCTTACCGGCTCACATCACCATATCACTTTGACGGCGAAAAGTTAGTGGCTAAACGTGCCTTTGACAATGTGTATAACACAGGTGCTATTCTACGAACGTGCCGTCAGCTATATGAGGAAGCTTTACCTATATTCTACGGCATGAACGTCTTTTCCTACGATACGATCGATTACAATACAGGCCTCTCTAACTGTCATCTCCATTTGGTCAAGCGCATATACCTCGATTGCTGGACTTTAAACGTGGAAAATGCAGGCACAGGCACCGCAACCTCTATTCGGTATTTCGATCGCCTCTGCCCTTGTTTGCAGGCCTTGACACTCGATATTAGCTGGTATGAATGCATGGACTGGGATCGTGTCCGCACCGTTGAGGGGCCAGATGCCTTCAAGCCTCTTACGTGTGCACTCGTCGAAGTTGCCACGAAAGCGCGGCTTAGCATCACCTTTCCAGAGATTGAACATACCAATGGCCTTCCGGTTATATGTTCGTATGTTGGGATCGGCCAGCCAGAGGATTGGAAAGTTTCGAAAACAAGCCCAGTCTTACTTTACGACTATCTACCAAGGGAAACTTAATAATCCCCCAAACCCTTTATATGACTACACGCTGTCAATTTACGGCACGACCAATACTCCACGACAGGATCGATCAGGCTTCCAGAGATCCCCGTCCCAACGTTTCATCGGAATTTGCTGGAAGGTTAGACGTCAAGGGAGAGTAGTGGATGGATTCAGGGGCACGGAATCTGGAAGTCGCTGTTTTCAAAATTTGCAGCATGGTCTCGACTCTCAACAACACCTGTATCACTCCAACACTCCACCCCATAGTCGTCAGCATCTCTCCTTTCCTAAGCGCCGGTCAAAGCCCGCCATTGCCCCAATCTCTCTACCGTTCGCTTCCGATCAAGTCATCTGTTCTGGAATTGCCCCAGCCGAGCGAATCAAAAGACCTTCTATCACGTTTTGCAAGCAGAAATGGTCCGCGGTTAAGGAGTGCAGCTTGGGATGGACCCTCTTAGGCGAGATTTGCTGAGAGCGTTTTGTACAACACGTCAAGACTTTGGTCGTACCTCACAGCCTAGATATTTCAGGCACATTCCTCCAAAGCACTTGTCTAAAAACGATCAACTTTCACAATACCGATCTTCAAGTTATCAATCTCCACAACATCCACTTCCACCCTCTCCCTCCCTCCCCCGCCACATCATTCTCAAACGCAGCGACTCCACTACCCTAACTCCCCAAAGTAATCTCCCCCCTTCTTTTCCCTCCCGCCTCAACACATTCCCCACAGCGCGGAGTTTTGCATCATCGCTTTCCACCGCAGTTCCTACCATCATACCACATACCCAGCCCGCATCCCCTCAAGAAATCCCACATCGTCTCCCATCTTCCACCTCCACTTCCAGCCCACAAACCCTAATTTCCTTCCCCCCCCCTCTCTCTTTCAAAACCACACCCCATTCAAGCCTTTCCCAACCCCAAACACCCCCCCGCTCTACCAAACCCAACCACCCCCATCAACAACGTCCCAGAATCTCTCCCCAACCATCTCCCACCCTTCCAAGCTCCTACACACACACCCGCTCCCATTTTCCCTCCCACACACCCCCCCTTTCCCGAAAAAACCACCAATCCTAAAAAAAAAGACAATTCCATCAGCCTGAACCCCCCCTTCTCTAACACGGACATATTCCCCCCCATCAAAGACTACCTACCTAGTAACACCCACGAAACCCCCCTACCTTACCTTTCTCCCCCACCACCCCCCCCCAAAATCTCAGCACATATTCCCCCACAAACCCCCAACCCCCCCCGGCATAAACCCCGCCACAGTAAATCGGCAAACACACACGGACGGATTTCCGCAACTTCCCCCCCCCACAACCGCACCCCCCTGCTTCCTGCTTTACCTCCTACAATATGTGACCATTCGCGCCATTGCTTTCGAACCGGACGACGGCCAATCGGGGTTTTTTCCCCGGGGCAAGGATGTGTGTCAAAAACCTCTTTCTCGGGTATAGGCGAGGTTATAGTGGAAGGGTTGGGGAGGAGGGGGGGTTTTGGGATTATGGGGTTGGTTTGTTGTTGGGGATGATTTTGGGGGGGGGGGGGTGGTTTGGAAGTTGTTGGTGTAGTGTTTAGACGTTTGGTAAGACTTTTGTTCATGCCTTACATAGCATATGCAAAGCCCTCATTTCTTCTTTTCTCAATTTCATGTTCATCTTTCGTTTTCTGTCTTCTCTCTTCTGAGTTTAATTTCGGATTCCCCTTCACAAGTCCCAACAAGCCTGTCGCAGATGTGTATCTACATAGCGCCTAAGATTGGTTTTGAGAGGAGAAGAAGTTGGGAGGTGGAAGTTGGAGGCGACGTGGTAGGGGTCCTGCGATGCTGTTTCTCTCACTTTGATGTCAAGAATTTGATCATCGCTCTTGTCCGTTTCCGTTTTCATTTCCGTTTCTCTTCGCTCTTTTTCTCTTTTCTCATTTTCTGCTATTAGAACGATTTAAATGGGAAGAATTGAATAAAAAAAAAAAAGATGAAAAAGAAGATGAAGGGAGAAGAAATGATAGCCTGAGAAAAGAAAAGAGACGAAAAAGAAAGAGATGAGTCACAAGGCTGGAAAGAGAAACAATTCAAGAACCCAAGACAGTGAAGATAGCTAATCCCCTCGTCGAATATCACAATCATACTTTCCAACAAAAACCCCACAAACAAGAACCTCATACATCATCCTCCCTCCTGGCGATGTCTATCCAGCCATTCCCACCCCACCTCCTTCAACCATCAAACCCGTCACCTCCCCCTTCCCTTCCCTCCCCCCCGATTCACCACTTCCCCCTCTCTTCCTTCCGCCCCCCATGCTGCTCCCCTCCCCCCCCCCACATCTTTTATCCTCCTAACCGTTCATCATTCCTCGTACTTGATCAAAGAAGTACTTCCCACAGCACAGTGTCAAGAAACTCATTCTTCTCTAATCTCTGGAATAAACAGTTGAAGAGATAAAAAAAAAAAAAGATAATGGATTGGAAGACATCGAAGCGCGAGATACCACACCCTTCAACCCTTCAACCCGCGTCCTCCACCCTCCTCCAACATTATTTCAAAAGTCCCCACACCCTCCTTAAATCCCTTCCTCCCTCTATACCCTCTTCTCTCCTTTACTTTATCCTAGCGTTCAAGCAGCCATCCGGTTTAAGGGCTAGGGACGGGGATTGAGATAGGGAGATAGGGAAGAGAGGGATGGGGGAATAGGAGGGAAAAAAGGCATGCAATAGCGTAAACCTTTCCTCAGAGATCAACACCGAACGTAGATGATTTTGTTCACACTCTATATTCTCGAATTTCTTTTTCTCCACGAAAAGACTCGCATGTGAGCTTCGATGCGTGACCTTGCACGATCATAGATAGCCTCTTATTTTCTGCTAGTTCTGTTCAGTCGTTCCCCAGCTTTCAAGATCTTAACCGCGTCTTTGGTGTAGATATAGCTGGCGCCGCTCCAGATTGTTGTTGCCGCTACAATGTACCTAAGGAAAAGAGTGCTGTTAGCTTTTTTTCGTATATCGAGATGCCTTGTACAGTTGGCTGTCTTCGGCTATACTAGTAATCGTCGTGGTATCTTCCTTTCTACGCAACCCTCGGACTAAAATTCTTCAACCCTGAGAAAAACCATGGTGGAAGACACTTACTGCATGCCCGTCAATCCCTCCTCACCCCACATACCCATATCCCAGACCATACTACTCATCGTCCAACCCACTAATCCCAATTGCAACGCCGTGTTGATCTTACTTATGCCCGTTGGTCGCACCTCCGCGCTCGGCAGGCTGAAATCCCAATAACGTGCCAGGGTCTTTGGTGGAGGGAGGGAGATATAGCGATAGTAAATGGCGGATAGCCCGAGGAGGACATCTCGGCCAAGGATGAGAAGAGCGAGTGGAACTAGAGTAGCGCTATCAGAGGATTTCTGAGTGAGATGAACAGTCATCACGGTTCTGGGAGCAATGCGGAAGATCAGGACCCACCCGGCAAAGCCCCATCCCAAGCCAAACACCCCACCACTACAGTCATCAGTGTCTTGTCCGCCATTGGATCAATAACTGTTCCAACCACTGTCTGCAGATTATATTTTCTAGCGATCCAGCCATCGACCAGGTCCGTCACACCAGCGTAGACGAAAAGCGAGAGAGCCGGAAAATGCATGTCGTGCAGTATAAGATAGCCGATGACGGGGGCGCAGAGAAGGCGCGAGAAGGTAAGGATATTGGGAAGAGTGTAGATATTTTCGTGAATGGGGAGGATGGAAGGGAGGCGTTTGGAGAGAGGCGTGAATCTGGGCGACGGTATGGGTTAGCGATAGCTCGACGTTTGAGGACTGCGGGGGACGCTTGGAAAATGTGATTGGCAAGGGCAGGCAGGTTCTGGCTTATGCATCGTGCAGGGTGTGGAAGCAGTGGTAGAGCGCAGAGAGCGATGCAGGTTTCGCAATACTGGGAGCCAAGACACTCACTCTACGATATTGTCCATATCGCACTGTAACATACCCTTTCTCCCTCTTCACCTTCCCCTCTCCACCAGCGCTCAAGCATCGTATCTGCCCGTTGTATCCATGTTGTATCGACCTGACCGCGAGATGTTCAGTCTCTTGCTCCAAACTCTCTGACAAGCTGAAACTCACCTTTCCAGCACAGTCCGTATTCTCTCATGCCCCGTCCATCTTAACCCCAAACCTGCCATGATCCGTGAACCACATGCTCGAACTTGCAAATTTTGACGCGGTATCCTCAATTGGACACCTCTCAACGCCGCCGTCGCTGGCAGCGCCATTGCATTGTGTGTATGACTGTATACTCCGCCCAAGCAGTCTCGGCCGTTGATTGTAGACTCGTATCACAAGCAGGGATATTTCAAGACGATGGTGTGGGCAAACTGTCGTCCCAGTGGCGGTTCTGCCGGAGGCATGAGGCTACCGGCGAGCTTACTATTTCGGGCTCGAAGCGGCATTAAGCGAACCCCGATTGCCACAGGGCTGACGGAATTCCACAACGGCCTGGACTGCGACGGCCAAGGTACATAGCGACGTACATGTATCAAGACCAGGTACACACCGCGGCAGTACAGTACCCCGCATTAAGTCACGGTCGCGCGCTCCCCAACCAATACACCCCTCACCTGCATCAACCATTGAACCATCAAATACAGCTGGGGAACTTCAATATTTGGGCTAGTTATTTAGTAGTATA
>JAABUI010000061.1_pt1 | contig 171772 bp, 182 predicted proteins | sample 5559111 | NCBI WGS metagenome assembly JAABUI01 (sample SAMN10711870, study PRJNA513365) | rock metagenome | isolation source: Antarctica rocks | place: Antarctica: Victoria Land, Buttleship Promontory | reverse complement strand
AGCTAACCCTGAATAGGGTTGGCCTCGGAACAACCCTATAGCCTAGCGGCGAGCGGCCGGCGATAGTCATCAACATAGCCACCAACATAGCTACCAACATAGGTGCGTAGCTAGGATCGTAACAGAGTCAATCAAGACGTCGAACGAGAACTTAGAATCTACTGCAATTACATGCAGAACGACTGAGTCAAATGAATATCTATGATGAAATTCAGTGATAATTTCAATATCTTCTCGATCACTTCAATGATTCTCTTCTACTTCAATAAAGAATTTCATTCTCGAATGAGTTTCGATTCAGATACGACTGACTACGAAACAACTTGTGAACGACTTGAAGCTAGAAAAGCAAATGATATTGTCATTCGAATGAAAGAGCTACTGAACTTCGATCGTCAACAATTGAAAAAGACGAAGCTGATCATCGAAGTTCAGATCAATAAACATAGACGGAACGTCATCTATGAAGTAGATGACTGAGTTTGACTATCTTTCAGAAACGTCAAGACAACGAGGCTCTGCAAAGATTTGAAAGACAAACAGCTAGATCTTTATCAAATCACTGTCAAAGTGAATATCTTCTATCATCTTCGCCTATCAGTCAGCATGAAGCATCTGCATTCAATGTTCAGCTCGAAGCTACTGCGATCGTATTCAGAAGACTCTCTATCAGAACAGCATTCAGAATCACTCAGACTCATCACTATCGAAGATGATGAACACTGAAAGATAGACGATATATTGGACTTCAGACGCTATCGAGGCCGAATACAGTACAAAGTCAAATGGACAGATCTAGATAGGAACGACGAATGGTACTATGCCGATAAAGGGGAATTCGATGACTCAGAGAAAGTTTTGAACGAATTTCATAAGCTATATTCAAACAAATCGCGCTAAAATATCGGAATAACTATCAACAAAAGCGAGCAAATGAACTACATTCATGCGGACATGAATTTTCGGAGGGGGGGGTAATGTTACGAGCGTACCAAGGCTGAACAAGGCTGAAGCCCTAATCAATTCGCAGTGAACGCTAGCGAGTTCCCTGCGTAATGATTAGGGCTAACCAGCGAGCTAGTCAGGTTTGGCCCAGATATGGCCCAGATATGGCCCAACACCCTTTTCCTTCCCCAACACCCTTTTCTTTCACCAACACCTTGTTCACCTACATCACATTCTTCCCGTGTCACAAACACATCCCTTTCGGGCCTAGCGCAGCCTCTGAACATTACATAAATAGAAGCTTTTGTACCAACCTTCTTCTGTATTCTTAATATTCAGTTATAGCTACCTCTAAAGATCAGGCACTATCAACCCTGACCTCCACTGGTTGTATCATCTAGGCACGGTCCTGACAATATCATGATCACGCACTGTATGCGGCATCAACAAGAGGTCACGAAAAGGTAGTGCAGATATTGATCGATGCCGAAGCCGATGTGACTGCTCAAGGTGAAGATTATAGCAACGCACTGTACGCGGCATCGTTGAATGGTCACGAAAAGATAGTGGAGATATTGATCGATGCCGAAGCCGATGTGAATGCTCAAGATGAAGATTATAGCAACGCACTGTACGCGGCATCGTTGAATGGTCACGAAAAGGTAGTGCAGATATTGATCGATGCCGGAGCCGATGTGAATGTTCGAGATGAATATTATAATCTCGCACTGAACGCGGCATCATTGAATGGTCACGAAAAGATAGTGCAGATATTAATCGATGCCGGAGCCGATGTGAATGCTCAAGGTGAATTTTATGGTCACGCACTGAACGCGGCATCAATGGGAGGTCACGAAAAGGTAGTGCAGATATTGATCGATGCCGGAGCCGATGTGAATGCTCGAGGTGGATATTATGGTAATGCGCTGCAGGCGGCATTAGAGGGAGGTCACGAAAAGGTGGTGCAGATGTTGATCGATGCTGGCGCTGTGGAGCGGGAATATAGCATTAAAGACAGCAAAAGCGATCTTGGATAAGTTAAGATTCCCAGCAATGGTAACAATCTGTATCACAAGAGCCTTTTCTTTTTGAGGGGTGAGGCAATGCTTGGCTGCTTTCTCTCGACTGCCTTCCATGAGCATGGTCGTTCAAAGTAGACATCGGAGCACCGTATAAAACTGACAGGGCGGTATAAGTTGCATGGTTTGTGAAATCAAAGACACTGAAGGGCAAGGCGACGGTTAAATCTGGAGTCTGAGTTGTGGATAGCAGTTGTTGATGGAAGGCCTACTCCAAAATTCAGTAAAATTAAGCCAGATAATACCAAAAGGCCACGTTTGACACAACTAAAATTAGAATCCGTGGAATACTTTGCAACGGTCTAACACATCCAGCTGTTACCGGGCCAGTATAGGACCGTCTCAGATATCTTCAGGAGGTACTTGCATGATCGAGGAGTGGTGACAAAACAAGCACTGTGGACACCAGAAAACGTATACAATGGCTCGATAACTGGTTCAAGCAGCAGAAGAGATGCGCCTTTTGATTTGAATCTCAGATGTCTTGATATCACGGAATGCGACCAGTGCAAGGAAATAGGCCAGACTTTGGTGTTTCCTGCATCGATGTAGGTAAGACAGCGAAAAGGTCGTTCAGACAGAGGTAATTCTAGGACTTACGTTGATGAGATGAATCCAGATATGTCTAAGAGTAACATCAACTGGCTTTCACTTCTTCCGTATTGTAGTGTAGTAAATTAGAAAAGGTCAAATTCAAGGTACCTTTGTCAGAGTCCGCTTACGCAGGGATGAAGGTTATCAGGTGTCTATCAACTATTATACGCTTAGCTCAGCTATTTCAGATTCCTGGGGCTGGTCTGTTATATCTAGGTTCGTGTTGAGGGCACGAACTGCGCTTCGTTGGAGACTTTAGGTAGAAAGGATGTCTAGATTTAGCGGCCCTAGACCCTCGTGGCTGGAGGCCTAGGCATGGCCTTCATATCACATCCTTGATTACTTGCACTCGTATTTCGTCCCATAGACTTGTTCCATCAATCCAGTAACTTTAAGAACAAGTCGTTCGCCAATGCACAGGCGGTTATCTTGAGGCAACGACGGCCCGACTCCCGAGGCCCTTAAGGTCGTAATTAACCGAGGCACGCGAGGATTCTCTCTTGTTGGCGCTTCTTTTGCACGTCACATTCCACGAAGTCTCCTTTGCAACTCGTCTGCTAGTATGACTCTAGAAGACTTTGAAAAGTCTCTGGGTGAGAGTAGAAACAGCAAACACCACAGAGAGACCACTGAACACGGCGAGAGGACCAGGAAGCGCTTGAAGCATCATCATAAACATCGTCACAGGAGCGTCGAGGACGAGCACAGGCACAAGCGGTCTAGACACTCCAGGAGTCGTGATGCCGACAGTAATGAAGAGCAGACGCCGGTAGGGGATCCTGGACCTGGTATATATAAGTCTCAGACCGAAGACGACGAGGAATGGGTAGAAAAAGATGTTGCTACCATTAGCATAGATGCGGAGCGCCATGGCATGCGTCCGCCCGATGTTCAGGCAGAGCTGAAGAGAGACTCTTGGATGGAGGCTCCACCTGCTCTTGAAATTGACTATACGCAAAAGGGTTACAAGAAGCCTACTGAACCGACTACTTCAAAACCGTCAAAAGTAGACTTCGAGCTTAAAATACATGAAAACGAATTGAACAAACACCATTTGGAGGCCCTAGCGGACGGCAAAGACGTTCCCGATAAAGTTGCTAACGAACCTGCTCAGCACGAAGTAGAATACACATTTGGCGATGAAGGTGCACAGTGGAGAATGACCAAGCTCAAGGCGGTGTTTAGGCAAGCGGATGAGACAGGTAACACAGTTGATGATATAGCCATGGAGCGCTTCGGAGATTTGCGGGCATTTGATGATGCTAGAGAGGAGCAGATAGAGTTGGAACGAAGGGAAACTTATGGCGAAGGTTACGTTGGGAAAGAAAAACCGAGCGGAGAGCTATTCCAACGGCGAAATTTGGATGCTGGCGTACGAAACAACTACTCTCTCCTTAATCAGGATGATGACCGGGCTGAAGATCTCCCACGCGCTATAAAAACGGAACCATCGCCAGCGACAACTGTACGACTGGATCCAACTGCGTTGAATCGACTCAAAGCCCAAATGCTCAAAGCGAAACTACGTGGCTCCTCAGATGCTGCAGCCCTCAAAGCAGAGTATGACAATGCTATTACCTCCTTCGCCGCTCGTCAAGAGCCTAATGTAGTCGTCCTGGGAGCTATGGAGAGCAGAATGTTAGCGGGCGGGCGGAAGGGGGAAGTCCAAGCCGTTAATAACAAGCGAGGGCGAGAGAGAGGGCTGGTAGAGGAGAATGAAGATATGAGCATAGAGGATATGGTTCGAGAAGAGCGACGAACACGGAATCAAGCTGGCGGCGATGGAAAACGCTTTGCAGAAAGAATAGCGAAGGATGGCAAGTTCGATGTAATCAAATTCATCTTTGCCAAGGGTAGGCATTTGCTAATTGTTTACAGAATGATCTGGATTACATGGATGAAAACGCCACTAAACTGGCGAAACGTGTTCAAAAGTCTGAGATCAATCTGAAAAACATTGCAATATCAGATTTCCAGAAGATGAACCGTATCTTAGATAATTGTCCACTTTGCTACAAAGAAGATACGAATACGCCTCCGATTGCGCCCATTGTTTCTTTAGCGACTAGGGTGTACCTTACTTTACCCACCGAGCCCGAGATAAGTGAAGGCGGAGCATGTATCATACCAGTGCAACATCGGGGGAATCTCCTTGAGTGTGATGATGACGAATGGGAGGAGATCCGAGTGAGGTCGTTTCTAAACTTAGAAGTCATGGATTGCTAACATGATCATAGAACTTCATGAAAAGCCTCACTCGAATGTATCATGACCAAGGCAGAGATGTCATCTTCTACGAGAATGCTGCTGTCCCACAGCGAAAAAAACACGCTGGGATGGAGGTGGTTCCACTTCCATATAACCTTGGGGAAACCGCCCCCGCCTTCTTTAAAGAAGCAATTTTGGTATCCGACGAGGAGTGGACCCAACACAAGAAACTGATTGATACACTTGCCAAAGCTAAAGGAGGACTTGGGAAGCTAGCTTTTCGGCGAACGCTTGTGAAAGAGATGCCTTACTTTCACGTCTGGTTCGAAATCGATGGTGGATTAGGTCATATTGTCGAAGATGCAAATCGTTGGCCAAAGGGCGACCTCTTTGCGAGGGAAATTATCGGCGGCATACTCGATAGAGAACCAGATGTGATCAAGAAGCAAGGAAGATGGAATCAGGGAGGAGATAGAAGGGTTGAAGGATTCCGCAAGCGATGGAGGAAATTTGATTGGACGAGAGTTTTGACTGGTACGGATGCGCCGTCATGAATTCTATACAGGTCCAGAAAGGAGAACGTATCCATGCTGCGCAGACTTGCCTAATGTGATTATCAAGATCCCGAAACTCTAGCGTTTTATATGCTCCATCGACCATGTGATTGCGGATCCGGAGGCCATGCGCCCTTGGTGCTGGTATCCGCACCTTACGAGGAACTCGGACTTTTTAAAAACTCTCATGGTTATCCGCTGCAGGGGGCCCTTTAACCCATTTGAAAAAGGGCTTTTAGGGTCGGGCTATGGCATAAAACCACTATCTATTGGTCGTAGCGGCTCGTAGTCCGATTTCGAGCTTAGAGCTGGTGAAGCTCCCTAAAAGCTGACTGGCAGGTTCAAATCCAAATACCCTGAGGCCGGTTTGACAGCTGTGGAAGGCCGATTGCCAAAGTAGAGGAGGGGTTGTTTAGACCGAGGAGCAGGAGATGGGTTTTGGCATCTTGCTTAGGATTGGCCTATGGAACGGAAGAGCAGAAGCGACGGCGGATCCCTCCTCCTGCCAGGGCCATGCCTCGCATATCGATCGAGGGAACGTGAGGCATGCACGTGGTACAGATACGAGCATGCTGCATCAGTGCTGCACAATCATCACCAGGCCCTGTCGATCGATGTTCTTGGAATGTGATGACCGCTCTCGTGTTTGTGTCCTTCTCCCTGGGTCAGTTTGAAGTGACGCCTTATTGCCTCATCATTGTTTCAAGTTACATGGAAGGCGGGATGTCTTCATTAAACATAGGGAGCCTATCAATTTGAAGACGTAGAGGAGATAGTTACATAGGCAGCCTATCAGAGTTTAGGCCGGGCTGATGATGCACCTGTGAATATCCGCGTCGTTCTCCAGGCTGCACAACATCCAACATATGCAGTGTTGCAGCTTATAGTGACTTGACTGTCCTGATCGACCAACAATGATGCTTCGTCAGGAGCCGCAAGCTGAGACTAACCAGGAAGGTTTCTGTAGCTCAAACAACCCTTCGCTTAGGACCGAGTGGCTTGCGCGAATAACGGGTCGCCTCCGCCCGTTGTCCTTTTCGATTTTCCTTCTCGAAGTGACGAAGAACTGAATTGACTTCTCCTAGTGCTGCCCCTAAGATCCTTCTCTGCTGGCTTCCATTCCATGCGACCCAACGACCACCTCATCTCATGAGCCTTCACCGCGCGCACGACCAGGTCCTGTTAGATGCGCGGCACAAGGTTCATGGAAACATCATGCTTGCTACCGCTGCAGATGCCAGTCGGAGATGCCAGTCGGCTTGCTCCGGAGGACATGCCACCCACATGTCCAAGGCTTGTAACGTCAACCCTAGGGCCATGCTCCGACCCTGTCTGTGCATCAGCAGGTCATTTGTCAAGTGCTTTGTTGCAGTAGCGGCCTCTGTGGTTACCAAAAAGGTACATCATCATCATCAACAACAGGCAGGACACACAGCTGTCGGTGATTGACAATGATCCGTGTCTGGAAGTCAAGAACAGATTGAAGACGGCGACGAAGATGAAACTCTCTTCAATCACCTAAGCTTTTCAACCTATCCTTCTTCGCTAACACGCTTGACAGGCGTTGGGGGCTCGGTAGCGAAACGCTTGACATATCTGGATCCATGAAGACCATTTCCAGATGGTCCGCTTTCCATTTCCGAACGGGCTTTGTATGATTTGATAGAAGCAGGTTGGATGTAGTTAGTAGACCAGAGTTCTTGAGGGAATTCAGGCAGATGCGCTAGTGCCAGAAACAGCAACGGAAAGGCTTGACGTTTCACAATCTCTCCATTTCAAATAAGAATTAATCTTCCCCCCCTTCGCCTCTATCAATAAATACCTTAGATGGATAATAATTATAGTAATAATAATGATGCTCGCTTGTCGTTATTTATTGTTATTGACATCAAATCAGCCCCCAATCTTTAATTCTTTAATGCATGCAAGATGATGGTATTCCAGATGATCGATCAGAGCCGAAAGACTTTGACGCGATCTTGCTCTTCTAACACCTCTGGGTAAAGTAGTGAATCCAGTTGAATTCTAGAATTCTAGAATCCCCCCGCGCCACTTTTTACTACGGCCACCATTCCCGTACTCTGCCACAGCGGCATTATTTGAATTCTTCGAGCTATCCTCCCTTGAGCGCAAACCCCCTCGGTGTCCTCGATCACCCCCCAACCGCTGCATCTCCAAGTCCCGACGTGTGTGTGTGTGTGTATGTGTGTTGTGGACATGTCACAACCCAACAGCAATCAATCGCGTCAATCGACTTCGTATCCCTCACCACACTCATACCCATCTCCGTCCATGTCCGCCTATGCGTATCCGCCACCGACACAAGGCCAGGGCGCAGAAGCATATCGCGCGTCTCCGACCGGATCAAACGTGTCGCTTCCATCGCTCAACCTACCTCCTATCCGTGCCATCGACGGTCGGGAACAGCAGCCATCGCAACAACAGCAACAGCAAGGCGGTCAGGCCGCGGTGGGATCTGCCTTGCCACCTCCAATGGCTCAATACTACCACAATCAGGGACAATCGCTGCCACCTCCTCCGCAACACATGAATGTCACATCCGATCCCAACCAACCGCTTCGCTACCCTCTTCCACCGACCGATGGGGGGAGGATTATGTCTGGCGGGAGACACAAGAAGGAGATAAAGCGGAGAACGAAGACAGGCTGTCTTACGTGTCGCAAACGACGGATAAAGGTACGGGTATACCCTTCTTGTAATCGCAACAGCATCAAGTACTCGTGAGCTTCGTCTTCGATGCAGTTGTAATTGTATTCGTTTAGCATTTACCGAGTTTCTTTCTTGGTTTGCGATCGGTTAAGTCCCGCTTCAAGCGAGTGTCACCACGCTCTTTCATCACCGAGCGATAATGGGTGCTCAATCTCAACAACACCTCGAGCCTTTGCTGACATGGTTGCTTATTCTCAACTAGTGTGATGAAGCACATCCGGCCTGTCGAAACTGCCAGAAAAGCAAGAGGGAGTGCTTAGGTTACGACCCGATCTTCAAGTCACAGCCAGGTCCTGCTGCTATCCAACCTGCTCCTAGCGCACCGCCCTCCATGCAAGCCACATCAGCGACTGCGTCGCCTTACCCACCTCCTCCTCAAGGATATATGCCTGCAGGCTCTCACTCCTATGCCCCAAATCATGCAGCCGGCGCAAGCTCACCAGGTTCGTCAGCGGAACCCTACGACTACAGTGCCGCCATAGATCCAGCGCTTGAAGGAGCCGGCACACCTCAGTTGCAGAACACCAACAACTCATACGACGGAGCGCAAGACTTCAAGCAAAGCCTGGACAACGCAACTCCCTATCCGCCAAGTGCGTCGGGGCAAAACCACAGAGGTAAACCACCCTTGCTCGTCAACACATTGAACAACAAGCACCAAAGAATATAATCTTGCTGACACTATCATCGTAGCGAAGCGGACAAAGATCGATGACCTTCTAGCTATCAATGGCGTCCATCCTCCTCCACCAACGGCATCCGCAGGACCTATTAATTACGATGAGATTAAGAACATTTACAATACCGTTTACGCCCCTGGTATCGACAAGTTTCTAGAGACTTCGTGGTTCCGACTAAAAGGGATAGACCACCTACTAAAAGATCGTCTCTTGTGCGAGCAATTCACCACCCTAATTTCAAGATATACCATCGAGCCCCAACACCCTCAATACTATCAAATGACCGCTGCCACTCAAAGTCTTGAGGCTAGTGTTGTCTGGTCCATGATGGGTCTGTGTCGTCATGTAGCTAACACGCCCAATACCACCAATGGTCAAGCCAGCCATCCTGAAGTGGATGACGATGTAAAAGACGCTGCTGCGAGGCTGGAAGTCTTTGAAAAACTTATTTCCGGGGAGTACCTTGATCCCGAGCCAGAACTCAAGACGGAGAACACAACCAACGGCACTGCTTTCGAGGAACAGCTCAAGTATCGCGAACGCGAGTTCTGGCGTCTCGTGAGCACTTTTCTTACCATACGCGACGATGAGGCTAGCTCAGCCAAGGAAATCGACGACACCCTTGGCAGCTGTCGGAGCCTCCTGGATAGCCGCGAGAACCGGGATGTCGTTTACTCTATTGCGATTGCTCGACATGTTGGACAGCGGATGGCAGAGTTCCCAAACAACATACAGCAGCCCGCCAGCAACGATGAACAAGACGCCAGAACCAAGCTCTATGTTGCCAAGAAATTCATCGAGGACGAGGCTAACGGAAAAGGCACGAACCAGGTAATCCAGAGGCTGTGCGGGATGGCTATGAGATCGTGGACCGTGAGACGGTGAGCCGACGGAGGTCTCTGCACGTGTGTTGAAGAGCATGGAGTCTGATGGTACGGCCATTTGACCTGTTCAGAGCTTGAGCCAACTGGCTGGAACAAAAATGGTACGACGGTAACGGACGGGCTGGCTCGATCCCAGGACGAATGCCTAGGGCTTCCTTACGACGGGATTTTACAAGTCCAAACGAAAAATGGAGGATATATGACCTTCAATTTAAGCTGCAGATGCAAGCACTGCGTCCGCCAGGCTAATGGCTTGTACCGCAATCATGGAGCTCTAGCTAGATAATAGTAATGCTGCTATTGAACACTTGCAATTTCTCTCCCAACCGACATGGGTTGCTAATCTCTACGAGTAGATTTCGAGATATCACACTGACTGCTGCGTTTACACGCAACGACTCGGTGCAAAATGCACATCTATCTTACTTACTTTAGGCGAGAATTCCGCCCCCAGTATTCTTATCGCCGCGATATACAGCCGACGCTTTCTCCCCTCCGAAGTCGCTGATCCGCAATCAATTGCTCCCGCAGCGGCTTTGCCATCCCAACCACCCCCCATCTTCCTCTCACCACAATCTCCCCGCCCCACCACCATGTCCTCTAAGCCCAAAGTCCTCCTCCTCGGAGGAATTGAGCAGTACCTTCATCCCCTCGCTTCCCTCAACCCCACCACCTACTAACGTCCCCACTCCTTTGCCAGCGCCCCCGCCCGAGAAGCCTGGGACTCCCTCTCCTCAATCGCCGAGCTCGTCACGACCAAAGCGAAAAACCGCGCCGAGTTCTGTGCGGAGTGTCGGGGTGGCGCTTTTGATGGGCTCAAGGTCGTTTATCGGACGTTTGAGAGTGTGGGGATTACGGGGAAGATAAACGGGGAGGTGGTGCGGGAGTTGGCGAGGGCGGGGTGTCGGTTTATCTGTCATAATGGTGGGTGTGGCTGTGTTTTTATCTTGGGGTGGGGATTTTTTGTGGAAGGAAGGGGGGGCATGGAGAATGTTTTCTTTTTCCGCCTATCAATTCTTATTTGTCGACCGTCTCCGCTCGCCCAACATTCTTTCTTTCCATCTTCCAGGGCATGACGCTCATCCCTCCCAGGCGCCGGCTACGACCAAATCGACGTCCCCGCCTGCACCTCGGCCTCGATTCGCGTCTCCCACGTCCCCACCGCCGTCGACGCCGCCACCGCCGACACCGCCATCTTCCTCCTCCTCGGCACCCTGCGCAACTACAACGCCGCCCTGCAGAACCTGCGCCAAGGCTCCTGGCGCGGCAACCCGCCTCCGCCGCTGGGCCATGACCCCGAGGGCAAAGTGCTGGGGATTTTGGGCATGGGGGGCATTGGGAGGAATATGAAGAAGAAGGCGGAGGCGTTTGGCATGAGGGTTGTCTATCATAACCGGAAGGAGTTGAGCGAGGACATGGCCGGCGGGGCGCGGTATGTGGGGTTTGAGGAGCTGCTGAAGACGAGTGATGTTGTCAGTCTGAACTTACCACTAAATGTACGTCTCCCTTCCCCCCCCCCAACATCCACTCCTTCAACCACCCCCCCCCCAAAACCCCCTCAAACTAACCAAACCCCCCCTTCCCCCACCCCTCAGCACTCCACGCACCACCTCCTCTCCACCGCGCAATTCGCGCTCATGAAACCCACCGCCACCCTCATCAACACAGCCCGCGGCGCCATCATCGACGAAGCCGCCCTCGTCGCCGCCCTCGCCGCCAACACCATCGCCAGCGTCGGCCTCGACGTCTTCGAGAACGAGCCCGCCGTGCACCCGCGCTTGGCCGCCGACCCGAGGGTGCTGCTGCTGCCGCATATGGGCACTTGGACCGTGGAGACGCAGACGGAGATGGAGTTGTGGAATTTGCGGAATGTGAGGGCGGCGGTGGAGGGGGGGGGGTTGGTGAGTCCGGTGGCGGAGCAGGAGGGGATGGGGGGTGAGGTTTGAGGGGTGAGGTGGTGGAGGGATGAGATGAGATGATATGGTGAGTTTGTTGTTGGTGGAAAGGGAGGGGGGGAAGTAGGGATGGGTGTGTTCATGAGAGGGGAATGGTGGGGAATGATCCGGATGGAGTAGAATGCGGGTATAGAGAACGCTTTGCTTCATGGATAGAAACGATGGGCGGATGGCAAGCTCTAGAGTTCATATCGAAGCGTTAGATATCTTTGATCCTGTGCGAAGGGGAAGGATTGAGGTGGATCGGTTGTGGAATCAGCTTGTTGCGCTATGCTGTGCATGGCCCTCTTTCCGACTGTATATATCGCATATGCATCTCACATTAGCCTCCTCCACCTCCGCTCCGCGTCTATCACCCTTCCATTACGCCGGTCTCGTATCCTCTCCCTCTACCCTCGTCTTCTAATCACGGCCAACCACATTGACCACCCCACCGTCCAAAGGAGCTCCTCTTCCACGATACCCGAATCTACACCGTCAACCACCAAACTTATCACTCGACTCAGTCGTCAGGATCCCCCACAAGCCCCATCTCCCACCCACTCATCTCTTTCTTCTCCATCCCGAACCAACTCTTCACCTCTTCGGTCCAGGACTTGTCAATTTCCTGGTTGGCAGGGCTGCCGTCGATAACTCTCATATTTAGTTCTCTGGTTGTGTTGTCTACTGCTTCTTGAGGAGCGAGCTCAAACTGACGCATTCGCTCCGCAATCCGCCCATCCAGGACCATCTTCTCCCTCCACGGCCTCTCCCTTTCTTCTCCATCTTGGTTCTCAGCCCATGCGCTCTTATGCCACTCTGCCTCCTCTCCCTTTAGCACGTCTTCTTGCTCCCACCTCCTCTTGCCCTGCGCCACTGCGCCTTGGAGATCTATAATTGTAGGCGAGTCAGGATCCGCGGCGGTGACGAAATCGGTTTCGCAGTCGAAGGGACGAGAGCTCGAGGCTAGAACGAGGGCGGCGACCTGCCGGCCTGTCTCATCGGCTAGGCGCCGCCGCGTTAGAAAACGATAGAGGCGGGTGGGGGTGTTTAGGAAGCCGAGGAGATGGGGGAAGGGGACGGTGAGGGTGGGGGGGAGTTGTTCGGGAAGAGACAGGGGAAGGGGAAATGTGGGGTAGAGGTTGGTGGATATGTAGGGGGGTGTGGGGGTGGAAGGCTTTTTGTTTTCGACTGGGGGTTTGGGAGGCGGTGACGAGGGGTCCGCCTGAGCGGAAAAGGATTCAGCGGTTGAGGAGGGGTCGGAGGATGGGGTCTCTCGAGAAAGGGAAATGGTAGGCGTGTCGGGCGCTGGAGGAGGGTCGATTGGCAATTCTTCTGGAGGGCGAGGGGGATCTAAAGGTCCTAGCCATCCCTCATGCAGGCCGCGGATGTATTCTTTCCACGTGTGTCTGCCAAGAATCAGATCCCCCTGCACGCCATCCCATTCCCTCGTTCCTGTGTGCTGGCGCAATTGGCCGACTACGTCTTCCTCTGGAGGCTCTTCAGCCTCGGCCTTCTCTCTCCTCTTTCTCCTCAATTTCCTGATCTTCTCTGCCAACCCCGCTCTCACATCTCCCTCTCGCCTTCCCTCAATAACGTCCCAGTCCAGCGCCCCAGCTACGAGAATCGGCTTTACATATTCATGAAAATGCTCTCTCGCCGCCCTTAAACCATCACCCGGAGGCGCAGAAAGGAATATTGTGATTTTGCGCGGCATGGTCTGTACGGGGAGAGACTCGTATGCAAGGTGAGAAACGAGGTTGCACCATCTTCTTTGAGCGCGCTTTTTGTGGTGGCGGTCGTAGAGAAGGGCGGTGGTAAAGGCGCCGGTGATGGAGAGGAAGATGAGCCAATTACGCGAGGGGAGCTTGAGGCGGAGATTGGGGAGACCTGTAGTGGTGTGAGAAGAGTAGGACAGCTTATTCGGAGTGGAACAAGTTACCCATCATGCGGAAGACGGGGTTTTGGACTGGTTTGGGCGGTGCTTTAGGGGAAGTCTTTGAAGTAGAAGATACCGATGCATCTTTTACAGCTTCTGCTGATACAGGCTTCGGCTTATCTGCCATGGTGTAGACTTGGAGAGCTACGAGAGCCTTTGGTCCAAGCTATCTCATCCATCAACTTTTTCTGCATAGGCCAGCCCTAAACGCTAAGGGAACCTTGCTTGTCTCGCACGCCATTGCCTAATGCGGCATATTGTATACATTATGCGCTTAGGCGATACATACATTTCTACAGCATGGCTTCTCATGGGACAACGAGGATGTGAAGAATCTCATATGTAGACCCACGAGTAACTTCTCTATCTACTCCACACCAGCCAACCCTCCCTACTCGTTTTCACCCCTCTTTCCCGTTTGCCTTTTCGACGTGATCGGCGTCTCCATGCCTCGCACTCCATTAATAGCTTTCAAAATGCTTGTAGAATGCGCCGCTTCGCAGAAAGAAATACCGCAGATCGAAGCAGATGTCTTGTACTTTAATTCCAATATCATGTCTCGTTCTTCGCAAAAGCACTGGCTTCCGGCCATCGTGCGTGGGCGGCAGCGATGTAATCATCGCGGATTCTCTGCTCCGCCTTCCACGCATTGAGCAGCTTCAGCCCACGGATCGCATCATTTAAGGATGCCGAGTCGAGAGCTAATGTTCTAAGGATATCTTTATGATTGTCCTCATGAGTCTTAGGCTCCAGAAAATATAGAGTACTAATGCCGACTTGGACGTGAGCGGCGCTGTTATGGTGTTTTGAACGATAATCAGAATTGTATTGCGACAAGTCAGCGTCTTTTGAGAGGATCGGGGAGAATTCTGACTCTATGACCTCGGATAATTTTGCATTCAGCGGCTCAGGTATAGAATTGAGGGCGCGGCGATACCGAACTGTTTGTTCGTGCGTGGTAGGATTTGAGCTGTCAATCGACCGAGCTGCGAGCAGGCAGCGGAGAGCAAGAAGATACTTTTCTGAATATAGTTTAGGACATTGCATATATTGTTGTACGTTTAGATGTACTTACTTCTTCGGATGAAAACCTCGAAACCTGCATGTTGCGCCTCGATATTTTTCGAACTGAACTCCAACAGTGGTGTCACAAACTTCATGGCGTCCACCAGAGGTTCCGAAGTTTGCAAGAGCTTTGTACCCTTGGGATCCTTGTCTTCCTTTTTGGTTTCAGCATCTGGGTTTCCTCCCGCAGTCTTCTTCGTATCCTTCTTTTCTGCTTCCATCTGCTCCTGCTTTTCCTTCTCCTTCCTGGCCTTTTTCTGGGCCTTTTTGCGTTCGGCGGCGTCCAATTTCTCAAGATTACCGTTCATACCATTTGTCATAGACTCATTGGCAAGATGTGGGTGGTCATGCAGCATGACGTATATTTTGGCAGCAGATATTGCAGACCGAGAGAAAAAAGGATCCTCCCTAAGGCGGTCCTCCCATCTGATCATGTCAACGTACGCTCTGATCTGACCTTTTCGTAACGAAAAGGTGTGGAAGTCAAATTGGTCCTCTTGCCATATCTCGAAAATATTGTATATTGAAGTGAATCGTTTCAACGCCAGACCGAGTTTGCCTTGGCGTAAGTACGCTTCTCCATCCTCCGTGATAAACCATACACATTGCATGTCATGAAGGTCTCCGAGTGGGCCTCCTACAGCCTCGTTTCTCGTAAATTTGCCCATATTCGTAATGGCTCCATCATTGTCGTGGTTTCGTAATTGGTACTTCGCGGCCTTCGTGTTAATGTAACGATCTCTTACGTCCAGAGTTCTTGCATGTTCCATCGTCTCTGCAGCTTTTGGAATATCACCATAGTGCTTCCAAATCCTAGCTTTCGTCATTTGGAGATCCACCGAATCATGCTTCGATTCTATTGCTTTGTTGACAATTTTCATGGCTTTGGCCAGATCCCGGCTTAGATGGTAATTGTAGTGCTGCGCAAGGAAATATTGTACAGAATCATCAAACAGTGATGCGTCACCGTTGACTTGCTTCTCCACAGAACCGTTAGGTTGTCGAGTATGCGTACCAGCTGCGTAGCTTTCTACCAGATCCTGTATTGCGTCTCGTTTTCTTTCATCGGCGTATAGAGCTTTGATGTTAGCAAATGTCGAAGGTATCCCCTTGTGGAGCATATGCTGTAGGTATTGATCGGCCGCTTCCCGAAAGTCATCACCCTCTAGGAAATCTAACGGAATCCTTCGGGCAGCATCACCTCTAGGATTCTTCTCTACAAATTCATCATACATGCTCTTTAATGATTTGACGTCCGTCTTGGTTAAGTCTAAGGTAGCTTGAAGCCCTTCGTAATAGGGCCGATACTCAGCATTCCGGCCTAGCAGTGCCCGGTACGCTTTCTCTGCGTCTTGATTTCTACCCAGCTTCAGTAGGTACTGTGCTCGCATTTCCATGACCGCTGTTCGATCTAAATTGTTCTTAGACACGGCGTCGAGGTGTTCTAAAGCCCGCTCTGTCTCTCCCATCTCGGCAATAATTGTATTCTTATACAAAACAGCCTCAGAATGCTCAGTGTCCGATCTTGGCGGTGGTGATCTGAGTGTGTCTTCATAGGTAGAAAGAGTCTGTTCAGCATCAGCTAATTCACCGGCCAAATGTTGCGCTATTGCAAGTGCTGTCCAATTTTGCCGCAATCCACTCCGTGATTGTAGTATTGTCCGCCGACTCTGGATATAGCCCTGATAGTCCCGCATCTGCATTTGTAGTAGAGCTAGATCCTTCTGTATCTGCTGCGAGTCCGGTTCCAGCTTCAAGGCAAATCGGTATGCTTTAATAGCCTCCTCGAAATCTTTGACATATCTCCACAGCAGCCCATACACATGCCAACATATGTGCGATTTCATGTCATTTTTCAACGCTATCTTTGCCAAGGCAAAAGCTTCGGCCGAATTTCCCTGTGAGTTGATGATCAGGGCTTTCATTGCTTGGGTATCTCCATGGTTGGGGATCTTTCGAAGTATCTGATCTGCTGCCTTGAGGCCTTTGACAGTTGTTAGCTGGGTTCAGAACCACGAAGCGCACAACGCTACCTTTCTTGAACTGCTTATTTTCATAATTCTTGACCACCTGAGTAAAGAGCGAGCGCTCCTTTGAGGGCAGCTGCTGAGGCATGGTGACTCAAGCCACAGAATATGCAATTATGATTCTTGGCTGGGGGGGATCTGGTGGGTACCCAGTCGCTTCTCCAAAGCACACCTGCAACAGATGGTATGCGGCCACTTTCAGCACTCCATTGTCCTACTAGCTCAAATCAGTTCCGGCAATGACAACCCAGAAGTAGTGACTCTCGAATTCTAATTTGAAGGACGATCAATCTGCGAGGATCATGTTACCGGGCTTTGCGGATAAGCCTAAGATGCCTCACTTACGGCGGTAGAAATTCCGAGGTTGTTCACGGCAGATCTCGGACACGAAATTCAAGAGCCGAGAGCGTCAATTGCAACAGAAACTATTTCTGAGTATAGTCCTATGCATATATGTCTATTACGGCCATCTGGCAGACTAGGATATTCTAAAGATTAAGAAATCAATGGAGAGTTATGGATTGAACATGGCTTCTGACGATCTTTTCCATGCTCTATCGCGAGCGACCTCAACCATCCTGCGGAGACTCGCCGTGGTTGCGGTCTACTCAGGTTGGTGTTATATAGACAAACGGGCACACCGTGCCAGAATGCAGATTCCTGAACCATCCAAGAACTGGTGTGGTAGACAACATACGCAGGGGCGAAGAGAGCAGATTGGTGCCAGTACTCGTAATACTGCAAAGGCAGATCTCCAACTATGGCTGGACTTGAATATACAGTTTCGTCCCTGTCGTGGCCATGAATTATATTCTGCGATACACACATCAAGGTCTACAGCCGTACCACACCAACGCTCGTTCCCATGCTCTTTGACCCTGTAACTGCTATTTCGACTGGTTTTGCATGTCATCGATGATCCTCTCGAAGTGCCCGCCATCTTTTAAGAGCCTCTTCCCAGCCGACCCCAACATCTCCACACCGTTCCGCTACCAAGCCCCATGTTCTTGCTCTTATGATGTTTTCTACGCTCCTCTCATTCCGGACGAGGTTTGCCAACGACTCAGTTCGAGCTTCTCTTGGAAAAAGCCGTCCACTGTAGGGGTCAAGTCGCTCGTCGACGACCCTTTCTCTATCTTTAATCGACTCGGCCTGTTTCAAGACCAGATCCGGGTCGTTAGGGTCTAGTGCTACGCCGGCGCAGTAATTCAGAACGTCCGATCTTGTCTGCCACGATCGGTAGAGCGTATTATTTTTAAATGTCTCACACGACTGAGAATCCACTGGTCGTCGGGCCGCAGGCCGTACCTGCCGCTGTGATGTGGAAGCCGGATCAAATCCTGCTCTTGAGGGGTTCATCAACGCATTGAGGTTCTGTATTATCGAGTCATCGATCATGCCACGAGACATCCGGAGGAAATCTGCTCTTGGGTATACCTTGATTAGCTCGAGTGTATCAGGCCGAGGGGTTATCGGTAGGCCGCACCACGTAGCGCTATCTCGTTGAAGCAAAATTGTGGTGTCAAAGTCGGCGTACTCGAAGGTTGTGACATTTCGTTCAATGGTTTCTGCAAAGCTACGTCTTTCTTCTGTCTTCTCTGAGCCCAGAAAAGCCCCGCCACCTTGGAGTAGAAGCCTGGAGTTTCAACAGCAGTAGCGATTTTTATTATGGGTTAGGTAATGTACTTGGTTGGCAGACGTATATTCAGAGAAAATAAATTAAACGTTGATGATTGAACTTGGGGTTTCCGTTATGCTAAAATGACTCTTGTGGTTGAGACTCAAAACCCTTGCACGATACGCCAACACGTGACATGGTGACCTATTCGTCTTCCAACTCCATATTCTATTCTCTTCATTCTGCGACGAACACGAAATTTTAGTAGGTATCTCTGCCATTCATGCTTTGAATGCTGATGAACTCAAGCTGGAGCATTCTTGTCCTATTGTGTTCTCTCACTCTACGTGCTTCACTTGCTTATTGTCCACTTCCTGCCTCGGTCTTTCGACCAGCTTTCGTCTGACGTATGAAATATATACGTTTTCTAACCAAAGTTCAAAAAAGCTACGATAATGCCTGAGATTGGAGAAGGTATAAATACATACGCTGCTATAAACCACCGACACTGACGAAGTAACCAGTTGCCCGCATTGTCCACTACATTCACAAGCATCTTGTGGGCAAAACCTTGGCTGTAGTAAAGGCGCAACATGACGAAAATGTATTTGGAAAAGTTGGTACCTCGGCCGCCGAATTCGAGAAGGCTTTGACAGGCAAAAAAGTCCTTGATGCCAGGCAGCAAGGCAAATATTTTTGGTAAGCACGGATCCGGCGCTCTCGAGTCTTTGGACATCTCAAGTGTTTTCGATTATCCCGGAAAATTTCTCTCAAAGAGGCTGTTTGTTATTCTTATGCCTCAACGACATGTTCTAATTGTCGTTCATATTACAAAAAATGCATGTTTGCACCTTTCAAAATATGATTGATTGCTAGGGTTACTCTCAAGCCGATACTTGGGTAGATCTCGAGATCTTTAGATTTTTGAAAACCGAGAAAGGAGAATAAAGGTGCACAGCTATTCGCTGTCTCTACCCCATACATACGTGTTGTACGCTCTCCCACGCTAGCCCGTGGTGTGAACCTGTACCTCCAAATCTTCCATGGGGCTTTGTCTGTAGAGTATTCATTTTAAACTACCTCCACGTCTCGAGTTTTCCTTATAATTTCTTTTCCTTGTCCACAATCAGCCAGCTACATCAACCTAATTATTCATAGGCTCGTGATGTCCTTCCCACCCCACCCACTTTTCCATTTTGGCATGACAGGGTGGTGGAAAATCCGCAACGAAGAAACAGCTTATTACAAGCCTACTAAACCCGAGGAGCCGACATGGCCGCCTAAGTTTTGGAAGTTCACGCTCGAAACCGCCGAAGAACCAAAAACTGAAGCCGCTTTTGTTGATTCTCGGAGATTCGCGAGGATACGCCTTGTCGACTGCGCAGCAGAGGATATGCGAGACACCAGTCCACTGAAAGAGAACGGTCCCGATCCCGTGATTGATAAGGATATATTGACCGAAGAATGGTTGACAGAGAAGCTTGGAAGCAAAAAAGTCCCAGTCAAAGCTCTATTATTAGACCAGGCGAACATCAGTGGTATAGGTAACTGGGTGAGCATGTTTCCATAATTCATGAGTCTATCCTAATAGAGCAGTGCTAACTCTGCATTCTTGTAGGTTGGGTAAGTGTTTGCAAGAGACATCATTTTACAGTTCGTGACACTAAACATTACTTCCTATTCCAGTGATGAGTTACTCTACCACGCGCGCATCCACCCAGAACAGTACAGCAATACTCTTTCAGCATCGCAAATCAAACAATTGCATACCTCTCTGCACTATGTATGCGGTCTTGCCGTCTCAACCTTGTCGGACAGCAGTAAGTACCCCGAGGAATGGCTCTTCAAGCATCGGTGGGGCAAAGGCAAGAAAGATGACCCGAAGAAGCTACCAAACGGCGCAAGTATCAAGCATATTACTGTGGGAGGAAGAACGAGCGCCATAGTGCCAAGCGTACAAAAGAAGACGGGACCAATAGCGGGAGATCTTGAAGGTGGCGACGCAGAAGACGGAGAAGCGAATAGGGATGAGGAGGTTAAAGCCAAAGCAAAGCCGCGCGGAAGTAAAGGGCAAAAATTAAAGACTAAGAAAGAGGAGATCGAAGACGAAGAGGAGGCAGAAGCTGAACCAGCACCAAAGACATCAACAGACAGGAAACGTTCTATCAAATACGTAGAGGAAGAAATCAATCCCGAAGCTTTCGACGGCGACCACCACGGGGCTGAAGAAGATAAGCCACCACGCAAGAAGAGAAAAGAAAATGTCAAGAATGAGACGAATAGCGAGGTCAAGACGCACAAAGGGAAGAAAGGGAAGGCGGCTGGTGAGGAGCCCCTTAACGGACGGAGAAGATCGGCAAGGGCGAGTAGGAACGGGACGTGATGTGAACCATTGAGTGGGCTTGCGAAAGGCAAAAGCTTGAACGGGGAGTGCATACCGTATTGTTAGGAATGTGTAAAACCCCAACATTAGATTCTGGTATACATGTGAGACTCCTTGGTGTCTCTTTCACATTTGAGGCTTCTTACTGTACTCTTTAGTCCCAACACTACTTGGCTCCTCTAGGAGCATTTACCCTTCGGAAGGTTACTGTTGTTCGAAAAAACCCTCGAGAGCCGAGGACAGAACAATAAAGCAAACCCAAGATGGAGAGACGGTCAAGCGCACCGTCATGGCCAATGATTGGTTCATCACCGATTATTGGATATGACCGATAGCAATAGGTCCCAATAGCTGCAGCATTTTCCGCGATTTGTCCACGTTGTTAAGGTACCCGGTCTTGTCAGTCCACTGACTGGATCTCGAACGTTGAAAGTGACAGCGGCAACTCAACAGCCTGCCTGCAGCGGCTATTGGATTTTTTTAATTGCATGCTGCATACATGTTGCAGCACTAGAAGCATGTACGTTAACACCAAAAGGGTCCCCATTTCCTCTCTTTGCCCTATCATTCTTGCAGACAGTGTGACTGAACTGTCAATTGCCATGCCCCGCCCTGCAGTGTCGCATGCTCCTTTCAACTTAGCGGCGCCACAGAAATCTCTGTCAAGGGTATTCCTTGTCTGCATGAAAGAATAATCTCAAAAAGTTTGATGCTGCTTGTATGATGGAGAGGTCTTGTCTCGTCGAAGACACAGCCTGCAAGTGTTCTTGTAGTTGGAAATTGAACCTCTAAACACCTGCTGGAGGACCCAAGCACTGAGTTGACTCTATTGGCCCGTTAAGCGAGATCTTATCGGTCCGTGCCGCCGGACAAGGAGAATCAGTGATACCGACTTATATTCGTAAACCTCAACTCACCTCCTGTCTTCCTCTCTTCGTGGTCGTCAGTCACGACACCACCGTGTGGCTATCCTTGAGCGCGGACCTTACAGTCTGTTCTGAAGTTCAGTCAAATTGTACTCCAACCTTCTAACGACGCTAGTTGCACGCGTGAACCTTCTGTAACGTTACAAGCAGGGGGCGATCAACGAGTCCGGAAAAAAACAGTACCAGCACGATCTTCAACGACCATGGACCCCAACAATCGTCTCCATTTGGACTTTGGTGGTGGGGGATACAACAACGAGCGCAATTACCCTGCGACCAACGAGCGTGTCTTCCCAACGACCCCCTCAACCTTCCCACAACCTATCTTCCCAAACCAAGGCGGCCAGCTCCCTCAAAATTATGGTGCAGCTCAGATCCAGAGTCCAGGTGGATATGGCCCAGCAGGAGGGTATTTTGGAAACAGCCCGTACCAACAACAGTACCAAAGCCAACAAGTCCAGTACCAACAGTACCAGCAACAGAGCCTCCAATCTCCACAACCGTCTTATCAGCAACGTCAAGGAGGTTACAACACCAATGATCCTACTTCAGGCCTTGCCCATCAGTTCTCCAACCAGAACCTAGGAAGTTCACAGCGTCAAGGAAGCCCTTTTGGTCGTCAACCTTCGCCGAGCCAGAGACCCCGTACGGGCGGTGCTCCACCTCAGCAAAATTATGGAAGCCTTCTGACGCCGTCAGTACCTGGACCGAACCCTCAATCTCAATATGATGATCCACCTGAGAAGAATCCCGAGAAGTACTCTTCAAATGTCGCCAAGCGCGGTCAGGGACTTCATGCGCTTGTGGAAGCATTCTTCAAGGAGAACATCACTCGTGCTCGTGATCGTAACGTTCGGTAAGAAGCTCGACGATTACTTTTTTTTTCTTGGGTCATGAGCCAGGCTGATGATCGCAATAGTGCTCGAGAATTGGAGGATCTCATGAGGGACCCGAAAAAACCAGAGCACCTGAAGAAATCACGAAAGGAACAGATGTTAAAGGCAGAAGCTCAGTATCTCCGCTTTTTGCGTACCAAAGAATCACCGAGTAATTTCTCGACCAAGAAAGTCATCGGAAAAGGGGCATTTGGAGAGGTGAAATTAGTCCAACGTAAGACTGATGGAAAGATATATGCCCTCAAGTCACTTGTAAAGACAGAGATGTTCAAGAAAGACCAACTGGCCCACGTACGTGCAGAACGTGACATTCTGGCAGAGTCAGACAGCCCCTGGGTTGTCAAGCTGCATACCACATTCCAGGACCCAACCTACCTGTACATGTTGATGGAATTCCTACCTGGAGGAGACCTGATGACCATGTTAATCAAATATGAGATCTTCTCGGAGGATATAACAAGGTTTTACATGGCTGAAATCGTTCTGGCAATCGAAGCTGTGCATAAGCTTGGATACGTTCATCGGTGAGTCTTGGCAATTGTTCCTCTTTCTTTGATCATCCTGTTGCTGTCTGATTGAGTTCTACTCTACTCGATGATTATGTCGAAAGCGTGTTTGGCAAATTCTGGGATTTCTAATCCTTGAACTCCACATTTCGAAATACTGTTCGATTTCTTTGCTGAGAGTTAGTGGTGGTGAACTTTGATGGAGGAGGCGCGGCGGAAGTGCAGGTCGAAGAAGCCATCCGCCAGGTCCGCTGGGCTCTGAACAAGTTTCCGCGACGATTCTTATCCGTCCGGGGTGGAAATCAAACACTCATACCCCCGCTAAATCGCTAGGGCTAAGCTCCTAGGGGTCTCTGTGTTCTTTTACAAACGAAACACATTCGAAGCACCTACTCTACTTTCACTCTGCATACATCAACCCAAGCACACATACCACTCTCCAGATTATCAGATTCTGTCAAGCATAATATTTGGTTCTACTTTCCTTCGCTCCTTCCAGCAATGCCACGGTTTCTATTCAAAATATGCATGTATTTGTGCGTCCTGAACTGGGTGCTAAATTTGTAAAAGCGACATCAAACCTGACAACATCCTCCTCGACCGCGGCGGCCACATCAAACTCACAGACTTTGGTCTCTCTACCGGCTTTCACGCACAGCACGAGAATTCCTATTACCAGCAACTCCTTAAAGGTTCGTCAAACAAGCCTCGCGACCGCAACTCCGTCTCCCTCGACCAAATCAACCTTACTGTTAGCAACCGCTCTCAAATCAATACCTGGCGCAAATCACGTCGGGTCATGGCCTACTCTACAGTAGGAACTCCAGACTATATCGCCCCTGAGATCTTCAGTGGCCAGGGCTATACTTTTACTTGTGACTGGTGGTCCGCTGGCGCAATCATGTTCGAGTGTCTTGTCGGCTGGCCTCCCTTCTGTGCCGAAGACCCTCATGATACGTACCGCAAGATCGTCGACTGGCCAAATACGCTCTACTTTCCCGAAGACGTCCCACTAGGCAGACAATCCGAAGATCTCATACGATCGTAAGCTCCATATCATCTTCTCAATTCGTTGCCCCAGCTAATTGATTATCTAGTCTCCTAACAGACGCCGACCGCCGCCTCGGCACCGCCCCCGACATCAAAAACCACAAATTCTTCCACGGCGTCCTCTGGGACAGCCTCCGCCAGATCCGCGCACCCTTCGAGCCTAAACTCAATTCCAACATGGATGTCTCATACTTCCCTATTGAGGAAATTGATCAGGTAGACCACTCGGCACAATTTCACGCGCAAATCGAGGCTTTGGGTGATGAGCACGCTGCCGAAATGAGCCTTCCCTTTATCGGTTACACGTACCGCCGCTTCGATGCTTTCCGCGGTTCATAAAGTGCATACAGCTTTTTCCCATGTTTCCAGATGGTTTCCCACGAAACGGAGGTATCTTTGTTCGGGCATATTGCCTATGGGATATGGCGGACTAGCATTGTGTTGTGGAGATGCTGCTGCGCAGGCATCTCTCGTCTTGCATTTGAGGGCATTTGGGGATACATTACGATCGATCTGACGAGGATATGGGGTTCATTACATCGGTGGAATGGAGATTCGAGCGATAAGTAGATAGAATGTCCATCGGACCTTATCGCAGTTCGACCCTCACCCTAGCTTCCATGCCCTCGACCCAGAATCCCACTTCCCTCGTGCTGTCCACAAGCTCCACTTCCCTCCTGACCCATTTCCCTCTGTTCGGCTCTTGCCCGTCATCCACACCTTTCCCCACTTCACCTCCATTGAACCCCGCTTCATCATCATCATCATCAGATTCGCTACAACTCCACTCATCCCCCTCCTCCCCACCAACAGGATCCCACTCCCCCGTCTCAAAGATCAAACGGCACGAAAGGGGCCGCATACCGAACAGCCGGCCCACGACGCCCTTGACCTTGTAGACGGAAACTGTGCGCGGGATCTCTGCTGATTTCTCAATAGTTTCGTCTGCGGAAGAGCCGGCGGGCAGGAGGTAGAATGTGAATTTCACGATACGTTCAGCCATAGTGCCCTTTTTCACTTCATCCGCTGCATGGCGCACAATCTCCGGAGCGCCATGCAAGGCGCAGAGGTCGTGGTAGCGGGGGTGGGAGCTTAGGATCTGAGATTCCTGGTCAGCGGGCGCGGCGGAGAGCTCGCGGGCGATGAGGTTGAGGTAGAAGAGTTCGGCGTTTTGGCGCTCGGGGGCGGTGATAGGGCTGTGGTTTAGGTGGGTGAGTGTGGGGAGGCGGGCGGTTGTGAGGAGGGAGGAGGAGGGTGTTTGGGAAAGGGGGGTGTGGTTTGTTAAAAGGGCTTTGAGTTTGGGGAATGTGGGGGCTAGGGGGGAGAGGGATTGGGGGTTTGGGAGGAGGGTGTAGGAGAGGTCGAGAGTTGTTAGGTGAGGGAATGGGGAAGGGGTGGTGGGGGTAGGGAGGAGGGGGTTGGAGCGGAGGATGAGGGTTTGAAGGTTTGGGAGGTGGGTGAGGGGTGATAAGGAGAAGAGGGAAGGGAGGGAGTTCGAGGTTAGGGTTAGGTGGGTGAGGTTGGGGGTGGGGAGGGGGGCTGTGAGGGACGGGAGGAAGTTGGAGGAGGTGGAGAGGTGGGTTAGGCGTGGAAAGGTGGTGCTAAGGAGGACAATTTCGTCCCAGGAAAGAAGAGTGTCGTTTAGGCTTAGCTCTTGGACGTTTTTGAATGGTTGGTGCCATTGGGGCAAGGCTTGGACTGAGAGGTCGCGGAAGCGGTTACTGCTAGATTTGCGGTCTTATCAGTAAGGGGATTGGACAGAGAGAGGTCTGAAGAACGTACTCGACTTTGAGTGATCTGAGTGATTTCAGAGCAGCGCATATCCTCACAACATCCGCCCATTTCTCGAGCAGATTTCTGCTCAAATCAAGTTCGATGATCTTCAAGTGCTGCTCCTGAATCCGCTGCCATTCGAGCTCTTGGGGTCCTATCCATGGTCTTGCTTTGATGCCTGCAATGCACAGTCCGTCTAGGATAACGATCTGGAGCTCATGAAGCACGGCAAGCTGTTGTCTGATTTTCTCGAAACCGACTTCTTGGACTGTTTTACCACTGATTTGGATGAGACATTCTGCTGATAAGTCTCCGTGAGAATTTTCTGGTGCGTATTTCTGTTTGAGTGCTTCGAGGAAGCTGAGGGGTTTGTCAGTGGGCCGGGTTGGGCGAACGAATGAGGCCGCTGTTGGGCTTTTGCTCTGGCCTGGCTGAGATGCTTGAGTTTGAGAAGAACGAAATATACGGCTTTTTAGAACTCTACTGACAATCAAAGTACTTTATGCCGTTGTGGCTGCCATTGTGTTTCCCCCGGTTCGGATCATCCCACTCGATACCAAGCCAGTCGCCTTTGGTCCCACTGACTGGGCCGATGTACTTGACAGTGCATAGGGCACCTGAATAAGATAACCTTTGGCCAGAGAAAAGTTCATCGGCCATGATTCCAAGTTCACCTATCTTTCGACAGAGAGCATCCGGCTTTGTTGATATGACTCCATCTGGAAGAATGTAGATTACCTGTATTTTTGACTAGCGTTAGTATTCACCTGTCTTGATCTCACCGACGACCGTCAACCCTCGCAGCAGTATTCCGTAATGGCACCTTGGTACGAAGATTTCAATCCTACTCAAGATCATTCTTCAGTCCGTCGTTTCTCAATCGACAAGCTCATGAGTTCTGCCTCTTGATGCGAATAGAAGAAGCATGCGACGTACGTTCGGCCGCCTGCTATGGAAGATTGCGCTCTTTGGATGATCCCGTCTACTGGTTTTACACAAGCTCTGCCTCTAGATTTCAGCCTTTGCGCATGCGTCTTCGAATCACAGTCCTACGATCGGTAGTCAGGCGAAGAGGTACTAGTTAATTCGAGATGCCCGTTCAGTTACGGTCTGTCGCCTACGGCAGATCTGTGAGGGCTCGAGATGTCGGATATCGTTTACCCGCTACGAGTATCGGGAGTCGCATGTTGACAACTTGACATGGTTTGAAACAACGTCAAACCTTCTATTCACAATCGCCATGCGAAAGCAGCACCACAAAGGCTACCTAAACATGGCTTCCCTTGAGTCCATAAATATCTCTGAATTCTACTTTGCTCTTCCAATTCTAATCCCTATATTCTTGCCCATGTATGCGACCGAGTTCATTGGCATCATCAATATCACTCCAACCTCTACCGCTCTGAATATCGGAGATGATTCCCTTCTTCACTGTAGTCTTGGCTGGGATTTTGTTGCAAACGAGCGGACTTAACGCGGCTACCATACCTGTGATCAGCAGGACAGCATCCAACCATTCAGTGCCATCTACAGCATTACCAAGGTAAATCGATATCTGTAATATCTATTTCAGGCTCACGACAAATTGACATTACTCAAGTAACACTACTATTCCCCTAATGACACAGACATTTCTTACAGAGACATTCCCTGTTCCTGGTACGCATGTTAAGCTTGATATTCAAGCCAGTACCTCACCTGTCCCGAAAAGGGATCTGTTATCGGCCATCGAGACTGTTCTCGTGACTGTTGTTTACCGGGTGATGGACTTCGGTCCACATGCCTTCATGACCCCTGGATATCTCCGCTATGAGAGAAATGGTGTTGTGGTGGAGATAGCCAGCCGAGGAGCTGGATCAATGACCTGGGTTGACCTAACGGCAACTCTGTGGGGGATCTTGGATCTTACAACGAGAAATGGATATTCCGGCAGAGCTTTCAAGATCTATACTAATACAGACGACTGGATCGGGAATGGCCGGTTTTATCCCACCGTCAGGCCGTCACCGCCGCAACCACTACCAGCGGGCTCGAACCGACCTTCTCAAACATCATGAAATCGCCCGTGACAAGGTCATCTTCATCAGTGTCGACATAAGTCTGCAACCTTCTTCACAATATAAGGTCACGGCGCCAAACCATACCTCTCAACCTTGCCAGTACTATGTAGCTATGAGAATAACTCAACAGAGTAAACAAGCTTGCCGCATATGTTCAGCCTTACCGCTACTTTTCCTGCTCCCGTCTTTCCGTCCTTGATTTTCATCCATTCTTGGTCCGCCTTCCTTATCCTTGGTTTCTCATCATCAAAAGGGAATAGCATCTAAGACGACACTGAGTGCTTTGTCTGAAACCCCGATGTACTTACAATCCTAAAGCCCAACGTTCTTCATCAAACCTACTCAAGTGAAGTCTTTCGACTAATTAACGTGTTGGACAAGGCCATCATCGAATTTCCTTGCCCAATCGCTTTCTCTAGCATGCAAGCTGCGCAGAACAGAACCCAAGCGTCGTATACCTGGTAAGTGATTACAAGAAGCTCTATAACGAGTTTTGGTTGAGAGTGTGACATGTACTTCGCGACGACTATCAACTGGTTAATCTGGTCTTTCTCTGGCAGTATAATCAAGTCAAGGTTATAGTCGGAAATCTTACGGATTGCATGATGAGATTTGTAGATTCAGCGTCATCGTCACAGGAGTCATCTTCTACATACGGTAGGTAAGGTAGATAACTGTCCGGATTCCTTCAGCCTCACTGTAGAGCTCGACAACCAAACCTTATCCAAACTAACCTCCTGTCCATACCATGACTCGTTGCTACAACTACAACTGGACTATCTGATTGCTTCCTTATATCTCACAGTAGTTCATAGTAGCTACGAGTCTACCTTGCTACCTCTGAAACAAGGGAAAGAGATCTCCATTCTATCCGGAATTATCCTCTTGTGAGACTGAACTTCCAGTGGCCGATAAAGTCCTATATATCCACCACGAGACAAGTGATTACTTGAGCTCTCTATTATACATTGCAGCGACCACCCCCCTAATTCGTCATGTCAACTACGAGCAACTGCTATTTCCTAGCTTTGCCGCTCGAGATCCGCACCATGATATACCGCTACCTCGTCACCTTCGAACATCGTCTTGTCCGTCAGAATTTCGAGACTACCACAAACACCCTTGCCTTGATGTAAGTCTGCAAGAACATTGAGCACGAAGCGGCCCTGCTGTTTCATCAGCTCAATCATTCCGTCTTTGAGCTCAAGATCCACCCGCGCTACGGGACTCGGAGCAAGTCTGCCGTCTTTACAGGTCCCGACAGTGTACCTTGATTGCCTTCAACAACTGCGCCCCATATCGGTTCTCTCCGAGACATCAGTCTCGTGCAAGAGTTTGAAGGCTACAGTCATTGGAAAAGTGATGCCATAGCGGGCAATCGCACGTCTCAATCTGTTCTTGGATTGAGAAACATGGGAATCACAGACGATCAAGGGACTTGCTAGCTGTAACACTAGACTTGTCTCAATCTCGCTAACCTTGCGTACCATTCAATCCCCTTCGGTAATCCGTTTGAACGAAAATTCTTCGATTGTAAATCGTAGTTCTATATGTAACTTCTATTTTATAATTTTATACATTGTATTATATAAAATTTGAAAAATACATCATGTCACAGATTTGAATTTCTCTGCAGAATAATAGATTTTTCTTCTTTTTTCCTCCCATAATTAAATAAAATCTATTCAATCGTTGTACAACTGTCGTAAAAATTTACAGCAGTTGTGAATTTAAGATATTGTGATTTCATGATATTGTAAAACGATGCACGTAGTATTAAGTTCTTGAAAATAACTAGTGTATTATCACAATTAACACACAGCAGCCTCACAACGCTTGTGATGTCTCTCGATGGGCCACTAAGGTACCGCTTATTGTTTACAGACTTTCTACCTCCGCTTTTACATACAGAATATCCGTGATCCGGAGAAACTAGAGTGAACGGGTAGTCGCGATGTCATTTCTTGACTGATTGGGTTTTTATATAATGATTTGCCGCTTCAGTCACCACTAATTGTGGACTGAACCCCTGGCTTGTTGTCACCATAGAACGGCTCAGCGCTAGTGACGTCGGATATTTTACTATTAGACGCCGATTAGACAGCCTCCAGACCCCCAATCATATTGTAGGACCATTTATCCCCCAATCGCTGAACCACGAAACCAATCTTTTTGAAAAAGTGCAACATACTTCTGAGTCCTCTTTATGGATTACCAGGTGTGTGAATCCAAAGTCCATTCTTATTGGGCTACGGCTAATCTTGCACGTCTCACAGAACCGTGCCGGCAGCAAATTCGGCGGTGGAGGTGTAGCGTCTTACTCAAGTACAAACGCCGACCGACGAGAGCGTCTCCGAAAGCTCGCCCTCGAGACCATCGACCTCGATAAAGACCCCTACTTCTTCAAAAACCACGTCGGCTCCTTCGAGTGCCGCTTATGTCTCACGGTCCACCAGAACGATGGCTCCTATCTTGCGCATACGCAGGGCCGGAAACATCAAACAAATTTGGCGCGGCGAGCTGCGCGAGAGCAAAAAGAGGGTAGAGCGCAAGATGCAAATATGCTGGGGGCAAATATGGGTGTCCAGGTGAGGAGGAATATGGTAAAGATTGGTAGACCGGGTTACAAGATCACGAAGACGAGAGACCCATTGACGCGGCAGCATGGATTACTTTTTCAGCTGCAGTACCCGGAGATTACACCTGGGGTTCAACCGCGAGTGAGATTTATGTCGGCCTTTGAGCAGAAGGTGGATGATCCGCCGGATAAGAACTATCAGTATTTACTGGTAGCGGCTGAGCCATATGAGACATGTGGGTTCAAACTGCAGGCTAGGGAGGTGGATCGGAGAGAAGGAAGATTTTGGACTTGGTTCGATGAGGATAGCAAGGAATTTTTCGTGCAAGTGCTGTTCAAGACAGAGAGAGAAGAGAGGTACAGTGGGGTACCTGGGCTAGCACCAAGTGCTCCAAGAAGGTAGGTTGGTTGTTAGGAGTCATGAGCGACCGACCCAGATGCAGCAGGCATACATATACCCTCAAGAACTTTAATATTGCCAATGCTCGGATCACATAAGTGTACCTTTGTGATTTGTTCTCTTCATAGGGGAGTACATATTTTCTTCTCCAGCAAACTTTGCTCCAGTGGTATGCCTCAACGCCTACCATCACGCATAAATCGTGTCGCGTATGCTATAGCTCATGACCGATCGAAATATATCGTCACCGGCCTTCGGCAGACATCCCCCTCTCGTCGAACGGATCTCCAAAATCTTCTGTAAAACCTGCATTAACCTTAAATCGATTTTGAGGACTCTTAGAAATCTTACTCAGATTGAAGTTCTTATCCACCACCTGCTCCATAGCCCGGTGATACTCATCTCTCGCCTTGTTATTATTCCAGGCATACCCCGGCTCCTTCTCCTTCTCCAATTCCCATCCCCTCCCCAACCCCGTCATCTTCGCCTGCGGCTTCAGAGCACCTCCAGCGCTTCCAGCTGTCCCCGGTCTCGGATGGTCAAAGCCGTTCCCGCCAATGTTGGCATTGGCGCTTTCTGCGAAATCCATCACGTCTTCTTGGACGCCTGTGTCGATTGGGTCGGGAGGATCTTGCGATGTGGGTGGAGAAGCGAGAGGCTCGGGGAGCGTGGGGTCTGGACCAGCTGGAGCGGGCTCGTTTGCGGTGGGGAACATGGCGTCTGAGTCTTCGTCTGAGGACGAGGCGCGCATTTGGGAGTCGCCGTCTGGGTCTGAGGAGGGAATTGCATTGTCAGTCTAGTTTCATTGAGTGGCAGAATAAGGCTTGTACTGACCTGACATGTTCTGGGCTATGAAACAGTAACGTCTACGGTCTTGCTCAAGGCTGAAGCTCTGACCCCTGTTGATCACTAATGCAGCCCTAGCCGCAGGACCCTCCAAGCTACACCCAATTTGGATTTACAGCCCACATCTTTTGACTTGAGATTGACTTCTTCGAGGCACTTTTTGATGTTGACATCTTCCATCATAGGTCTTCTTTCCCAAGACTCTTTCATCTCTTAGCCCCCATTACCCGCATCAGAAGCCAATCTCAAGATTTAGCTGTTAATAATCTTTACATTTGGAGGCGAGCATGCCCCTCGGTGGAAAAGTCCCTGATGCATGGGACGATGATTGGGTAGTCAAAGCAGATGTAAGCTACAGGAACTCATGAAATTAAACCCTGCTCATGGGTGTGTGTAGACTCCTGAAGCTTCAGCAGCTCCGGCTCCGACTAGCACGAAGATTTCAAAGGCTGAGCGACGGGCAAAGCAGGCAGAATTCAATCGACAGCTGTGGCAGGAAGCGTAAGAACTAGGCTATCAATCTTGTGGCTGTATATTAAACCATAGATGACAGAGAGGCTCCAGAAGGCTCGTACTATCTTCACACTCGAGACGACGTTCCCCTTAAAACTGAGTTCAAACCGGCCGTGAAAGTCTTGAGCCGCAAACCTGCCACGAAGAAAGAAACACATATAGATCCAATTACTGGGCTGGAGCAGCTTACGGTAGATGATGAAGAAGACGAAGAAGAAGATGACAGCAAAAAGAAACCGTTGACTATGGAAGAACGGCAGCAGAAAGCTCAGCAGGAAAGGGAAGAAAAGCAAAAAAAGTACGAAGAAGCTCGACAGAGGCTTTTCGGTGTAGAAACCACTTCTACTGCCAAAGCAGGCACTACGACACCCCCTACAGCCAGATCAAATGGAGAATCCAGGAATTCGCCCAGGAACAAGAGTAGCAAGGACAGCGGACCATCTTCATCAGCTGGCAATAAGAATCGGCTACTCTACGATCCTAACTTCACTGCGAAACCAGACTCCGTCTACGTTCAAAAGAAAGAAACACCGACAGGATCGGGCCGCTCTACGCCTAGTGAACAGCAACCCATCAGAAACCCGAGGGGTCCTGAAACAAGCGGAAGAGGAGGCTTTGGGTTTGCTCCTAGAGGTGGTCGAGCAACTTAAGATATCTTGAGCTATTTACGACTCTGTGACTCATTGTTTCTCTCCCCATCTGCCAAAGATCAGAGTCACAGGACACTTCAGACCAATAGGCCAGACCCCAATGGAAGTATGACACGTCTAACTTAGCTTATTGGCGGAAAGCCTGAATAAGCCCACGGCATTTGCCAATAAATCCATATAATTACAGCTAAGGCATAGCCACGGCAGCAAATTCATCATCAAGATATAGGCCCCGGTCTTCGCTCGGTTGCGGTCCGTGGCTAAGCTGTCTCTTCATATATGGAATGTCGTGCTCGGGCAGGTTTCAAGCAAATGCCAAACACCGCATCTAAGAGGCTTTCTTCGGGTAGTCTTCACCCGACGAACCTCTACGACACGCTCTTTAACTTCAGCGCTGCCTACTATACCACACTCTATTCATCTCGCATAGATACCTGTAGCCGCCGAAATGCCTACAAACACTTCTATCACTGTCACCGTCAATATCATGGCCCTCGCTTTCCATGTCCTCCGCTAACCCCATGACATTGCCTGGGATACCAGGAGTGGTGCTATGTCCAGTTCTCATCGCTCTTCCGACTGGAATCGTGTCTTCGTTGCTTTCCATCCTAAGCTCTGCCACTTCTGCCGGCCTCATACCCCGCGGACTGCCAGTAACTCCTGGGATCCCAGGTGCCCAACAACTACCTTTTCAATCGACACGCTAAGCAACATTATCACGCTCCCCTGCTGACCCAACGTGCGGATGGTCCCGTACCATCCGTCCCCATGGATTCTCACCGTCTCCGGATTACCGCTCCCCACGAGCGGCCACGCCGCCCTCCCCTCGGAACCCCTTCCAACAACATCCCTTATCCGCCCCAACCCCGATACTTTCAACACTACCCTCCTTGCCAATACCAACTCTGCCATCGAGATTCTCTGGGTCATTCAGGCAATTATTCACAGTCTTAGATCCGGCAACAAGGTCACAATCCCCTCGATCCCATTCCCAGGGGCCAGACTCGGCGTCTCGAGCAATGTTCTTCAGATCGTGCAGTGATTCTGATGGGGCTTGTCCAGGATACCCATCTCTGAAGGGGCTACTGCCTTCCCGCGTTTACATCCTCTGATGTTGAGACTTGGAGGTTGGAGTTTTTATGGTTTCCAATGTCGAGGCTTGAGTCGTTTGGTAACGGGTTTAATTAAAGGAAACGGAACTGCGGCGCTGGAATGGAGGGCTTTGGGGGCTCAAAACGTAATGACCGTGCCGACGTTCTCCTTTCTTCTAACGCGTCGAGGATGATGTCTTAAAGATGAGACGCTTTGACCATGGGACGCTCGGAACGGTATCTCGCGTTGATCCGGCGCTTGGTCGTTCAATCAGGTAGCTCATATACTGGTAATCAAAAAGTCCGTTGATTTTGCCAACAATTGCTTCAATTAACCATCTCAACCGCCCCCGAATCTACCCTAGTAATCCCCAACCCAATCAAGCTCATTGATCGCCAGCACAAGCATCCACCTCACCAACCCCCGCCAATCCTCCCTGCCAACTCAACCACCCTGTCCGCCGCCCCGCCACCATTCTCCTTCCCAACATCGCTCTCGACCTTCCGATAACTCGTATATGCCAGTTTCTGCAGCGGTATTCCCGTAGACGCCGCCCAATACTTTAGCATCTCTCTCACTCTCTCCGTCCGGCCGTCTTCCTTTTCTGCATCACGCGCTTCAGGATCATGCATGCGCATATCTCCGTTTTCTTCGTCTTGTTCTACTTGGTGGTCTGAGTGGTTGTTGGGGGCCTCATCGTCCTCCGCCATACTAAAATACGCCTCATCCACCCTAGCCAAAAACTCCTTCTGGCTCTGCTGACCCGCACCCAGATCATCGACCTTCACCTGCCCACCACCATTGGTGCAACCGCCGGGACAGGCCATGACTTCCACGTACGCATAGTCCATTGCCCCACCTCCTCCTCCTGCGGGTTTCCCCATCATCCCCGGTCGAGCGCCGGGGATTCTACTCTTTTTGGCGGGTTTGAGTTTGCGGACGAGGTTTTGGATGTTGCGGAAGCCGTAGTAGCGGGCTGCTTTGAAGAGGTCTTTTGTTTCTGCGGGGGAGGTAAGGGTATATTCGACGACGTCGACGTTCCGCCCGCGAGTGGTGTGGAGGGTGCTGCCCGGATGGAGGGCGACTTGGGATTGTAGGATGTGGTGAAGGTAGCCGCCTGAGGTGCCGGCTGGAGGGGGTTGGGCGCGTGGGCGCGGTCTGTTGTGATTTGTTGGAAAGAGGAACGCGGTGATGGTGAGGTCGGGGAATGGAATGATAGAAGGGGTGGAGAGAGGCCGTCGAGGGAGATTTGGGAAACTGATGCCGCGAGTGTCGGCCAGCATGAGGAGTTCGCGGGCTGTGATCACACAGTCGACGTCGCGGACTGGAGTTGTGGGATCTAGGGTCGGAGAACGCCAGTAGATGTCTGTCAACTCCTCGCGGGAGGCTTCTAGTTTCTTGTCGAAGCAGGGCATGATGGAGACGTGCCAGATTTTGTCAGGGCGGATTTTGAGACGCTGACTGATGACGGTTTTGAGGAGAGTGCCGGTTAGGGCTTGTGGGGACTTGAGGCGAGAGAGGTGCGGGAGGATATGTGGATGGGTCTTTTCGGCGTAGCAGATCCAGCCGGGGCAGGCGGATGTGAGTATTGGTTTTTTGGGAGTGGTGGTCGAGGCGCATTCTTCGCTAGGTGGGATAATGGAGTCGGAAGCTTGTAATGAGTTCATCACTTCATCTGCTCCCAAGACCAAGCAAGCCTCTCTCATGGCATTCGTATCCACAATCCATGCGAAACGGCTCCCACGTTTGCCTCCTGCTGCTAGTCCTGATGGGCCACCCAGTAATTGATCAATCATCCAACCGGCTTCGACCTCAGAGACGCCATAAGTAGCTGCCAGGCTCGCCCGAACCTGTGGACTGACGCTGGCTACGAAAACTCTGCCTTCTCTTGCTTCTGTTGTATCTCCTTCCACAAAGCCCTCATCGTTGCTGTTATCACCTTGGCGCCAAAGCTGCGAGGGTTCGATCGCAGGCTGGGAGTCGAGAGCGTTTAGGACTTCGGAGTGCGACTGAAGTGACACTAAGACTGCTTCCGCAGAAGTGACACATCCTGAGCAGGCCAGACAGTCTGTCAAGGAGATCGAAGCAGGCGGGTGGTTTGCGTTGTCTTCTGTCGTAACTTCATATGGATCCTAAATTGTTGGGATTAGTATCACCCCGTATGAGGCACTGGGTTCGCGTACTTTGCTGTCCTGAGGCTTCTGCAGCGGTAATGTCTCTACAGGCTTCACACAAGCTACGCCAGGTGAGATAAAATCATTCAAATCGTCAGCCGACAGTATCGCACTCATGGCGCTGGTGGTGAATCTCAAGCGCAATCTAATTTACATGCAGCATGAAACACCGAGAAGTTATTGAAGGATGGACAAGAAAGTGTTTTGCAACCGTAATCTATTTTCTCGATTGAATGGTTCTGTACAAGCAATACCCTTTGAATATTACTTTCTCTATGCCACCGCGAGAGGTGGCAAATCGCGGCAGAAACTTAATCATGGCTTCCTTTTTATTCACCGCCCTGACATAAGAAACCAGTCACGTGCCATTGACGCCAAACAACAACAAAGTACCTCAGTCAAAAGGTAGCCAGTCCAACATTCCACTCAATACGCATATTCCGCAGCGAATAACCCTCACGACTTGTGGATATTGGACTCTAGCATTGACTCCTAGCTTTGTTCAATCCTCACGCCCCAACGGCGGTCAAACTGAGTACGCTCGAAATCGCGGTAGACTTTTGGGCACTATGAATTGGCGCCTTCCTTGCAACCACTCGTCTGTCGCGATTCGCCACACGCAATCAGCCTGTAGATGGTTAGTTCAATGGACACCGAGTAGCGACACAGCCTGTCAAAAGACGAATGATATGAGGGTGAATGACTAGACAGCTAAGAAGCTAGAATGGTATACTGTAAATGGAAAACTGGCTGCAAGAGGGTGTCCGCTCAATAGTATAAATTTATGGAAATGCCCAACAAACAAGTGATTTTACAAACGATAAAGGTAGACGCGGAGGCTTTCTAGGATCTGCTAACCTGTCTTGGTGATGAGCCCAACAATGTTCTATTGCTACCCGAGCCCTCTGATTTTTCGTCCCGAGCTGTAAGGGATGTATCGGTGTTGGCGGCAGTGCTCTGACGATTCGGACGATTCGGACGATCCACTTGATTTAGAGCGATTAGATCATTTTCAGGAGCCGCTGATGGAAAGCAACATTGGCATAGGGCCATCCAGATGTTCTTCAGACAGCATCTCACAATCTTTCTGAAACGCCATCTTCTCTTTCTAGCATCCTGGCTGCTAGGATCATCACATCCGTCAAAACTTTCAGTACCCTTTTGGCTTATATCGCGGTCCTGGTTCGCTTCGACGACCAGGCGCATCTCGTCTCGCTTGGTCCTTCGATCATAGATACCTCGAGACAGATGGCCCAATTCATGCACTCCTATATGCACCCCAACCACATAACCATCACTCTTCTGACCTATCGACCAACGACGAGCTCCTGGCGGATGGGTTGGAGACCACGCCCAGTCGAATAGTGGCCCCTCAGTTGTCCTCGGCCGCCAATGAACATTCGGTCCAACCCCATAATTTTCTCGGGCACTATAACCCTCGTGTAATTCACAGATAAACCGACGTACCGGACCTACCCGCGTTATCCATATGGCAACCTTAAGACGTTGCACTGTAGAAGAACTAAATGAAGGTTCCGAAAGTCGCGATATTGATGCGTCTAAGGACTGCCGAGACGATTCCACAGCGGTAAGAGGTGACTCTCCCAGCCCAGATTCACTGGGTACCTTTGAGGAGTGCGGGGCTGGTTCCACGGCCTGTTGGCCACAAGAGCCTAGGGTTCGTTGTATTGTGACGTCCGAGGTTCGCCTTAGAAGGTCATCAGCCCGATTGTTTGGGTGATGCAACCAGTTCTGGAAAAAGACGTCAGAAGATTCCCCAGTGGGTCCTGCGGCTTGATTATCAGACTCATGCACGGCATGTTGACGGGAGATTCCCGTGGGTTCTTGGGATTGTTCGGCGATCGGTTGTTCTGATGCCCGTGACCCTCGCTGGGTAAAGTCTTCTAATGAGTGTTGAGAGGGCCCAGCGGTCTCGACTTCAGACCCAAGAGTACAAGGTCTGATAGCTCGACGAGTAGGGGAACCTGCTGTTTCAATAATTGGGCGTTCTACAGCCTCGCCATGTACTGCTTGTAAGCCATCGTTGTTGCCAGGCGCATCCGGCAATGAATGAGGCTCTACCAGCCGTTCGCCTTCAGAGTTATCTGGCTTGGTAGACCGTTCATCAACCTTGGGTTCTCCAACAATGTGGTTGGCTGGCACCCAAGAGGAACCTTCTGGCCGGCGCTTCTGGGCTTCAAAGTCATCCCCTACATCAGAACTATGAGATTGAATATCATAAACTTGGCTCTTCTCAAGCGGTTCGAGCTTAGGGTGAGGTAGATTCACATAGTGGGAGCCTCTCGTGGTCAATACTGGTGGCATCACGGTTGCACTTCCGCTCTCAGCAGGCTCTGTATGATGAGCCCCGAGCAAGCACTCAGCATCGTATTGCGGGAGAAGTTCTCCGGTATAAGAAAACGGCTTTGAATCCTGGCTAATCACCTTAGCGACTACAACGCCTCCATCTGTTGGCGACTCGTGATGCTCCCAGTCTTCGTCGCTACTGGGTTCAGCAGTGTTTGTACCGTCAGCCTCTCGTTCGGGCCTCTTGCCTCGCCTCGCCTGCTTGAGCTTACGACTTCTCTTCCTCTTCTCACTGGTATCCGAACTACCCATGTCCAAGTCATCACCGCGGCATTGCTCTAGGGGTCGCCGGGGGCTATCGTCTGCCATTGAAGAGCGTTCGCCCTTGGCAGCCGTAGGTAGCGTATGTGGGTCTATTGAAGTCATAATGGAGCAATGCAGTTTAGGCGCTTCGGATGACTTTATTGATATGGTAGTGGATGGAATACAGAAAGCTGGTTATTATGATCGATTCCGAATCGTAGAGAATGTGTGGTGAACGAGTGGCTACTGAATTGATCAATAGAATGCACTAAATCGTTCCCTCAAGAATGAAAGACAAATAAGTGATACAAATGAGAGATTCTGACTATGCGTGTAGTTTGATGCGAGCAATGTGAGAGACAGACAATGTTGGTGATGCGTTTAGAGATTGTGCAGCCCCTGATGTTTGCGGAAGTTGCGACTCTATGATTGAATTCTTAATAGCGTACCTTCCTAGCAGTGCTCTGCTCCAAGGGTAAGTCACCCAGCATTCTCTCTCCGTTCCAGGTATGCGTTCATCCCAACAATACATTTGACAAGGTCCCAGTTTCCTTTGTGACCAACCCAGTCGCAGACAACGATACCGGTACTACCATCTCCGGGTTTGTTGCTGCCATCAGCTCCTTCTACCCTTTCGATAGCTCCGGGTTCATTATGCTCTCTACAAAGAAAGTCCACAATTGCAGGATTAATTTTTGCGGCAATTTTCTCAGGCCAACAGCCGACTTTCCAAAAGTTGCTGGCTGTAAGAAAATTGATGAAGAATGGCGATTTAGGAGTATCGTTGCTTGGTATATCGGGACCTGGTAAAGTACATACGCATTTCGCGGCGCGCTCAAGGTGATCCTGGCAGTATTTAATCTTCTTCTCGATATTCTCGGTCTCTAGCACCTCGTAGAAATCTTGAACGCAGATATCTCCGCTGGGGCATGTGGAATTAGGGGTATTATCTGCCCATGGATCTGCTTCAACACACCATCCAGCACCTCCCCACTCCTGCTTCAACCCTTCTTCAAGTCCAAAACGACGTAATAAGACAATCTTCTTCCTTGCTTCGCCAAGAGTAGGGATACGTGGAGCGGTGAACCAATGGTTGACATCACCAGCATAATGATCCCTTAAGATACGGCTGAGCTGGGCATCGGTCGCGTTTCCAGTTCCCTCACGCTTCACTGACATGACTACTGTCTCACTAGGATGTCGGTCCAGGAAAGCAAAAATTTCATTCACGAGGTCACGGAAATATTTGTTGCCGGTCAGAGAGATTGGGAACACACTGTGGACGAGGACCAACCCATCTTTACTTGGATCTTGGGGAGCCTCAGGTTGAACTCGAATGTCGAAGAATCGAACGCCGTTCTCAAGCTGTTCGGGAGGAGACGTAGCCTGGCATCGCACGGAAGGAAGCGCGCGATGACACGCTGGTGAGTTGTGAGTGCCTGGAATGGAGAGCGCAGACAAGGGCGTCTCATCTTTCAAGCTAGTCATCCATGAGGGAAGATGGGCAGAAGAGAAGAGCGTGAGATGAGAGTGTTGAGGTAGGTGAATTGCGGTATACTGGAACCGAGGATTCTGGTTCAATGGGGTCAAAACCACTGATCCGGGAGCTGGAGGTAGTGTGTCAAGACGGTGTTTTTCCCCGTCTGTCTCGAACGTTAGACGGAGTGTCTGAGCCGGTATAATGGCTGGTTTGACATCAGTCTGGATTGATTTGAAAGGCTCAATTGGCACTGAGACATCTTGATGACTGAAATCTTGAGCGTTCTCTGCAATTTGAGGTCCTGAGGGCGTCGATGGGCTATGTAAAAGCGATGTGAAGTTGTGGGCAAAGCCTCCGCTACTCTTACTTCCTAGTGTTCCATAATGCTCAAACCGCTTCAATTCAACCGGCCTAGAGGTGATGTTGCGAATCCTCAAAGAAGGGGAATCCATAACTAATGAAGATCAAGAGATATGGGAAAGGTGTTGTTAGAATGATCAATGCTCTTTTACGGCAGGAATTATAGGACTGAGACTTTACTGAAATATGGTTTCTCGTCCACTATTGCAGACTCCTGTTTTCAGTCCTGAAAGATCAGATAGAACGCCTATCCCTCCTTCGTGATTAATTGCAATAGTGATTTCGACTACAGAAGAGTTCTTTAAGCCAAGTGCTAGACTTGAAGCAGGGAAATGGCATGATGGCATGTGGATTATGCCGACCAATCAGATTTAGGGCTGGAGCACTACGTTGACACGGGCGAAACTCAGTCACATGATATCGCGAATTAGGGTGCTGCAATGTTATGTCATCCGTCATCACAGCGCGTTCTCCTTCCCTTGCACACTTTGGAAAATGTAAATCTACAGAGCCAAGCTCCAGACTGTTACCCCCGCTGAAAAGTGAATAGACAGAAGGACCGACCTGATCCATTCAATGGCTCCAATGGTAAATGGAAAACGCAAGATTGACACCATCGATTTGACCGGAAGCGACGATGCAACATCAAACTATCAGCCTCGGAAAGTCGCCAGATCTCTACCCACAGATGGAATAACTCAAAGTCAACGCGACACCTGGACCGAAGAGGCCGAAGAAGAAGACGCGGGTGATACTTTTGTTCTATCTCAGGATGGCGATATCAACGCCACCGAAAGCTACGAGCTCTATGGTACCGTCAATACCAAGGTTGTAGGAATACAGTACTACAACGGACATGCTAGCGAGGGAGAATACGTGTCAGTTCGAAGGGAAGCTTCGAATCCCTATGACTCCAATGCCATCCGTGTCAATAATGTCCAAAGAGCTCAAATCGGTCATATCCCAAGACAGATGGCATCGAAGCTGGCGCAATACATGGATGGTGGATCACTTCTCGTGGAAGGAACTCTTTCGGGAGAGAAAGGAACGTTTGATTGTCCGATAGCTCTGAAGTTATATGGTACAAGCAACCCTACTGAGCGCGCGGTACTGATAAACCGAATGCAAGTTGATAAGCTACCGTTGGATGCGATTGTCAGAAAGGCGAAAGAAGACAAGAAACGAAAGGTAGAGGAGGAGAAGAGGCTGAAAGCTGCAAAGAAAGGAGGATACATTTCGGGGAGCAGCCAACCCAGCAGAAGCCAATTGACGGATCTACGAAGTAGCCAAACCGGATTTATAGGTAGTTCATCTCAAGGCGACAGCACGCCAAATCGGACTCTCGAAGAAATCATTCAAGGCAGTCAAAGATTCAATCCAAGGGAGATGGGCGAGGTAGTGGAGAAGTTCGGCACTGGAGAAGACGTCTTAGCTCAGATGCCCATGGTAGATTTTCCTGAACGACTTGCAACTAAGCTTCTACCCTACCAACGTCAAGCACTTGCTTGGCTAATGGAGAAGGAGACTCCTAAGCTTCCGCCCGCAGGTTCTGCAGATGTTGTACAGTTGTGGAAGCGCTCGCAGCGGGATTCAAGGCTATTCACAAACATCGCTACTAATTTTTCCCTCAAGGGCACAGAACCCGAATTGGCCAGTGGTGGCATCCTTGCAGACGACATGGGGCTCGGGAAGACACTTGAAATGATTGCTTTGATGGTTGCAGATCCACATTCAGCTAGCTCATTGTCCCATACAACCCTGATCGTAGCCCCCCTCGGAGTTATGAGCAACTGGACAGGACAAATTGCCAACCACGTGAGGCCTGACTCTCCTTTGCGTGTGATGCTATATCATGGCACGGGCAAGAAGCCAATGAAGGCCGAGGACTTCGGCTCCTACGACGTCGTTATCACGACATATGCAACGCTTGCATCTGAATATCTACCACGAGGACAGAAGACACCTCCACCAATCCCGCGTGCCCATGGGCTTTTCTCCCTTCATTGGCGTCGGGTCATCCTAGACGAAGGCCACATTATCAGGAATCCTCAGACGAAAGCAGCATTAGCGGCCTCAGGGTTATTGGCACGGTCTCGATGGGTTCTGACGGGTACGCCTATAATCAATACACTGAAGGATCTCTTCTCACTCGTGAAGTTCCTTCGACTGTCCGGTGGAATGGAGCAATATGATATCTTCAATAGTGTGCTTATTCGACCGTTGAAAGCCGGATACGAACCCGCAAGCCTGCTATTGCAGGCTCTTATGGGCACGATCTGCCTACGACGTAAGAAAGAGATGAAGTTTGTCAATTTGCGGTTGCCCGAATTGTCGGAATATGTACACCGAGTTGACTTTCTGCCTCCCGAGAAGGAAAAGTACGAAGCTTTAAAGTAAGACCACCACTCGTACCATTAGTGACATCGCTAATACTGCGTAGAGCGGAAGCACAAGGACTCCTCCAGGTTCACAAGAAAGGCAAAGGACCCAGTGCATATCGCCATCTCTTGGAGGTTCTCCTTCGACTGAGACAGGTATGCAATCACTGGAAACTCTGTGGAGAGCGCGTAACCTCCTTTTTTGCTGCCCTCGAAGAACAAAAAGTCGTCGACCTCACCCCAGAGAATCGAAAGGCTCTCCAAGACATGCTCCAACTCAGCATTGAATCCCGTGAAGACTGCCCTATCTGTCTCGAAACCCTCCACGACCCGGTCATCACAGCCTGCGCCCACGTCTTTGGCCACTCCTGCATCGAGCGCGTCATTGAAAGCCAGCACCGCTGCCCCATGTGCCGTGCCGAACCCTTGGAAATGGTAAACCTCGTCCAACCATCTGCCGAGCTGGGTGAAAGCGCCAATTTGGCGATCGAGACCGACGGTGACAATACCAGCAGCTCCAAGATTGAAGCCCTGCTCGGCATCCTTGAAGCTTCGCACCGCAAACCAGGCACTAAAGTCGTTATTTTCAGCCAGTGGACCTCGTTCCTCGACATCATCGCCACCCAGCTTTCCCTCCATGGGTACAACCACACCCGCATTGACGGCACCATGCGCGCAGCCCAGCGCGACGCCGCCATGACAGCCCTCGAAACCGACCCCGAATGCACAATCATGCTTGCGTCCCTCGCGGTGTGCTCCGTCGGCCTGAACCTCGTCGCCGCCAACGTGGTCATCTTGGCGGACAGCTGGTGGGCGCCGGCGATTGAGGACCAGGCGGTTGATCGCGTGCATAGGCTAGGACAGACGAAGGAGACGACGGTGTGGAGGCTGGTGGTGGAGGAGAGCATTGAGGAGAGGGTGTTGGAGATCCAGGCGGAGAAGAGGAAGCTGATGATGACGGCGATGAGGGAGGGGGCGGGGAAGAGGGCGAAGGGGAGGGAGAGTCGGGTTGGGGATATCGAGAGGTTGTTACGGTGAGGTCTCTAGAGGTGGGGGAAAGGGGCGGGGCGGGGTTGGACGAAGGATAGGGGTAGAGGGAGGCTGGACGGGTATGGATGTAGCAGGTTGAGCGAGCTCTTCAAGATATTGAATGGTGAGGGGTGTGTGCTTTTATTTCTTCGCAGGATTTTTTTTTAGATGGCGGCGGCTTCATTCTTCTTCGACACTTTTGCCCCAGATCGGCTAGATGCTTGGTTCTGGACTTTATAGCGAGATAACCCTTGGTACAAATAGGGTTGAGATAGGCTACCTATGATTTAATTCTCTTTACAACTAATGGGGGTTTTGTTTGGTGGTTTGTGAGATTGGTGTACACAGTAGAAGAGTGGGTTGGAGAGTGTGTGTGTGAATCCGGGGTGCTTGGTGCGGAATGAGCGATGAGGGATTAAAGAAGGGGGGGGGGGGGGGGTGGTTGGAAAACATTTCCATTTCTTTCCCGTTTACAGTCGAGCGTTTGTAGGGGTGGGTGTCTAGACATATTTGCTGTAGTGGTTCGGATGGGATTTTGTTCGGTCGGATCGTCGGGTAATTCCAAGGTTATGGGAATATGGTAAGGGAGGGGGAAGGAAGTGTTGGAGGTTGGGAAGGTCAGCGAAAGGTGGCCAGGGGGGAGGGAGTGGTGGCTTAGAGATGAAGGAAGTCAGTCGCCCAAAGGGGTTCGGGAAGGTGGAAATTCCATGGCCCTGACATGAGGACTTAAGAACGAGAAGGCAGGTTTACAGGATGTTCGGAGGTGTTTGATGAAGCTACTGCTGTATGATACACTTTCCGGGTGTGTGGTACAGCTCTTGCTATGAATAGCTTTGAGAGTGTCAGCTTGAATGGCCGTCGTTGAGTTGTACTTGGAATTTACTTACTCGGCTCGGATTGCAGTACCGATGCGGTTAGTGGTTAGTGTCTAATTGATGGTATCCCATTCCATTTTTGTCTCCTTCCCTCATTGAGATCGAACGGGTATGAGTCAGCCCGAATCAAAACCATCAGTGTTCTCGACGAAGCCTATGAGCTGCCTATGACCACTTGAACAGCTTTCAGGCTCCCGACTACCGCGAAACAAATCAACGGACTAATGGCGTACGAGATCTACCGGAATTTAGCTATTAGTATTCCTCAACATATTAAATTGGAGCTTAATTGAAGTTCTAGAAAGGACAGAGGCTCACAGTCAAAAATTTAGCTATAGACATCTTTTCTTGCTCGTTACTGCCATTGACATCAGCTAGGGAGGTGAGTTTCATTGCTGGTGGTCCGGTAGGCATGAGCATCATGGTGAACCAAAGAATAGGATCGTCAGTAAGCCAGTTGGTACGAGCGGATATTCCATAGATGACGGCTATCGAGATACTGTAAGATGATTAGCAATGCGCTGACGCTGGACAAGGAGAATAGAGATGAATATACGCGGCTTCATAGATAGAGGTGGGATACTCACACAGGCCAGATGATGAATCGAGTAAATAGAATGAACGTAGCTGGCACCCAAGGCACCTTTCCACTATCTTCCCCCTTCTTCATTTTTCTCAGACTACTACTTAGCTTCACGCCCACAACTACGACCTGCAACGCTGCAAATAGTTGCCCAATGCTCTTGGTACTACTCGTCAACCATGCAGTGAAGATCCCTCCTTCTTGTGGCTCGCTGAAGAAGGCCTTGTGTAGCGGTGGCACAAGTCCAATTGTAACTCCGATAATTGCTCCAATCAAGGGTGCGTTGAGGAACGCGTACAGGAAATCCAGGAATGATTGAGCCCACTTAGGGAGTTTATCCCAGCCCTTTTTCCCTTGACGGAAGCTAGTGCGGCCGGCTTCTTCGCCACCACGAACAACGGGGTCGGGGAGGAGGGACGTCTGTTCGGTAGGATCTTCGCCGTCAGGATGATTCTCGGCGTGACCGTTGGGTTGGTTGCCCTGTTCGGCGTCTTGCGGACCATTTCCACTTCGTTCATTGTCGTCTGCTTTGTTTTTGTTCTCTCCTTCCTCCTCCTCAGGTGATTCTTCGGCGTCGAGGAGTTTGGGTCCAAGAGCAAACGTCAATGAATTGCCCACAATAGCATTGACTAGAAAGTAAGAATTTGCGCGTGCAAGCGCAGCAGAGCTTGTGTCAGTGTCTGACATGAGTAATTTGTCCAGGATACCGGTAGACTCAAGGGATTGGATGAGGAGAAGAGGAAGGGCTGTGGTGTTGTTGAAGCAAAGAGCAGGAGTGACCCAGGAGGGAAATTTGAAGATGCGAGTCGTTACGAAGCCTAGCAACATAGAGAGAAGAGTGTAGGCCAAGGACCAAACTGTAAGGCCTCAATTAGCACCACGTTGAACAAGGACGTTGGGGAGATCTACTGAGAATTGGGACATATCGTATCCCGGTATCTGCATGCAGCTGAGAGCCGACATTTGTGATCAACAGCGCAGGCAGGAACATGCGCACGCATACTGTGCTTATCTGTTTGGTGGCAGGTCCTTTCAAAAGATCGAATTGTGCTGCAATAACGCCATAACCTATGGTCAAAAGAACGGACAGAGAAGCTTGCAGAGCGCCTAGAAAGGAGGTTTTGAGGCCGTCTGACATGCTGAAGGATGCAAGTTGAATTGATATTGAGCGAAGCACAACTTCACACAAGATGTTGGCAACGCATCTTCAAGGCATGACGTCGCTGGGCTAAGGAATCAAACTAGACTGCATTGAGATGCTCATAGATAAGGTAAGGTACGGTAAGGTAGGTACCTTAAGAAATCACATATCGAGTATCGAAGAGGTTCTTGACACGGATTCTAAACATTCGATTCTAACGCCTGCGTCAAAGGGCGGAAGATTGTTTGGACTGTTTTGAATGAGCGCAGCACATACGTGCTTAAAATTGGCGTCACATGGACCATGTATCTGCCGGTAGCCTGCATCCAGCGTCTTCAAACCGGGTGGCTAGGTAAAGTACCCAGCCGAACATTAAGAAAGCAAATTATACAACACATCAAGATCAATTCATGGCTCTCAGAAAAGACCCCTAGTTGCTCAAGTCGTTACTTCGTGTTTGTGTGCTAGGTCGCCCCTAATCTAGATGCTCAGACAAGCAAGAAGCCATAACAATGTCCTAAGAGATCGAACGCTTGACCCCTGGTTCCATTGCAGTTTCGGGTCCAGATACAACCGTGCAAACCTCCACGGCCCATTTCCATTCAAGCTTAGCCATGGTCGTTAGGCCCATTCCAATTCTCCCAGTATTCCCCAGCTCATATCAGCATTAGTCGTCACCCCGTCAAGCTAAACTCCCCGTCGATCATCCAACCTGCCACAGGTCTAATACCTAGCATGCGGTGGCGCCATAGGTGGCGGGGGCAGTCCCCCAGTATGATACGGGTTACCGTCCTGATAGACGGGCCCTGTGTCTGGGTAGTAGTTCCCTCGGTAGAGATTGGGTTCTGAAGCTCGATAACCGTCATTGCTGCCGCCATAAGCACTACTATCTTGACTCCTCTGAAGCTTTTTCTGGTGTCTCTCTTCGCACTTGTGTCTAAACTCTCGAACCTCATCTCGTTTTTCCTTCATTTCTTTCCATTCGCTGACAGCGCCCTTGATACCCAACGCCGCAATACCCACGCTAGCAGCATCCTGTAGCCGGGCCTTGTTCTTCTTCTTGCGCGCTTCCTCAGGGCTCATCTTCCCCTCGGCTACTTCCTTGCGGCGCTTTTTACGGTTCTCGATGGATTGGTATACGCTGTGTCCGGCATGAATAGTTGCCACAGAAGCGAGGCCAGCCGTTACCCATTCCTTGCCGCGCATCTTCTTAGTTCTGCGTTCCTCTTCAGACGAGGAAATATCACTCGTATCGGAGCCGCTGCCATCATCGTGGCTCTCGACCCCATCACCACCCTCGCCACCTCCACCACGAAGTCGCCCTGGACCCCCTTGAGAATACCGATCGTCGTATCCACTATCGTAGCCGCGGCTTCTGCGGTCATCACGACCGCCTTTGTCATCTTTGAACCCAATGGCCGCTTTAGCTTGCGACACATAATCGCTAACGCTCTTGCTTCGCTTTTTGTTCCGGGGTGGGCCGCGGCTGTCATCAGAGCTGTCATCAGATCTGCGGCCTCGAGACTTGGATCGGTTTCGGTAATCCAGAAACGCTTTTCCCGCAGCAGCTGCCAGTCCGCCTGCCGCAAGGCCTTCCAGACCAACACCCTTGCCTCCTCCTCCACCTCTGGAGCGAGCACGGGAACGAGAGCGAGAGCGGGATCCTGACTTGTCTCGAGCCCCATTGAGCATTCTATTACCTATCAAACCTCCGATAACAGCCTCAGCGGTGTGTCGGCCACTCTTCTTCTCGGGATCTTTCCCTGAAACCAGGCCATCAATACCTCCGGCACCAATGGCAGCAGTCAGCACTCGCTTTCCTTTATCACCACCCCATCCACCTGGTTCCTTGCGACTTCTGAATGCCTCGGCAGCACCGGCGAGAACAGCTGCCTTTGCCGCTTGCATGATTTTGTCTCGGTCCATACCGCCAACGCCACCGCCACGGGTACGCGAACGAGAGCGGGAGCTTGAAGAATCATAGCGCCTGCCGCGACGATCACCGCCACGATAATCCCGGGACCGATCTTGAGATTTGCTTCGATTTCCCGCCAAAGCGCCGGCAGCACCTCCGAGGCCGAGCGCAGCAAGTGCCTGTTCCCCCAGCGACTTACGCCGCTCTCTTCTCGGCGGCGGACTTGCTGAGCTTGATGAAGATGAGTAATCTCTACGTCGATTGCCTATATGGTGTCAGTTAGAGCCTATGATATCCGGTAAGTAAGTCCTACCTCTTCTATCATCGTAACCCCTGCTTCTCCGCCCACCCCCGTGGGCGTCATGATCGCGATCCCTACGACCATCTGAGCGAGCACGTCTCGGAGGATATTGAGCGCCGCGGCGTCCGTGAAAACCTTCACCTGGAGGAAAGTCGCGCTGTACTTCCTCGACATCATCACTGTCTTGCCGACGAATCAGTTCTCGATGAGGTTGGCTTTCCTGGCGTGCAGGCCCTCTTCGCTTTTCGATGATTTCCTCTTCATAAACGGGCCGGTTTCGACGAGAATCACGGTCACGACCCGATCTGTGCCGGCGAGGCGCATCCTGGTCATCGTCGTAATACGACATTGTGGAGGATCGCCAATTGGGAGGTTACAGATGATGGTCGCTGCAACTGCGGAGAATGTTGCTAAATTGCGGATTTTGCGCCTCGATTGAACTGACCGCGGGGCCTTGACACCAGGGTCCGCTAGGCGTTAAGCCGTCCAAAGGAGGGGTATGCTGAGCTTGATCGGTGTATGAGTGGTAAGGTACTACTGTGAGGATGGATTTGCGACAACACTATCGATTTGTATCGACGACAGGGTGTCTGAAGGGTTGATTGTGGATGGAAGTTTGTGGCGGGTAGTTAGGGGGCAGATCTTGGGTAGGTTGATTCGAACGAGTACTTAAGCTGTCGGGAGTGGATGATGTGCCAGTGAATCCGAAACCTAAAGCCGCTGCTTTCAAAGTAGATGTGAACAAAATTGAATGATATCTTCTGGAACGGGGAAGCAGGAGAGCGCAGTAAAGTACTCTAGTATTATGAAGGCGCTGACAATGTGCCTGTGACAGACAGTTGGAGCTTAGGAGAAGGATAAAGATCGAAGAACCGCAGACTCGGGCGCAAAATAGAAAATAGTGGTTGCAACCCTGAAAGTCGCTAAGAAATCGGGCATGCGTCACTTCTGCCAAGAATTCTGCCAAACTGAGGCGCAGCTCACCACCAGCCACACAAAATTACTTCTGCGACTTGTCCTTCAATAACACGAGCGCTTTTTCTTTGACGACAGTGACACCGAAGAGTAGGCTGATTGTTGCTATTATTGGTAGGGAAATCAGTCTCACTAATGGAAAAAGCAAAGACCATTCACCCATCACCACATTTCCTGTCATACCAGTGCCTTTTCTGTACCGGTGAAGCATGCCCCACCCAACTGTCAAATCACATGGCGCCGGATTGAATGATGATCCTATATCCACTTCTACGACAGGACAAACACTCAACATGATTTTCTCGGTAGAAGCTCTCAGTCCAGCCAATGGCATTGAATGACACCATCATCGGCATACTCGTCGTAGATCTGCTGCTCCCACTTACTCTTGTTCAAGGCCGACGCATTCGCAGCCTTCACAGACGACTTCCTAATATAACCCCCCCCTCACGACACCATTAAAACCCGCATCTAAACCATCGACGAGAAACGTCTCTACACGACTCGCTCTTCCGAGCCTGTATCAAGGTATCGCAGTATCTTCTTCGTCATCGTTCCCTCTTGTATCTCTTCTTTCACCACTAAAACCACAAACCCAACTCTGAAAGACTATCAACCGTAGAAGAAGCATTCTATACCACCTACGAACTCACCAAAACCCTTCTTCCTCCCAACCCCCCTCCCCCACTCCCTCTCCTTCTTCACCGCCGAACTCGTCTCCTGTCTCATCCTCACCCGCGTTGAAGTTCTTGAGTCAAACGCTCAAATCGTCGCCTCTCTACAGCAGTTCCATTTCTCCTTTGCCGCGCAAGCGATCTACAAAGCTTTTCTAATGTACAGAAGAAAGCTCGACAGCTATGAACGTGATGCACACCGCTTGCGACGCAGAATCTGCCGTTCACGCGCTTGCATTTTCCGTTGTTTGAGGCGCTGCGAGAGAGAGAATATACAAGCACGGAGGAATGGGAGGTAGACGAAGCAATTCCCTGCTGGGAACAGCCATCGTGACTGTGCTCTGATCGAGCCGCGAGATCGATCGCTCCACTCATAATCACACCTTTCGACGTCACCAAGACCTGCGTCGTGCTTAGTATCGTCGATGATCATTGCTCGCAAGAATGTACACCTTGGAAAGGTGAAGAGAAGGCCTAAAGGAGAAGGGGAGGCTGCGCGGTGGGCGAAGAGATATTGAGGACGGAAGGGATCAGGGGATTGTTTCGGGGCTGGGCGCTGAGAGATGTGTGGACGATGATGAGAATTGAGTTGTGTTTGTGGAGTTATGAGAGTGGGAGGTGGTTGAAAGGGAGGAGGTGGTTGGAAAACGGGAAGGGAGGGTTGTTTGAGCTGGCAAAGAGGGGGGGGGGGGTGATTTTGTTGTCGAGGGGGATAGGAAGGAATTTAATACATGGGTCTCTTTGGCGGTACGGGATATTGGAGGGAATGCGTCACTCGGAAAATCATAGAATATGATACAAATCTTGTCTAGAGCTTTTGTCCCTCAACATACGCAAGCAGCTGAACCACGACCCTCTGCCACCCTGGCTGTCCAAAAAGAGATATGTGGCCTGTCCGATACTCCAGACGCCATCCATCTCCAGTCCCGAAGCGGTGCAGATAGGAAGCTGAATTGACCAGCCAACAGATTGAGTGAGGAACTGTCCGATTACTGGATGTCGATGAGAAGGCTTCCTTTGCTTCAGTATCGCCGGGTAGGTAGCGCTGGTGATAAGATGCCGCATGAACGGGGAGCAAGACTGCGAAGACTCGATTTGAGGTCACCCGGTAATCCTTTTGTTGACATCTTGGCCAAGCGTTTCCCGCACTCAACCACCATAGCTTCGAGCCCCATCACTCAGCCACCTCCCCAAAACTCCATCCAGTCAGGCATCCACATCCCCACCGGATCATCTCCCCTGCCCCTGCATCACAGCCTTCACGCTCCCCTCCAACTCCACATGCCCCACCACTTCCAGCTCCATAATGCCTGTTTCCCCTCCCGCCCCCTGTTCCAACCACTTCTCAAGCAAGTCATTACTCTCTTTCGGCTTGATCTCTGGCCCCGCTGTCCCCACCGTCACATGCGTCATGGCATTCGCACTTTCCCATCCCTCATCTAACAACCTCACCACGACGCACATGATCCTGTTGTCCCAAACCACCCGTTCTAGCCTTACCCGGCATTTGCCCAGTACGGGATCACGTGGGAGCACTGAGTTTGTGTTTTTGTTCGGGGGCATGGAGGAGAGGGCGTTGGAGTGGAGGGACGAAAGGTGTGACCAGAGGGTTGGGTTTGAAGGTATGGAGGCGCGGTGCATGAGTGTGACGTGGAAGGAAGGTTGGATGCGGCGGGAGCCTTGCAGTTGGCGGTAGAATTTTGAGAGGTCGGGTGAGGAGGGCGCGAAGGTTTTGTCGAGGGTGGAGACGAGGGAGGCGGTGGGGAGGCGAATGCAGAAGTATTCGAGTTTTGGTGCTTTGACTGAGGTGGGAGTTTGGCTGCCATTTGCGTGAGATGTAGGACCATTTGGATTGTTGGGTTTAGATTTGTTGCTTTTGAAGCTAAGGTCGTGCTTGATGTCTGGCTGGTAGTCTTTGAGGGCTGCATCGATGGCTGCATCAAGGTCATCTGCATTGGGAACTTCTTCGAAGAGCTTGGGGTACGTGGAGTGAAGAGCTTTAACAACGGTCTCAAGATTTTCGCGCGATGAAGCGGCAACGTCTAGGTCAATGACCTCGTCGAAACCATCATCTGGTGCGGCGGTCGGATTGATAGGCTCGAAACGGGAGAGAAACCCTTCCATGATGCCAATGATTTCTGTCGAAGATTTCGAACCAGCTTGGATTGTCTGATGGTTATCTCCTCGAGCTAACACCCTCTCCTGGGTTACTTTGCGGATGATAGGAAGCATCCGAGGCTTGGGATCATGAACGTAGTGCAAGGCCACAAATCTAGCATCTGGAATCACCTGCTGCACGTCATTGATGATCTGCTCCCTTTCACGTTTTTGGTGGTTGTTTCTGTCCGCAATCATGGCGGGATGTGCAGCCAAAGAGTTGCACACCTGAGTGGCGAATTGCTTTGGTCTGTTCTGTTTGCCTGTAATGTTGTCGTTTTGGACATGACCCCAGCCGAAGAGCTTGGTCAAGGCAATGGCTACAGTCGTCTTTCCACATCCAATACTGGCAATAGGTACAAGTACAACATTCTGAGTAACCCCTTCTGACAAACCATCACCGTTGGCCTCCTCCTGTCGAATGATGTCGGACCCCTTGAGACCGCGCTCCTTGAGGAAACCGTCTCGCATTGCGATAATGCCATGGTTTGCGTTATAAGCCTTTCCGAGTTCAGGATCCTTGGCGAGTTGACGACGAGCATATAGCAGGTACTCCTCAGTGATCTGTTTGTGCTTCTTGAATCTTGGCGCCTTGCCAGCGATGACAGCTTTGGTGGCCTCTCGCCATTGACGGTACATTAGATATGGTTCTTCGAATTTGTATTTGAAGAACCAGTCCTGAAATACGCCTTCGTCTCCGCCTTGCTTTCTCTGACATCTTATTACGAAGCCCTCCGTGTCTCGACCGTTCCAGGACCCAGTCTCCGCACAGCCTGCGAGAAACGTCTTGGCGTTCCCCAGATCATCCTTTATCAAATACTCTGCCTTCTTGAAACCCCATTCGTCTGCAAACTTATGGACCAGCTCACCAGGGTAAGTAGCAAATTCAGGAAGGTTTAGATTCACCCCATGTAGATACATGCCTGCAGATTTCTGGTCATAAGCTAGGACGTGCTCCTCAAATGAATCATCACAAAGCTCCGCAACAGCAGTAGCGTTCCGCTTCCGTAGCTCTCTAGCCAAGTCCTCTCTGGTTCTGCCAACGGCTGACAATTGTTTATCTACCCACTTCTCACCTGCAATCGCATGACTCAAATCAGTGTCCTGTCTGGCTCCGGTTGAGTGCTTGCTACACACAAGTAATCTATCACCTTCCAGGCCCCCAATGAAGATGATACATCCGTTTTCTTTGACACTCAGTTCATATGGAGCTCTGGTTCTTTCTTCAACATTTTGCCAATTAGTCTCGTGAACTTCCCCAACGTTGAAGAACTTGTCATAGCCTCGAATGGCAATCTCGGGTGTTCCATCCTTCCTCTTGTAGGTGAACAGGCCGCGAGCATAAGTCGGTAAGTCTCGCCGCTTGTAGTCCCATTCCTGGAACCGCCATGAATCCACCGAAAGCCCGTCCGTTCCTGGTATTTGAAAAGTTGTTTTCTTGCTACTCATAGCTTTCTTTCCGCCTCCCTGCTTCTTGGTACATGACTCAAGGCCTTTGACCATCACACTGATTTCGTGTACGTCTTGAGGAACATACGGCGTATCATGTTGTGCGGCCATGGTTCTTGCTTGACAATGGAAATTCGATTGACTATACCTATGAAAGCAATTGTACGCTGGTGTACGAAGTGAGAAGAACTCAGGGACTTTGGAGCAGAGCCGAAAAGTGATGAAAGACCGTTCAAGGTATCTAGGAATCATCTGATATCATGTGTTGGAGAGTCAGGCTCTATGACTCCTTCCGACAGAGCTCTATGACTCCTTCCGACAGAGTACCTTACTCTCTACTTTGCATGACTGAGAATTTCATGACGTCGGAAGATCAGCACAGGAAGCTACTCTCTATGCTCAAAGACCCTCTCATGCAGGCATCCTCATTTATTCCCACGGCGTGTTACTCGATAGTCTTTGCACTTTAACCGTGAATACCTACCTTGAGGTACCTGTTCTGATAATTTGACAAGCAACGGGTAACGGCTGTAGCTTAGCGTTGGCGCTAGTACTTAGGTCAGCCCTATTCTCTAAAAGTACCAAATGGAACGTCATTCCGCCTCGGTTTTGGTGGGGTTTGAATTTCACCCGCAGCGACTGGAGAACAAATCCATTCTCCGCCATGTCACAGCAAAATCCACTGATACTTGCTGCCGACAACAATCCGAGTCTCCTTCCACTGCTTCGCGCGAATCCCTCTCTAGCCTCTACACAAGACGAGCACGGCTACTCAATTCTTCATGCTGCGGCATCTTACAATCACCTCGATCTCTTGCGGACTGTGGTGAACGAGCTAGGTGTAGATCCTAACATCAGGGACGAAGACGGCGAAACGCCCTTATTTGTCGTGGAGACCGTTGAAGCTGCGCAAGTTCTTATTGATGAACTAGGAGCAGATTCGCAGGTCAGGAATGATGAAGGGCAGACGGCCGAGGAGAAGATACAGACTGAAGGCGATTTTGTAACGATTGCGGAATTCTTGCGAGAGTCCCGGCTACGGAGCAACTCACATGCTCAAGGTGGGCCAAATGGAGAATATGAAGCACAACCTTCAGGGGATGCACTGCTGCACAATGATGTACAGCATCTACCGCCACTCCCACCCAATGTGACGGTGAATGTTGGGACAATGGAAGAACAACTTTCAGCGGAGGCGGAGGTGGACCCTGAGTTTAGAGCACGAATAGAAGAGCTGGCTGCTAGGGAAGATTTCCAAGGAGAAGAGGGACAAAGGCAATTGAGAGATTTGATTACAGACGCTGTTCGAGGCGTAGGTAGCGAAGCGAGTGGAAGGGATGTAAGAAGACGCCTTGAATAGGCCCTTAGGAAACGACAAAACCATCAATCGGAGACGCTCCAACCTACATAGTAATGGAGATGTGTCCGTGGCCTACCTCCCCCACAAACACAACTCTCGGTATCACAATTGTTGCAATGAATGTCCTCTCATAGTACAGACCAGAGATGACAACTGGCCTCAGGGCGGGAGAACACCACTTGCACATTTTGAAGAAGTCTAAATTGAATGTTCAGGCCGCATGTATTCAAGGTGTGCTAAAACAAGAAATTGGACCTATACATCTCCTCTCATAGTTCTGAAGAAATCCATAACACCGGTGAAGACCACAAGAAGGATCCCACCCCCTGGACCCAATCTCAAAACCTTGGGCAAGAAGCCCTTGTACAGTGCCGAAAACCCCTCCTCTTTCATGACCGTTCCGACAGCCGGAAAAGCCCAATTGTATTTGGGGATCGATCCTGCTACCTTTGGCGAGTTCTGTATTCTAGACTTCACTACATCCAAAGGAGTGTTCAGGATTGTTCCGAAGGTTCCTCCCGTAGCTCCAGCAAGGAGGTCGTTCCGCATCTGCGAGCTCTTGTCATGAGCCGGAGGCATAAGTGCTCGTACCTGAAATATACATCCAAAATATCCCGCATTCCACAGGATATGTCGCCATAGAGTACTCTCAAGACCGTTGTACAACGCCAATGGTCCCTCAGCTTTCACTGTCTTGACGACGCAGTCAATCATTCCTGTATATTTCCCCGCCGATGCCCGATCCTGCAGTCGAATCTTGATGAGCTCGAAAGGGACCACCACAAATGCTTCAGTAGCACCAGCAGATGCTCCAGTCAGAATCGATAACTGTTGGTTCATCTTGTTCATGCCGAAGATACCGCGGTAGTAACTTCCCCACGCATCATTCGCCGCGAATTTAGTAGCTCTATCCAGTGGTCAGAATTTGCCAACCGCTGGAGACCACCCAACTTTACCTTTTAGGAGCTTCCATCAGAATAGGCGCACTTATCCCTCGGTATAGCCTGGAGAAACCTTCGTTTCTGATGATCTTGCGAAAACAATCAACCATGCCATTGTAACCATCCTCCCCAGCACTCTTTCCCTGTTGAAGTTGTCTAAGATTCGTTCAGCATGCAGTTTCGCAGCCATAGGGACAATTTTCGGACTGACACTCGGGTTTTTACCACATCTAATGGATACCTGAGACTGCGATCAGCCAATTGTGTGCAGCATCTTTTCAAAGACATCGTGTACTACATTACCAAAATCTATGGGAGCATTAGCATATGAGCCAAGCTTTTGAAGTACAGCAAGCACTTACTTCGCTCACGCCCGCCACCGCACCGGCCGCAAATTGGTAGATGAAAGGAAGAGGCTTGTCTTGCGACATGGCGGTGGTTGTGGTATTCTGAATAGGTATGAGGCAGAAGGAGAAAAGAATAATATTGGAAGAAGCAAGCCCTCGAACTCGAGATTCCAGGAACGAGCTAGCTTAGGTAGAACTAGCTTCGGAGACATGGAAATTCCGATAAGGTCCCGTGCTAGCGCATCTCTTAATCAATCTAAGGTACGCGTACACGCGTACAAGTGCACGAGGGTCGGTAAAAAAAAGTCGTCGGACACCAAAACACGAAATTAGGCGATCCCCACCAAACACCACCAAATTTGTTAGAATAGCAATTTTTGAAGCATTCTGAACCACATCATCATGAAACGACCTCGAACACCTGATTTGGAAGATAACAAGCCTTCAGCTCATTCGGAATGGACCACACCTAGTCGCGCACGCGTCAAACAACTAAAAAAGTCGGCTATTCAGCACTCGATATACAGAAAGAAACGGAAGTTCCACGCAGTACTCAATACACATGGCTCAACGCATCTGTCACACGGTACGCGTTTAGACGAAAATATCGCTCGGTTTCGGAAGATAAAAATAAAGCTGGAATTTATTGAAAATTGGCCTCCTAACTCACCGGATTTGAACCCTATAGAAAACGTACGACGTATACTGAAGTCACGAGTTAAAACGTCATGAATGCACGACTCCGAAGCAGCTACGAAAGGCCATAGAACAGAAGTGGAAGAAGATTACTTTGAAAGAGGTCAATGAGTGTATTTTGAATAGTCCCAAAGGCAAATCAGATGCTAGGGGGGTTGAAAAAGGGGAAGCCAAACTGGCACGATAGGGTGCAACAGTGCTGGGAGCGAAATGGATATTCAACTCAATTTTAGAAGACAAAATATTAGAAAATTGATGAATATCTCCATAGATTTGTATTTGTTTTTGGTGGTGTTTTGGGGGGATCGCTCAATTTGGTGTCCAATGACTTTTTTTTAACCGACCCTCGGCAGGTGAGAACACATCAGATCGAACTTGGTTATGATGCCACTTTATGCGGTTTTCTCACATGATATCTTTCGGGCGGAGAAGTTGACCACGTCGAAGCGTAGCAGTTGCTTCTCTATGGAATAGATTCGTTCAGAACAAGTATGACTCTACCCTTTCTTTATGGTAGAGCGCGCAGGCAGGGGGAGCCTCGAGATTTACCAACCCCGGCACGGATGGCATTAGGATGGACAGGAAAATCTTGCATCACACAGAATCACGTATAACCCCATCCACCCTAGAGTCCGCTTCCACCACAAAAACTCCAATAGCGCCAACTGTCATCCACCCCCCCGTATCCTTCCCAGGGTTAAGAGCACACCTCTTCGCGACTCTGTCCATGCCCCTGTAAATGTCGCCCCAGGTTGTGACGTCGTTTCGTGGGTAGCTATGTGGGGGATCACCTCCGCGGCCCGGGAACGGGATCCTGATGTCCCAAAGCATGGCGACGCCGAGGCTACATGTATTGAAACGGAACCGTCGAGACAAGAATACCTGAGGAAGCTGTGTTTGGGCAGGTGTGCTCGCGATTCGGAACTCATTGTATGCTCTGAATCCTTGTGCGGAGATGAAGTCGTAAAACCGGTCAAGTGCCGCTAGACAATCTTGAGTATTGAATGCCGTCGGGGTGGCCCAGTCCGGAGAAGCTGCGCACTCGGGACTTTGGTACATGACATTGTCCAGCTGAGTGTAATTCAAGGGGAGCGAGAGACTTGAGGTAAAGGAGCCGATTGAGAGACCGGAGGTAAAAGAGGTCAAGACAGATAATATGGTAAGAGCTATCTTGAGGGTCTCGAGAGGAGACAAAAAATGATCAGTAGTCATGATGATGGGGTTCAGAGTCCGCGACGGATGCCAAAAAACTCGGAATAATAGAGCATTTATTTATATTGTCGCATCAGCGGCTGCAACATTTCATCTCAGGCGACAAACGCCAGGCTCTTTGTGCGGGAACACAACCCGCAGCAGACTTACTAATGTTTGTCTCGAGAGGTTAACCGCCAAGGCGCACAACGTTGACTGTTCACCCTTTCATTCATGTTGACAAAAAAGATTGACATTGTGATGTAGTTTGAGATAGTAAGAGCGCCCCGGTCATTCGAGAAGAGTAAAATATCACATCCAAATTACAGCAACGCTCTCATCAGAATGATATTACAAATGAGGGGTGTTCCAGCAGTTGCATTGAGTATGTAAAACAACCGATTGAACAGGGTTATCTTGGGTTTGAATTTTTAACGATCAGCACGGAGGCAATAGAAGAGATAACACTTTGTAGTCCTTTATGATAGTCATATCTAGTGAGAAAATCTACACAAACCATTCTCTGTATTTAGAAGCCCTTGATAACAGAGCATGCAATGGAAGATAGCTCAAGTAGTTCTGATAATATATGCGTGTAGCAGGAGAGCTTCTATGGTAGACTCAATGACCATCGCCAACACCGTTGAGAGTACTAGTTCGTAGTATCAGCAAGGGGAAATCAATCGAAAGTCTATTGGGACTACCAGAGTCCCAAGCAGCCATGGCGCGGTTCGTGAACTGCCATTTGCTATCTTGAGGTGACCGTCAAAAGGGGTACGATGGTAGAAATGGTCCGGGCATTAATCAACTGCCCACAACCCTCGTGATAGCCGATTGTCCCGACGTTCGTACTAATTTCGTCACAAGATACCTTTTGGCCTACAGGTGAGGTGGAAGCGGTCTTCAAGAAGTAAAGCGCCCATACAACGAAGAAGTAAGGTACACACCTCAGTAATGGTGCTTCCAAGAATGAACTAGCTTAAGTAGAACTAGCTTCGGATACATGGAAAGTCCGATAGAATCACGTGATAGTGCATCAATATACGCGGTAAAACCGCGCCGACACTTCGACGCGAATGAAAACAAACTCTTTTGGTGGGGTCTCGAATCTACCAATCATCTCCTGATCTCGTCCAGAGCACTGCCTCCAGTGCCTGCCCTGCCCTGCGTATTTGCCCCTCGATGGCAAGCCGTCAGAAGTCATTCTTCGATCAAAGCACAAAGGTATACCCCCCACTTTCCATCTGCAATCTGTGAACGCTACTAACAGACAAGACCGCACGATGGCATGCTTCCCAGAAACCCTTCCACGTCAACCGTGCTCCTGAGCTACCCAACAGACCTGCAGCAACCATGGCCCCAATCGTCGCGTCGTCACAGTCAAAGTCGAAGCTCAGAGCGTTCCAATTCGATGGCAGTAAACCATCATTTGATGGCGGCCTTAGTATTGACGACGCGGAAGCTGGGAAAGAGAACGTTGACAGCTTACGCGATGAAGGCAAAGTAATTGTCACGCAGCAGGCGCCCCGTGCTCAGACCTTATCGCAAAGGTCTGCAGGCAAGGAAGCTCGAGAATGCCCTCAAACCCCGGTGGGAAGGCTTGCCCTGGCAGAGCTTCTTGCTAGTGGTGAAGATTTGAATCACCAACACCTGAACCTGACACCTGTTGAAAGGGTCTTATGGGACCAGTCTCCTCGCAATTCGGATCCTACTAGTTCTGCTATATCTCGGAAAGGCAAGAAAAGAGCGCACAGTTCGTCTCCAGCTTCATCCCAGAATGAAGCTTCCAACCATTTCACTACGGCCAAAACTTCCTTGGATCTACAGACGCTGCAGAAGTGCCTCAAGACCCCTCAAGCAGACCCAGCTAACGATCTCTGGAGTCGTTACTCTGTCACTAATGAAAGGCAATCTCCGAAGGCAAAGATCAGTCCACCTTTCGCTCACCTATTGAATTCCTCTTCGCCACAGACGCCTGTAAGTCATTTACAGAATAAAGATAGCGGAGGTCTAAGAAGGTCTGTCAGCTGCACTACGGAATGGCCCACTTCAGCCACGAAAAGGCGAAAAATTGAACATAGCCGTAATCATGAGGAGGCTGGTATAGGGTTCGCGGCAACTGAGGGTGCAAATATCGGGCATAGTACATCGAAGCGGTCGAGAGTTAGTCTACTCGTGGATAGACTACATGATGAACTTGCCGGGTCAGGGAAAGCTGGTAGTGAGGATATTGTCGGCCCTTCCAGCTCATCGCCTCTGCCAGAAAAAGGTGGCTTTTCTCATGTTGCTCGGGACGCCGCATTACGGTCTTCGCAGATTGAAGGGTATGATCATACACTCACAACGAGCCAGGCAGTAAATAGTCAAGAGGCCACGACATCGCAACACTCGCCGCAACCCCAAGAGATAAGTGCAGGACTAGAGAACGTGAAGGGTATGGAATCAGATTCATCATCGGATTTTGGAGATGATGATCTTGAGCTTGAGATGCTAAAAGCCGTGGACGCGGACATGGAAGACGACTCTTCAGCCACACTATTGGAGACTGCTCAACTGCTTGATGATCAATCAGGTGGATCGGGGCTTGGGTATGGCCGGTCGAAGGAGCCCCCTGGAGCGACAAAGTCGCAACCACTCGATTTCCATGATGCAACTTTCAGCGTCTTGAAAGGCAATTCGGAACCGAAGGACGGCAGGAGACGTTCGAATGAAGCAGCGAATTCGAACGCAGCCCGATCACAATCACCGCAGACGACTACTTTGGCCATTTACGATGAGTTTGGTGAGGACGATAATGACGTCTCCGCAGCTGACTTCGAAACAGCAGTTGCTCTGTATGACTTACAGCCACAGGCTCATACGGTAGAGAGGTGTCAGTCAGGTTCGAAGGACCCCATCCCGAGAAAGCCGAGCGGCATTTGCGCCGTAGGCGATGCTTGCTCTACTACTTCGAGAAGCTTTCCAGGCAATGGCGAGTCTGAGGTTGTTGATCTGTCTTCCGATGATGAGTTTGGCGGTGCCCTTGATTTTGAAGATATCATCGCCGAGTGCGCGGAAGCAACGCGAGTGCCGCAGATAGCATCGCAGCCTCAATCTTCTGTATGTATCAGATATTTCGGCCAATCTACATAGCGTGCTAAATTATACAAGCATGACAAAAGGATTTCCACCATTCAACGCTATCTGATTGTAGCCGTTGCTGAAGGAGAGTATGAGACAAGTAGAGGACTGCAACCCGAAAAGGTACCCAATAAATACCTTTGACCTCTCCTTTCGTCTACTGATCACAAGAAGGTGTTGCTTGTTCAGAATGAGAAGACAAGGCAGAACAAAGCAATTACCGTCCGTCAGTCATGGTTCGACAGTCCATACTCGCCTGGATCTTACGTACATCTCATCGGGGATTTCGACCAAGCTGGCCAATGTGTGGTTGATGAGTTTCAGAATCTACTGATACTGCACCCTGATCATCTCATATCAGCAACTGTAGTGGCAGACTCCTTCTCCTGCACTCGGCGGGCTGTGTTGCAGGATCGCGTCAAGGCCACAAGCGAATCGAGCGAGCCCCAGATCTACGGTCACGTACTCCACGAGATCTTTCAGGAAGCCATGAAGGCTAACAGGTGGGACACTGAATGGCTGACTACTGTAATCGAAAGGGTTGCTATGAGATACCTCGAAACACTATTCGAGATCAACGTCGAGCTGGTAAGGGCAATTGATCATCTCAAGAGCAAAGTCACGGATCTACAATCTTGGGCTGAAGTATTTGTCACTGCAAGGCCAAAGGTAAGTTCTGACAGCCGAAGAGACAATGGTATCGCTAACTCCCCTCAGCCGAATGCAGTGGTTCAAGACCGGAACGGAGCTCGGACGCTGATGAGTGTCAATAAGCTCCTGGAGGTTGAAGAAAAGGTCTGGTCGCCTATGTATGGCCTGAAAGGAAATGTAGATGCTACTGTTCAAGTATGCCTCAAGGATAGTACAGGGGAAAAGACATTGACTGTCCCATTCGAGTTGAAAACCGGAAAGCACGCGAACCCATCGCACAAGGCGCAGACTGCACTTTATACTCTCTTGCTCTCTGATAGATACGGTTCGTACCTTTTCCATTTACAAAGCCCGTGCGAAGACAAAGCTGATTTTCGGGGCGCAGATGTTGAGATCGCTTGCGGCATCTTGTACTACATGGAGACCTCGGAAATCTCACTCATTCCTGCCATACGCCACGAACTCATACACATGCTAATACAGCGGAATAAACTAGCGGCATACGTTCGCCAGCGCCTCGAGCTGCCGCCGATGTTGAAAAGCGTCCATTTGTGCAACAAATGCTATGCACAGACTCCGTGCTTCATCTATCATAAACTGCTCGATGGCGGCAACGGTGATACGAGTGGAATGAAGGAGAAATTCGACCAGGTGGTGAAGCATCTGTCTCCTAACCATCAGCAATTCTTCGTTAAATGGGACGACTTGTTGACTAAGGAAGAAAAGGATGTTGTGAGGTTTCGCAGAGAACTCTGGACAATGCAGAGCTCTGAGCGTGAGAAGATTGGTCGTTGCTTTGGCAATGTCGTCGTCGAACCAGGATCCTTCGAAGAGCTAAAGGATGCTCCGAAGATTAACCGCTACCGCTACACATTCATGAAACAAAAGGCATTCCCCGGCTTTTCTTTCACCGAGTCACAAATCACTACCGGTGAGCCCATTGTGATTTCGGATGAGAAGGGTCATTTTGCCCTGGCCAATGGATACGTTACTTCTGTACGAAAGCGAAGGATCCAGGTTGTCATTGACCGGCAACTTCGCAATGCCCGGTCAAGGGGCAAGAAATTCGATTCGGCTCGGAATCAAGATTTTGCTGGTATTATGGTTGTGGCCGAAGATGGATGTCGACAGGCAGACTCAACGCCACCGCAGCCCGACGAGGGCGTATCTTATCGCCTGGATAAAGACGAGTTCAGCAATGGAATGGCCATGGTGCGCAACAACCTGATTGCGCTCATGGATAAAGATGTATTTGGTGTACAGGCACTGCGTAGGTTGATAATCGAAGGCGTGACTCCAATTTTCAGGCCCATAGCACCATTCACTCTTCCCGGCAGTGCTAGTCAAGCCAACCTCAATTTAGACCAGCAGTGTGCTATTGAGAAGGTCATGAGCGCCAAAGATTACGCGCTTGTGCTTGGTATGCCAGGTACGGGAAAGACGACCACTATCGCCCATATCATCCGTGCTTTGACGGCACAAGGGAAAAGTGTATTGCTCACCTCATATACACATACGGCGGTTGACAACATCCTGCTCAAGATCCGCAATGACAATATTGGTGTTTTTCGCTTAGGTGCTGTTGCGAAGGTCCATCCCGAAGTACAGGAATTTGCCGATCTGGCTGGCTTGCCAATGAAGACTGCCGAAGATATTCAGAGGGCGTATGGTCGGCAGGTCGTTGCAACAACTTGCCTTGGCACCAATCACCCAATCTTCAGTCAGCGAATCTTCGACCACTGTATCGTCGACGAAGCATCCCAGATCACTCTGCCTGTCTGCTTAGGGCCGATTCGGATGGCGCGAACGTTCATCCTAGTAGGTGATCATTACCAGCTCCCTCCTCTTGTTCAGAACAAAGAAGCGATAGACGGCGGCCTAGACATCAGCCTCTTCAAGACACTTTCGGAAAACCACCCCTCCTCAGTCGTTAACCTGGAGCACCAATATCGCATGTGCTCGGACGTTATGGCCCTTAGCAACACCCTGATCTACAACGGCCGCCTGAAATGCGGCACTACCGCCGTCGCCAACCGCTCCCTCAGTATCCCCAACATCGACGCCCTCAAACTCCATCACCACAACCCTTTCACCCTCCTCTCCACCACCCCTAGAAAGAAGGTCTGCATCAATCCCACCCGCGGCTCCTGCTGGCTCCGCGACCTCCTCGACCCTTCCATCAAAGCCTGCCTTGTCAACACAGACCCTCTTCTTCCCCTTTCGCGAGAATCAGAAGAAGGCTCCCGCATCACAAATCCCGTCGAAGCCACCGTGACGGCCCAACTTGTCGAGGCCCTCATCACCACCGGCGTCCCCGCCACCGACATTGGCGTCATCACCCTTTACCGCTCCCAGCTTGCGCTGATAAAACAGAACCTCCGCCACCGCCCTGGCGTCGAAATGCACACGGCTGACAGATTTCAAGGTCGCGACAAGGATGTCATTGTCTTGTCCCTCGTGCGCAGCAATGAACAGAAAAACGTGGGAATGTTATTAGAAGATTGGCGAAGAGTGAACGTGGCTTTCACGCGTGCGAGAACTAAATTGTTGGTCTTGGGAAGCAGGAGGACACTAGCGGGGAACGAGCTGCTGGGAAGGTTTGTGAGACTGATGGACGAGAAGCGGTGGAGGTATGACCTACCAGTTGGGGCGACAGAGAGTCACCTTTTCGAGGATTGCGCGACGCAGCTTACAGGCATGGGGAGTGGAGAAATGGAGAAGTTGGTCGAGGCGGATGTGAAGGCGAACTCGAAAGCGGAGCAGGTTCGTAGGAAGGAGAATGGAGAAGGAAAGGCGAAGGGCGAGGGCACGAAGGTCCCGTTGAAGCAGGGGAAGTTGAATCCGAGGGCATTGTTGGGATCGAGGCCGGTGCTGAGGGATATTGTTAATGACGCTTCTTGATTGTTTTGGATACCCGGTATGGGAATAAATGGCAAAGGGAGTGTTCTGGCGTTCAGCAGTGGACTGGACCAGCAACGAAGGGGTGGTTTTGGATTAGTGTTTTACAATATCATTTGCCGAAATGGATTGTGATCTGCTTACGTTGATGGAGCCGTCAGTCTGCCCAAGACCAAGAATCATCGAGTACTCGTAGATCCTTCGATCCAAGTCGAGGAGTTGTCGGTTCATCAGGCAGTGCGTCGTCAGATTAGAGTCAATGTCATCGCAAACCCATACCACACCCGCGTACCCGAACCATCCGGTCAATCACCAAAGCCATGTGGGTTTTTCCATAGAGCGTGGCTATTCGCCTACTTCGCTGAGCGTTGGCGATCGTAACACTGAGCCATTGGGCGAATGAACCCTGAAGGAAGCTTTTGTCAATATCATTTGGAGATGCGAATGACTTGCCTGCTCTCCAACCCCTAGGACGCTGGTATGTAGCAGTAGATACCCTCATGACCGACTCAATTTTCAGCTATACACCCTACTACACCCTGATGTCGCGACCGTAAAGGATCGATCGTCTACATAGGCAAATCACCATCTCGATAACGTCAACGCATCACATGGCATATATATATCACAAAGTAGATAAACCTCGAGTGTCCATTAGATGAATGAAGTCCCTTAACCTTTATAATTCTATAAACAAATTTTCAACTAGACAAATGGCTTCTCAATACCAAAATGCACTGCTAAGCAGCGCGACGACGTGGCTAGATAGGCAAAAGTCTAAAGAGGCAGACGGAACCGTGGTCCTAAGCTTAAAAAAAAGCCATGACCTTGAAATGCTAGTCGTACAAGAAACCAAATAAACTCCTCCGAGCACCTTGCTTGATACCAGGAAACAAAACAAATTCCTTTATTCCACCAACCTATTTACACCAAGAAAACATCAGACAACTGATCAACCCTGACGTCCCTGGGCCTTTCCTTTCTTAACCCTAGAAATGCCAGGAGAACGACCAGCAGCAGCAGCAGCATCAGCAGCAGCCTGCTCCTTCGGCCCCGTCCGGAATCGGTCTCGGCTCCATCCAGGCCCAGCTTGGAACGCATAATTTCGGCTACTATCGCCGGCGAACCGTCCCTCCCGAAGCGTATCGGGAGTGTCGACTTGGAAGATGTTCCCACTAGGACGTGGTGCCGGCATGCGGCTTCTCCGCTGCTTTTTTGGCCGTGGCGGCAAGGTCTTCGGGGTGGTGGTGGTGGTGATGGGGGCGTCGAGAGGAGCAGAAGGAGGGAGGAAGGTTGGCTGAGGGAGGGCGGAGAGGGTCATCGCAGGACCGGGGTAAGGGAGTGGAAGAGCGTGGTGCTGTGGCGGAGCGGGAGCCCAGGCGGTCGTGGCGGGACCACCAAGAGCGAAAGAGGAAGGGTCGAAAGGTGGGAGGTCGAGGACGGGGGCGGTCATGGCGGGACCACCAAGAGCGAAAGAGGAAGGGTCGAAATCCGGAAAGTCGACCGGACCACCGAAAAGGGCAGAGGAGAAGTCGAAATCCGAAAAGTCGATGGCGGGGTTGGCCATATCGAAACCACCAAAAGAAGAGGAGGTAACGTCGAAAGGGGCCGAAGCCGCCGGGAAAGGGGGCCCAGTAAGGTCCGTGGAGGGGAGCGATGGGGCCGCCTCGCCATTCTGAAAGTCCCAAGCAACGGTAGCAGGGCCGGTCAACGAATAGTCGATTTCGGCATTTGAAGGCGGTGAGGGCTGGTGGTGCACCTCGTTGTGGGCTTGATCAAGTAGAAAATTAGTTCCATGGACGAGTGTGAAAGGGACGGGCCGGGAGACAGTTGACTTACAATCAACCTGACGAATCGGAAGGTTCTGCGGCCAGGCATTCCGGGATACATCGGAGAGCAGGATCTGCTGCTCCAAGTGGTGCTGTTCGATGCAGCGCCTGACGGCGTCTTGGCTCAATTGGTCAATGTGGGCGGCTTCCTCTTCAGAGATGTTTGCACCCGGAATTCTTGGCAATGGTGGGTAGATGCACTTATTCGGAGCTATTCCTGGAGCCAAGAGATCCAACTGGATTGATGGGGAAGGGACAGGATCTATCAGTGAGACGATAGCTTCGCTGTCTCCCGTTGCCAGCTGCATAGGGTCTGCATAGAGGCTCATGTCGTCGAGGAAGTGACTACCCGGCATGGCTGACTGGATTTGAGGGGTGATGTAAGGTATGTTTATGGTATGGCAATGTAGACAAAGTCACGATATTACAAAGAAGCAGTGCAAATATTTGGAACACGTAGTCACGGTATGTCGATAGATACTTGCACTGAAAGGTGAAGACAGAAATCCAGAGCAGCAGTCACTGAAGACTTTATAGAACACCATGAAGTGCATGCTCCAGCAGTAAGGTTTGTAATTGACTCAATAGGAACAGACTTGGGAGAGACATGGAGAATATGAGGTAGTTTGTCGTTGTTTACCAAACATCAGAATGGAGACGCTGCAATAGAGATCTCTGCTACTGACATTTGACAGGGACAGCGTCGTGAAAGTGAGTCACGATTGAAGCTATTTCGTAGTGTACCATGAACAAACAGTGGTACCAGAGGTGTAAGGAACGGAAGTCGGCCCAGGGTGAGCAACTATCGTGAGAGCGTTCTCGCTTAGGCCTCACAACGACGAGCATCAGTAGCGAACGACAGAGGGGCACCATGATACAGCCATTCGAGTTAAAATGTGAAGTCGAGTACTCTCTCGCAGGGTATAGACATCACAGGCATCAGAGCATGGAGAAAGTACGGCCAGGATAGCACAAGCCAAGCGTGTTCTGTGGGGATGAAAACATGACTTTGCCAGGCCTTACTGATAGTAAGATAATCTGCTCATTTTCGTCTCAAAAGCCGCCATTGGAGGTGTGTGTAACCTCCCAGAGCACATACTCCTTTGCTGGTTGTTTAGCGAGTTTCTCACCTCCGCTCTTCGTTGGAAAGACATCCTCATTGTGTAGCTCTTTGCCAGGAAGTCGCAGTATCGTATAGCCATCTTGGCCGTGAACAGCTTCTGTGTGGAAAGCGTAGGCACTCAATGCAAGCCAGCGCTCTTGCCCGTTCTGTAATAGTGTTTGTGTACAAATTGCACTACGCGTATCCCTGTGAGTTAGTTTGACTCATTATGAAACCCTTAAACCTGCTTTGGACGTTTCTGGGGGTACACTCTCGGGGAATGTTCTGACTGGCGTACCTTAGTTCAATCAGAAGACCCTTAACCCACAAGGCAGGTATAAAACCTGACCACTGCAACACAACAGCATTGGAAACAACAGCTGAATCGCGATCTGGGACGCTATAGCGAGAAAGATACGGGTCTATCTCATCATCCACGCGTAGTCTAGGACTTTGTAGAGCTGCAAGCCCGAGCCATTCGTGTCTTTCAAGAGCCCAGTCCTTGAAATAGTCATCCTCGAAAACGGCATCGATGTTGCCAAATGCCGGCACTAAGATATTTTCAGATCGTAGAACCTTAGGCGTGCATGTTTTGAACAGGGGGTGATGCTTGGCGATAGCACTCAAGGATGGTTCTTAGAAGCGGTAAGCCCCCGGATTCGAAAGGTTTCCATTTCACAAGAGAATCAACATGGAAAGCAGCCTTACCTTGGTCGCTATCACAAGTCGTTACATCGAAGTCGTAGAATAACCACGTCACCGCATTGCTGAGTACATTCTTAAAAGCCCACACAATCCGCTCAAACCCCTTTTTCCCATGGAGCATGGATGGTAGCCGAAGATTGAGTTCGACCACTTAGCTTATGGCTTAGTAACAGTACTCAGCATAACCCCTGATGTAGGTCGCGCCTACCGTATCGGGTTTTCAGGTGTTTCCGCCCACCGTCGCGCATCGGCTTTCCAGCCAGGCCGGATCGTTCGTAGTTCTCCTTGGCAAGCTCGAGACGCAGAATACCTACGCTCAGCTTTACGATATGTTCATTCTATGGACATAGTGTAGTCACAATAGACTTCGAAGAGCTCGCATACCATCTTTGAGAAAGTATAGGTCTTCGACGCCGGCACGGCCTTCCGAAAGCATCAAAATATCCCCTGAAATTAGATTAGGCGATGACAAAATAATGATATAAATACAACATATAGCAAGACAGTAAGATAACGTGTACCAGTCTTAATGTATGAATTGAAGAAATCTCCTTCCAGCAGATCGGCAAGCTTCATTATTACTCGCGAGTACTGGATATCTTTTATTTTCTTTTCAACATCTTTCCATACAATCTCATACAACTCCTCTGGTAAAATTACTTGAACCTAGAATAAGGCTTAGATATTTTTTGATGCATTCTAGATATGTGTGGCCACCTACCGTGTGGTTAAAGGGCTGGTTCAGGACTGTCGCAAAAGGCTTTTTCTTGCTGGGTGGCTGTCTAGGATCAACATAATGGGGTAAAGTACCGTGGGATACATAGAACTTTGAGTTAGGAGCATCTTCACCGGAGATATTGAACATATTTATGAACGCATTGTAGAATCGTATTCTCTAAGTGAGCTTTTACAGAGGAAGTTCACAAATGTCGTCTGAAATTACCAAAGGTAGTTTAGTTACCACAAAGTCGCTTAACTGAAGCTTCATGCAAGGATCAACTACAGGCCGTGATTCAGTATCAGCCAAAGTCAGCTAGGGATCAACGTAGGATGCTCACTGACCGGCTGTTACGGTGATGGCCAAGGCCATAGTCAGCATTGTCCCCTCTGGCGCCCTCCAGAGTTAGGTCGCCAAGACATGGCACCAGCATCACAACGACGATCGATAGCCAAAGACCGCTTCGCGGCCGTTTTCTCCACCTTGAAGACACAAACATACCATGACCCGTCCTCACGAGGCCCCGGCTCACATACGTACGTCTTACTAGACCTCAATTCGATTCCACAAAGAAATCGAGCAGCCGATTGACCGACTCAGCAGAATCCGCACAATAGCCTGGAGTCCCACGGGTCACCTTATAGCTACTGGTTCAGCCGACCGTACTCTGCGAGTATGGAATCCTGAGAAACCCCAAGTAAAAAACAGCACCGAACTTCGAGGCCACACTGGCGGCATTGAGCGTGTGGCGTGGAATCCAACCAAGGAAGCCGAGCTCGCCTCAGTTTCGAGTGACGGAACTTGTCGCTTCTGGGACGTGCGCAATAGAACCTGCACTGCAACTGTCACTCTCGGTGGTGAAGGTCTCACAATCGCTTGGGCAGCTGATGGAAGTGTTGTGATGGTTGGCCGCAAAGACGATACCTTAATCCCCATCTCGATGCTCCCTGCGCCCAAAGCTCTTGAGCCTTCTCCGCAATCCCTTCAAACCAACCAATGCACCTTTAGCCATGCTTCTCCGCCTACTACGCTTCTTCTTACCACGGGTGACGGCTCCGTCAGGCTTCTCGACTACCCTTCGCTCTCACCCTTACACACCCTTCATGCACACACCTCCGCTTGCTTCTGTCTTTCCCTCTCTCCAACAGGTCGCTACCTTGCTATTGGCGGCTCCGATGCCTTGATCAGTCTATGGGATACAACAGATTGGGTTTGTCGACGCACGCTGGCCGGAATGGTGGGCGCGGTCAAGGCTGTGGGATTCAGCTGGGATGGGAGTTATGTGGTCGGAGGGAGTGATGAAGGCAATGGGCTCGAGATTGCACATGTGGAGACAGGAGAATATGTGCATACCGTACCGACAACAGCGCCTGCCCCGTGTGTGGCATGGCATCCGAGTCGGTATTGGTTGGCGTATTCAGGGGATCCGATGGGGCTGAAGATTGTAGGCGCTGCCGGTGGAAGTCTGTAGGGTATTGGGATTTCTTGGGCGTGGGTATGTAACTAATATTAAGGATTTATCGGTCCATGCGTTGTAGATACCCAACTAGCAGATCTTATGTGTTTCTCTTAGCTTGCCCAGATGGCTGATTCTGATCCACCGTCCAAAGCACGAGACTTGATTTCTGGTATTCGCTTGTATAGGTGATGAAGGCGGCAGACGAAACGAGCGAAAAGTAGGAAAACGAGCTGTTAGAACCTTTGTCCCCGTGAGCAGACGCAAAGGAGACCTAGTGCTCGGAAAGAAAGCTTTTCGGTTCAAAAGTATGGCTTGATTGTCCATGATATTATGGGAAGCTATGAAGGAGGTCGGCCACTTGACAAGATAGGCCTCATTCGCGCTACATTGAACAGAACAAGGATGGTGAGTCTCAGAACTAGCCCCTTAACTGGATAAAGAAGGGACGAACACAACCTGTTATGTTCTCTTGAGAAGGAATTATGGTAGACTGTGGAAATGGTACGACTAATCCGCTTTAAAATTCTAAAGAAGAAGAAGCATTGTGTTCACAACGCCCAACGTGGTAACTTGGCGGTTGACGGGCGGAGGTTGTAGAACAAGATGGGTAAAGGAAGTCGTAATGGACCATGGACCATCACGATTTCTATGGCCTTTGTCCAAAGACAGAACGAGAAGCGCATCTGGTATTGACCATGAGGGTGAACCACCTAGGTCATCAGCCGTGAAGGAAAGGTGAAAGTCAGGATTGGTGGGACGCTTGGCTTCTCTTGATGATGGCCGATTGGTATTCGGTGCAGGGCTCGTTCGTGGTCTATCGCATATGCCTACTATCCGCCAGCACGCCAGTATGATTCCAAGTCAGGGAACAGCCTTTCCCGTTCGTTGCTCCAGCGCCCTTCGTTAACTCATTGTTCTAATACTCCCAATCCAGTGGTTCGTCCTCTCACATTCACTAGCAGAGAAAAGTTATTCCGGTTGGCCCATTGGCTGGGTGGACAAAATAAAGGAAACCGTGGGCTGATCCTGGTTGATATGAAAAGGGGTGCTAATATGTCGAATTAGATATGCAGAAAGAACAAACTATCCCATGGTAATGAATTGGGCCAGACCGAGTGAGCAGGAGACGGAGCACAAGTGGGAGCTCCCAATCAGTCGTGTCTGTTGCGCACCCGCTCAGCAAACTTGAATATATAAAGACTCGGGCTTCAAGAATAGTGAGTGGCGTACTCATAGCAAGTTGGCAAAGAAGGCGCTTGGGAGGTAAAGAAGGTAATGCATAGCATAATCTGTCAACAACATATTGCTAGGACATGAAGGTTCGATGACATGATTGAATGAATGCTATGAAGATAAAAATGGAGCAGTGCATGTACATAGGCACTACCAACGTTGAAAGATGTTTGATTTGCAAAGCAAGGGGGAAAGCAAAGGAGAGTCAAGATCAGACCGCGCTTGTAGAATAACGGAAGGAGCAAAGCAGCTGGGAAGCCGGGTACCAGGATAAAGCAAACGATATCCAAAGCAAATACTAAAGACTTTGAACATAAAGCAAGAGGCCCCCGCGTTGCTGTAAGGTTAGCCATGAGCCGACATAGTTACCAATCACATACAGAAATCAATAAATAAACCGAGAGCTCTTTCGTTGCACAAAGCTATGAACACATCCAATTTAACCTTGCAAGCCCACTTCCAACCTCCACTGAAGCAAGAAAAAGAAAACCCTCTATGGGCGTTATCGAAGTGAGGGCCCGGAGCAAATACGCAAAGTCGTGCCTGCTGATACAGGCAAACAAAAAAAGACGAACACATCCATCCATACCCGTCTCTATTTTCCGTTTCCTGTGTCTGCCGTCATTACCACCAATAAAATGTTACGAGGGATAGTACGCCAAGGACAAGGCCTTCCTTGAACGCCGGTAGATGGATGAAACAATACTCGTGTTTGCCTGGAACGCCAGATGTGTAGGAAACATATCAGAGAACTGAGGTGGTAAGGTAGGTGAAGGATGTTGATTTGGTCATGGTTTGTAGAGGGGCGTTCCATGCGCACTATCCTACTCTGACACCACAATTTTCGCGTCTAAGTCATGTACAGGAAATTTCATCCAAGCCTTAGCCATGTGGCGGGAATCGAGACAAGAAAGACATGAAGTGGTAGGTAAAGTATGGTAGATGATAAGTGGACTATCGGCCTTTCCCATCCTGCGAAATGAGAGAGGTGGTGGTGTCTTTCGTTGACAGGATGCTGTCTGTCAGGTAGAGCGGATGGTATTTCTTAGCCCATTGCCGTGTCAAAATAGAAGCTACGTGACATGTCAGAATTTGCTGGTTACTTATGTTTCAGCTGATTAATACCTTTGAGAAACTTCTTGCTTGCGTACTTCTTGAAGAAGGCTTCGTGGACAACGGGACGGCGAAGATAGTCAACCATAAGCTTGAACACGGGTTGAATCTCTTCTTCTGTGTAGCCAGCGTAATGGGCAAGAGTAGCATCCTGTTGTGATTGTTAGTGTACCTAAAGCAGCAAAGGTAGTCACGCTGCTTACCCATTCACCTCTCTCGAGAACCAGACGGGCTAGGTACATCGATGCAGCGGCGATATGACTCGGGTGGTATCTCATGAATTTATGATCAAGCAAGCTGATCTCCAACAGATATTTACCGAGCGTACGTGTCTGTATATCATAATTGTCGGCCTTTGAAATTCTTCGTAGGAAATTCATCGGATTCGGGTAGCTTAGGTCATAATTCAGAGCAGCTAAGACAAAGCGTTCGGCTTTGAGGATCTCTTCTTCTGTGAAGCCATCGTCTGCAACATGCTTGAAGTTCTGGACGTGTGGCGAAAGCACTTCCTCGTACTTTGATGCAATAAACATGGCCGTGATACCGACCAGCTGCAGTTTCTCTAGTTCCACGACTCTGGCGGACAGAAAACGGTCGATGATGTTGATGGCGAGGAAAATCGTCTCGGGTAGGAGGTGGAAGCGAGTGTGCACTTCGACTAGCCAGTCAACAAGAACACCCCGCAAATGCCACTCGAGATGATCTTGATGTTCCATGTAGTCTGGGTTGGGCATCGTTGATTCTTCAAGAACCTTAAGGTATTCAAAGATTTCCACTACATACTCTGCCACCATAAGAGGATCATCATAGTCTTCGGCGTCCAGGTCCGCTACGCCCGCTTCGAAGGCTTGCTTGACATCGCCATGTTCCTGTTGAGCATCTTCGAGTACAAACTCTTCCTTTGTTTCCACAATGACACGGCTCTCAGTCTCTGTCACGGTAGTCTTTTTCTTTGTCGGCTCAATCTCGGGTTTAGGAGTGTCTTCTTTGCTTGACTGTTCGCTTCCAGCCGAACCTCTATGTCTCTTCTTTGTTGCCCCACCCATTACGCCAGACCCACTTGCGGGACGCTTGAGTTCAGCAGATCCAGTCTTCTTATTGTTGTCCTTTGCACCTAGGATTGAGCGTGTAGAAGTGGTACGAGATAGCTTCTGGATACCGGCGTTCTGAGTTGCTTTGGAGACAAGTCCGGCTTTCCCAATCAAAGTCTTCTTTCCATCTTTCGAGTCAACAACCTCGTTCTTAGTAACATTGCTCACGTCGCCCAATGCAGCGCGTTTCCGTTGCCCAGGCAAGGTATTCGTGGTGGAAAAATTAGTATTGGACTTCTTGGTTGTTAAAGCTTTCTTAACGATTCCGGCGGTCATGCTATCGGGCACGGCTAAAGCCGCAGCTTTAGCCCTCGTCAAACGTGTAGTGCCACTGTTTTCGTCATTCTCATTGTTGATAGCGCGCTGGCGCACTGTTCGAGCCTATCATACTCAATCAGTATTTGGAAGCTCTAGTACCGATTCTAGCCCTGCTGTAGAACAGTCCACGTTTAGGTGACGGTGACATACCGGTGGCATATTGCGTTCCCTAGGCTGTACAGCCTTGCGATGCAGTGTTTGCTTGAAGAGACAGCGTCAGGTTTGCTTCAAGGTTCGTTTACGACGTGTCGAAGGCCTATCTGTAATGGTGGGCTGGTTCGAAGTATGGGTTAGCTATGACTGTTGCGCACTTATCAGTGCCATGCTTACAATACAGGTAGACTGCTGTAGCTTGAAAACGTTGTATTGTTCCAATTGGAGACGGTGTAGGTAGCTTTGAGAGCAGGGTATTATGAACAAGACTTTTGTTTATATTGGTAACGAAACGCTTGAGGATCCAAATAAAAAGGATTGAGCCTTACACAAGCTTTGCCTGGTGATGCTTCTCACTCCCTGCAGTGTGAGGATGCTCGAGATATGTTGTGTGGTGGGGAAAGTTGGTGGTGGTTGTCAAGGTAAACAGGCAAAAATCACGTCTCAAAGCCCGTGTTGCTTGTTTGCCGCTAGAGAAGATTGGCGTTTATATCGTCAGTCAACGAAGTTCCGGGTTTGCAATGTATGTAAAGTAATTACAGATCAATGCGGATTGCTTTGAAGAGCCGTGTACGTGCTGCTAGGAATTGTAGGGTATGATGTTGAGTATCATGAGCGCGATAATGTACGCAAAGTGCTGGAGAACGTTTCGCGAAATGGTCGTGCCTTCGGTGTGCATGGCAACAGGATGACTAACCATGGACAGGGATCTTACCGCGTACCCTACGCCATGAATGTCAAAATTGCCTGCCACTTGTACAATCAATATGTCTTGTTGAGCGCATGTAGACATAGATAAACTTAGTGAGTCTTGTATCTTTACATGCTGCAACCACGATTACTCCTCCGCCAGCCGTCACGGCAATGGCAATGTCTATGTTCCCTTTCTCGTCGATCATATGCAACCGAAGTAATACCTCCGCCGGACCCAGCAGCAGCCGTCCAGCAGAATATTGGGACCACCTACGATCCTGGGCAACTCGATAATGGACCGGCCTTTGCTTTAAGAAGTTATAAGCCCCGTACTCCTGGTGTACGACATCTCAAGCGGCCAATCAACGATCACTTGTGGAAAGGCCGACCACATCTTCCGTTGACATTTCCAAGAAGGGGAAACCATATAGGAGGACGCAAAAATTCAGGAAGGATAACCGTGAGGCATCGTGGTGGAGGCCACAAGCGGAGGATACGGACTGTCGACTTCGATCGAATGGAAAGCGGCCAGCACATTGTAGAGCGAATAGAGCACGATCCGGGACGAAGTGCTCACATCGCCTTGCTTACCAGTGGAGAGACTGGAGCCAAAAGTTACATCGTTGCACCACAGGGTATGAGAGCTGGTGAAAAGATCGAGAGCTATAGGAAAGGGATACCGCAAGCTCTGTTGGATAGTCTGGGCGGGGCAACAGATGCTGGAATGATAGCAGCAAAGATAGCATGGAGAGGGAATTGTTTACCACTTCATATGATACCCACAGGCACCATAGTCTATAATGTGGGTCTCAGGAAGGGGGGAAGAGCACAGCTATGCAGGAGCGCCGGCACGTTCGCAGTGGTGGTCAACAAGAATGATGGGAACCATAAGACAGCAATGTATGTGGACGTTAGGCTGAAAAGCGGGGAGGTCCGCAGGATCCATAAAGATGCTTGTGCAACGATTGGAATTGCCAGTAATCTTAATTACAATCGTCGTCAGCTTGGTAAGGCAGGTAGGAGTAGGTGGCTGGGTATCCGACCTACTGTGAGAGGTCTGGCAATGAACGCAGCAGACCATCCTCACGGAGGAGGGCGTGGAAAATCCAAAGGGAATGTGCAACCAGTCAGCCCCTGGGGTCAATTGGTAAGTCTGCAAAGTCCTTTCCGACACCTCAAACCAGTTCTAACTTGTCTTCAGACGAAAGGTGGTTATAAGACGCGGAAGCGATCAAATATCAACCGAGCAGTGGTCACTCCTCGACCACGATCCTTGGGGAGGAAAGCGAACAAGGCAGCAAAGCGAAAGGCATAAAAATCTGGTGGTTTATGCTGCCTTATATATGAACGGTCACAACCGATTTAATCACCATCATCCAGTCCAGGATCCTGCACAACATAGTTTACTTCTACACATGCAGCTGCTAGTAAAAGGCCTACTGCATGTTCTCATCCCAGCAGTATGCCGTCGCAGAATTAGACGCCTTAGCATCCTTGTAGTGGTTTCTACCCAGGTACTGACGAATTGCCGACACACTAAACCATGCCATAGGTACCTTATCAAGGCAGGGTAGTCGGTGGCTATTGAACTGTGGTAATGAGCAACAGTGCTTCAAGAACGCCAGAGAGCTAAGAGAAAAATCAGCTGAAATTTTCATCCTTCAAGTCGTGGAGACAAACACTTTAGACTACGAGTAGTGCGATATAGTGACACGTATAAGGCTGATGATTCGCGGGTCGTTTGTGGAGGTTAAATGCGGCACCGGTTGCTGACTGAACTTCCACCGCTACTTGTGTAGGTATATCGTTGCCTTGTTAGACCGTCAAACTGGCAGGTCAAGAACCAGATATATCGTTTCTCCAAGACATGAGGCAGCCAATTCGCGAGGCATTAATATATTGATTAACATTCTACTTCCCATAATGTCTTCTGGTGACGCCATAACCGACGACGGCTACTTCAACGATCTCTCCAGGCAACCAAGTCTACCCCAAAATGGATCAGACAGCCCTCCGGAGCGGAGCGCTACCACTATGAACGTCGAAGAAGGAGGAGCGCCAAGACAGAAGCGCGTTGCTTGTGTCATATGCAGGAAAAGAAAGCTCAAATGTGATGGAAGCAAGCCAAAATGCGGGACATGCGCAAGATTAGGACATTGTTGTGCGTATGATGAGGTACGGCGTAAGAGTGGACCCAAGAGAGGATATGTCAAAGAACTGGAGGCAAGATTAGGTTGGTATATTCGACAGGAGACCTGACACACTGGAGCTGATATGTGCTTCGTTCTCAGCGCAAGTTGAGACCCAGCTCAAGACCAAAGCTCCAAAGGCGCCTAATTCCGCCAAACCAACACCACAGCCCAAGGCACCTGAGCAGTCTGCAGCCGCTCCCCTAGTATTTGAAAGATCAAACTCCATCGGCGTTGATATCAACAGCCAAGAGACAATGGACGGAATCTTTAATTCAACGAGCAATACACAGGATATCTCACCAGTACCATGCACGATGGTGGATGTAAACCTAGGAATCGATGACCCGATGTCATGGGAAATGATTGGACTAGGACTCGAGGAGCCCTTGCCAACGCAGGAGGCTATCGACGATTTGTTAGTCGACGTATCATTCTACCTACTGCTGTACTAATATTTCGATAGACATCAACTATTTTTCCAAAAGGTACATCCTTCTATGCCCATGATTCACCAATATCGATATCTGGCGGCGATGAATTTGGCTCCTCATATGCGCCCAGCTGTCTGCCTCCGCTATGCCATGTGGTGTCTTGCCGCCGGCGCGTCCGATAAATACTTCAACCACCAAGATATCTTCTATCGACGAGCACGTAAATATGCTGACCTTGATGACATGAAAGGGCAGGGTGAGGCATCGGCTGATATTAGTCATGCACAGTGCTGGGGCCTGATATCTACGTATGAGTTCAAGATGATGTGCTTTCCTAGGGCTTGGACGAGCGTGGGGAAATCGGTTCGCCTAGCACAGATGCTGGGACTTCATCGAATAGACGGTGCTGGCGTGGATTTCAAGCAATGTCTGCCACCACCTCGTGATTGGACTGATCGCGAACAGCGAAGGAGAACTTGGTGGATGGCATATTGTATGGATCGATATGCCAGTGTTGGAACGGGTTGGCCAATGGTCATTGATGAAAAAGATGTAAGTCGCACGAAATTAGGTCACGACCGACTAGTGGTATAGGTTCGTACTGATTACTCGCTTCAGATAATGACCAATCTCCCTGCGACTGAAGAGGCATATGATAAGAGTATACCGCAGGAGACCCCTTCACTGGATAAAGTTAGGCGCTCAGAAGGGGCGGCGTCGCTCTCGCCTTTTGCAGGAGTGGTACTGATGGCCCACTTCTTCGGATGCAATCTCATACATCTCCAACGACCGGAACCTGATGAGCGGGATCACGACCTTCAAGGCGCATTTTGGAAACGTCATCGGAGTATGGACAATACGCTTCTAAACACTTCACTCAACCTTCCATTGCATCTCAGATTACCTGCTGGAATCCGAGATCCCAATACAGTGTTCCTCAATATGAATATTCACACATCTACGATATGCCTCCATCAAGCAGCCGTCTTTAAGGCAGAGAAAAACAATATGCCCAATAGTGTAATCGAGCAAAGCAGAACCCGCTGTCTTCTTGCTGCTAGCGAGATTACATCCGTTATGAGATTAATCAGCCATCTCGATGTTTCCGGAATGAATCCATTCATGGCGTTCTGCCTCTACATTGCAGCCCGCGTCTTTGTACACTTTTTGAAAAGCTCGCCGGATGACCAAGAAGTCTGTGCGTCGTTGCGATTTCTTCTTAATGCAATGAACGCCCTGAAGAGAACGCAGCCTATCACGGAATCATTTCTTATCCAACTGAACCTGGACATCGTCGGCAGTGGCCTAGGTGCCTTGCTGCAGAACCCAGAACTTTCGTCTTCACTACTGAACGATATGGTAAGTGCCCGTTTCCACGTATAACTTTCTCAGGTTTTGTTTCCAACAAGACCATTACTGATACACAAAAAGTCAAAACCACCTGTCGACAGCATATTCCAGGAAGCCGAATGCTCGCCGCTCTTCGGCGTCCAGGAAACTCCAAATACTCGTATAGTAGATCAAATGAATTATTTCACCACAAGCAAAAACGACATGTACGACTTCTTTCAGCCTCTTGATGGAGAAGCCCCCCACGCAACACAGTATAGCCTACAAGACTTCAGCATCCCCACTCGGGAACAGCGGCAACCACGTAAAACATTACACCATGGGACAGCCGCCTTCCCTTCATACTCAAGTAGCAATCCCAGCCAAGGCTGGGCCGGTGGACAACAAGAAAGGTCATACGAAACTGCCAATTCCATCGACATGGAAATGTCTGACCATGCAAGTGGAGGACACCATTCCACTAGACTCACACCATCCAATTCTCACCCCGCATCATCCACGACCTCGCACTCCTCCCCCTCTGACGGAGACCCAAACAGCGCGTACGAAAAATGGGCCTCCAAACCCAAGGGACCAGCGCCAAACATGCCCTACCTAGGTTATCCGCGTCCAAGCGCGACCCAACTCACATCCCCATCCGAGTCCGAAATCACAACGCCGCCGGTTGAAGCTCCAGGTGACCAGCAACATGACGATGGCAGCTTTACGATCACGGCTGGATGGCACCTGGAGAGTACGGGCGAAACGCCAAACCCCACGGCGGGAATGACGCCTCTTGGGGAGAGCGAATGGGCGCAGGTGCTCGGGGGGATGGGGTGGGATGGTGATGCTTTGGTAGCGGACGGGTTGGCTTGGGCGGCGACGACGGAGTCGATGACGTGATGATGAATCTCCGCGCTAATATACAGGAGATAGGATTTTGGAATATTCGACCAAATTATTTCGAGGATATGAGCCGGAACTTGATAATATTTCCGCAAGAGCTAGTATATATGGGCAATGGCATGCATACTCTGCAAGCGGTGGATCTGGGTAAAGGTTTGGCTAAGGGATTGGCATGATATGGAACCTTGTCAGCTATGATGACCTTTGCACATACTGTCCATTTTTAGTTTCCTTGCTGGCGTTTTCTCCTTCAGTACATCTTGGTTACGGGGAATTTTGGGAATTTTGGTGGCAGGTCTAACTTCCCTTATACAAACTCCACTACCAATGGCATATACGAGATGAATGTAGGAAGGGTCGAGGATATGAGAGGGGACAATTGAAATCGTCCATGGTAGATACCTGCGCGGCTCCTGCTTAATGGGAATTCAAATCGCTTTTGAACGGTCAATGCATCCCTTTTGGCCTTGATGGTCATCGCTGATGATCATGGAGCTTCGTACGCCTGCTCCTCCTTGCCTATTTAAACACGTCATCTATCGTGCCCACGTAACCGAATTCTCTGTATAAAAAATAATTAATGGACCACTCTAAACCGACTAGATTTGCGGTCGATGCATGTGCCATTCTTTTCACACCTCCCTACCCCTCCAACTTCTCCGGCAACAGGTTCCCCCTAACCCCGAACATCTTCCCCGTCACCCCCGCCGCAAACCCGTCCACCTGCCGTGCATACTGCTCCACCTGCCTCGAATTTAGCAGCACCTCCAGCCGATTCGGCTCCTGCGGCAGCTTAAACAGCCGCGTCCACTCGTCCTCTGGCAGCGGGGGCTGCTTGGCCAGCACGCGCGACTGGTTCTCGAGCTTGCGCTTTTGCTGCCAGGCGGTGATTTTGGTTTGTTCGCGGGCGAGCTGGCGCTGGTAGTATTGGTGGTTGTTGAGCTCGACATGGTGGGATTCGATGCTTTCGAGGAGGAGGTCGGCGGTTTTTTCGAGGAAAGGGTCGATGCTGAGGTCGAGGGAGTCGAAGTTGGGGTTGAGAGGGGCGGGGGTGGATATTAGGGTGGAGAGGGTAGGGGGAGAGTTTGAAGGAGGGGAGGGGGAGGAGGGGATTTGGTGGAGGAAAGAGGTGAGCAGGTGGGAATTGTGGATTTGGATGGGGAGTTCGAGGAGGATGTCTTGGTAGCGAAGATTGGATTTTGAGAGGCTGCGAGGATTAGAGCTGTGGAATATGGATAGAGAGGAGATGAAGGATTCGCAGACCTTTCTGTCGTAAATTTGCCTTCTTTGTAGGCGGCTATGAAGGAGGGGGATAGGCGGAAAGCACGGAGACTGAGACTGCCTTGCGAGCTTCGACTGACGTCGTGGACGATGGCGACTGTTCGTTCGTTCAACTCTTTCTGGTAGTAGAATTGATTTTCTATCATGTTCAGATTGACGAAGTTGCCTAGGTTTGCGCTGGTGTACCACCCGACATTATTTGCATCGACGTTGACCTCTCTTAGTTTCTTGATCATCTCTGTCTGATATGTCGCATTCGTCTTTGCCCGAGGAGCAGCGGCAGCAAGATTTGAGGCGGCATTGTTGTCATGATGCCCGTCTGTGGGCGGTAAATCCACTGTGGGGAAGGGGAAAGAGTTGGTGACTTGTAGTAATGACGATACGTCCATGCCCACGAGGAACCCAGTCGCCGTTGTCGGGAAAGTTTGCGAGCAGTGCTTTATTATCTTCATAACCACCTGTTTCTCTCTTAGCTTTATACTTGGCTGCAGTGATGATTATCCTACCAATGCCTCCACCTGGACCGTCTTGAGCGGGACTTCTTTCCTGCGAAGTATTAGGTTAATTGGTGGGGAAAAGGTAGATATTGCACATACAGTAATTCCGCCATGGTAGAAACAAACTGGTCACTGAGGTTGAAAGTCTGTGGTCCAAAAGTTGAACCTCTTACTCGCCTGCGATTATATTCCTGTGTGACAGTGTGAACAGCAATTCATACGCTATCCCTATGAAGACTAGGGCTGGGAGCGGACAAATTCCGCAGCAGGGGGGTTCCCGCCAGAACTTCTTCAGTTGATGAGTGTAGAGTAGTAGTACTTTAGATTTTCTTCTCGGCGATGATAGCCTTCTGCGGCAGCACTCACCTAGGGGAAGAACGCTTCTCTATAGAGTCTGCTGTCGAACCTACAATGCCATGTCCGGTCCCCTTGTCTATCTCTCCTTACATGCTTGGCCCTTCCATTCAGCAAGGATAACCAGCTTGGACATCGGGGTTGATCCTGCATCTGCATTTTGAATACCTAGCCAGACGAATGTCTTCTTCAACAAGATCTATGACTGGAAAGACGTGCTTTAGCCACTCTCTAGCAAACGCTCCTCCCCAGCCTGGTTGACTAAAACCGGATTTTGGGGTACTAAAACCGTTGGGCATGCATGTACTCCGGACTTTAGCTACCGATACCCAGTCTTTGGGGATATATGAACCGTACGATTCTCACAATTCCATACGTTTGTCCATTTCCCATTAGGACGGTATATACAGCAAGATGTTCTCCGATATTGTCATTCAAACCTTTGACGACCTCCAAGCGCCTCACCGACCCCTGAACAAATATAATGTTTACAAGGACAATACTTATCACAGGAGCCAACAGAGGCACGGGAAACCTCATTCTCGAGTATTCTCGTCAACTTGTCTGGCTGATATTCGGTTCAGACGTTGGTTACTTCATGCTCCAAGTCTCGGATACGCTCTCCATCAAACCACTATCTACCAGCCTCAAGGAAAGCAGAATCCGGAAAAGCAGCGGTCGTTGAACTGTGAAGGCTTGCATTTCAGGCGCTGGTTGATGTTGTTCAGCTGGAAGTCGCTAGCGATGAAAGCATCTAAGCCGCCAAGGAAGAAGTCCGTTCCAGGTGCGGACGACTTGATGTCTTTAGATCTTTCCGGCTCCCAAGGCAGCTACAACGCAATACCAACACTTCCGATGTCATTACCCTTCCAGATGGAAACCTACCGAATTCCTGAGACGAATCTAGCGCCACATTCAACACCAACCTCACATCGGTCGCCTTGGTAATATATACCCTCGATCCCCGCATCATGGGCATTTCTTGTGTTCCCGCATCAACTTTTCTTTTCCTCCACAGGAAGTTTCCCGCCTTCGCGAATGACATCTCACCAAATCACCAAAACGCTTTGAATGCGTCTTATACTAAATATGTTGAGATGGAGCCTACTGTGAGATTCAATAGTGCGAGTCCAGAGCATCGCCTAACCGCTTTGAATGGGTGGACGGACAGTAAGGATCCGATATATGGGGCGAAGGTGGTTATCGAGCCTACGGTTGCAGAGAAGTAGAAGTATGAAATCGATGTTTTATTACATGTAAAGCTTTTTCTTGGTCTTTCGAGAATTAGAAGAAGCTTAATGTGTAAGTAAACATCTTGCATGCTTAGGTCACAATAAACTTGTGCTGACCGCAACCACTTCAGATATGTTCGACGAAACCACCTCAAAAATCTTCTTCCTTCCTCAACCATCAGTCCTTCAACCTATCCATAATTGTTCCGCCCCGTCTTACATCTTTTGCAATCTTGTACAGATCGCTTGTCGACCTAAACTCTACCAAATCGACTGTCCACGAAGAATGAGGTTTTAATGGACGGAAGAAGTTTCACCAGACGGAAGAGTTTTTACTAAACGGAAGGGGATGAGGAGTTCACCAATCAGGTGCCGTGGCAGGGGTGATTTGATGTAATGTTGACCTGTAAAATGAACACCATTTGGAAATGTTTATCACTGCAGGTAGCAAACAATGTAATCCGGCAAAGTATCCACGTGTCATAGAGCCAATTCGTCCTCTGGACTCCATTGCACAAAGACCCAGCATGCCCCAATATATACAGCCCTCCACTTCTCACCAAACCTCCTACAAACCCCAGAATAGACACCCCACCCTTCCAACCCGCTCACAACTTCCACCCACGCCCCTTCCCCCCAAACAACCCCCTCACCGCCCCCTCGCCCTCCCTCCCCCTCACCCTCTCCACCTCCCTCTCCAACCCTTTCCTCATTCTCCCAACCAGCACCTCCGCATCCTCATCATCCAAATCCTCCCTCTGCCCCTTCCCAAAAACCGTCCAGCTGCGCGCTTTCACCTCCGGCACATCGCCATTGCGCGGGATGATGTGGAAATGGACATGCGGCACCACTTGGGCGGCGCGGACGCCTGCCAGGTGATGGGTTAATGTTGTTGTTGATTTACAGAGCAAGGAGTGAACGGGGGAAGGGGGAGCGATATCACCGTTGTTTTGCACGACGTTCCAGTCCCCGCCTGCGCCCTCGAAGCCCCCTCCCTCGCCGTCCGCGACAACACCACCAACAACCGCACGGCTCACAACCCCCAGCCAGGCCCCCAGCGCCCGACCTTCCTCCACCGTCACGTCGCTCAGTTTCTCCCTGTGCGCTCGCGTCGCCAGCAGCACGTGCCCGCGCGAAATGGGCGCGTGGTCGAGGAAGGCGAGGACGTGGCGGGTGGAGAGGAGGAGGTGGGATTTAGGTGGAGGGGGTGAGGATGGAGAGGGGGAGGGAGAGCTGGAGGGGAGGATAGAGCTGGGGGAGGGGGGAGGGGGGTTTGCGGAGGCGATGGCGCAGAAGGGGCAGAGGGAGGCGGGGGAAGTGGGGTAGGGGGAGGAGGGGTGGGGGGCGGATGGGGGCATTGGGTTGTGGGTTTTTGAGGGGAGGGTTAGGGAGTGTTAGGGAGGGAGGGAGGATTGGGGGGCGGAGTGAGTGTGGAGCTTTTGAAGGTGATAAAAGACGAACGGCGACGTCATCATCGGCGAAAATACGAAGGTTCGCCGATTCTTCGACTCCCCGTTCTGCTCCTTCAAGACCTTCTGAACTTTACTCTACTTGTTAGCTCTATTGACTTCGATTTTGACAGTCTTCATAGGAAGAATCCCCAACTTCAGACATTCAATTGAACTTCATACATATTTTCTTCGCTGGACAGAAATTTGGGATCGAAGTACAGAAAAATAGCTTGATTTGAACGCTCTTTCTCCGAATATTGATTTCTTCAACTAGGATGTGGAAGTAGAGAGTATGTGCGATGGTTGTTGAATGTCATATTCGCTCATTGGGTTAAGCAGTGGCGAAGGAAGAACCCCGTGAATCACAGGATCATGCATGACGTGTTCCTAGAGAGACACTCGCCTTCTAGAGTTCTGTTGCAAACTCCGTATAAGAAAGGAGCTTTTGAATGAGTCTGTATTTTATCACTGCTTCTAGAGTTTTATAGCTGTTGCTCTACTCTGGCGCCAGCTTCTCTAGAATCTTCCCATTCTTCAGTGGGTGCTTTGAACCCTTGGAAGTACTGTCGATGGGCCAGTCAGTATGTTTCCGCTCAAAAGCGGCATCATAGAACAGTACAGACCCGTTTCCTAAAGCTATTAAGATCATCCGCCGTGACTCCCTTGACCTCCTCCTTTCTCTGCCTTGATAGTGGGCTTCCGTTGGTTTCAGTATGCGGTAATCTTCGATAAGTAAGGAGTCTCCTCGACCCTGTTGTGTTCTCGCAGTCAGCGAATGGCGCTCAGTACTAGCAAGTCATCCTTAACCTCACATTTGTTGAAAGCTTGTACACACACGCTGACGACCTCGAGGCAAGGATGCATTGGAATTCCAAGCTCAACTTGCTCATCGTTAGCCGTCGGCATCCACATTGAGATTCTTCCGCCGTCAACCAGTGAGCTTGCAGCAAAATCGAGGATGTCGTTCAGCATGGCTTCGAAGCTGTACGGACGTTTGGGTGGGATGTATTTGTCTTGCCTATTTCGTTTAGCGGAATTACTCATGAAAAAAACGAGTTTTTGCTTACAGATGTGCTGCTTCTCCATCACGGTAAACGACTTGTTTGGCACTACAATCTCTACTCCCGAGTACCCTTAGGCCTTCTCGAACGCCATATGGTGGGTCACAGATGATGCCATCAAGCATCGTTCCCTTCCTTAGTGGACTGTGTGTTAGGTCCGAGATAAAGCCATCCAGGTATCTACTAGCTAATCCATACTGCTGAAAGTTGGTGACAATGTTGAGACCATCTTTGCCTCTGAGCATACGAGCATCGATGTCTGAGCCCATGGATATAGCGCCGAAATGTGAGCAGGCAATGGGAAAGCTTCCTGTTCCAACGAATGGGTCATAGAAAAGCTTTCCTGGTGCTGCAAGTGTAATGTTGGCTGTAAGTAAAGCCAGCTCTGAATCCATGGACGTAGTACTTAGATACTTCCTTGTCTTAAGACTGTAATCGTAGGCTGCGTCTCTCTGGCCGTCTGCAATCCATCGACCAAAATGGATTCGTCGAGGAGGTTTTACTCCCCATTCAGAGTCCTCAAATATGCGAAAGACCTGTTCCGAATTGTGCATTTGAATCACGCCGTTGAAGCCAAGGAATTGAAACGAGTTGATGATTTCTTTCCGCTCGCTCATAGTTCTTTTCCCCTGAAATGTGTCGAAATCGATTCTGAACGAGGAAGAACTGTAATGGGCCCACTGCGAGGACATCCGACGACGAATATCCTCATGAAGCTCTTCGTAGTTTGAACCGCTACCCCATAGCTCGTAGATTCCTTTACTCAGGATACTCCGAGCTACGAGATCCCTGGCAGCGGCTTCATTGCGCAGTCGGACAATGCAGTAGGGCGACTGTCAGAATGTCAGGATTCTTGAACTCGTGATTTTAACTCGGGAAACAAATCGAACTCAAGTAGAAGTATTGTTGCACACGTCTTTATAATGAACGAACGTACATACTCGCTGTAAACAAGAAACTCGACATTGATACCTGCAAGAGTAGCCAAAGCCTGGACTTCAGGCCTGCGAAAAGTCTCATGCATCTGCACGAAACGTATAAGATATTCCATATCTATCTCGGCACAAGGTTACAATATGGCGTGAGCGAATACCATATTTACCTCCTTCAGTCTGAACTTTACGTATTGGCATGTAGACGCTGAATTGGAAGTTTTTGGTACGAATGGTGGGGATAAATGGATCCATGAGTGCGCTTAGCGTAAGGCCAACAAATGTACGAACTTATGTGCATTTTTCTACTTATGTCAAACCTTCCGCGCACGAGAACCTAAGGATGTATTACAAGGCGTGAGAACCTTATCGTACATCTTCTATGAATTTACAAGAGCTTTAAAGCCAGCTCGCTATGCACAAACGCTTTCATCACCCTTTAGCCTGAGGGCATAGTATCTTGCAATAAAGCTTAAGGCAGGCCTCTGCCAGAGTTCACCGCATTCGCGAGTTGACTGGTGTCAGGTCGGTTCTCTAGGAGTACGATATCAGCACTTCACAATCAACAAAGAACACGCAGCTAATAGGCGACTTACCAGCATATCGTTCATAGCTATCCAGATATAGATCGTCCGTGCTAGTAGTAGCTTTGACGCTCTCGTTTCCTTCTATAGCATCGACCCATCTGGCCCATCGGCTCCCCTCTTCCGGCTGCGGCCACCCACGATAGGGGGCCAGTACCCTGCGCATTCTGATAATCCATGGTGCGAACTGTATATCCACGAAAGAGATATTGGTACCCAGAAAGAACGGACCTTGCGGATGTGCCGCATCTACAAGTTTGGCGATCTCGCTTCGCAATTCGGTGGCATGTTCGACTTGCTTGTCCGGCTCTTGCGCCTGCAAATACCGGTAGAAGGCTGGGGTGATGTTGCGATTAACCTAGATTAGGTGTAAGCATACATAATCGTACAAAGGACATATTGAAGAGCAGTACATACATGATCAGACCATAGACGGCAATGAGCTCGGCCCTTAGGGTCTCCAGGTAACAAAGGGGTCCCCAGATTTAGGTCCTCCAGCTAGATCCGATCAGCCTCAGTGGTTTGAATTATATAAATTCAATCTTACATATTCCATCAGTACGGTGCTTTCATAACATCCCCAGTCACCGTGTCGAAGTGCGGGGACAAGTCCACGTGGGTTAACCTCCAAGAGCGAATCTGGCTTTTTGTATGGATCGACCTCTATGTACTGATAGCTGAGTCCCTTGGCCTCCATAGAGATCCATACTCGTTGCACAAATGGACTAGATTGGTTAAGAAATGTTAGCTCTGACCTTCGCATGTCGCGTTTTGTGCGGTGCATGTCATTACATGATGGATCTTGGGTGAACACATAGGTACTTACCAAAAGCAGCCTCCGTAAAGCTTCAGCTCATGCTCTTTTGAATGCTTCTTTGCAGTGCTAAGGGCGGCGCCAGTAGCTTTCTTGTGGTAAGATTTCTGTTTAGTTTCCGATTTGTCAGCCATGGTCTGATGGCTCTAACAACAAGAGGTGAGTTCCGATTCAGAGTAGATGAGGTAAATAAGACAACGCGCAAGTAAATGGATCATCGAGATATGCCAAATACCATCACCGTAGCGATGACGCGCGATGTGCATACATGCATACAGTAGTCGGTTGCTGGTTGAAAACTCGCTTGTACATCGGCCGCAGCCGCTACAAGAATTCTCTCTCACCTGTGTTTTCCTCTTTACTCTCTCCTCCTTGAGAAAGTGTCGATAAATACTGTTCTTCTTTACGCGGTCACTTTCGTCGAGAGTATGCTTGTGTGGCCCTGCTGAACCATCCGCCTTGCCATTACCTCCGTTACCGTTTACTCTCTGTATCGTGTAATATCTATTCCCATCGCTACCTGGTCTGTTTAATCGTAGTGTACCGTCACCAGCTAGCTGTGTCGACCCGAGTACGTCGAAAGGGCGCTGTGCCTGTTGAATTGGCATCAAACTGCCTGGCTGCCCAGGCGCGAAGAAGTTGTTGCTGTCAGATTCATCTACTCCAGAACTACCGAATTCAGAGGCCATTGCTTGCCTAGCTCCAGGGAAGTATTCTGTGATCTTAATCTTGACATCACATAGGTCTCGCTCTCGAGCTTGCCGCTTGCGCTTCTTCTTATTTGGATCTTCCGATTTTGGTGTTCCAGGAGGACGTCCTTTTAGCCGGCAATCCCAGTAATGTGAGACGAACGGCTTGCGCTTATATTTCTGGGTTGAGCGATGGGAATAAATATTGTCCACATGGGGAAAATATGTCAGAAACCTGCACATGGACGGTCAACAAGAAGCAAACGACGGTGACGTTGAGCATTTCACAACTTACTCGTCCTCGGTCAGCGTGATAACTTCATCTACGTCGAAAAGACGTCTCCTCCATTCTTCAAGGTTTGGTGGATTCGGGATCATCTTCAAATTCTTGAAGTGTCCTTCGGTAGTCCCTCCGTCTTGTATCGCGATAGGTCGAAGATCGATTTCATTTTGCAGACGTCCCAGGGCTTCATGGTGGACCTGAGGCTGGCTGGGTACCTGGGGATGAGGTGTAAGGACACCGAACTGGCCCGGTCGATTAAATGCATGGTCGAGCTGGTCATTGTGTGGCACTTGTGAGTGAAGATCTTGGAACCGAGGTGGGGGAGGCCTTTGATCGTAAGGAGTGCGCTGTTGCAGTTGTTCGAGGTGATGTTGATTGTCGAGCTGGGCATTGAATTGAAAAGGGTCTGATGCATCAAGTTCGAGCTGTGATGCTAGGGTTTCATGACCGGGATGATGGAAGAGGTTACCGTTGTGAAGATGGACCTCCATCGCAGCTACTTGAAGCGGCGTTGGTTTGAGTCTAGGATTGAGAAAAGCGGCGAGAGGTCGTGATGCAGGCCCAAATAAGCGACTTTGGCTAACCGGAAAGCGCTTGGTGCGATCACTCATCTACAATAACGGTCCTCCAGAGGTGCAGAAAGTCACTCTTCATGTTCTTCATTACAAGTCGCACATATGGAAGTACTCAATCTTGAAATCACACCTTGGAGAATCTCCAGACTGCGACTTTTAGACACAGTCTGGGAGATGCTTCAGCATCTCACCAACCTGGGCTCTTATTTACTATTGCCAGCCCCGCCGGTCTGCTTAAGGTACTCTAAGGCTGCATCTTGCAAGTGGACCAAGTGGACGGGGCTTGCCAAATAGAGTATGAACTACCGGCCTGCAAACTTGGCACCAAGACTCTTTTCTTACCGCGAAGCCATCTTCCTGTCGCAATACAGTTCCAGCATCACGCAGGAACTTAGTCTTCTACAGAGATGCTTAGTTGGACATGTTTCTCCTTCAAGCTAGGCCGCTACCGTCATACTGTGCTATCGCCTGCATCTTGCATGATGGGCAGAAGAAAGTCAATCCGAACATTCTCTCTGCAGTCTCTCTGGTGTTTTCTGCAATTCGTCCGCTTTTTCCCTTCAACCTCGTGCCAGAATTTTGCCATTTCCACGTCACGATACAGTCAGGGCAAGGTGGACCTTCGCGGAATCTGTACGCCTAAGATTGATAACAGGAAGAGCTATAAGAGATGTAATACCTCGCATGTGCTCTCTATATTGTTCTTCAAATCTATAATTGATAGAATCGTATTTGCAATTACAACTCGTCTAGTTATTGAAAGTCATGCTAGAAGAAACTTTAGGGCAGCCTTCGTCCGAATCATTTGCTTCCAAAGCTTGCCACACCATTATACGGCCACTGGATCTGGCTGCTTCGTCTCTACCGTCTCAGCGGTTGAGCAATTGCTACCACATTATAGCAATTTCTGGGGAAGAGGCGTTGCTCGTCAATTCTCCGTATACTTGCCACCCTCACCTCCTCCACCTCGAATCTGTTGGAAAACCGCAAAGACTCTTAGCTAAAGCATTGACAGTAATGGCACCAGTTAGGGATGATTATGCTACTGCCCCATACATCGATGCTTTCAATTGGAGTTTGGTGGTCAGCGCCCTCAAATCTTTGGTTGGAGCCGAGAGCTATGCATGGAAGCATCAGTCATACTACATTGTCGTTTTTAGGTCTCAAGTGCCTCTATCAACTAATCGCTCACATCTTGCGGCGCTAGATAAAAGATCTCATGCTGAAGCTATGGCAAGTGGAGGTCTGTTGAAGTATTGGTTTGGAACCCCTGATGTCAATGGAAGGAACATGGCCACTTGTAAGCCTCATAATCAAAGCGCGTATCTCAAGAGAAATCAGCTAAGCACCTTAGGCATATGGCGGGATCGCGGGGATGCTAAGCGTGGAAGTATTGGTCAGGGACACAAGGAAGCCATGAGAGCGACGATCAATATGTACAGTGAATGGAAGCTGGAGCGCCTTACACTAGAAATTGGGGCCAACGTGGAGAGCTGGACTATTGTGGATTATGAAGAGTGATGTCCCGGAAATTTTACTTGAATTGGGCAAGGCGATCCGCAAGATAGGCCTTGCAGTGTCCTACATACTCTCCAGTGAGAGTAAAGGTTTCTTGACCTGGGACGGGAGATAGTTTTGTAACAGGGTTTGCTTTGGCTATAAAAATAGATACTCTTGGGAACGGCGATCTTTGTTCTGTCCTCGATAAAGACATCTCAAGAACCTATTCAAAACTCATTTTGTTAAGGTACGGTACCGTATCAAAATAATATGGCACGTGATTGCCGGTCTATCGATAAGGGTTAACCTAGCCTTACTAAGCTGACATTTCGCGGGTAGGAAATACTCCGAAAATTCATGGTGAACACCCACACACCCTACAGTCACCTCTGTACAATCAAACCGATACTTCACCTCTCCTGCCATAACTTTCACCTCAACTTCACACTTCTTGAAAATCAGATTCTAGTCTTTAATAGAAGCATCACCCCAAAGCCGCAATCATGAGCGGTGCACCAGCTCACAAGTCGAAAGTTTCGGACATTGTATGTAGAGCCTAGAGCCGCTTATAGTGAATGAAAACTGGGATAGCTAATTATTCTCCCCTCTCAGTCTCTGGCTGCTTTCGGGCGCCGTGAGATCGAACTCGCCGAGAATGAGATGCCTGGTCTGATGGCAACGAGAACAAAATATGCTCACGATCAGCCTTTGAAGGGTGCACGTATTGCAGGATGCTTGCACATGAGTAAAACATAACACTATGGTTTGGTTGTTCAATATTGACATATGAGTGCAGCAATTCAGACGGCTGTGCTTATTGAGACACTCACATCCTTGGGCGCCGAGGTTACATGGTCGAGTTGCAACATCTTCAGTACCCAAGATCACGCTGCAGCAGCAATTGCTGCTGCGGGAACTCCTGTGTATGTTTACTCGGGTATGAGATAATCAGCTGCCTGCTGACAGGTTTCAGCTTTGCATGGAAAGGAGAGACAGAAGAAGAGTACCAATGGTGTCTCGAACAGCAGCTAGTTGCTTTCAAGGACGGCAAACACCTGAATCTGATTCTAGATGATGGTGGTGATCTCACCGCATTGGTTCACACCAAGTACCCGGACATGCTCAAAGATTGCTACGGTGTCTCAGAGGAAACGACCACTGGGGTCCACCACCTATACCGAATGCTCAAGGGTGATAAACTGCTTATTCCAGCCGTCAATGTCAACGACTCGGTCACAAAATCAAAGTTTGACAACTTGTATGGTTGTAGGGAATCTCTCATTGATGGAATCAAACGTGCCACAGACGTTATGATTGCTGGAAAGGTTGCTGTTGTTGCTGGCTTCGGAGACGTCGGCAAAGGATGCGCACAGGCTCTACATAGCATGGGCGCCCGAGTCATTGTCACCGAAATCGATCCCATCAACGCTCTGCAAGCCGCTGTCTCCGGGTTCCAGGTCACTACAATGGAAGACGCTGCTCCACATGGCCAGATCTTCGTTACTACCACTGGGTGCCGTGACATCCTGACAGGTGCACACTTTGAGGTGATGAAGAACGATGCTGTCGTATGCAGTACGTAGTGAGACAATTGGCCCCACGCAAACTTATTTGCTAACGATTACATTAGATATTGGACATTTCGATATTGAAATCGACGTAGCCTGGTTGAAGGCTAACGCAAAGAGCGTCCAAAACATCAAGCCCCAAGTGGATCGCTACACAATGAAGAGCGGCCGCCATATCATCCTCCTCGCTGAAGGTCGTCTCGTCAACCTCGGATGCGCAACGGGCCATTCTTCATTCGTCATGTCATGTTCGTTCACCAACCAAGTCCTGGCCCAAATCATGCTGTTCAAGGCCGAAGATGAAGCCTTCGGCAAGAGATACATTGAATTTGGCAAGACAGAGAAGAGGAAGATTGGGGTCTACGTTCTGCCCAAGATCTTGGATGAGCAGGTCGCCCTGTTACATCTGGACCACGTCAATGCGAAGCTCTCGAAGTTGACGGAGACCCAAGCCGAGTACCTGAGTCTGCCAGTCGAGGGGCCATTCAAGTCAGATATGTAAGTCTTTCAACTACAAAAATCCACTTGTGCGAAAATCAATCTGCTGACTAGTCCCGCCCAGCTACCGCTACTAAAACCTCACCTCTCACATCATACCCATCAACGCCAAATGCCCATTCAACACGAGTTACGACGAGATGCCAACCAAAAAGCATATGTCCTTCAACGGCCATTTCCTGTTACTCAAAAACTTTGCAGGGAGTCATCTCAACAAATGACATGGCATTCTAGAGCTAGAGCGAGCGTTAGGCGTTAGGTTTTCTTGACACTTCAACCATTGTCAGATAGATATCCATGTGCTCTTTAGATCGAGGCAGCGGTTCAGCATTCAATCGATAAGATACATTTCATCACCGTACATGTAGATGTCAGAACATTGTGGTCGTGTAACTGGTAAAGCATTTGAATAATTGCGTTGTGCTCCGAGGAACCCTCGGAAGCTCAAGAGTGACCTCCAAACGGTCTCTTTCCGCTCTAACAAAACCAATAGGTATCTCAACCACCACTTACTCACATCCACTACCATGGATGCCTTGGCATCCTACATCACCGCCACCTCGGCCTGGTTCGCCCTCCAGGCCCTCCCTCTCCTCCTCTACCCCAGCTTGATCATCACTCTTCTCTCGCCCACAGCCCGCAACCCAACCGGTGCGTCGTCTCTCCACCGAAACCCCCCATGATCCACTTAGGCAGAAACCGAAGAGAAAAGACCAGAACTGATGCCTATGTTTCAAGCCACCCAGATCTAGAAATTTACTTCTGCCGCAGTTTAGCACTGACGCTCATCACCCTCGCCCTCCTCTCCCTCCTCCTCTCGGGACTGATCCCGCTTTCTTCCTCAGCATCACAAGGTACCTACCCCCGCAAGACCCTCATGCCCTCATGCCCCCATACCCCCATACCCCCTTCCCCCCCCCCCCCCCCAACAGGCACACCAGGCTAACAACCCTCCCCACCAGAACCCACACCCCCACCACCCCTCTACACCACCGCCTCCGTCACCCTAACAACGACCCTGCACATCGCCGCCGCTTTCTACGCTTATGCAAAGTATACCGCTACGGGCCAAACGGCGTTTGCCCTGGGGATGATGGGGAGTGGGGCGATGGCGTGTGTGGGGGGTTGGTGCTTGATGTTTGGGGGTGGGGGGAAGGTGAGGAGGAGTGGGTGGTTGACGAGGGGGCAGAAGAGGAGGAGGAGGTGAGTGTGGGTGGGAAAAGGGGAAGGGGAGAGGGGGGAGGGGTGAGGGAGGTGCGGGCTCCGAATGGAGTTGTTTGTGGTTAAGGTAGGTATAGCACCGCTAGGACCGGCGTCATCCTCCCTCTTCAAATCAGTATATAGAAGTCGGATCCGTTTCCGGCTGCCTCCATATACGACATCGACCTGGTTGGTATACTTGGACACACGACCGGCGAACCGGACAACCTAGATTTGCCTACGGAGCATTCAGGAGTGGGGGCCTTGCATGCTGCGGGGGTTGAGATTTTGATGTCTGGCAGGGTTTGGGCAGACGGGGGAGGCGTGGCATCTTTGATGGCTTGATGGTGGGTCATGGACATTGGAAAAATGCCCGAGGACGAAAGGGATGGGTGGGGAGTGCAAGAGGCTTGAAAAAGTTCATATACCAGGATTTGGTGCTACAGATAGAGAAATATACTGTCATGAGCTTCCTGGTCAGTTTTCAGTCCTAATAATAGTGGACACGCTTGTTGTGGGTATCTTAAAAAGCAACTCCCTTCCCCTGTCCCACCTTCCCAGCCCATCCGCACCCCAAATCACACCCCAACCCCATTCAAACCCCTCCAAAACGTCCCAAAGTTCCCCTCCCCGTCCTCCTCTCCCCCCTCCTCCATCACCGCAAACACAACCCCCTCCCACCACCCCCCGGCAAACTCCCCCTCCCCCAGCACTTCCATCCAGCACCCCACAACCTCCCCCCTCGGATTCCCAAACGCCCCGCATCCGAGCGCCCCCAGCACGAGCGTCTTATGCCCCTTGCGGCCCGCAATCCGCAGCACGACGCGCATGCGCGCTTTCATCGCGTCCCGGTCTTGCGCGTGTGCGTACTTTTCCCCATCCGGGGTCAGCACTGGGTCGCGGATCGCGGCGACGCTGACGACGCTGACGACGAGCAGGGAGGTCGGCGTTGCCAGATCGAGTAGTTTGTGGCCTTGCGCTAGGTTTTCGCGCAGTACGACCACGGACGGCGAGTAGATGCCGCCGGCCTCGGGGATGGGGTAGAAGCGCTTTTTGAGCGTGAAGGAGAGGCTGCTGCGGTAGCAGAGGGATTCTTCCTGGGCCAGCGCGCCGCGCAGCCAGCCGCCGCCGGCGTGGTGGGCGTTGGCCATGTTGAGGATGAGGACGGGTTTCTTGCTCGAGGGCGTGGAGAGGGCGAGGGCGGCGTCGAGGGTGTCGGTGTTGAGGACGCGGATGGGCGAGGAGGGGAGGCGCGGGCAGTATTTTGGGTCCAAAGGGGGGAGGTTCTGGAGGAGTTGGCCGGCTGCGGGGGCGTGCGGTGTTGAAGCCAGGAGGCGCGGGAGGAGGGACTTTGTTTCTGCGGCTGTGGCGGCGAGGAGCATGCGGCGGGTTGAGGAGGGGGAAGTTGTAAGGCGTGGGGGGGAGCGAGAGATTTTGGATCGGCGCGTTGGGTGGAGGTCGAGGCTGGATGTTTTGGACGAGATAGTGGTGATGGAGGGGGTTTCTTCGGCCGGAGTGGTTGAGGAGGCGGGTGCTGGTTGGGGTTTTGTGAAGTAGGGCGAGGCATTGTTGGTTACTTTCGGGGAGAAGAATGCTGAGGTGAGTCTGCTTTGGACGAGTCGTTGCGCGCCTGGGTCTGGGTCTCTGCTAGACATTGTTGTCTGATGTTCGAACGAGACAATTGGTTAAATTAGGAATAGTGCCGCATAGAGGCGAGCTCAACCCTAAGTCTCTTCAAAGTGAGATTGTATCTCAGTCGGGTGTAGGATTCTGGGACAATTACACGGGCATTGAATTGATTGGTCAAAGCTCAGGAAAGTAGGTGAATATTGGTATGCCATCACCTGCTACAAGGCAACACAAGCTTCATGTTGTCACTTCACTATGTATTACATGTCTCTCATTTTGTGTCAACTGAGAACTACGTCTTCGTAAAGCGCTGATCAGGTGGTAATAGCCCTCAGAGTCGTCTCAGACTCCACACCACTCTCCTCCGCAGCTTCTGGCTGCGGTATCCTGTACCAAGGAGTAGCGCCCGACATGGGAAGCATTGGATGTGGTAAATCATCCTTCAACGCCATAACCTTGTCGTGGTCCTCGCCTTTGTCTACTGCAGTCGCAAGTTCTGCTTCCATCAGGTTCGCTAATACAAGCTCCTTTGCCTGCCATTCCTCCTTTCTCTTGCCTTGGAGCGCTTCTATCTCGAGCCTGAGCTCTGATCCGTCTTCTTCGGCCCAATGCACTTGCCGCCGGAGGAGTTTGAACAAGTGATCGGGAGGCATTGAAAGCTCTTCTTCCGTGAAATGGACGTCTAGTGGGTACTCGAATGGTAATGGTGGTGGAGCCTCGGGGTCGATGTCCGTAGTGCTGTAGATTGTTGCATCATCATCGACGTCTCCGTCTCCGTTGCCTTGTTCATCGTTCGGAGGCCTCGAGTTGACGATCAGCTTCAGCCGTTGGGGTTTGACCTGGGCTGCGGAGTGGTTCCTTGGGATCGGATCCGAAGGCCGCAGAGCTTCTGTCTCGTGTACAGTACGCATATGTTTCGCAAGTGCATCTGAACGTGTAAATGATCTATCACATTCTAAAACAAATTTAGCATTGAACCAACCGACTCCCATAGGTAGACCAAATCACCTGGTAAAGCGCAATAGAACGGCTTCTCTCTAGTGTGACTCCTCATGTGTGCTCTCAAAGCATATCCACTCGCATGGTGCATGCCTATTCGAGAACACCCTTCCCATTCGCAAGCATATCTCTTTTGCTTTACCCCGATATGGACATCATGCAAGTGTTGAACCAGAACATCCATATTGCCTACATCCCCAATTGGGCAATCGAGCCATCTGCAGACAGTAACTTGTTCATGGTTCACTGGATCATCGTCCTGCGTCTGGGGCATTCCAGGCGCTAGGGGTGATCCAGGTACATCGCCAGAAGTGTCAGACGAGATGTCCCCGATATCCTCTGGCGGCTCAGGATGGGAAGCAGGCGTTGATCGGTAAGAATTCTGGCCAGTGCGCTGTCTCTTTGATGGAGGCATCAGACGGGTATCATCATGATCTGGAAGAGCATCTAAGCTTTGGTCTCGTTCTTCGGTTTTGACGTCGTCGGCGAATTCGCTCGAAGCGTGGGAGGAGAGCGGGGATCCTGGTGGTGAGTCCATGGTGGTGTGAGGTGATGACGCTTAGGCTGAAGGTGGTGTTCCTTATTCACTCAGGGTTTGTGAAGTGTGATGTCTCAACTCTCAAGCTCTCTGTCTGATATGATAATCGACAGGGCCATTCGGGGCAATCGGGCCGTCTCTGCCTAGCCTCAATGCCCCCTGTCGGCATCTCCATGTTCATGTTCATGTTCATGTTCATGTTCATCTCATTTTCACAACGCTTTGACGAATCACCTCAATGATGTCTACTGGGTTCGAAAAAGACGTCGATGCATATTATCATGACAAAGAATCGTATACCAAACTTCTATTCGACCCTTCAACACGCAACATACCCGACGTCGACGAGAAGAAAAAAGTCAGTTCTATAAACGAATGGGAGGGCTTCAGAACCTGGTTTCAAAGACAAAAACCGGAGCCTGCTCCGCCGACATCCAAGGCAGATTTCGAGGCCTTATTCGATGGAAAAAGCGTCGCCGAGATACAGTCAGGTGTGGAGTCAATGCATAAGGAAAACTCTACGGGGAAAAAGACAATGCCGACTTTGACGAAGAGATGAACGTCCCGCTGGAAATGCCAGGTGGGAATCGGAGCGTTACTACAGCCAGTTGTTCGCAGGTCTAAGGGCCATTGAATCTACGGGTCTTCCCCGGCGATCGCCAAACGCTTCCGCAGACATTCATATCTTCCTACCATTTCTTCGCCGTTCTAATACACTCCAAACTCTTAGAAGCCCGGGCTATAGAACTCAGTGGTTGGTGAGACATCAATTTCCATTTCTCACCCCCCACAAACCTTCCACGTATGATGAACAAGCTTAAGAATTCTGCAATGCGGACGGTTCCATCTCATCTGAGCATGAAGCCGCAAGTCGACACACTTAAACCTACACTTGATCTGACACCTAGTCGTTTTCCCAAATTCTCAAAAGCCATGCTTCAATCCCAGAATTTGGTCTATACAACCATTGACTGACTCTGAATCGGACAGAACAATCAGTCAGATGTGTCACCTTCTGCTACACACGCCTCTTCCTCCGTCAATTGCTAGCCGCTAAACCTCCCTCTCACCACCAAATTCATAGTACATCGCTGCCCGCTTTTGGGTCATCGAAAGGCACCGAGTTGGCGGCGCCCGTCATGGCATTGGCAAACCACCTATCTGCCGGCGGAACCTCCGCGGAGAAGAACGTCGTCTCCTCTACATGTCAAACCTCCATCCACGCAACTCGTTCTCAGCTGCGCTCGCCCGTCTACACCCTGTAGGCGGGCTAGCAGGGTATAGTTCAGACTATATCCCAGTATCAACGTTGTACTTGTAGGGATTAGACACTCCAAATCCGGCAGCTATGAGGTCATGGTCTCTTTAATGTACGGGTACGAGTCCGTTGGGCGAGAAAGCACTTGTGGGAAGAAGAGTCAGAGGCGACAGGAGGTTGGAAGGGAGGAAGGGAGGAAGAGAACTTGGTCATTTCGAAGGGCTATCGCCGCCAATAAAGCCCGACCGATTCGAGATACCAGACCCAGCAATATTTTACCATTCCTCCTCCCTCTATCACGCTTTGGAAAACTCCGGGCAAGATCCATTCTGGCCATCGCTGACCGGGCCAGCAACCTCATCTCCCTTGTGCCGCTTATAAGTAGTAGTAGTACAAGCATCGAATGCCAGCTGCTTAACTAACCCCCGTACTCCATCAACGCCAGTCTCGTTAAAATGAGCACCGCTATCACCACCACCCCAAACGCCCATATCCATGCACTCGCACCTCGTTCCCGAGGTAACTCATCCCTTTTCCCCACCCCCGGCCGCCGCCTTCTTCACCGGCAACGCCGGAACCTTGAACCCACCATTCTCCCCTCCCCCACCACCACTTCCCCCATTCCCCCCTCCAACCTGCGTAAACGTCCCGCCCTTAAACCACCGATCCGCCTCTTCCTCTCTCCTCCTCCGCATGTCGGCCTGTCGTTTCGGATCCACGAGCTCCAGCCCCTGCACCGGCGTGAAACTGACCGAACTCGCCGTGCCACTCGTGCCGACGCCTGAGGCTCGGAGCCCGTGCTGCCCGAGTACGGTTGCGTTACCCCCACCGGCTGCGGAACCGAAGCCGCGGAATGAGGAGGCGGTACCGCCGAGAGAGGACGCGGTACCGCCGCCGAGACCCCAGCCCTTGTTGTTTTTCGAGAGTTTGGCTTTGGTGCGCTGGTCGATCTGCTGGCTGCGGATGCGGCCGTCGTTCGCGGCGCCGATCATGCCGAGGCCCTTTGTGGAGGAGCCGGTGCCGTAGCCGACTTCTTTCTCTTCTTTGCCAAAGGCCATGCGGTTCTGCGCTTTGCGGAGGTCCGTCATCGCGGTTGCTTCTTTGGCCTTGCGGGCGCGTCGCCCGCCACGTTTGCGGGAGGGTTTATCGTCTGGCGCGGGAAGGGCGCGGGGACCTTTGTTGGGCGGGGGTTCGGTGAGTTTCTCGAGGCGGTCGAGGCAGTCTTGTTTGAGCTGTTGGCCGTTGGAGCCATCCAGGCTGGAGTGCACACGGTCGACGCGGGCGGCGAGGACGACTTTTGCGGCGACGATGCGCATGGCTTGGCGTTTGAGGTCATTGGGGATGCCTTTGATGATGGGGGAGTGGTAGAGGAAGCCTTGTTGGCGGACGCCGACATTAGTGGCGAAGCCGGTTTGGGATTGTTTTTTGGAGCCCAGGGGGGGGAGATTGCAGGAGGGGGTTTTTGCGAGGCCGGTGAGACCGCCAGCAAAGTTGAGGAGTTGGGCGGCGGTGAGGGAGCCGATTAGGGCTGTAAGGTTTGGGGCGAAGAGGTTCATCCGTGATTGGACGTATTCGGTCAAGATCCTCTTGGCTTTGTCAAGTGACAGAGTCATTTCGCATGCTCGCATAACAGTCTGTAGTTCCTTTTCGCTCATTTCACGTCCTCTTGAAGTAGTTGCCTCAACGGTCACAACCATAAGAGAGGGCCCATCAAGAATTGACTTCAACGGTGCTCCCACAAGGTTATCAGTCTTCTGCGCCATCTCTTTGATATTGTCCATTGGTCCATTTCCTATGATCGCCACCGACTTTGCATAGTCGAGAGGATTTGTGACGAGGGTCTCCAGCTCAGGAAATCGGGTTGAGTAGTGGTCTCGAATAAACTTATGCACCAGGATGATTTCATTGTCGATTGACGTTGAAAGGGTGTTCGACTGTGTGAGGAGATGGTACTCGGGGTTATCTTCGATAGACCCAACAAAAGACGTTTGCTTTTCAGGTGGTAGTGCTTGATACTCTGCGATTTTCTGGAGACGACGAATAACGTCAGGGCTGTGTTCACAGGAGATGTAAATCTTGCTTTTCATAGAGATGGCAAAGGGAACAGAAAGACATGACCTACCTCAAGAACTGGTTCCAGCGTCTTCATGAGACCTGCGACATTCCGCACGTCGTTCACTCCCCCAAGCTGCATTTTCTCAACCTTTGCCTTGGCTTCTTCTTCATCCTCTGGCGCGTCCCGTCCAGCCATGCCTTCATCAGCCATCTCATCATCCTCGTCCTCATCATCCTCGTCCACATCCATCACCCCGCCATTTGTAGAAGCTGAGGGTTGGCCATTGCGCAAGCCTGCTTCAGGCGGACTTTCGGTATGCTGTAAGAATCCATTTTGCTGCTCGTTCTCACCCTCTGATGCGGAGTCCTCAAAGTCATTGAGCAGCTCATCGGCTAAAGTAGACATCTCGGCCTGGATTCTTGTTAAAGAATGAGAAAGTAAAACCTCTACATATCTTTCTCATAGTTTGGATCCAGTAAGGTACCAAACAATTCCTCGGTTAGTAAGCGTCAGCCTTATCGCTATCGGAAAGAGCAGGCCTGCAGGACAGCCTCGTTGGGTCCAGCCAAAGCTTGAAGTCAATTCTTTTTTACAAGGTCTGGTGCAGCAGACATAGTGATAGACATACAAATCGGTGTTTGATACTAAAGTAATCAGACTTCAGCAGTGCTATGAACACAACATTCTTCAGCTAAGTGACACCGGAGTAGATTCGACAACCTCTTCATTGATGCTCTCGATGCTCTGATACCTGGTACATCTAAAATACAGCTCAGCATCTCGAACATCTACCCAGATGCTTTCCTGTACTTTTTCCTCCCTCCACAAGAACCAACCGATGCCATCTCATCCTCAATCCGACCATCGTAATCTCTCGTGGTATAAATAGGAGCTTCCCTCAGCCCGAAACAAAGACACCATAATGCTGATTAAGCCGCAATCAATAACTTGCCTGTAATGATCGTACAGAAACGAAAGGATGGTATCCCCGCTGATTTGGGAATCCTGTTGATGCTCCAGTTCGCCATGCAAAAAAGTACAGATGAAATTACTCCTTTCAAGGAATATTACAAGAACCCAATCACTTTCCAAGGTTCAACCAACTCATGTCTTCTGTTTGAGCCCCACCCCTACCGCGAGGACCGATCTCTTCAGGCCTCCTTGGAAAGATTCTGACTTCCGAAGTCCCAGTTGCAGGTAATGCTCTCCTATTCCCCGGCTCCGGTAGCTCTCTGTCTGGAGCACCAGTGGCCCCAAGATCTCTGCTTGCCGAGTTTGGTATCCATCTGCCGCCCTCAACTTGACTATTCCTGAGAGAGTTGCCGCCGCTTGGAACGCGAGGGAAGTTGGGTATGCGCACCCTTTCACCAGGGTGAGGGTAGATCACACTGTCTGCATAAACGCTGCTGATTGGCCTTTCTTCCCATGCGCTTCCTCGCTCTACTGGCGTCCATGATGCAGTACCCTCATGGTCTTGCCCCTGGGATGAGTTCTGGCGATAATCGTCTTCTTCATCGATATCGGAGACAGCAGACGAAGGTGAGGATGGTTCGTGGCCTGGCCCTCCAGAAGATATTGCAAGACCTGGTAAGGGAAGACCTGATGTAGGGCTTACGATATGGGTGTTTGGTGCATAGGGTTGGCTCGCAGGGATGTTGAGTGGCTGAACTTCTGCCGATTCGTGCGGATGAGAAGATGTCACGCGGGAAGATTCATAGTCTGACAAGCTTTGAGACGTATACGTGGTTCGTCGAGAGCCAGAGTCATGGCGTACGGCACCCGGAGGTACAGTGCCCAGGTTTGTAGAGCTATTGTTGAAGTACTTACTCCATCCCGTTTCCGTTGTCCTGGCTTCTGTCCTTGGTTCAGGGGATGCGAGAGGGTTTCCGCTTGCTTCGCCCGGATAAGTAGTCACGATGGGATGAGAGATTAGAGGCGGTGAGGGTGCAAGGGGCGATCTCGTACGGCTAAAGAATGATTTGGAACTTCCATCACTATCGCCTGGTTTGTGAAGAAACCCTCGCTTAGAGTGTTGTGAGTCGCTTCTAGTACCACCGGACATGATGGCAATGGAAGTGTTCGAGTGGCCGGAGTAATCTCTCCTATGACGGCTAGCTAATGAGCCACCTGCTTCCTTCATGAAATCTGCACCTTGGTCGGCAAAGTCCATTTCATGTTTGCTGTCCACATCAAAGTCCCTCGTGCGACGTCCGATATTACTCTTCCGTCGACGGATGCACCGTATAATAAGTAGAGCAAGAATTAGAACAGCTGCAGTGCCCAACACGGCACCTAGTGTTGCACCAAGGACGGTAAGATCGTGGCGCCTTGTGGGTGTAGAACCAGACGAAGCAGATGATGATGTGGAGGACGGCGACGGCTGTCCTGTTGAACTCGCGGTGGTAGATGTAAGCGAAAAAGTAGGAGTCGAGCTATGGGTTTCGATAGGGGGTTGTGGGTTGGCTGTCGAGCCACCGAAAAATGCAATCGGGTCGATCCATTGGTTTGCGGTCTGATTAAACAAAGCTACCGGATTTCCAGGATTTCCACCAGATGTGACTACCAAGCCAGTGGGATCTTGCGCAAGGGAAAATCGATTGCGAACATCCTGGGGTGCAAGCGTACTATTATAAGCAGGCCTGTCTGCTAACGTTGTATCTCTTTTTCGCCGTTTCGTTGGTGGCTGCCTTGATTCTGAAGACGAAGACGGTGTGTTTGATGTTTGCGACTGGTGGGCCGATCCAGTATTGGCGTCTTGCAGTAGAAGTGTAGAGATCTGGTTTGGTGATACGCTTGTGTCGAACATTTCCAAGACTTTGCTCCCATCACTCCCAGACTCAATGACCGCTTGAACCTTACTCGAATCTTTCAGACCATCCGACAGGCTAACCTTAAGCTGCTGCCAGCGATCATCAGGACCGAAGGTAAATAGCTTCTTGTTGTTAGTGTCACCCCCCAGCATCAAAGCATGACTTGAGTTCCACGGCATCATTAAAGGGTTTGTTACTGGTGGCGCATCTGAGCTGAATGCTGTGACGTTGAAAGGAAAGCTCGTCGATATTAGAAAGGTTTGCGAGGATGGTTCGAAGTTACCGTCTTGCGACCCAGCATAGATGAGTATCGAAGATGATGAGTTAAGAAAGGTTGATCCATGGTATCGTCTATTATTCGTAACGTTTACTGCAGGCGCGCATTCTTCCCAGTTTTGCTGTCCAAAGGCAAATCGCTGAAGGCCGGAGTAAACCGTGGTCGACGAATTTGTTACCCCTCCTACAATGTATAAAGAATCTTGACCATTGGTAGACCCTTGAACGCAGGTTGAGCCATTCGTAGCGATACCCATGGGCAACCGTGACCACTGCGCCCCGTCTTCCAGGGCCAGCGACTGGAAAGCATCTACCTGGTATGTATAGAGGGTGTTGTTGTAGATTACCGAGCAGTGGTTCCTGAGCTCCACTGGTGGAGTCGGTGCCGACATTGCTGACGGCGTTGGTGGTACAAACTTTGAGGAGTGGAGGTTGTTTATGTTGTTGTTGTTGTCGTCGGCGAGAAGCCGCCACTTATTGGTGTGTCCAGTGAATGATCAGTAGCAAACAATTATCGCATGACGATAACGGCTCGGTGCTGCGAGGTGTCTCCTCCTGCGACCCCGAAGTGGCCAATTTTCCCTTCTCTTTCTCCTGCCCCTGACCTATTTGCGCCGTTTTGACCCTGATAGTCGACCATACATATCAACAAGACCCCTATACCGCAATTTGAATAGATTCGACTTCCGAAGTTGCGTGTGAAGACTGAGCTGATGGTCTGATGGTGGTGTGAGGGGTGAAAGCGAGAGAATCCGGGTAAGATAATCTGTCTGAAGGTGAAACGCTCTCCGTGGAGTCGATGCGCAGGCTAGTCTGGCAGATGGATCAAGCGAAAAGAAGCAAGGAGGCTTAGGCCTTGTGGATGACAATGCACGCAATGAATTGATTGTTATGCAGCAGTGAGTCCTATCATTGGTTCAATCAAGTGGTTGCACGCAACGGGCCGATGTGGAGAGAGCAGAAGAGAAGAGTAAGGTAGTGGTGCAGAGGGAAAAGGGTATCGATAATTAATCGTTGTGGTGGTGTTGATGGCCCTGGGTGGTTGGCCCGCGTCGGGTTCGGTTTCTTTCGAACGCTGAATGGCCCGAGGACAAGGGATGATTGGGTCTACGACCGACATGGCCACTAGAATCAAGAAGAATTTCACAATCACGGGAAGTCGATCGACCCCATCAGTCGAGAGATGATCGCTGTATTGAAACAATTCCTACTCAAGTCTCAGACAGTCCGACTTCCCTCCACGCTTCACAGGCTTCCCCGAGATCTATTTACACACGGCGGACGCCCCCCGTCGGAGTCGAGTCTTACCTCAGGCTGATTCTTCATGTCAGGCAACCCAAGCTGAGTAGGACACGGCTATTCTTGTCGATGCATAAGACCAACCGTTCTCGTCAAACGACGCTCTCTCCAGCGTTGAGCCAAGCATCTCGTCCACCAGTCAGCCTATGACGATGTTGGCTTTGCGAGGGACACGAGATTCAATAAAGTAAGTTCCATAGCCACACACACAGCGCCGTCAGCAAGCGAGCGATGCAAGTTACGCTAAAGTGACCAATTGGGGGATTTTGAACAAAGCACTTCATTGCGGCCCTTGGGATGCGCACCATGTGCGACACAGCTGCCTCTTTGTTTCGACCACGTTTACCACATGACGAGCGTTGGAGGCCTGTTGGTGATCGCCGAAGGTCACTCATGGATTGCTCCGAGGTGTTGCATACGCCGTATGCTAAGGATGCTACTCGCAATAGCGAGAGGCGAAGCCAGTAGTTCATTCGGAGGATCGGTCTACCAGCTCTAAAGAGGGAGCGATGATCGGATAGAACTAACGTGGAGTTGGAGTGTGGAGATCCTCGTGGCTCCCTTGTCGACAATACTTTAACGGTCCGTGGCGCGGAGGCCATGCGAATCTCGACCTCTCCATGACGCATTCGGATTCATTTATATAGGCGCTGGCTGAATGGCAGAGAGGGTACGGAGTATATGAACACATTATGTAGACAGCGCAAGGCCCGTACGGGGGTGGTCGGGTCCAGCATGGTCAACGATGAAGATTAACCAGTAATCGATCGATGGTGATGAATTTTGTATACTGATAAAGTGCGAGATTTGGGGGGGGTGGTGAGTGAAGATTTGAGCGCTTCAGGAAGCCGAGATGCAGAGCTCACGACGGCGCCGACCGTAGCTCGAGCAATAGCACTTGCATAAGCCTGTCGCACCATGCAAGAAACAACTCTTCAGGGAAAAGTCGGGACACCCACCCGGGGCCACCCCTCGCGATTCCATGCGCAGGAACCAGCACTAGAACATGTACTTGTAGTACCTACCTTAAGGCAATAATACATCATACACAGACTAACACTGTAATAATTACCTAAGGCCATGCTAGAGAAAAGACAGGCTGCTTTCTCGCGCTGCATTGAGCCTTCTCTTACCAAAACCCCCAATCGGTCATTTGGGCGCTTGACTTTGTTCTCTACTGTAGCTTGGGATGGCATCCCTATGGGGGGTATGAGGGCATGTTCGTCTTATACAACCATTTGTTGTTTTGCAGGATAAATTGATTTTGCCGGTAAAAAGAATTCTACTTACATAGCTGTGTTTTCTGCTACGCGAGATGGATTACGGTGTGTGGCCATGGCAGTGCACAGTCTGCAAACTCTGCCCCCAAAAAGTCCGCCTCGAAAGTTGGGGATGCGAGAGTTGTAGTAAGCGGAAAGGAGAAGCTGGGCATGATATTGTAAGTATGTTCTGTTGGTTCTGAACCAGCGTCGCTCCCACTATTCGACGATAGTGAGCCGATTTGACCTTTCTCCCCAATCCAGATCTGGCAAACGTACACCAGCTTTTGCAAGTCCAGAAAACGTAATAAGTCCTCATTAATTGTTGTCAGATCAGTCACTGAAGCGATATTCATCCCGCGTATGCTCGTGGAACTCGGTCGACAACACTGCCCACCTATGGAATGGGTACGGAAAACCTTCCATAACAATAACCGGATGAGGTCAATTGGTAGACCCTTCCGGACCGGCACACAGATCCATTGACCAATAACGAGCCACTATCATATTATTTGTGGTGTTGGTCGACCATCTCTGTAATGCCTGGGTTGAGGCCTGGTAATGTTCACGTGCACTACCTCTTCGGCTTCTTGTTCATTCTGATCCAATTCTAGAGCTAGAAAAGTTGACAACTGCTCTGTTCTTCTAATAATACCGACGCTACGTTAGTCGGCCAAATCTCGGCCTCTGGTGGACCTGGGTCTGTAGGCTTCATCACCAATGCTACGTCCTTCCAAACGCTAACATTCGTCGGGCTTATCATTGCTACCTTTATAAAATGAACCGTATTGTGCCGAAAGCATTGCGTGCCGTAACCGGTCACTGGATCCATGTATTGCTTTGAATTTTTCTCTGGATTTCTGGTCTAGGTGCTGCATGATTTTTTCTCTCCCTCTTCATATGTATTACCTTCTGGTTGACGCAATAAGGTTTTTCTTGTAGTATCACAGAAATGTTACCTGGTTCATCGAGGCCGCGAATGCGGCATGCATCTTGCAGCATTGGAGACCTCAAGATGAACGAGCCGTGCAGAAACCTAACGAGATCCATCAGCTGGGTAGGCTTCGATGACGGTGCAGAGCTAATGCCTTGCATAAGAGCTAAATCTAAGTTGATCTTCACGCTGAGGGACGACTCAGAAGGCGAGAAATAAGGCTTTTCATCCCAAGTAATCGCTACTAACATTGGCGGTTCGCTTGGCGGTTCGGTAGGAGAGATTAAAATATTTAAAATATTTTTCAATTATGTAGAGAGTAGAGGGAAATCAACAAGACATCCTCGACGAATGGGACAGGAAAGATAGAAGACTCTATACTCCGTAAGGTTTGCTCATCCAAGTATTCTCTCCCATGGGATGCGGTGACAGATCAGCAACGTCGTATGCAAGCCTATATCACTCGACGTTGAGAGTAATGTCCCCGGAGCTATGACAGCCATATAGGAATACATACTCCGTAACTTAGGGTAGGATACTGGAACAGATCTTGCAGTGTAGTGGCCCGGAAACCTTCAACCCTAAGGTACTGATGCACCATTCAATAATGACTTGATGCTTCGAGGTGACTATCGTAGGTATGGGCTGCGAAGCGCTACAGTAGTTTGTACTGTATCTTAATCGCTAGGCTGTACTTATCAATAAGGCTTCACCAAGACTTCAAGCAACCAAATCTCTTCTGTATACCTATGCGACTACTCGATGTCGTATACAAACCCAATGCACGAGTACTGCTCCCAACCATTCGATGCCAGCACGCCTCCACCGCCCCCGCCGAAACCTAGCCGCAACACCACCACTCCACAAGAAAGCTATGGCGGTCCAACCCCCCACAATGCCCCACCTCGACCGCCTCCGCCGATCGAAAACACCCCCCACCCTACTCATTCTCAGTCTCATCTTCAATCCTCCCATCCTCTTCCTCCCTCCGCCTCAGACCATTGGCTCCCAACCGTCCTCCTCGATAAACCGTACGCCTCCCCCCTACCCTCCCTCCATTCAATAGCTCACTAGTCCTCAATCCCACAGAACCACCGCCCTGCAACCCGTCCTCACCAGTACCCCCCTCCTAACAGCCCTCTCCTACACTCATCCTTCCCTCACCCCCTCCCCGCTCCCACCCCATCTCGCGCACACCTCCTCCCTAGCCTCCCACCTCTCCACCCGCCACGCCCACCTCCTCTCCCTCCGCCACCAAACCCAAACCCACCTCCTCCAGCTCCGAGCCCTAGAGCATCAATGGCGCTCCAAGCAATCCCTCATGGACGAGCAGCTCGAGCCCTGGTCGGCGAAGAGCCTGTACCAGCGATTGATCAAGGCCGAAAAGGAGGGAGAGGAGATCAGCAAGGCGATGGAGGAGAGTTGGATGGATGGGAGCGACGGGGATGTGGAGGGGTTCTTGAGGAGGTATAGGGAGGGGAGGAAGGCGGTGGCGCGGAGGAGGGAGATGAGGGAGAGGTGGGATGAAGGGAGGGTTGGGGGATGGCGCTGATGAGTCTGGAAGCAAGAACGCATTGCCTTGAGCTCTTCCATCTCGAAACCTGATAATGCCGTCATCGGGCAACTTTCTGCCTTCGTGGCCAACAACCAGCCACAGCATAGGCGAACCTTCGTACCAAATTCGTCGCAGTGGAAGTTTCAGCGATCCTTCATGATCCATCACGCTATCGATGGAAAGCCACACCATCCACGGCTCTATTGGTGGAACACCGCGTCACCAAAAGCTTGCTAAACTACAGTATCGAAACCATCCCTAAATCCCCTACTCTGCACGCCATCGCATTCAAAGCCAAGCACGATCGCTCCAGCTCTGGCCAACGTTCCAGTACGGCGACTCTGTCGATGCGTGGGTGTGAATCATGGGGATATGGGATGGAGTGCAAGTGTGATGACTGGGTAGGTTATCTGGAGCCCTGAGGGCGAGGGACAAGGAACTGGGGGGGAGTGGGTGGTGAGCGATACGGGCACAAGCACAAGCACAGGTATAACACATAACATATCAGAGGACGGACGATGCGAGGGCAAGGCTTGTTTAGAAAGAGCGCCCAGTGCAGTAAGACAAGACCTAACCTCTGTACTTTCACAGAAAAGGTACTGATGCTCAATCCATCCATCCATCCAGTCCAGCCCCCTTTCCCATTCTCCCCCACCTTCCACCACCTCAATACCCCAACCCGCCGCCTACGTCCCTGCCAAACCCCCTCTCCTGTCAGAGTCCCATTCCCTCTTGTATCAAAAGCCTCTTCTTGCGTATGACGGAGGAGGAGGAGGAGACTGGGGAAGAGGATGATGGTGTGGGTGCGTAGGGGCTGAAGGGGTTGGAAGAGTTGGAGGGGGTGGAATGGCGGGAGTGGTGAGTTGGTTTTGTGGGGAGGGGGGGAGATGAAGTTGAAGATAGGATGATAGACGAGTCTATCGCTGAGCCCGACCTATCCGTCCGTTTTATGTGTGCATGTTTTCTTCGTCCGTCCAATCGTCTCGGTCACATTGTTATCACAGAAGTTGACGGGAAGAGCAGAGGGGAATGGATTTATGCGGTTGAGGTGGTGCCGGAGAGGAAGGGGGAAGATGGAAGGGGGTTGTATGGGAGAAGGGAAAAAGAGGGTGTGTCAGGGGGGAATGATGAGATGAGGCGATATGCGCGTTGTATGTGGGTTGTGGTGGGAGATTTCGTTTCGTTAGAGGGGTTTGGAGAGATTAAGTTGGACGGTTTTCAAGTGTGACTGTGGTTAAGACAATTCCGTGGCGAAGCTCAGAGAACTAATGTGGGAGTTTAAGCATTGTATAATACTGACGAGGAACGATTCCGAGACAAGGGGTTTGGAAGAACGTTTATTGATATGGTCAGATCGTCAAGTCGTGCAGTTCTTGATCGCTTCTATTCGGTCTTATGTCCTTGATCAATCCTTTAGTTCCATCGTCGCTTCCCTATGCACTGTTACAGTAGTTCGGCTGTCGACTTTCGTAACCTATCGAGTGTCTGCAAACGAATTAGCGATGTCTTAATGTAGAAGCAGTTTTCTCAACAAGACTTTAGAGGGAGTACTATCAGTTCTCCAAGGTGAAATATATGTTTCTTCATGGAGTGTATCTCGGAAAGAACACAGCGAATATTTGGATTCATCAGGTAAGAGTCAAGAGGACAACACGCAAAGTAATCCAACTTACCATGTTTGGTTCAATGTTAGCATACAATATGTACACCCGCTCAATCTATCTTTCGAACAGAGAACGATTAGCGCAAGTTCCACTCACGATTTTATGCTGCGGGTACGGTGTAAAGTGACAAGTTCATCTAAGAATCAGGCTTAGCGCCTCTCCGTCAGCAAAGCATACGTACAACCAGAGTAAGATGGGAGAAGCATACCTCATTAAATCAGAATTTTCAGTGTTTATACGTTCACGACCGGAAAATGCCCTCGTTACAAGGCGGTGTCCGGTTCAAACAGTGTGAATAGTGTTCATCATTTCAAGATGACTTGTGCGGTGTAGATATGTTGAGTAGATGCGAGGGTAAGTTACCTGTTAGTGCTATTGCCTATAGCGTAGGTTTGACTGGGGACGCGGGGAGTGTCAAAGCTGTCTAGAAAGGACATCCTTCGACCAAGAGTCAGCCATGTTTGTCTTAGAATTATCTTGCAAATAGAAGAGCGGGTCCGTATGTGTAGAGAATCAGCTGACGAGTTCTCAACAAGTACTTCCATCTATCTGACACCTGCCGAGGTTTGTACGCCCTAGCCTTGAGTGGTGCCAGTGAAAGAGTACAGTCTGTCCGCCCGTTCGTTCAAAGTTCTTCATGTGTGAGTGGGCATTGGAAGGCGATGTGGATAGATTGGTAGGAATGAGTTAATACCTAGCATTCGAAAGCCCCGTTAGCCATGGTCATGGTGACAGGAGGAACGACAGCAGGAGGAGACTTGGGATGTGGGTCAGACAAGGCTGAAACTTATAAGAGACAGAATCGACATTGAATATTCGGATTGAGGAATGCCTTTCCGTGTCAAGTGTCATCACGTAAAAGCGAAAAGGTCTTTGGAAGACGAAATCTCTTCAGATCGTACCTTTTTCGACATCTCCACTTCTCATGCTTATGAGCTCACCAACCTCAACCGGACTTCACGTCTGTGCCGAACAGTCAGCTCAAGTCCTCCGAGCTCCCATACAGCACGGTGAGAACAGCGCGATAGGCGAATCAGAGTAATACTGGAGTATGTGATGTCTCCTGCATGATGCTATAGGAATTGGATTGTTCGTGAAAAGAGCTCATCATCTTGGGATAAAACAACTGCGGATTGCCAGAAACAGCCTACCAATAACAATTGATAAACATTGCTTCGTTGCCAATGCAAATTTGGTCTCCAGAAAGTAGTGAGAATGGTGTATCTGAATATTGTAAAGCGTGATGAGGATTTATTTCGTGCGCCGCGCTAGTGGTTCTCCCCTATACAACATAGGGCTGGGGAACTGACCGAAAACGTATCGATTCTTCTCAATGCACAGAACAGGCCAACAAATAGTGATTGATTGTCATCCACCTTAGCCATCAACGGCCTAAAGTGACCCTGATGCCCCGCCCCATCACTGCAACGATCGGAAAAGTAATTTCGATATCACACTGTCAAATACTAAATTGAGCATTCATTCATCATGGATTTGGTCTCCCAGTAAAATCCCGTGTGCCAGACCACCATACGCCAGGTATCGACCGTCCCCCTCTGTTTCCCGCCCTTGCTCCCCTATGCTGACATAGAAACTTCCACTCCTGCCATTACTCAACAAATCCGTCCCCCTCTTCCCCATCATCCTCCTCCATCTCCTCCCCACTATCCGCCACATCCTCCTTAAACACCCTCTCGACCCCCACGTCCCTCAACCGTTCCTGCATCTCTTCCCTCTTCTTCGCCTGCCACCGCTCCAACGTCGCCGCCGCATGCACCTTGAACCCAAAAACCCTTGGCTCATATCTCCTGACGCTTTTCTCGGGTATCAGGGCTGGGTAAACCTGGAACAGGATGTTTTGGAACGAGGTGCCAAAGTAAGCGCCATCGATAGTGGAGTGTCGGGAAGATTTTGGGTTGTAGAGGTCTTCGCATTTGCCGCAGTAGAGTTTGACGGATTGGACGTGGGGGAGGTCGGCCATGCCGGTTGGGAGGAGAGGGTGGTTTTGGCACATAACGCGGGGACATTTGCCAAAGTCGCATTTTTTATATTTCTCAAGCTAAACTGCGCGTTAGCCATGCGGTATTGAGTTATTGCAGGAACCTCAGTAGAACCAACCATTTTGGCTAAGCCTCTGGTGGTGGTGATGTAGCGGGCGTGAACTAAGCCATAGAGGTGCCGCGCAGACTTCTCAATTTGCTCGCGCATATCATCATCGCAGTCAAGGTCAAAGACGTCTGTAACCAGGTCAAGAGCATATTGATAGTATTGTACGTCGGTGTTGAGGCCTGTTAGGTTGAAACGGTCTGTGAGGTAGTCTTCGTCGATTTCGCAGAAGTATTCGTTCCCGCGGGATGATATGAACTGCGATATTGCACGAGTTAGCGCTTTCAAGGCTTTCACTCATCAAATGAGAGAATGTATGAATGAAAAGATCTACAAGGCAGAACAGAATCAACAGGAAATAAGTATCTTTTGGTCATTAGCCGGGATGTACAGATGGCCTTAATGCACATCTAGTTTTAGAATTCGAGGCTTGAGTGTTACCAACCGTGCGAAGACTGACGAAATTAGCGATGAGAGGAGGAATGCCCCTGCGTAGATCTCCTATGCCAATTGGTGGTAGCTCAACGATGGTGTCATCCTTTGTCTCTAGCAGACCTCCGCGCAGCATCGTGGATAGCCTTGCCGATGGTCCTTTTAAGAATATGTTCTTTGAGTGATCCTGTTTTCGATCTTTTGATTGGCAGTGTGGAAGTGTTCCTGGTGAAAGACTTGTACTTTCACTTCCAGGGGGTGGTAAAGGCGGTGGTCGCCTTCCGAGCACTCTCCTGGGTCCAGAATTCTCAAGATCCCAAGGGATTCCACTAGAATCAACAAAGGAACGTTCTGGTAACGTCCTTATGATGCTATTTGCTTGCTCTTCGTTCTTTTCTAATACATCATGACTTGGCTCCTGGAAGCCCTCCTGCCCGTCTTTTTCTTCGTCGTCCACTCCAGGTAAATCATCGCTCGGCTCATTCAGTTCCCCAAAATAATATACATCTTCTTGGCCCGAACCTTGTCTATCGTCACTCGGTTCTAATATCTGTTCGGACATCTCAGGTACTTCACCGACACCTTCCGACGGCGTTGAGGCTGCTCGAGGTCCGTAATCGTATGAACTATACGGAACAGGGCTACTTCCTGATCGAATATGTGCTGCATAGGGAGAAATATCTTTCCCGGGGACCGCGTCCTGGACTTGAGCGATGAAACCATCCTCATCCCTTGGGAAGTTTACCCTCTGTAGATCTTGGCTGATCGCCGAACGTCTTCTCATATGGCGTTCGATAGGTGATGACGATGGGAGGTAACTGCTGCTTGGTTCGGTAGACGCAAGAGGCATGTCCGGATGGGCATGACTCAAGTAAGAATTCTGCCTCATCCGGCAAGACCCTAGACAATGTGGAAGTAGACTCTCTTCGTGCTCCTCGTATATAGTAAACTTTTTGCTAACCCCCAGCTCATTTTTACTAGAACCTGATTTCCTTTTACGCGGCATAGCGCTTGGCGAGGTCCATAGATTTCAATTTGGAAGTGAAGCTTGGCCCAGACGCTCCTCGAATTGCCCTTGGTGAGGTATGACGAAAAGTACGGAAATGATGCGCAAGGTAAATGCTGTTTCGAAAATGAAAGAATGAAACAAGGCTGAACCGAGCAACAAACACGCAGACACACTTCTCCGCCTGAAGATAAAAATGGAAGGCACAACCTACCCAATCTCTCCAGTAACTGGTGTAGTCACTGTCCGTCTCACTGTTGAAGTCTTCCATCCTCTTGCTACATACATGCAAGAGCCCACTGACCGCGATTCTATTTACCCACAGGCCTGCCTAGGATTTTCAGGTATCAAAAACTACTTATTTAATTGCTTGCAAAATCAACGTCCTCGGTCTGCCTCATTGAGACCTCGCGGCTTCGGCGATTAAGTTCGCGGCTAAAATGAAGAATTATTACCTACGGAAGTACGGAATACAGCGTACAGAAATTTGATAAGCGAGACCGCCTCATCATTCGACTAAAAAATCCTCAACCAACATTTGATACACTGACCACATGCTTATGTCTAGAGCGCAGAGAGATTGAAAAGCAATTCGTATTGTGAATCGACATTCGGAGTCTATAAGTTACCCCAAATGGACGTCGCGTGTTTACTGTCTTTCCTCATTTTTCAAGCACCTACATTACTAAGCTGATGGGAGGACTTCCAAAGATGAGCGGCCCTTGGAGCTGAGGTTCGTATTTGACCAGTATGGAGGATCATTGGGTTCGAGTAAAGAATTCAGAGGCTTCTATACTGTAATTGATAGATTTATATGCACAAGTGATGATCCCGCTCCCGCGAATTTCCCTCCTCCAAATGCCCGAACACCATGCTGGACCCAAGTCTCTCCATATTACAAGAAACAATGCTTATTATTGGTCTCAATGGCACGTGAGATCGCTGGCGATTCAGCAGTCCTGGTATCATTGGAAATTCAGAGTTCGATCGAAAATACTTATTGGCTATGCGGCGAGAAATAATCCTCGGAACCGGGAGGTTCTTCCTCTGATATTGTGGGACTCCGACTGCTGTTGCTGGAAGGGCTTCGTGGCCCCATACCTGCGCCATTAACACCTCGTCGCTTAGCTCTCTCGTGAGGGCGTGGCGTCTTTAGTCGTACATCATCATCAGCGGAGTTTCTGACTTTGCTTTGGCTAGACGGTAATCCAATGTCAATTCGTTGCAAGGCAAGTCGTAAAGTGTCCCCAGACTCATCCAAAGCCATCAGAAATCGAGCGAGTTCCTTGCAAAGGTCCCAATCTGCTGCTTCCTTTGCCGTCTGAAGTAGGCGAACACACTGCTCCGAACTAGACTCGAGCTCCTCAAAAGTGTGAAGGACAAGCAGGTAGCCACCTGCAGTCTTCAATTGTCCTTTCCGCAAAGATTCTTCGAAGAGGTCTTGAGGTGGCGGAAGGTAAGCAAACAAAGTTCGCCATGAGCGGACTTCTGTCTTTCGCGTACATTGGACAAGGATGTTGAGATAGTCAGGGAAAGAGGATAAAAAAGACAACACTGAGGGTAGTAATGCGTCTTCAGCTGAAGGGGATGTGTCGACTTCATCGTCAAGGACTGTATGAAGGAGTATCTCGAGGGCGTGGGAGAAGTAGGGGAGTCGCTGATATCGATGTGCAAGACTTGACGCAGCGGCGGAATCGAAATGGGAGATATGGCGGCGAATAATCTGAGGGAGAAAGAGCTGTGTCTGTTATGTATTAGCTAGATCTTCGGGTTTGGGCGGTCTTCTTGGCCATACCCTGATAGCATAACGGAAAAAGGCAAACTGTACATCGCGCCGTTGAACAAGATCGGCATCTATGCCTAGCAGGATTCCTTTATCGAGGATTATAGATGATGGATAGAAGTCTGTCGATATAGAAACAGGATTTGGTAGATCTCGGTCGTTCTCGGTTGAAGCTGATTGGATAAGGTCCTCAACGTCTATCCAGCACTGTACATTATTGCCGTCGAAAAACCATAGCGAATCTTTCAGTCCGCGGTCGGTACGAAAGCCCTCTTCTGGACTCTCCAGAGAAGGCGACTCTGAGTAGGAATTTTCCGTTGTACATGGTACCGGTACTTGATCTCGCATAAGATCAAAGTACTCGACATTGTTCGCAATAACCCGCATATCATACTTCAGGCCCCCATCCACATTGGTGGACGATTGCAGAAGTACAAGCTTAGCGTCTACAAGAAAGATTACCGAAGCATATTTAACATCCTGCGAAGGATCGCCGTCACCTTTGGCAGGTCAGTTAAGCCTTTTTGGGTGGTAATTTCTTGACTTACGTAACTGATGGTCTGGTAAAATCCAGCTCACGGCTCTAACACGAGCAGGTGCTCGCACAATGCCATTAAGTGCGAGCTGACCAACCTGAACAAGTGTCACAGCAGCGCTCGTCGCATTAATCACGTAGTGATAGAGAATGTTTTCGTATGTATAAACGAGGAGCGAATCTTGTCCTGTAAGGGATATCACTACAACTGGTGAAGGTAGCCGCTCGGTATAGACAAGTGACGATTCATCCAAGCCAAGCTCTCGTGAGTAAAGTCGCAGCTGCAGTCTTTAGCCATCGTCCAATGCACGCCAGGAGAGATGGCATACTTCATGAGAATCATCTGTTTCTACTGCAGCAATCAGTATATGCTGGTACCAACACATCCCGCCCCGAACAACAAAGGCGTTCTCGGCCTCTATATCGGTAAACGTTTTCCAACGTCCACTAGTAACGCTATGATGAGCGAGGCCACGCCGTCCAGCAATGGCTACATATCTTCCGTCTGGGGAGATGACAGCACTTCGGATTGGTCGTTGATTTGCTAAATACATAGCTGGAATTGGAACGTGATGCCATAGAGACGCATCTGCCGAGATAGTCTCAAGCACAGGCAGGTCGTATCCTCGGTAGACCATGATACTGGTATTAGTCAACAGCATTGTCCGCGATATGTTGGCAGCCGAGAAGCAACTGGTGACCGCACTCTTCGCCATTTCTAGGAGCCACAAACGGTCATCGTTCTGACTCGTTAAGAGTATGTTTAGTCCACCGTTCAGCCAACTCCCTTCGTAGACACCACTCAGCCAGCCTTCCTCGTTGTTCTCGGAGACTGTCTGATCAGCTGCAAAGCTACTTGCCCCTGGTTTTCCGTAGACACTCCAGAGTGCCCAGCCCCTCTCATACCCAGCAAAGAGACAGTAGCCGTCCGGCGAATAGCTTAATGAAGTGACATGACCCGTCGTAGATTGTGAGGCTGGGGATTGGAGTTTGTGAGAGAGTGGTATGCTTCCCACATAGTCGCGTGCGGTATAGACCCAGATCTCGCTATTCGCACACGCTATAGCTAGCAAAGAGAATCTGGCATTTATTGCGCCTTGCGTGGCCCAATTGTCCTCATGGGCTGGTGTATGGAATCCATAACCCCGAAACAACCTCCTTGGTGCATCAGGTTCTTTTGGCAACCTGGAGACGCGTTGGACTGCGTATGCTCTGCCATCGTTGGTAGTCCAGATGGCAAGGCTCATGGCTCTGTCGAAGACCATACCAATCACGGTTGCCTTTTTCTGGATCCAAGTCATCCGGCTGAGAAGCTCTGTGCTTGTCTGGCTCCCCGTATTGTCTGGTGTCCATCGAATGCATTGAACAGCTGCTGGCTTCTCAGTAGCTACTACTAGGTCATCGTCAAGAGCCAACGCTTTTCCAATCCCCGCATCCACCTTGATGACCATGCGAAACCGGATGGTGACTTCTTGAACTCCCATCCGGTCAATGTTACTGGCGAGGCGATTGGCATTGCTTTGTCTGCGAGTATGCCCAGGCGGATGCAGCTGCTGATATACCCGGGCATTAGGATCGATCGTAATAGTGTATGTGACGAGGAAGCCGAGTAAGGTTTGTACGGCTGCAATAGAGGCGTCTGGGCGTAGCAGGACGGAAACATTGCTACCATATTTATTCAAAGATTGGGGGGAGCGTATAACGGATGCAAGGACAACTGTTGGCTAGTAATCAGTCAGAATCAGTCAACGCTATAGCGTTCCTAACTTACGGAGGTCTGCCAGATGGTTAGGGCCTTCGCAGTGATGGTTGCAAAAAGACGACCGCTGCGCGAGACTCGAAGGCCCAAGAGTAGCGCAGCATCTTTCTCAACAGCATCTTCTTCGCTGTTACCCGAGCCATTGGGTTGAGACAGTTTTTGGTGAGGTTTTTTAGCAGCATAAACTCGAGGAGCGCCCAACGGCCAATACATGGCTTACGCCGAAAAATAAACTGGCATCAGCAGCTTTGACTTGCAAGACCCCTATCACGTTATCGTTGATTGCGAAACCTGTGTCGTTTTTTATTTTTTGCCGAGAGCCCCATCAAAATTATTGGCGAATCTGCAAAATAAGAACCAGAGTTGTAAAATCGACTCCACTGCCCCCTCAGTGCTTTCATATGTAGTATATCCAGTGCTCCATTTGTAGTATCGTTGATTGCGAAACCTGTGCCGTTTTACTAGGATTTGTCGAGAGCCCCGCCAAAATTTAGTGGCGAATTTTCAAAAAGTGCAAAATAAGAAACCAAAAATCAACCCCACTACCCACTCCTTATTTTGCACTTTTTGAAAATTCGCCACTAAATTTGGCGGGGCTCTCGACAAGTCCTAAAAAGCAATACTGGTTTCGCACCCAACGGTACTACATATGACAAATTGAATATACTACATATGAAGCACTGGGGGAGCAGTGGGATCGATTCTACAACTCTGGTTCTTATTTTGCAGATTCGCCAATAATTTTGATGGGGCTCTCGGCAAAAAATAAAAAACGACACAGGTTTCGCAATCAACGATACAAAGCGGGATTTCCATGAAGCCCTCCTGTAGATAGAATCCAAGGAGAGCAATGACCTAGTCGAGTGAAACATGGAATTGATAGTAATATGAATGATATTTTTGGACCTTGTATTACCTTATTCGATCAAGATCACGTGCATGAGATATAACAGTTGGTTTTTGGGCAAAGCTCCCACGTAAGTCGGGATAGATAAGAACGATTATGGGTATCTCAATCGATGGTTATGTTCCATAGCCCGTCCCCTAAATAATGTCCGGTATCCATCACTACTCCCTTCTTCTTCTCCTTGATCTCCTCCGTCCCCATCCGTAACTGTCCCACCAAACATGCCTCCTCCTTTCCTTCTGCCTCGATCACTGCCACTCCACCCGCCTTTAGCTCTTCGTCTGCATCAGGTAACCGGCCTCCTTTAGACGTGAGACCAGGTGCCATCAACGTTGCGCCTGACAGAACAAAGCGTATTGCGCCTCGGTCTATTCCTATCCTCGAGAAGCATTGAGGGAATTGATGTACGACGCGGAGGTGAGGAATTATTGGGTCGTCCATGTGTTGCCAGAACAGGGGGTTGTTTTCAAGGGCGTAGAGAGACACTCGGTCAGGTCTGGGTGTGTCAGCTGGGCACCTTTTCTGTAGGACCTCTTTAGGAATTCTTACAGCTTCAGCAGATCCAACTGCGACTTCTTAGGTATGAGTTCATCGATATGCGGAGCGAACAATGGGTATGTTTCCACGATTTTGGTGCGTATGGCTCGCTGGACTGAGGACTTGACTTTGGATTTTGCTCCCGGGGAGATCCTGCTCTATCAGGTTATTTAGGCGTACACTGTTTGAAGGATGATCATCACTGACTCTTTCTTGAACATGTTCAGGGAGTGGTAAAAATCTGCTACGCTTCAACAATATTCTATCAATAAAGCTCAACCTTCGAAGCTTTGCCCCGCAGGTGGCCCCGAGCAATGCACGGCCGCGGCTAACTTGGAGCCCTAATCTAATCTGATCGCCCATACTTAAAATCACGTGACTAATAAATTTCTGATTCATCTCTCATCAAAATGACCTCTCATCTACTCCGGTCCTCTCTGCAAGACTCGGACTTCATGAGATTTCGATATAAATAGAGCAGTCGAATTGAAGTTTTTGTAATAAACCGTGCCAGAACCAAGGGCAATCACATTCTTCATTTGATATCCTAACCGAACAATTATCAATGTTGAACTTCGAAAGTGGTACCTTCATGTAGTGTTTCATGTTACTACTGTTTTACAACAGAAGGGCAGCAAATTGTACATGTGTGTTCCTCGATAGTATGATCAGTCTCTTTGGCTGCGTGCCCCCTGCCTTGGTGCATAGCTGATGTATTCTACAATTGATACATGACCAGTTTACACGGGAAAGCGCCAGCTGAGAAACAAGCATGCAACGCAAAATTATGGTCCAGAGCTTTCGAGAAACGAGGGCGAGATGATTTGAACAGACGACTGAATAGAAGAGAAACGACGAAGTATCTAGTAACATGCTACCAATTCTGTCATGATTGAGGGGCTTCTTATGTCGACAAACCGCTAGATGATGTACGCGCCTCGATCTGATTGTGCTCAGCGCGAGATGAGAGCAGCTTGGTCGATAAGATTCTCCAATAAGGTGTACTTTGAACAAGCCGAGATTCCGGACGATGGACATTTTACGCGGAGACCATCGCTGTTGGATTGATCCGAAGAATCTCCACGGCCGTCTGCATACTTTACCTGAGTGAGCTGATGTCAGGACCAGGAATGATCCTCGCTACCTTAGCGAAGGTCGATATGTCTTAAGCAATCCTTCCATACGCCATGGTCGCTTTCGTCAATGAGTGGTGGACGAACACTCCGGGCAAATTTCCCTGCGTCGAAGGCCTTAGCTTCTAGAGTGCTCGAGACCCGTTGATCTGGAAGGTTGTCCAATTAAGCTTATGGCTTAAGGCCCAAGCAGAGTCGCGATGACTGGAGTAGTACTTGCCCAGCCGGTCCGGTGCTCCACGTAACCATGTTTGACTCTTGAGCCAACTCCCTGCTCTCTGCCTGCCTACGTCAGTACTTTACCCTTTTCCTTTTTAGCTACCTTAGGTAATCGCCTGGTGTCATAAACTGCCGAGGCTTGATATGCAGGGCAGGACACGCAAGAAGAAGATGCCTAGATGATTCGTGAGTTAATCTAAAAGCTGGGCGATGAGATGAGATGGGGTCGATCACCAAACTTTGGTCATATCGATGGAGACCCCTTTCTGCAGCGTGCCATTAGTATCGATCATACATAACAAAGAACAGCAGGGCGTAAAGCAGAGAAAAGATACTCAACGGTACCTTACGGAAACTCTTATCCGTTCCGCCTAAAACCATCTGCCCTGCTGCCCCTGCATCGAAGAATTAATGCTTCGCTTACAGCTGTCACATGATGTAGCTATCTGCCGAGGCCAAGAGATCGAAAGATTGGCAACCCTTACAGGCCGGGACCCTGCATGAGTACTAGCAGCATGGAAGATCCCAGATCACGATGACAGCAAATGTCAAGATCGAAATGTTGCCTACAGATCGGCCGATTAGAGTATCCGGTGCAGTCTCCGGTGATTCTACGGAGCATGGAGGTAGCGCTGTGCTGTGCTGTGCTGTGCTGTGCAAACGGAAGCGTGAAGGTCGGAAGTGAAACGTTCTGACATGAACAGATAGATGCGAACGACAGAAAGGTGACTGAGCCCCACACTCGCCACCGGATCTGAGGGTCTTGGTGCTTTGCCTAGATCTCAACCGCCATGGAATTTCCCACAGTGCCCTGATTGGTCGGGCTTGAAGTTCCGCGATTGATTACCACAGTATATATGATATATCGGAGGTCTATCCGCAGCCCCCCTTTTTTCCCGCGGGGTTCACTCCGTGTGCGAGCGCTGAATGGGTGGATGGGGGTGAGGACCCTTAAGATTCAAATAGATTGGCTAGATTGTATCAGGGTCCATCGAAACCGTCGTTGTGCGTGTCAACCCCCCCTGTCGCCCGTTGGGGCGCTGAATCGCTAGAGTAGAGGAGGACGAGATCCCTTGGTTAAAGATGCAGGCGCCATGGGAAATTTTAAAAACCAGGCTTTGGATGCCACCAGTAGCAACTAGCTGGGGTTCAACGGCTGAGAGATCCGTGTTAGCCACGTACATACTTCAGTAGAAGGAAGTCGGAGGCCTTGAGAGATTCGTGAACCGAGCAAAAGGACAAGCAATAGCTAGCTTCTGGACGATTAGATACGTACGGAATAGTAGGCTATCCTATCCTACTTGTATTCGTACGGAACTACATGGGTACATTACCCCTATACCGCACTACATAAGCGCTTGACCGACAGGAGCCTAGTGATGTGAAATGCGATCTCCTGGGGGGCAAGAATGGCATATTGCCAGAGGTGGAGAAGTTGACCGGCAAAAAGACCCCCCCCTTCAACCCTGAGAGGGGGGGACCCTCATGACCCATTTAGTAGTTAGTAAGGTATTTTATGACTACCTACTACCTTACCTACTTACCTACCCTATCTACTTACCTACCTACTCCGTACCTACCTACCTTTAACGGGACTCATCCAACCAAAACCGCCATGGATCACCGGAGCCCTGCCCGTTCAACTCCTCCACTCCATCCCAGCAATCTTCCCCCATCCAACGCCCATCCTTCTCACTCTTCACCACCAGAGCCTGATCCCTTTTCCTTAACAGGCTCTGCTCTGGGGGGTGTGCATGTGTGGATGGTGGACGGTACCTCAGTAGACTGTGTATTATTGTGTGGGTCTTATGGCTCATGGGGCCGATAGCTTCTTTGGAGTACATGTATGCGCACTTTTCCATAGGCAGGGACCACCTACTACTGCTTTACTTTCCCTCGCACTGACGATACCTCCCTAATAATAACGACAATCATATTAACCTGCTCTTCCGAGAAACCTGTCCCTGTCCCTGATAGTCCCCTTCCCTCTCCCACTTCTACAACCACCTAGCTTTAAACAAACAAATCCCCCCCTGGTGTTTCAAAACCCTCAATCCCACATACATATTCCTCAAAGCCACAGGACGACACACCACTGCTGTTGTTGTTTTCTTGCTTCCTTACTTGGCTGTATCCGGCAACCGTTGTGGTCTTGACGGAGCTGTCGATTCTGTTCCACATCCTCATTAAACCCAGAACGAGATTCCCAGTCGGATCAGACGACCTGTGTGGATACTGCTATCGTTGAGCTGTAATAGGCCATCGAGGGTTTGTTCATCGCTGGTGGGCGTTGGGTTGGAGACGGGAGAAAGGGTGTTGCTTAATCTCAGAATCACGCTCCCAAAATGTACGGCGAGAAATCTCAAAACTCCGCCGGGCGGAAAGTGTCGCTACTCAACGACGACCGTTTCCACTCCGAAACCACAAATCGCCCACAGCTTGATGACCGCGCACACAAATCAATATCTTCCAGCTCATCACCAATGTCCAGGGAAGACGACATTACAACTTCATCCAGGAATTCTGCATCCCCAGGCTTTTCGCCCGCCACACCGCAGCTTGTGCGCTTAAACTCGTTATCTTCCGATTCCCTCGCTACTCAATCAACCCCATCTCCAATGACGCCACCAAACTACCCTTTCGAGCCACTGGAGCAGTCCAAGACCTCCACTCCGTACTTTACATACCCGCAACCCAATGGTGCTTATACTTATCCTGCGATGCCGCAGGCGCAAGACCCCCGTGCGCAGCCCTACTACCACTCAGCGACCCATCGAGTCAACGAATTCGACATGGACGATAACTACGCCGACCTTGGCCGCTCCTCTCTTCATCCCATCCAAACACAATTCGCATATGACAATGCCGACCTGGCGCTCAACTCGTCGCCATCGTCCCTCACAACTCCGGCGATCGCCCCCTCGACCTCGACCCCCACCAACTCCTCTCCTTCAACCGCCAAACCCCTCAAAAAGAAGTACCCATGTCCTCACGCCGCAAGATTCTCCTGTTCAGACACGTTCACGACGTCCGGCCACGCTGCCCGCCACGGCAAGAAGCATACCGGCGAGAAAAACATCCACTGCCCCACGTGCCACAAAGCCTTCACCCGAAAGGATAACATGAAGCAGCATGAGCGAACGCACAAGAATAACCGCTTAGATGCTCCATCTCCAGCGGTGGGCTCAAAATCTTCGTCATCCACCTCCACCGGCACCCGCCCTCGGCGCCAAACACTCTCCAACGGCTCGCGTACGACGTCTGCACCACCGGATGATCCGTCAATTATGGATATCGACTATCAAGCCGGGAGACACCTTGACGGCGGGCTCTCGATGCATCGCTCCGATTTCTCAGACGCCATGATGGGGAGCACGAGCGGGCGAAGCGAAGAAGATGGCGAGGGGGAAAGTCCTGGACTAGACGCATTGGCCACGGCAGCGAGCGAGATGGTCGATGCATGACGCGGAAGAATGGGCGGTTGACCGGACATTCTCGGACGGTTTCCTCCACCACTGGAATCATCGGAGCTGCTTTCTCTCGGGAAAAGGAAAAAGAGGCTGTTATACCCGTGCTCTGCTTACATCATTTGGAAGGGCTTTGGGTTCTCTCTCACAGTCGCATCAAATCTTCTTCTCGGGCGTTGTGGTTTACGATATGTACATGCATGGGACGGTATGGGAACCGCATATGGGGCAAGGGGCTTGGTGGGAGGCAACCCTACTGGGCTCTTAACGTACACAGGCGCTGCAGTCGTCTTGGGATTGGAATCATATCTGAGGCCCCTCTGGAGGGGCTGGGGGACCTTTGATGACAATAGGATTAGTCGAATTTTAGGTATCGATTAAGGCCGACAAAAGATGATATCTTGGTCTTCCATTGGAACGACACTTGGACGCAAGAGATTATGAGCTTGAGCGGTTTACTACAAGCTGTTACTGCATGAGTCTAGAAGCCTCGCTCGTGATCGAGGACCAGTCTCTTGAATCGCTCACAAATCCCCTCATAAAATTCGGGCTTATCACACAATCAATACTATCCCAGAGATCCCTAAGACTTTGATTTTGATCGGATTATCAAAATGTACTTCTGTATATCTGAAAACATCCTCATTTTTCAACTATCACTATCTGATTAAAAACAACCTGAATAACTCAAGATACCTTGCCACACCAACATCATACAAATACCCACGGTAACAAACATCAGCATCACCATCATAGTTTACAGAATCACCGTGATTAGGATTGTCGAAATATGCAGCCTTCTACCAAACCGAGTGGCAGAGAGTAATTCTACTAGAGAGTACCTTACTAGCGCGACGATGTAATATTTTACCGCGCTAGTGAATATATCGATGGTCAAGTGTTTTTTATTCTGTGATTACTTCCCTGAATGAGCTCTCTTACTCCTCTCGTGTGCCCTTCAACCACCAGATTTCGACCTTTCGAAGTTGATGATATAGCTTGAATATTATCTGAGAGCATCGATTTCTGACGGTCTTGGTGAAGCCGAAGTTCCGGTGTCCACTTCAAGCGAAATCATCTACTGCTCAAGGAATCTCCACCGCAACCATGGAAGCTTCACGAGGCCCCCCAAGGGTCAAGAATAAAAGTGCAGCACCAGTGCAGATCTCTGCCGAGCAACTTCTACGAGAAGCTGTAGACCGACAAGAACCGGGACTACAAGCGCCAACGCAGCGTTTCGCGGACCTTGAAGAGCTCCATGAACACCAAGGCAGAAAAAGAAAGGAGTTTGAGGACTATGTGCGCAGGAATCGGATAAACATGAATAATTGGATGCGGTATGCGCAGTGGGAATTGGAGCAAAAGGAGTTTCGAAGAGCCAGGTCAATATTTGAGAGAGCGCTGGATGTTGATTCGACGTCGGTCGTGCTGTGGATACGTTATATCGAGGCTGAGATGAAGACGAGGAATATTAACCATGCCCGGAACTTGCTAGATCGAGCTGTGACTATCTTGCCACGAGTAGATAAGCTATGGTACAAATACGTCTATATGGAGGAGACGCTGGGAAATATACCTGGCACTCGGCAGGCTTTTGAGCGGTGGATGTCCTGGGAACCGGATGAAGCAGCTTGGAGTGCTTATATCAAGCTGGAAAAGAGATATAATGAGTTTTCAAGAGCAAGGGCAATCTTTGAGAGATTTACAATCGTTCACGCAGAACCGCGGAATTGGATTAAATGGGCGAGATTCGAGGAAGAGAACGGAACTAGTGAGCTAGTACGGGAGGTATTTGGCATGGCTATTGAGAGACTTGGAGACGACTTTATGGACGAACGCCTATTCATAGCATATGCCCGGTATGAGGCAAAACTCAAGGAGTACGAGCGTGCAAGAGCGATATACAAGTATGCTCTTGACCGGTTGCCGCGATCAAAAGCCATGACACTGCACAAGAACTACACCACATTCGAAAAGCAATTTGGCGATCGTGAGGGCGTAGAGGACGTCATCCTATCGAAGCGTAGAGTACAGTACGAGGAACAAATAAAAGAGAATCCCAAAAGCTACGACGTCTGGTTCGACTATGCAAGGCTCGAGGAAACCTCGGGAGACCAAGATAGAGTCCGAGATATCTACGAGCGAGCCATAGCCCAAATCCCCCCAACACAAGAAAAGCGCCACTGGCGCCGCTACATCTACCTCTGGGTCTTTTATGCCCTCTGGGAAGAAATGGATAACAAAGACCCCGAGCGTGCCCGCCAAATCTACCAGGAGTGCCTTAAGCTAGTCCCGCATAAGAAATTTACATTCGCCAAGATATGGTTAATGAAAGCCCAATTCGAGGTACGGCAAATGGAAGTGACAACCGCGAGAAAAACTCTAGGTCAAGCCATCGGCATGTGTCCAAAAGACAAGCTCTTCAAAGGCTACATCGACCTCGAGCGCAAACTCTACGAATTCGTGCGGTGCCGGACCCTGTACGAAAAGCATATTGAATGGAATCCCGCCAACTGCCAAGCTTGGATCAAGTTCGCCGAGCTTGAACGCGGCCTCGAAGATCTCGACCGCGTCAGGGCCATTTTCGAACTCGCGGTCAACCAGCCCGTGCTCGACATGCCCGAGCTCCTGTGGAAAGCGTACATTGATTTCGAAGAGGAAGAAGGCGAATACGACCGCACCCGCGCCCTCTACGAGCGCCTGCTCGCCAAGACCGACCACGTCAAAGTCTGGATCTCCTACGCCCACTTGGAAATCAACGTCCCCGACCCCTCCGAAGACGAACCCCCCGAAGACGATGACGACGACGAATCCACCCCCGTCAGCGCCTTGGCCAAATCCCGCGCCCGCACCATCTTCACCCGCGCCTACGACAGCCTCAAATCCAAATCCCTCAAAGAAGAGCGCGTCGCCCTCCTCAACGCCTGGCGCTCCTTTGAAAGCACGCACGGCTCTGCGGCGGATCTCGAGAGCGTGGAGCGGCAGATGCCGCGGAAAGTCAAGAAGAGACGCAAGCTGGACGACGATAGTTTCGAGGAGTACATGGATTACGTGTTTCCGACGGATGATGTGCAGGCGGCCAAGTTGAGCGGATTGCTGGCTAGGGCGCATGAGTGGAAGAGGGGGTTTGGGGTTGGAGTTGGGGCGGGAGAGAATGGCGGTTGAGTTGTTGGTGGTAGATGTTTCGTTGATAGTAAAAAAATTCGAGTCATAAAGATCCCCAGTCCAGCAATCCCCCCTTCTAGCGAACCGGCTTGTGGTACTGTAGATATGGGGCGTTTGAGCAGTTATGGAGACATCCAAGCCCCCCCTCCCAGCCTTCCTCATTCCCCTCACCCCTCACCCCTCACCCCTTCCCCAACATCCCCCCCCCCCTCCCTTTTCCTCACCCTTTTCCTCACCCCTACCTACAGTACATCATCCCTACTCCCCCCCCCCCAAAACAACCCCATCCCCATCCCCATCCCCACAACCCCTCCCTAAACGCTAGAACAACCCCCCCCCCCCCTTCCCCTTTTCCACCCCGCTAATCAATCATCCACCACCCAACCAAACCAACCAACCAACCACAAGCGGGAAAAAAAAAAAAAATTCTTCTCACCTCGGAACTGAAATATTGCAGAGCTGGTCTTGGTTGTTACATATCTCTTTTTTGTGTGGGGGGTGGTGGTAGGGGGGGGGGGAGGGGGGAGTGTGGAGTGTGCAGAGGGGAAGGGGGAGGGGGGAGTGTGGAGTGTGGAGGGGGGGAGGGAAAGGGGAAGGGGGAAAGGGTTTTTTTCTTCTTCTTTTCTTTCTTTTCTTTCTTTCTTTCTTTGGTTGTCGGGGTCTTGGTGGGCGTAGGTGGCTAAAGTAGGGGATTGGGTATTAAGGATAGAGTGAGTGGTGAAGATGGGATGCAAGAAAGGGGGGTTTGAGAAATCCGAGCATTGGGGGTGTTGAACAGTAAAGGGGTTAACTGTCGCTGTTTTTGGAACTTGTGTGTTGTTTTTTCCCCTTGATCTCTTCTCAATAGCTGGGCTTGGTGATGGAGTGATATCTTGACTTGTGAAAAAGGCGTTGGTCCGTAGCCACCATCGCTTTCCTCTCCAGTCAAAAATTATCTTCCCTCGAGGTATCTCTAACGCCACCACCGGCTACCCGCACAACCCTCTTCTAAGCCTATCCCGGAACCCCCGTTGTGAAAACCACTTGTTAACCGGCATATCCGAGGCTTTTACTCGGAAACGCCGGGTCTGATTCCGATCCCTGTGGCTCTCCTCCACCTCGTCCGCATCCTCTTGAGTCAGAACCACCGCACCAAGCGTCGACCGATCCTGTGCCCGAATCCGCGTCCTAACCCTCGTCAACCAGCAGGCCCGGGAAACTGGCATTATATGTCATCCTCAGTGTCGTCACTGTACTCACTGCCATTATTGTCATCACGGTCATCATGGTCATCACCCCCTTCATCCTCTGGTTTCTCATCTTCGAAATCAGCCCCATCCTCCCACTCCCTAATCCTCCTCTGCAACTCTTCCGCCGGTTCTCGTGGAGCATAATCCGTCCCTTCTCGAACCCACCTCAACTGTTCATTCCCGCTCGGATACCGAAACTCTTCTCGCAGCCCTGATGTCATCCATGCCAGACACTCCGCATATATGGGCGGTGTGCCCTCGGGCGTCTCGACAACGACATTCTGGAATCGCGCAAGCCGGCACATGCCCGGTTTGCCGCAGTAGTCGAAGCTGAAGTCCGTTTGGCTGTTGGGTGCAGTGTTATCCCACTCAAGATTGAGGTTGTCGGGGTGGGAGATATAGAGGTGGAGGGTGATGTCCGGCATGCGGAAGACTAGGAAAGGGCAGAGTAAGGCGTCGTCGAGGATGCTGGGGTCGGCGCTGACGTGGGCTATGAGAGGGCGGATGTAGGACGGAAGGCCTGCTGGACCTTGGCGTGTCAGGTTTTTGCCGGCGAGAAAGCGGAGGAGGGGGTTGTTGTATTTGTGAATGGGGGAGGTGAAGATTGCGGTGGTGTAGAAGAGATGCGATGCTTCGTGGTAGATTTGCTTGCTGGTAAGGAAAAGCGGAATCATGTTGCGGGTGGTGAGGTCGTACCAGGATTTGATGTACGGGTGTATTTTCTTGTCAGGTGGGAGGAGGGCGTGGCCGTAGATGCGCTCACGGATGTCCCTATCCAGTTTCAGAAAAGGAAACGGTACAGCATCGCTGGTTTTACTGCTGTTGGAGACGCTCTTCTTACTGGTTGATGATTCTCGCGAAGCTTCGACCAAGCTAGTCCTCAGCCAAGGCAGAAAGTCATCACTAAAGGCCGGATACTGATAGATCACCCCCCTTCTGATGACGGGAATGTCAAAGTACTTCAGAGTCTTGATTTGCAAAATGGCACGGACCCATTCTTCTTCTCTTCCGCATGTCTCTACCCATGCAGGGCCTTCCCGTGCATCTCCAGGTCCCCACAACTTCAAGCTTTGCAAGGACGGGCACTCACGCGCCAAAAAAATCATAAACATCGTCCAGTCATGCAGGGTGATACTTTCCGTATAAGGCCTAGAGTAACACTTGCGCTCGACTCGCTGAATAAGTCTTCGCAGCCTCCTCGGAAGGTTTGCAAAGAATTCGTACGAGAGCTTGACGGGGTCGGACCAGTCCTGGTACATCAGATTCCATGAGGACGTCCCATAAAGGATCCACTCTGCTTCATGCTGTAGCTGTGTGCAGGTGCGTATGATGGCGATGTCGAAGCGTGGTTTGCGGTTGTCGTTCGTGTCATAGGGGAAGATTTGACGAACTGCTGTGGGTGCTAGCCCTAGGTGATCTTGCTCGCCAATATCGTCGGGCTGTTTTTCGCCAGGGAATAGCACTTCTCCGAGGATCTGGTCTCTGATCTCACGGGGCAGGTCGAGTAAAGGAAATGCGTCCGTAGGCGCAGGAGATTCCATGGAGCAAGTTGCTCGAGTATTAGAAATTGAATATGAAACGCGCTGAATCGAAACCCGATCTTGACGGAGGCAAATACACGAATGTGCTAAGAGCTGAGATGTGACACCAGATTAGAGCATCTCAATTGCCAAGGGATCAAGCTAGCTTTCAAAAGTGTGAAAAAGTGATCAAGATTTATCACGTTCGTCCTGTGGGTGGTTCTGGACTGGTCACAACAAATATCCTGCGGTTTACGAAGGCAGTGGCAGAATGTTTGAATGATAATTGGCAGAAAGCTTTATCAACATGAAAGAAAATTCAAGTCTATGTAGTATCAATGCAGTCTTGAGATGGTCGAACTCGTTGGAGGATCGTTAGGGTTGGTTGTTGCCTAAATTTGGCCTCGCTTGATCCAATCAGACCGAAGAACACCGAATTGTACCAATGTAACATTTCGATGTTCAAGGTTTCGTGATGTAGGCGAAAGAGATCCTGGTTGAAAAGGTTATGGTGAACTTCAGATGGAAGGTGTACGCACTGAAGATTTCATGAGAGACATTTCCAGAGAGAGGCTTGGTGATATAGTTCTTCGACTACTTCACAAGGGAACATCACTCGCAAAGTGAATATATCTAGTGATCCCTATCAGGCACAACCTCCACTTCTCTTCATGTCCTCTTCGCCTCCATATCTCACCCGAATCCACTACCTCCCCGTCCATTCTACTGTCCCCTCGGTTACATCAACGAGGCTTGGCCACGTTATGAATTGTCATATGGTGATCTAGGTCGGCATGGATAGTGAAGGTTGTATGGCACTCGGAGCAGATTTAATTATTGCGCCCATGGACTTGGAAGAGGCAGCAAAAAGACTAGAGCGCATATCGGAAAGGAGTGATCCAATGTTCGGGTGCTGGCTTGGGTTTGTTGAACTGGCAACTATGAAGAAATACATGTCACTTCTGATGGTGGTATCGGTAGAGTAAGTATTCCGAGGGGGAGGAACTGTGTGCTGAAGAAATAGGAGTACTATTTCGCTATACGGATTAGTAGACGTGGAATAATTAGACGGTGGCGCGAAAAGATTCTATCCTGGCCGTCTTATGGTAGGCTCTAGGCTGAGTGGGGTTTTCGAGCTCGGGATTCCAATCGTTCATAGAGACGGAAGTCAGCATAGGCTGTTGTGATGGTGCAAAGGCAGCTGGTTCTGTAACCATGTTCGCTTTGTCCTCGGAAAAAGGCCCAGCTGGTACGGTCAGTTCTCCGCTTATATAGAGCCCCGGGTCAATGGTATCATATAATTCCGAAGCCGGAGCTCAAGCCGGACGCTCTTAAGAATCGACTCTGAGCAGTGTTCGTACCCTCTGACTGCATTTCCAAAGGTGATTCGATATGTCTGCAATTTTTGCTGCCTACCGCTCGCCGCACTCTCGTTGAAGCCTCTATTTAAGAGGTTGGCATGTTGAAAGGTATTGTGTGAGAGGAATTAATTGAAGAACGCAAGCTGTTGCACCTGTCAAATCTGCGCAAGATGGGTAAACAAGCAGATCTGTGCGGTATACTCACACTGGTGGCGCTAGAGCCATGCCCTTCCTCACATGCGCCATGACCTCTCCATCGGAAAACAACAGAAGCAGAAGCTGTTACGTTGTTAGTGCGGCGACAACGACGCCGGGTTGAAGCCGAAGATTCGAACGAAAGTCTGGATGATTGCTGGATGAAGTCACTGATACAAAAAGCCACTAAAAGCGGGAGCGGGCCCGCGATTCAGATCTGGGCATTAACTCACAAACTAACCCCGCAGCCCCACGGATCATAGATACCCCGCAGCGCCGAAGGCAGCGTTACTTATCCGATACCTTCACGCGTCCTACCACTTACCTTATCTTCCTCTCAATTATCCTTCCCTACCAGCCATGGGCGCACTCTGCGGCAAAGAGTCCAAGACCTCCGACCCCTTCTCCCAACCCGGCCGCACTGTCGGCTCCGCCCCGCCCTCATCCTCGAACCCCCGCACTCCCGTTCCCAAAATCAACTCCCACGCTCCGGGGAGGACGCTCGGTGGCTCATCGGGCAGGGAGACGTCAGACGCGCGGAGGGCTGCGGCGCAGGCTGCTGAGGTAAGATAACATGGGGTCACGTGTACTGGGGATTGCGGCTGACGGTCGTTGGTGTGTTAGGAGAGGGCGGCGCGGGCGAACCAGCCGAAGGGGAAGTTGGGGAGGGATTTGGCGAAGGATAAGGCGCAGACGATGAATGGGACGTTGGGGGGTGCTAGTAAAGATGAGAGAAGGCGGAGGGAGCTTGATGAGAGCACGGAGGCGAGAAATTATAATTGATCCTTGCCAGGAATCATGTGCAGAGATATTTGGGAAGGGAGCCTATATTTCGGGGCGCACACTAGTCGTTGATGAGATACCATTGGAGCGGTCTATTACATGTTTTAGTTGTAAGGGACAGGATACAGAGTTTGCAGATCTTGAGGAAACATGTCTAAAAGTCCCTACTGGCAGTCCTATCCCGTACTAAACAACGTTGTACCGACCGCTGGCTGGCGCTCTCGCATCGCTGTCCGCAGCTGCGATAGTGCCTTCTTTCAATAGCCGCATAAGCTCCCTCATTGCGTTGGTGACCACAACCTCAGTATCACCTTCAACAAGGATATATAGTTTGGGGTTCTCCCCCGCTTGAGGTTCTTTGCCAGTAGCATAGAAACTTCCCTTTGTAGTGATCGAAGTCCCTGTCGCTTCAAGGATCTTGGCCACGTTTGTACGATTCGTGACGGCCCAACGAGCTTTCTCTGCGTAGGAATTAGCGGAGTGCGCAATAGACACTGTGGCATTAGAAACTTACGTGGAAAGTCATTAATCTCTAAAGTAGCGTGGAAAGCACCTGCATCAGGGCCTTTGTTGTCAATCGGAACTCCAGTGCGTAATTCCCGGTTTTTGCTAAGTCGGTCATGGATATTGGCAACCGCCTGGCCGACCTTGGCAAGCGGATTTTGAGAGCCACCCGCTGGAGCCTCGGTTCTGTGCACAGTGATTTTGCCATCCAGGTCAATGCCCTTGGGAACACCTGGTAGAGAAACAGGGGCAGGCGCCGAAGCAGACTGGACCACAGAGGCGGCTTTGGCAATAAGGTCTTCGCCAATGTCCTTCTTGTCGTCCTCTTTGTCATCCTCTTCGCCTTCGTCGCCAGTTTTGTGAGTCTTCCGCTCTCGTGCACGAGCTGCGTCACGTTCCTGGTCAAGACGTTCGAGACCCTTGCCACCGAAGCCCGAGCCACTAACTTTCTCTTTGCCAGCCTTCACTTTTTCGATGAAAGTATCGACCAGCTTTTGCAGTTCTTCTGGTACTTCCTGACCGCTCTGCCTCAAGGCTTTGGCAATGTCAAGCGAGTATCTTTCTTGGTCAGGGGTAATAAAAGTCACGGCAGTACCAGTATTGCCTGCACGCCCAGTACGACCAGCACGGTGGACGTAGTCTTCTAGATGGTTAGGCGCGTCGTAATTGACCACCAGCTTCAGTTGCTTAACGTCTAGACCACGGGCGGCAACCGAAGTTGCAATCATTATAGGAATCACTCCAGCTTTGAAGTCGTCAATCGTAGAATCGCGATCAATCTGATCCTTACCACCATGTATAGACATGCATGGGTAGCCTTTCCGCATCAGGTCCTTTAGTAACCCATCCGCAGACTCTTGGCGATCCACAAATATAAGCGCTCGATCGTCTTCATTCTTCTCTTCATGATACATGTTTCCAAGAAGCTCTAGCAAACGGATGAATTTAGTCTCTTCAGCGCGTACTTCCACGATCTGGGTAATCTCTGGAGCAACTACGCTTCTCCCTCCTACAACTATTTCCACTGGCTTTGCAAGCGTTTTGCGAGCAAGAGACTCCATTTGGCGAGGGAAAGTTGCAGAGAAAAGTACCGTCTGTTTATCAGGCCTGATATTTGCAAGGATTTTCATAACCTGCGGCTCAAAGCCCATGTCAAACATTCGATCAGCCTCATCAAGGACGACATACGTGACTCGACGAAGGTTAGTAACTCTTCCTGAATTTGCAGCTAGTAGATCGATCATGCGACCTGGAGTACACACAATGATTTCCGCTCCGCGCTTAAGATCTGCAATTTGGTCTTTAATGGGAGCGCCCCCATAAGCACAGACCGCGCGTAAATTGAGAGCTTTGAGGAATGGTTTGCACTCTTTGTGTATCTGTGTAGCCAATTCACGAGTGGGAGTCATGACCAAGCCCACCGGACCGTCTAAAGTGTCGATTGGCCGCTGGTCCTTGATGTGTCTGAACATTGGTAAGAGAAATGCTATGGTCTTGCCAGAACCTGTTTTAGCAACACCAATAACGTCACGTCCAGACATAATAGAAGGAACAGCTTGGGTTTGGATTGAGGTTGGTTTTTCGTAGCCCAGCTTTTGAATCACATCAAGGGTCTGTGCTCCAAGTCCACACTGTGACCATTTCTGGACCGGCTTGGGAGCGTCTACACCTCGAATTTTGATGCCGTCAAGTTCGAGTCTCAAGTCCGCGACTTCTTCCTCTGTCATCTCGCTTAACTCTGATGGTTCGTGGTAAAAGCTCTTCCTAAAGGGCTGGTAGTTCATCTTTGCGTGATTTACTGTCGGTAGGTCCTTTTTCTTCCTCTTACTCGCCATGGCGAGAATATCATCAGTATCTGCAGCCACTGCATCAAGATCAACGTCGTCATCATCTCCAAACAGGGCTTCCGGTTGCTGAGCTTTTCGCCTCGAGATCTTGATACCGTTAGTGACTATTGGTGCTTTAATAGGATCACCTAATCCACTCATGAAAGCGTCAAGAGGATCTGCCTCTTCGACGTCTGCTACTTGTTCTTCGGGCTCCGGGTCATGTGGAGCCTCTGCCATTGCAACGTCGGCATCTTCCTCAACCTTTCCTACAACATCTGCGGCAGGTTTCTCACCAGCTTGATAGGCTAGGCTCTGTGTGTGCAAACGCTCCTCGCGCTTTTCAGCGGCGGCTCTCGCAGCTGCTGCCGCTTCCTCTTCTGTGCCAGCATCTTGCAAGCCCGCGTCGTCATCTTCGTCCTCTTCCTCAACACCGTTAGCCATAGCGGTGTCAAGCTCAAACTTCGTGTCTTCTAGCGGAGGGGTTGGCAGCTTCTCTAATTTTTTTCGTGCTCCCTCCTCATCCCCAAAATCGAGGCCGCGCTTGTTCGAAGGCTTATCAACATCGGTTGCAGCCTTAGTAGATAAGCCAAAGCCGCTGACGTTGCCTCGAGCTTTTAAAGGTAGCGCAGGAGTCATTGCTGTATCAAGGATTAGCGACAGCATGATATTGGACTATCTTCTGACGGAACTTACACTGAAATCCTTTTTCTACGACTGCTGTCTTGTTAGCCTTCAAACCAGCAGTGTTGGAGTTCAAGGTAGCGGACGCTTTAGCAATTTCTGGCAAGGCAACGTCTGTCCCGAGTTTTATCGTCCCAGTTGAACTAGCCGTCGCTTTCTTCGCGATGGCTTTAGGGTCGAATTTGCCCGCATAAGGGGCTGGAGATGATTCGCCATTCGGTGTGGCGGGCGAAGTAGGAGACGGCGGTGCCGGTGAAGCTTGTATAGGCGAACCTTGGGCCTTTTTGTCTATCTGGTCGAGCAGATTTCGAGTCCCGGCAGACCCTTCCGACTCCCTCTGCTTGCGATCTCGTTCGGCCGCTTGCTTTTGCTTCCATGCCTCCAACTTGGCTAATCGCTCAGCCTTTTTCTCATCATCGGTTTGTAAAGGTGGAGGCGGTTTCTTTGGCAGCTGTAGGGAGATGATGTGTTCAATAAGGTCGATGGAGAGAATGGTGAATTGAGGACTCACCTCAAGATTGCCTCGTACGACTGACTTCTTCTGAGATCTCTCTCTACTGTCATCTCTTTTTCTATTTCTCCTAGATTCAGCAGAGTCATCTCGTCGTCTCCGAGCTCGATCTCTAGACTCGTCTCGCCTATCTCTTGGATCTCGTTCACGGCTTCTTCGTCGGTAGTCTCTCACAACATCTCGATCACGCGATCTCCGTCGCTCCCGAGAACGGTCTTTTCGGGTTGAGCGGTAAAGTTCGTCATCCCTTCGCACTCTCGAGCGGTCTCGGTGGGAGCGAGAGTCACGGTCTCGGTACTTTCGCTGAATAGTATTTGGTTAACATAGGTCCCGGAAGTTGAATTTGGCATCACATACGTCTGGACTCCTAGACCGGCTTCTGTGACGATGACTCCGTCCTTCATCCCGCCGACTCTTATCGTAACGATCGTCATCTCGACGAATTCGCTTTGAAGAAGAGTACGAGCTGCCTGCAGGCGATGGTGAGCGAGTATTCCCGTGCCGAGCCATATGATTCCAGCTAGACCAGTGAGTGTACTTCAGTATTTAGTGACCGGCCGAGACTGTTGCCCCTCAGCTCATTTTATGCTTGTAGAAAGCGAACACCTTATGCAGAAGATAGTAGATGAATGTTAACAACTAGGTAGACCACTAGGATAAAATAATAAGCCCTGACTCAGTACGAAAGTAACCACTCAATATTAAACACTGTCAGATGTTTTACTGTGGACTGCACGTACACGTACGGAGGTAGAGGTAAGAGGTATAAATTTAATGTTCAAAGTCGACGGCAACCTCCGTTAGTGTCTACGGTAGCCTTGTTCGGCACTAAACTCCCAGCCTCCGCTCCTGCATGAGCACACGCGACTGAAAGACATCACTCGCTCTCGGATCAACCACACATATCAACACAGATCTAGGTCAAACTCGCAGGGACTGCTTGCCATGATTTTCCGGGGGAGTCGAGCGTTCGGTCGACTGTCCCAATTGACATTACCATGCATTGAAAACCGTCGCATTGCGCCTCTCCCCTGGAGCTCAGAACGCGTACTAGCCTTCTACAGCACCAGCCTGGCACGAAGCCAATCAGACAGTCGACTTCGAAGCAGTTTGATCGCACCAATTGCCCATCGTGCCTACGCAACGGCGAAGCCTGTATCGAGGCCTAAGGCCCATACTGGAAGGACAACAACCTCTCCCAGAAAGAAAGCAGACCCTAAGAAAGCAGTCCCTAAAACTTCAGCAGCTAAGAAGCCTGCTGTAGCCAAAGGTAAGGCAGCTAGAAAACCAACCAAGCCAAAGCCCAAGCCAAAGCCAAAGGCGAAGTCTAAGAAGCCCAAGGCTAAGCCCAAGGCAAAACCCAATGCACGCAAGGTCTTGACGGATGTGCAAAAGGTTGAATTGGTTGCTGCAAAGAAGACTGCAAAGGAGAAGCTCACCCTCCAGAAATTGAAGGAGCTGGCTCTTACTCCTCCTAAGGGACTTCGTTCGACAGCATGGATGGTCGTGCATCGTGAAGCTATCAGCGAGAGAGTGCCCGCGACTAATATCGCTCAAACTGCAAAGGCAGCTGCGATTAAATACAAAAACCTTACCCCAGAACAACTCGAGGTATGCACAAACAAACAACTTCTACCTAGAGTCTCTAAGCATAGGCTAACAAGTGATGTGATAGCACTACAACCACGTAGCGAACCAGAGCAAGGCTAAAGCTGAGGCCAATTACCGCAAATGGGTTGAGTCCCACACCCCAGACCAGATCCGCCTAGCCAACAACGCACGAAATACTCTGAAGAAACGTACAAATAAGCCATGGCCGCATTTGCAGGACGAGAGACAAGTCAAAGGTCCTAGTCCCCCCTATGTCTTGTTCTACGCAGATCGTAGAAAGTCAGGCGACTTCCATGGTATCAATATTGTAGAGGCTAGTCGGTTGGCTGGGACGGAGTGGAAAGCCCTTTCTGTCGATGAACGCAAGGTGAGTCCTTTACTTCCGCTCCGTAACCTCGCTCAGTTAGTAATCGACTAAACTGTGCGTGTGCAGAAATACAACGACATGGCAGCACAGGACATGGCAAGATACGAGCAGGAACGAAAAGCCGTCTACAACCGTGACGTCGAACATAAAAAAGCTCCCTCCCCTTCTTCTTAGTCCCCTGTACTTATGGCACAGCTCGGTCGGTTTTGCAAGGCCTGACGCAGGCGTGCATGGCCCGATTTACTCCGTTAAGAGGAGAACAGATGGTAGCTTCGCGGCACGATTCCTCGCGGTGTATAATTCAGCGCTATGTGTTGTCATATCTGTATACTCAGATTCATATTCTTCTGTAAGGCAATTCTATTCAGATTTGCCTCATTATAGAAGGCTTGTCAGAAGGTAATTTCCAAATTCTGACATTCTGCAAGCGATAGAATACGAATGTCCCTGCACTTCTTACGTTCTTTCATGAAAGGTCTCATCAAGGTGGCTCTTTAACTAAGAGACTTATTGAGAAGTCGTCTGCAGAGGGCGATTCCTCGTTTCCGACGTGTTGTAAAGTCCAGATTGCAGCACAACCATGTATCTCTTCGAACCGCCGACCTAGTCATTCCCACTCGTGACAACCACCTTTATGCTCGAATCAAACCCCTCCCAGCAATCAATAATAATTCACATCAGCTCCACACCCCCCATGTCGCTTCCCTAGCGCATCCGCATTCACCACTGCCCCACCTACAACATCTATATAAATCCCCCATCCTTCCTCCCTCCCCCAACCCCACTCCCTCCAAAACCAAATAAAATAAAACAGAACCAAACAAAATCCCCAGCCACCCTCCCCTATATCGCCAAAAATGCCAAACCAAAACAGCAGCAGCAACTCCTACCACGTAACCTCCTCAGGCACCAACTCCCAGGGGAACCACTACTGCGCGCGCGACTACAGCTCCTCGAGCGGTTCGGGTACTGGTGGAAATAGCAATAGCAATAGTAATACTTATCACTATTCTAATACCGACGGTATGATAAGTTGATCCTAGACTTCTTTCCTTTTTTTTGTATCCCGGATTTCCTGCTATGCTTTTGGTGGAAGATTCCCATAACCGCCCCATTACTCTTGCTGCGGGTGAGATGGGTTTGCTTTTTGGTTCTGTGGAGCTGATGCTTTTGTTTTGGGGGGGATAGGAAGTTATTACTATAGCAATCCGAGCGGGTCGACGTATCATAATGATGGGAAGGGAGGGGCGACGTATACGGCTCCTGGGGGTAAGAAGTAAAGGGATTGGGGGATGAGGAGGTGAAAGGTTGGTGGTGAGGGGGAGAGAGATTCTGGAAGGATGATGGGCCGAAGGGGGAGGTGGGGGATGAGGTTTGGTTGATCGTGAAAGGGCCTGGAGCGAGAGTCGTGAAAGGCTAATGTGGACGAACGAAGGAGAAGTCAGACTGTCATAGGCATTGCATGGCACAGATGTTCGTCCACACACTTCTAGTCTTCATGACCGTCCTAAATAACGTTTGATCAAGATATCTTTCCACAGATGTTTCAAACCGATATGTCCACTTGATCCATCTTCGTACACTCCCTGGAAATCAGAGGGTGGGACTATAAATCTTCTTAGGAAGAACCGGTAGATCTGTTGCTATTGTTGTTGAATTTGTAGGGGGTCGTAATAGAGATTTGTGTGCGGTGATGGGGACCTTTCGAGGTCATTCGCACTGTGCTGGCTTCATACATATGACTAGCCACGCTGGTGACATGAAGTTCACTTCTGGTCGTTTTCTTGGTAAAGATTTCGCACACAAGCAGTCTGGTTCATGCCAGGTAGTCGGTTTAGAACCGTCCTTTGTTCCCAATTGCTATGGTCGCTGGTCCCGAGCCATTCACTAAGCGATGTCGTCTTTTGTGATTTTTCAGGCCTCTACCAACGGATTTGTATGAGGCTTCTTGGTAGAATTGTTACTCTTTTTGCAGGCCATCGCACCTGTCTCGATGTCTTTGTATTGATTGATAAGCTGGCCTCAATGCTTCCGTGAGGTGCAATTCTCTGCTCTTGCATTCCACAGACCGAAGCCGACTTATGTCTTATAGCTTGACTTCATACTTCAGCTGCTCTTCGGCCACTTGGTCTTTTTTGTCTTCTTGCCTTGACTGCTCTTTTCCCATCTTGAACCCACTTTCGCACCTCGATTGCACTCTTCCCAGTTTCCTCGTTGTTTTGCAACGATGACGGTAGATTAGCGATACACGGCTGACAGCTCACATCAATTCTGTCCTTGTTTATGCTCGTGGAGGCTCTCAAAGGCCTCTCTACTCCTCTTTGCAGTTGCTTATTTGCCAGACACTTTTTGCACAACACCCTATAACTACGATATCCAAAACACTTTCAATTTTCCTACTTTAAACATATAACTCTCTGGTTCGAACCTGGATTGCGCATCAATACGGTATTTCTCAGTGTTTCGTCCCATTTCCCTAAAGCAAATCCTGATGGAAATCGAACAGGAGATCGAGGCAGTTCTAGATAGAGAGTAGATATCACAAGTCATGGTCCCATTGCAGACGTGGCTTGAGTTTCATCACTCGGCGTCGATTGGCGTCGTCGCTCAATCCGAATATCATACGGATGATCAGTATGTTTCTTTGAAAGCAGCCGAATCGCCATTTTGGGCGATTTTTTCCAATTGACGTGCATAAAGGAGATGAGCAGCTAACCTCATTGATCGGAGATTGATCGACTGTGATTGGCGAGAATCTCGGGATTCGGAAAGCAAACATCTATAATTATATACTTCACTTACTACTACTATCACCGTAAGTCGTAACCTCTCTTTCCTTCATCACACCTTACTGTCGCTACTGTGTGATCTCGTTACCTGTGTTTCTCTGTAAAAATGGCTCCTCTACATTCTCTGGTTGTGTTTGCTATTTGCAGTTCCCTCACACTCGCTCAATCAGGCATCAATCCTTTCGCAATGTGAGTTGCGTGGCCTATCATCCACCGCAATCACAACTAACAACCCTCTTTCAACAGCACAAACAGCGACCAATTCAACTCCGCCGCGCAACAGATCGTCTCCCAAAATGTCCCCTCCAGCATCCAAGTCGGCCTCGGCGTCGCCATCCAATCCGCCGCCTCGAGCGTCGCCTCAATAACTTCCGGCAACATCAACTCCCTCGTACAATCCGCTCTCACGGCTGAGACACCTGCGCCCTTTCTCACCGCCTTACCGTCTCAGTTCCAATCTAACGTCCAGCGCATCGAATTTGAAATTAGCTCCCTGCGCGAGGCTGTCAGCAGTACGCTTGTTATTACCCGGAATATCACGACTATGGGGAATGTGACGATGCTGGGGAATACCACGCTCTACGCTAATAGCACTCTGCCCGCGACCGCTGCTGCAGTAATCACATCAACCAACTTCGAGGGTTCGAAATTCGAGGTCACAGTGTCGGCCACGTTTGTCAATGCGACGACATCGACGCCGAGTGCTACGGATACAGCAGGCGGGCAAAGTGGGAGTAGCGTAAGTTATCTTGGGATTCGTTATAGCTGAATAGCCGCAGACATGTTAACGAGATTGCAGAAAGGGGCAGGCGGCGCCGGTTCAACCAGTAAGAGCAGCGCTTTCGCCATGCCCACCCAAGTCCCGGTGGCGGCTGCTGGGATCCTTGGCGTGGTGGGTTTACTTGTCGCCTTGTGAGCCTTTCATCTTTCGGGGATGGATATTACGAACACACAGTGTCTGGGAATGATTGGTTTTTTTTTGGGATATACCGCGTTCGGCATCTGGAGTCTTCTGAGGAAGGGGGGGTTACGAATATAATAATATATGTCGGCTTTTTTGCCGGCGGTTTGGATTTGGAGCTAGATACAGTCGCCTTGAATATTTATATACTAATACATATTTCTTAAGCCGGACGTTTCTGTTTAGAAGACGAGTCACTGCAGTCTCGATGTTGGGGAAAGGGTTCAAAGAAATGCTCTCCACCCCGTCTTTATGCTATCCATCTTACCAAACCAAATCACGCCTTTCTCAAAGCTCACGCCGCGACCCCTCCACCATCCCAACCATCCTATTTAACCCCCCCGCCCACATACACACATCCAACTCCCAACACCCGCCCTCTAACCCCCTATTCCCCAGTCCAAATCCCCATTGAAGATTCAATCTCCATGCAGACACCCTACCTTGTTTAAGCGTGTCTAGTTTCTAGATCTACCAACCACACCGGGGTACGTATGAAGACGTTAGAGAATGTCGAGGGATGGAGGGAGGCGAGTGGGAGGGAGAGAGGGGTGTGGGGTGGAGGGGTTTGGGGTGAGGAGTGCGGGTGAAGGTAGGGATGGAGGATTTTGGTGGGGTTGAGAACGGGGTGGGGGAGAATGAAGGACCGAGGATTGTCTTAAACAACGTGAACGTGAAAAAGGAGTGGTACGAGACAGGGTTTTGTAGGGCTTTGTGGAACATGCGGGGGTTGTGGGAGGAGTGGCAGGTGAGGCAAGTGAAGCAGGCAGTCTGGCTGGGGATGGGACGGGGGGTCTTGGGAAACACATGTTGGATATAGAGATATAGATGGCCTCTTAAATCAGCAGCGCAGAATTTCCCACCTGGCAGTTTAGGCATAGTAAGTCAAGACAAAATAGCTGCTTGGTGCTGTAGAAGCAGGACTTTTGTTCTTCTGAGTATATTAGATGCTTTGCGTTGGGTGTATGGGTTTAGGGGGTCTGCGGTTGTTTCAAGTTGGGAAAGGGGGTTCGGTGGAGGGTTGGGGGTTTGGAGATTTGCCATGTGAAGTGTTTGTTGTGATAGGCAGCCAAGATCTAATTGGGCAGATATATTTACTTGCTAGGATACGACTTTGGAGGAGCGAGCTGCTAGGGATGTTTATGATGCGTTAAGGGGGAGTCTGACAAATGAGACAGCTTTATTGTGGTTACAATGGAGGAGGCAACGGGAGTAAAAGGAGGAACTGGAGCTTGGTTTGATGCTGTGCACGATGAAATAGCTGGGGAAATTGTATGCTTGGAACAGACGAAGTGTTCATCGCACTGGCCTCGGCTCTCAGCGACGAGATCTATTCTCAAGCCTCAAACTCTTTCTTGGCCAGCCTCTCTTGTCTCCTCTCCTTATACGCCTTCCTCCTCGCCCCCACCCTCGCCTTCTTCTCCACCTCGGCCAAGCGCTTCTCCTTTACCACAATCCCATACATCCTCTGAGCCAGCTCTAACCTCCGCTTCTGATGCGCCTTACTCACCAACATCATCCTCTCCCACGTCTCTTTGATATATGTTCCCCAATCGCCCCCCTCCTGATCCACCCTTACCCCACAATTCCGCTCGAGTATCCCATCCCAGCTATTCTCGTCATTCGCGTAGCTGAGAGAATTTTCCATTTCTTGGATGCGTGATAGGCGATGCTCGCGAGAGAGTATAGTGTCGCGGATGATGCGGCTAAGGAACGGGGGTTGGGGTTTCTTGATGCGAAGGAAGGGGAAATTATTGGCGTTTATCAGATAGGGGACACGGCGGCGGCCGGAGACGGTTTTGAAAGGGCGGGAAAGGACGGGCGTAGCGTTTGGGTGGGGCCACACGCGGGGTTTTTGCAACTTGGGCTTTGGAAGTTGAGTGGTCGGTTGGTTTGTGGAAACTGCAAGTTTAGGAGCAGGTTTCGGCACCAAACCTTTTGGCTGGTGGGCCTCAAGGCCCAAGGCGCGATTCAAGGTATCACGCCAATTGGGTCCTCGCTTTTGGAGCGTCTCAAGTGTCTGGAACGTGGATCAGCTAATTGGAAATCAAGATACTAGAAGTTTCAATGGTCACCGAGTACCCCAAACGCAACGCTGCAACGACATTTGGTGGACTTTGGATATTCACATTCTTCTGAAGTTCTTTTCTTATTTTTTTCCCTATGACCGACCGTTGCTGCTCAGAGAAAGGCAGCTGGTGCTGTTGCCGGAGGAGCGCACGATAGAGCGCGAAGCCTAGATCAAGATTCTCTTAGTAACTGAGGAACAACCTGCTACGATTGACGTACATGCTGCACGATGCACCCCTGATCTGTCTAAGTCGATCCACCTTGGCATTCGACGCTCATCTACTGGCAATGAAAGTTGCGAGATTGCGCGTTTATGGCTGAAGCGACGTGTAAAGGTGGTGAGCTAACATGGGATGTAGGAAGGTCACGTGCTCAGATAAGTTCATCATGGTACGTAGGTACTGTATAGTATACACCTATCTATTGGTGGATTACCTATACTCATCCACTGAATCTAGCTAAAGCAAGTGCACAGAGTATCTGCCGGTTGCGCGCCTTGTGCGCCGGCAATGCAGAGCACTATAAGAAAAGCCTGCTTGTCATAACTTCATATCTGGTCACCGGTTCCCTCGATGGTCAGGAGAACGTGGTTCCCTCAGCAGGTTGCGGAAGTTTCTTATGTTGGGGTAGAGCCATGTATCTGTGTTTCTGGAGTCAGCAACTTAGATACAACGGAACATAGGAGGAAGAGAGCAACCTCCGAAGCTCAATTAAGATTGTCTCCATTGTATTCTCCCTCTTCCACTGGACAAGGCATGGCAGTCTCGTCCGATCGACCTTCTTGTGAATCAGTCAAGAACTCGGAATAGGAGAGCTTCACAGCCTACCTTTCCCGATCGCGGGTCCACACAAGGTAGGTTGATCTTCGAGACAAATTGTACGTCTGGGGGTTTGTCCGGATATTCCTCCCCGCAGTGTATGTTCAGGCTGTAAATACGGTTCTCATGCGCGCTCTGTGAGAAGGATACAGGGTGAGTGAAAGCGTCTCGATTGCAAGGCAGAACGTTCGTACGTGTGGGGGCCCCAGTATTGTCCCGTTCCAATTCGACATCAGCAGGTCATCGCCGTCCGAAAGACCATATGAACAAGCCTCTACACCCAGGCAATTAATAGTTTACGCCGTGGTAAGGAAGGAAATGGGCTTACCAGCACCAAGGCCCTTTTCGCCCTTCTCAAGCTCTTCTAGCAGCCGAAAGTTCCTTGGAACCTTAGCCCCCATAGTGAGCACTGACCTTTAGCTAGAAGAGGACTGTACAGAGAAAGAGTAAATCAGATACTTCCACCTGCAGTTTGTAAGAGTCGGAAAAATTCCAGGGCTCTTGAGGTAAGTGGGTAACTCGTAGGAACAGATTCACGTGAGACATCACCCGACTGCAGCCCAATTCAGCCCAATTTAGATTACCGCTAATGACGATACATGCATATCGTAATGTAAGATAAAGTAGGAGCAACAGGAGCCTAAGTAGATCATCAGCGCGACCTGTTCAAATAAATCAAGAATTCCATCTACATCAATCGAAGATTGAAGTGCCACATATAGAGTCTTGCAAATGATTGCCTTTTTTGAAAACGCTCACAAGTTTCTTGAAGCTCAAAGCCAATACATGGAGATTAAATATTGAACCTAAGCATGACCGCTCAGCTCCTGAGCTCAGAGCTGTCGGCTCTGATTCAGGAATCCAAGAGGAAAAACCCAGAACTGAGAAATGTAAGTCGGCTCGTCAACAAAGTTTCACGTTTCTAATCATTTTACAGGCCGCGGATAAGTCCCTGGGGGATCTCAAGGCACTTCCTCATACATCCGAGGCTCAGCTCGCCGCAGGTCCGTCTCTCAGATCCTGATTATGATAGGAACTGACTTTGAAAGAGATCTAAAATGCCGGCCGTATTTTGTGCGACCGTTCCTAATGGCCTGCAGTACCCGCAACCCGAAATATGCAGGAAGTGCAATCGTTTGCCTACAGCGACTTATTGTCATGAAAGGCTTACCAATGGAGCCTCTTGGGGATGTCTTAGACGCCTTCCGAGAATGTTCATCCCTAGGTTTGCTTCGAACCGTACTTTTGAACAGGCACTGTAGAATTGATATTTCATAGCCCTTGATATTCAATTAAAGATACTTCAAGCGCTGCCATCACTATTGCAAAACTACGCTAGCAGTCTTACGGGAGGCCTGCTGATAGTCGCTTTTCAACTATGCTTTTTGCTACATAGTAGTAAGACAGCGGTAGTGTCAAATACTGCTGCAGCTACTCTCCAGCAGCTGGTCTTGTCTGGTTTTGAGAAAGTTGCAAAAGAAGATGGTCAGTTGCATACGCTATATACGAAGTGCATGGTAACTCTAATTTTTCTAGATCAGGACTCCAACGATGGGGCTGTTGTTGAGGTCCCAGCAGCCGATGGGACTAGACCGATTTGTAGTGCCGCTTTAGATGCCTACCACGTATGTTTGCACACTGTTCCTCAATTTGGAAACCTATTGACGAGCTTGAATAGGTACTGACTGACATATGTCTTCTCACAGAAGGCCAGACCCCGAGAACCCTTAAAGCAGCATCGCTGTCTCAGAACTTTGGCCTTGAGCTTATAGAGTCCATACTAGTCAATTATGGTGACACTGTGATGTCCCATCCAGAACAGATTCATGTCATTCGTATTAGCATAATGCCACTGATTGTCAAGATTGTGTCTGAAAGAGCAAACTTCTCCGCCACTGTTCGCGCGATGAGGCTTTTGCAACTCATAATCAGTCGCCTACTCTTTGCTCTCGCGCCAGAATGTGAGATTGCTTTGAGCCTTATCAATCATATGCTTGATCGTGATGCGGCAGTCCTGTGGAAGCGAGCTTTGTGTCTGGAGCTATTTCGAGGGATTCACGCAGAACCGGCTCTCATCCGAAGTATCTATTCTCACTATGATGAACAGGAAGGCAAGAGAAACATCATCAGAGATCACTTAGCGACTCTGGTACGACTCGCCTCGGAGAATCCGACCGCCATTGGACTAGGGCACCAATCGACAATAGCCACGTCCACCTCAAAGACAGCGGAAGACTCGGGCGAGCAATCCGCCGGAAAAAACAGTGGGATTATCGGTAGTATCGAAGCTGCCGTCACCATGCTTGAGCCTAACTCGCCTGGCATCAGCATTCAATGGAGTACTGTTAGGACTGCATGCATTGACCAGCTCGACAAATCCGAAGCTCCGGCCTTGCCTATAGCTTACATCTATTGCCTCACTCTAACTTGTATCAACACATTTTCTGAAGGTCTTGCACGTTTTCTTCTGCCTTTCACAGTACCAAGCGAGGCCAAACCAAAACGTAGGCACCGTGTGTCCCAGGGTAATGAAAGAAGCACGAGCGTGGCGCTCGATGCTGGTGAGACACCTTCAGCTGCTGGTAAAGAAAAAAACCTTTCCCGGAACCGTTCCTTCCGAAGCAAAAAAACGCCTGTTAACCCATTGTCATTGGAGGATCATGTTCTTTTTACTCAGATCCGTACCTCAGGACACATTGTTAATAATTGTTGGCCAGCTCTATTAGCTGCATGTTCGACGTTCCTGAACGCAACTCTAGACTCCGACTATTATCACGCCCTCATCCGTTCATTCCAAAAGTTTACGCAAGTCGCCGGGCTACTTGATATGGCAACACCTCGGGATGCCTTCCTTACGACCCTTGGCAAACATGCTGTACCCTCCGCGAATCTAAATACACCTATTTTAGGAACCCAGTTCTCAGTTCCAGTAATAAACGGACACGATAGTTCCCAAAAGGAGAAAGGTATAGATAGCGATTGTGAGTGTAGCCCAGCCCCTAGCATTTCCTCCGACCACCCTCGACAGTCTCAAGATCGCGGGTACTTTAGATTAAACACTCGGAACTTGCTCTGCCTTAGAGCATTACTTAACCTAGGCATCGCCTTAGGTCCAGTCCTTGGACCATCGTGGTCGATAATCCTTGAGGTACTCCAGCAAGCGGACCTAGTAATATCTAGCTCAAGTGCACAGCGCCAGCCGGCGAGAGGAGGACACTCGAGACAGTCTTCAGATGATCAGAGTGTGGGTAGCATTGCTAATATCCCTGGTGAGTTTGGGGTCGAGATCACTGCTGCTGAGACTGCCGCAGCCAGGATGATTGAGAGTACTGCCGATCTTTCGGATACGGCTTTTATGGATGTTTTGGAATGCCTCTGCAGTTCTTCGCGCAATGTGAACGTTCGGTCTGCCCAATTGACCTTACCGAAGCATCACCAAGTAGCCACTACCATTGGAATATCCATGGATGGGACCATTAATGATAGAGCTAATGGGTTCGTTCTGGACAAGCTTGACGATCTGATCCAGTGCAATTTAGCTCGACTGATACAAGAAGAGACTGCAGAAACTGGTTGGGACCTACTTGTTACTATTCTTGCCGCACTACTTAGCTCACCGAAGCCGAGTTCCGATATTCGTATCCAGGCCGCGCGCATACTCAACAATTTGGCTCTTAGCATAGCGGTCGGCGAAGAGCCTACGTCGTCTAAACAGCGAAATAAATGCAGGAAAAGAAGCTTGGATACTTTATTAAATGAAGTTGGTGCAATTCAGAACGAACGACGCCAGAATACCCGAGTTCCTCAAAACTGCGAAATTGAGATCCACAAATTGGTACTGGAAACGCTTCGGGCAATCCTGGAGCAATGTGGAGATTCTCTGCATATTGGGTGGGACTCTGTGTTCGCTATACTTGCGAGCATTCTCAACGAGCCAGAATCTTCCGGTAGTGCCGCATCACTGGAACATCATGGACGCCACGAGATGTCACCAAAGCTTGTTAAATCTTCCTTTACATCCCTGCAACTCATATGTTCCGACTTTCTCAATTCTGTCCCACAATCATGCCTACCAATATTGCTTGAGACACTCTACTCATTTTGCGCTCAAGGCCAGGACCTGAATATCTCTCTCACGGTGAATAACCCAATCAGTTATATCCGCGAAGAATCTATGCTTACTTGATACTAATCTAGACAACTACCTTTTTCCGCAATGTTTCAGATTTCCTTCAGCGGGACAATCAAAGTATCGCATTTGACCGCCGCATCATGGAATGTCAATCAAGGGTCGATTTTATGGATCTGATATACGCACAAGATCACGACGTACCGCTCCCAGCTCTATGGCTCTGCTTGCTTGTGCATTTGATGTATGTAACGACTGACAACAGGATTGAAGTACGGCATAGTGAGTATTTTCCCAACAGGCCCTTTTTCAATCCTGGTGCTTGAAAGTGACATAGACTGAACCTTTCCAGGTGCCTTGCATACTCTTTTCAGGATCTTTGACGCTAGTGGTGACCAACTCACAGCTCCGGCCTGGCGAGTGTGCTTTAGCGTAGTCTTTGTTCAGATGCTATCAGCTAACCAAAGAAAATTTCTTGACGTTAAATCCAAAGGTATGACTGATTCAAGCAACCAACTGTTAGAGGATTGGAATGAGACTGCGACCATACTCGTTGAAGGATTGACGAAAGTATTCGCTCAATACCTGCAGATCATAAAAATCAATGAAGATTTCCCGGAGATGTGGTCAGGGTTGTTGGACTATCTCAAGAGCCTCCTAGAACGGCAAGCCTTGAGAGTTAGCAAAGCGGTGTTCTCTGGAATGACGAGAATGCTTACGGAGATTGAAGATGTCGAGAAGGTGGGGACTACTTCGTTATATAGAGCTTGGCACCTCTGGCAAGACAGCAATCCTGGTACTCACACCAATCCCTTGGCTGGTGAGAATAGCAATCAGGACGCCCTTCTTGCTTACCTTGATTGTCTTCACCAGCTTCTTCGACTTGTCGGCCGGAACCTGGCACTTGAACAAGCACGAAAAGTAATCAAAGAGCTGGAGTCAACTGTCGTCAGCTCGAATATAGCGGCTTACAGTGGCGACATTGACCGCATGACACCAGTCCAAAAATACGTTATCGACAGTCTGAAGACGATTCCCTCTGATATACCGGGTGTAATACCAGAGCTTATAGATATTACAGCGCGCCTTGTGACTCTGGCTTTTCAAGGTGAAAATCAGGATCGAAAAATAAGTCCAACGTACATTGCTCTTTCAAAATCCGCAATGGATTTGCTTCTATCATATATCATCGACCACGTTGACCCGGCGGGTGTGGAATCGCCTATCATGCTATCGAGGGCACTGCGAGCGCTTTCTGTACCATTACATCTGAAATACCAGTGGCAACTGGAAGGCAAGCCACCTTCGACATGGGAGAAAGCTACTACAACTGCGCTAGCCATTCTGCAGGCATTTGTACTCACTATCAAGACTTCCACGAACGTAGATTCAAGCTATACCGGCTTCTTTGAAGAAGCTGTCAACATTAGCGATGGTATTATAGCTGCAGACTTTTCTTCTTTGTCTAGCCTAAACCTATCGAGGATCAAGAAGGACCAAGATTTCGATATCAAAGCCTTCTCCACCGTTCGATCACTTTTAACGGCAGCTCTTGGGTCCCACTTAATTCCAGATGCAACACGTCGTAAATATACCAAATCGATCTTCAAGGGGTCAATCATACACGAGCCTCACCCTGATGATCTTCCTGGACCTGGCCATGAGCCTCTTGAAGGCCTGCGGAGTAAGCATATTGGCCGTGTCCAGGATCTCCCTCCCAGTCCACGCTCGAATCTGGGTTACTTACTGCTTGACGAACTCTTCGACATCGTAACTGTCCACGACCGCTCTCCTGATCGCATTCGACTGGCTCAAGCAGCGGCTCCATATCTTGTTCTTCGCGTTGGTGTTACACTCAAAGCATATGTGCTCGATCAACCATTGCGCGGACGTATGCCCCAGCCATCATCTCAAAAGAAAGAGATGCTGTATATCCTGCGCAAATTTGTTAACTTGGATCCTGAACCTAGCGCTATACCTCCTGTGTCAGGCATTGCTTCAGGAAACAAAAATCATTTGCATCGGCTTTATCCATTGGTTTGTAAAGCTATGAGTACCGCGTGGAGTGATGAAGAAATGACTAGAGCATTGAACAGGATGTTAGAGGTAGTGGGTGAAGACTTCGGGGTTTGAGGATGCATCGCTTGGGCGTTACAGGAATTGTACACGATTTGAGAGCTTCCGTACTTCGATGGTGAAAATTCTCATTGCTAGGTTGAGCCGTTGCTCATATCGCAATGGGAGTACATGCTTCTAAGATGTGAAGAACACCAAGACAAACGTGAATTGGCGTTTCATTTGCTCCATAATCTCATCAGATAGGCCCATAACAAGCGAGCAATCACTTGAACTCTACATTCTTGACAATACCGTCTTCGCCAACATGTACATTCAGCCTATCATATAGCTTAGCCTGCGCTGTAAACATACTATGATCGAAGCTTGTGTTACCTGTCCGGGTTATGATCCATAGTAGACATAGATCCCGGCTCAACAATCCGATGATCTTTTGGTAAATCTTGCTTCGAGAAGCTCTGTGTAGCTTTCAATACAAAATCGGCATGGGGTCAGATGGAACATATGGACGTACGGTGGCGTCCGTCGTAGAATCAGTAATCTTCTTGCCCGCAAGCTTGCTCATCCAGCTGTCTTGCTGGTTTCCTCCACTGGAGGTCATGACACCGGGGACGACTAGAGGCATGTTGTTCAGTTGTGAAAGAGGTGTGGATCGGATTGATAGGGTTTATAAGTACAATGTTGCAAGGAGTTTGATCAGGCAGTTAATTAGCGCTTGATATGTTTCTGAAATGACGTACTCAGGGACCAATACATACATGCTAGAGTACCTTATGATAGCTTAGGGCTGCATGTTTACAGCTAAGATGAGCTAAGATGAGCTAAGATGAGCTCATACCGTAATGGCACATCGACACAATATGTCTGTTACACTCAGGATTTCTACACCAATACGAGACATGATCATTCCTTAGCAAGGTTTGAGGAACATCATCGATTGAGGAAGTTTTTCTGGAAGTTACTGAACATTTGATGGACTAAACCAGTCCAGCTCCGCCAAACACGTCCCACGCTGTCCTAGCAATTTCTCTACCATAATGTCCTCGGGTTTCGTTTCGGGTGGCACTACTGATAAACCAATTGAACGTGATAATGAGTGGTTGAAGGCGCAAGAAGAAATCGAGGCGACACGCCGTAGGAACGAGGAGAGCCGTAGGCAGCAAGGTGGAAAGACGCTCTACGAAGTCCTACAGGCCAATAAAGGTGACTACAATGGCAGCATTAAAGAGAGAATGATGACTATAGTCGTTCGCATCGCTAACATGTCAGGTGCTTCGCGCTATCCGTAGATGCAAAACAAGAAGCCTTTGAAGAGTCAATCCGGCTTAAGAACCAATTTCGCAATCTTGACGAAGATGAGGTTGAGTTTCTAGACTCCGTACTTGAATCTACACGCGCAAAGGAAGAAGCTGTCAAGAAGGAAACTGCAGAACAGCTCGACCTCTTCCGACGTCAGCAAGAGGAGGCAGACAAGGCACTACTGAGTGAAGGTGGTGATACAATTGAGCCAAGTGCTCTTGGAAAGGCCGGCAGTCCTCCAATCGTGGAGTCAAATTGGGCAATCAACTCTAAGAAGCGCAAGCGAGCGAAGGAAAAGGAGGGTCTGAAAGGCATCAAGCTCAGGAAGTCCTCCACCAGCGAAACATCACCAGTGACAGCGACTCCAGTCAACCGTACAAATGATCTCGCGCGTGACCTCGACTCTAAAGATTGCGAAGCAGGGTCTGATTCTCTAGTTGGAAAAGACACTGCCTCGATCGATTCTGTGTCAACCGCAAAATCCGATACAAAATCCGATACAAAATTCTCACACAAGCTCTCAGTAACCAAAACTGAAACCACACATGCTAGCAAAGGAGCTTTGTCCGGTTTAGGATTAGCGGGGTATAGCTCTGGCGAAGACTAGTGCGACAGCCTCAGCTGGCCGAGGGGCTTACAACTCGCAAATTTCTCAGGAAAGGCATGTAACAAAAGTGTTATAGTATGAATAGTGGACCAACAAACGCTGCTGTTATTATCTCTGCGCGTCGGGCGGCGGGAATTGCAAAGAGCTTCCAACCAATCTGCCATTGCATGTGTTGATAGAACCCAAAATCAGCCTTGTGGCATCAACACCAGCCGTTTTGCGCGTTGCATTGATTGACCATTGTTGGCTCGCCTGCTTTATCCTAATCACGCTTTCTTTTGACTCACTCGGTTTTCTCGACAATGGCTTTATAAAAAATATCGAACCTAACATATGAACAAAGGTAAACGATATTTTTATTATTGTCTTTGGTCCTTCTACTTTTACAGCCTGGTCTAAACGTGATGGCGAATGCGACCGTCATCCGAAAACGCTCTGTTGATCACCCACAGGACAGGATTTCGGAAGACCGACTTCTCTTGAAGCCCCCTTCATTCTTACCTTCCGGGATGCTCTTTGGACAGCCCTCCGAGTCGCCATATCAGTTCACATCGCTCAAAAGAAGTATGGAACCGCAAGAAGTACTAGTTGGGAAAGAATTGCAACAGGAACTGGCGTTGGACCCTGGAAACAAATCGGTGGAATCAATGGAGAAATGGGCAATCCGTATGAGAAGAAATTCCGTTTCGCAAACCTCCCAAACTGAAGATGAGAAACAGCCTAACGTCTCAGAGCCTGAGACCGAAAAGCCTATAGACACCGACCCTGAAACTCCGAAGCACAATGAGTCGACTGGAGAGGACCGGAAGGCTGAAGATCCACAGCCCCAGGATCTGGGATCTGAAGTTTCGACGCTGCAAGATCCGAAGCCTGAAGATTTCAACTCCGAGATTACCAAACCTGAAGACCTGATACCTGCAGAATCAAAGTATCAGGATCGACGGCCCGAAGATATGAAGCTCAAGACCCCGACCCCCAAACCCATTGATCTAGCAATGACCTCTCTTATCAGTCAACTAGACCAGACCTTGAGAATCGAGGACAAAGCTACAACGGCTTCGAAAATGGTTGAAGTCCCTTCTGGCTATAAATTGGATCTAGAGGTCGGCCCTGAGGACTTTTACAAGATGCGGGAACAGTGTAAGCTTTTGGACAAGCGGAAGCGAGCTGCAGGACTTCTCCCGATGTCAACGAAGCAATACCAGAGATATGGGTTTCGGCCGGAAGAACTTCTTTCCGCTGGCGCTCTCTACTCACCCAATGCCAAACCATCAAACCTAACCAATAAACTCCACCCTTTTCTCCATCGTTCACGCTTTGACGATACTCCAGATACTATATACGATCAACTAGTGCCTGGACTACGCTTGGCAACAATGTTCATGACACAGCCGATTTGCTGCCAATACTGGGTGACGCTAGCGAATGGCCAGCGGAAGCATGACTTTAAGACAAGTAATAGGCTGGGTAGAGCGTGCTTGCGTATTTCCAAGGATGTGCCACTAACTCTGGAAAATGCGACGGAGATTATCGAGTATATTAAGAAACTCGACGACGCAAGTATAATCCATTTCACCTTCAGGAAAAACCTTTACCTTCATACACCAAAGGATGTCCTCGCGAGGACTCGGCCCGTCTGTGACGTAGACTTCGAAATCCCAGAAGGCTTAACATTTAGACCCAAACGATCACACGTCTGTCTGCATCACGACTTCTATACCGCAGCCAAGAAGCTGAGCAGATTGAAACACCCAGACCCGGCGTTGCTATTGCGCTTCAACTTCTTCCTTGCCTGTAATATCTTGCATGAGATGGCCCATGCGGTCAACGTGGCTCATTGCTATTCGCAACAAAGCGGAGGGCTGGAAGCCGGCGTTGACTATAATGAACCATTTCTTCTCAATGATTCAGAAGCTGAGCTAGGCAATGCGTGGGAAAATTACATGTTCGGCGGCCGCGTTGCACCCATCAACGGCCGCGTTGACACCTCTCACGGTCTCTCAATATGCGACTGGCCTTACGTAGGCTTGCCAAAAGACACGCGTCCCATTGTGGGCCTGCCCTCAGATTTCAGACGCGGCTCACTTATTGACACCTCTATGGACGACAAACAGCACATTTGGCGATCAATTCCCATGAAGTTTATCGAAAATATCCAGCAAACCAAAACCTGGGAGAAACAATTCGACCTCACTAATGACACCAAGATCTTCCACATCAAACGCAACGGCGCAATTTCTATAACCATGAATCGCTTCACCACCATGCCCTGGTCCGAAGAACTCCGCATCGTCTCCGAGTCCCTTGCAGAGGGCTTAGCCAACGACCCCGACGACGGCCCACCAACAAAGAAGCGGGTGATTGGCACCGGAAAGGCTGTGCGCACAGACATCTTTGGCCGAACGCTGGGTGACGAGAATGAAGAGGATGTGGAGGGGAAAAAGGGCCCCAAGAAGCCGGTCAAGGGGAGTGGCTTGCAGGGGACGAAGACGAAGCAGAGGGGCCATGAGAGCAAACATCTAAAGCTACTGCGAATAAGGAACTCGGACAAGAAAAAAAGACAAGAAGCGGCTGAGAGGAGGAACGCCGGGCCGCATTGAATGCAGCTGGATGAATTTTTGCGATTTAAGTTTTAGAATTTCGGTTTGTTTGGATACCCCCTAATGTTTCGTAAAGGTTGGTTTTTATGTTCTTAGGTTCTAAGGGATACATGCTAGAGGGTGAAGCAGGATATAATGAGCGTTTTTAAAGTTCAGATTACTTTCAGAATTGTCATCGGAATATATGTGAGTCTTAATTCAACGTGTTATCATGGAAGGTCACCAACAAGCTTCAGCGAAGTTCGACTGCGTAAATGTACTATAGACCGACTATACGGAAAGCTATCGACGAGCTTCGAACCACTCTCCGCTGATTATCAGTTTTCGAAACATATCCTTACACACTTCCACTATCACACGTTCACCAATCCCAACTCTATACAACCCACCCATACTCTACACCTATTCGCACTCCTCAACACATCCTCTTCTTCACTCATCCCACTTGTATTACTACCGCCACAACCGCAACCACAACCACCTATCCACATCAACCCTCTCGCAGTGCCCCTCCTACATCCAAACACTCGCATATCAAAGCAACCCTGTCAACTACGATCCCGCTCAACGTCAATACCCCTCAATAAGAACAATCCCATTGTCCAACCTCGAAGCCAAACACATCCCATTCCTTCCATTGTCGAGTCGCCATCCTTTATCCCATTAACCACACACCTATTCCAACAATGCAACAATGCAAAACAAAGCCCTCCACCCCCTCCCATTGTGCACCCCATCCCCCCCCCATTTCTACCCCTACCCTTCCTCCCCCCACCTTTCCTTTTCCCAACGCACACAAACCCCAGCAAAAGCGAATAGCCCCAAAGAAACTTGAAACAAACCACATCACACACCCCACCCACCCACCCACAAAAAAACCAAAAAAAATGTTCACCCCCCTCCTCACCTACCTCCGCACAAGCGAACCCCTCCGCGAACCCCCCGAAACCAAAGCCCTCGTCGCCCGCAGCCGGGCCCTCCGGAAAGCCGAAAAAGCCGCCAAAAGGGCCGCGGAAAAAGCGGCGAAAGCACAGCGCAATGCCCGTCTTCGCTCGGGGGTGGTAAGGCGGCATGGCGGCGAGGGCGGGCTGGAAGGGGCGGTGAGATATGAGGATCATCTTCCGGCGTATGAGAGGGTGGAGGGGAGAGGGGAGAGGGTGAGGGGGAGTATGGATGCGGATTTTGAGTTTGCGGTTGAGGCGGGGGAGGGGTTGCCGGGGTATGAGGAGGAGGGGTTGCCGGCTTATGAGGAGGTGTGGGTGAGGTGAATGGGGAGTTTTGATTGGAAAAAGGGGTGTTGTGAGAGATGGGTTTGGTGTGTTTTGTGATAGTATTGGATATGGAGAAGGCTTGAGACTTTCGGTGGGGACTTTGCAGTCTGAGAATGATATTCTTGAAGGGGATTATTGCAGTTGCTATTCGTTCTTCTGGGAAGTGTATAATGAAGTGAACGGAAAAGAGGAAGTACTTGATGACATGAGTTGAGAAAGCTAAATTTTCTGATGAAGCTAAAAACGTGGAGGACTGATGAAGTCGAAAATGTGGAGGCATGACATTACAGCGTAGAAAGACAGGTTTCCAAATTTACATGTCTGCAAAAGATGGCCCGAGGCATAGTCGTCCGTCGTAGATATCGTTCTCTTGCTCAGCTACACCCAGCTATTCTATATTATCCAATCTTCTTAATCACCAATGCCTCCCTCTGATCAACAACCCCTCCGCCTCCCAACCAGCCACTAAATCACCTATCCTTTTCCTCTTCCACCCTTCCCGGGTTGCAATCATCTCAATCGCATGTCTCCCATCAAAATATTTGACGATTCGATCCCAAGCCAATTGCGCGTCTGCGCCCTGAGTTTCAAGAATGTGCTTGGATATTGCAGACAGGTAGCGAGAGGGGAGAGCGGAGGCGAGGCGAGGATTGGGGATTAGGGAAGGGGAAGTGTGACGGTGGTGTGAGGGGAATGGAAGAGTGGTGTGAGTGCTGGATGTAGGAGATGGAGGATCGAGGCTGAAGGTTTGGGTTTTGTTGACAGTTTCGTCTTTGTCATCTGCACTTCGGGTATGTGGTTTCTCTTCGCTCTGGACTTCAACAGCTACCTTGATATGTTGAGGGACGCGAACCCATGCGAAAGTGCGAAGCTGCGTGACCCAGCCTCCCCATGAGAGCCAGGCTAAAATGTCCATATATGCTTCCTTGTGATCTTTGCTAGGAATGAGCGTTGACCAAGTTCTCGGGGTGAAAGAAAGCAGGCTTAGGATTTTTGGCAGAGATGGCAAGGCGGGAAATCTCTTGGCGAAGGCGGATGTTGCTGAGCCAATTTTGCTCATATCCGCATTTGGAGACACGACATATGTGTCACGTTGATGAAGGGGAGGGATGGCGCGGGCTCGGCGCCAGTAAATGAGATGTGAGGCTAGAAATTGGATGTCGGGTAGAGAGATACCGGAAGATTGGGAGATCTGAAGAAATGACTTGGTCGGTTTTGAGACGCGTAGGAAGTGAGTTAATGGTGCAGTCAGAGGAGAAGCCGTGGCATTAATGTCTGCCAAAATGGTGGAAAGATCAGTCAGGAGGAGTAGCGTAAATTGCGCTGCTAGCTCTGAGCCCGTATCGTTGACGTTGTCATCAGTCGGGATGGACGTTGCTGTAGTGAGCCATAGACCTGGTAGCTGTGGCGATATAAGATTTGGAAGGACAGAAGTTGATGTGGGTATAGGAATCTGCAGTGACAAAGATAAAGGTGGGGTCAAGCTGATGTGGGCAATTCGTGAACTTGAGAGGCTGTTATACAAAGTAGATATAGCTTTTGCAAGGCTCGACTGGGATAGCAATTTATGGTATAAAGGCGCCAAGGGTTGCTTTGGCCCTAAGCACGTTAGATTCAAGCTCTTCGAGGCATGTGCATATACTGTCTTACCGCTATATCTGTTAAGAACGGAGATAGCTGAGGCTTCTCTAGCCATGTAATTTGATCGGGCTTGCTCCCAATTCAACGCCCGAGAAAATTTCTTTACGACGTTACTGTACATCTCATCCACGCGTAAATGGTACTCAAGAGGTGGCGGATCAAGTACGAAGACGACGTGAAACATGTCCAGTATGTCTTTTGGCTTGGTTTCAGTCGTATCCTTCGAACCGTTTGAGTCTCCAGGAGCGCCATGTGATTGAGAAGATGTCTCTTTGGAGATAGGATAGTCATCTCCCACCGGTTTGGTCTCTTGATTGTTTGCTCCATCTTCGGTGTCGGATTCCTGCCCCGACGTCTCAACAACCTCTCCATTGTCTACAGCTGACATCCTACCGCTCGTAGTCGTGCGCTCTCCTTGGCCCAAACCCTCCGTCACATGCGAACGATTGTCCGTGCTCTTGGACTTGCGTGGTATTCTCTTCCTCTGCCAGCCTCTCCCCTCTCGCTTGTATATCGGCCATCCAAGGAAGACCTTCCCATCAATACCCATCTCGAATCTCTTCTTGTGATTGCTTGATACCGGACATAGTAGCTTTGCTAGGGTAGCTGATGGGAAGCCGAACATATCGTTCCATCTTGGTAATCTCGCTGGATTTACACCATCATGTTTCTCCGGCGACACTGAGCCAGCTTCATCGACGTCCGCATCTGGACTGTTGCCGTTCTGACTGGGCTCAACTTGGGCCTCTGGTTTAGAACGCTCGTCGGAGGACTTGGTACTCTCATCATCACTAGAGCTCGTTGAGGCATCATCAGTAAGGTCGCTGGCGAGGTAGTTCTTATAATGCGAATTATCTTCACCAGGTCGAGGTGGGTAATGAAAGATTATTTGCGGCTCGTTGTAGAACTTGACTACTAGGATAATCGCGACAAGGCTTGGATTTGGGGGAAGAGGGGAAGACGACATCTTGGATGTAATTTATTAAGTATCATGCTGGAATATCACGCGGAGAAGGTAACGATATGCCAGATATCTATTTGAGTCTAGAATTATGTCATAGTCATCGTGTGGCAGGTGAAGAGGCGATTCTCATTCTAGTCAACATATCTACAAATATGGCTTTCCATAATCTCCACTTGCGATATGAATTCGGAGCATACCTTTCACTTACACACAGTCTTAGTCGAGTGCTTTAGTCTTTTGGGAGCATCAGAACATGCCTACTGCTAATGGTATCTTCAGATATCTCTTGAGGTTATCTGAAAGCCTATGATATCTTCTTCCCATCATCTCTAACCTTGTGAGCTGTCGCCCCACCGGCATGGTTTGGTATAGGCTCGAAGTTGTCCCCTTCCGCAAACCCAAGGTTCTTCATTTCATCCGGAGCCATGAGGTTGCTGATGATAAATTGATTGTTAGTGATACACGCTGTAGTACCCTTCGAAAAATGGGACGGCGGTCGGGGTGCAAAGATGAGACCCACTTTTCCATCCGACACTTGAGGTATTCTTTGGCCATCATCCTACATTCTTGATCGTTGGTTCCCTTTACCCTTCTCAGACATCGTAAGTAGTCAGCAATGATGGGCTTGCATTCGCCTGTAAGTTGAGCATAGATTAGCTAGAACCTTGCGAGGTGTCTGGATTCCTAGATGACTGACCATCGTGGCTTCAGCGTTCTGTCAGATGGCATCCAATTTCAATGGCTGCAAGTGGGATGACTCACTCCAGTGGGAAGCTGCCGCGTTCCGGAGGGATGGGTTTTACGGATACTTGGCGACCCCCAGGTCCTCCAAAACTCATCTTGAGTTCTGTCAAGGAAGTGAAAGCTTCATTGCGAGGACAACGGTTGTTGTGATGGAAGACAAGACAAAGCTGGGCTGGAAACAGATAAGATAAGATAAGATAATCATCAGTTGGGGGACACAAGCCAACGTACAATAAGCGGCTGACTTGCACACGTCAGTTTCAACCTACTGTATGCTATTCTACACAGCAACAAACACAATTATCAGTGGTGGGATGCTTGAACAGCTAACTGAGTTTGAAGATAAAATCATTGATATATTCCACAGAGCCGACTTTGATTTCCCTGATTAGGCTCGAATGTGGTCGCCCTTGTGTCCCCCACTGATGAATGGATCTGATAAGATAATCAATGGCATCCTTCTAGTGCTGGTCTCGGCACTCTTGACTTCTTGAGGCTTCCACCTGCAGCTATTTTACCTTATTTCGCAAGACAGTCTCGTAAGCTTCTAGTCTCTCAATCAAACGTACCTATCTACCTGGCAGCCATGCTCTGGCTCGCATAAAGCTAGTCGACCTTAAGGTTCAATTCTACTACTACCTCACTTCACCATTTTCGCTCAACCCAAGGCTACCTTTGTCTCGTTCAGAATCTTTGATATGGACGGTCTCAGCGCCGCTGCAAGCGTTGTTGCTTTGACTCAGATCTCCGCACAAGTCTTTGATCTATGCCGCAAGTACTATACAGAAGTGAAAGAAGCTAGGAAAGAAATTCAACGTCTTCGCGATGAAATAACCTCACTCCAGGATGTTTTGACGAATGTGGTTGACCTAGATGACGCTTCCAACCCAATCAAACTGTCAGTTCTAGACCGCCTTAATCGAGCTGATGGGCCAGTACAGCAATGTCAATCACAGTTGACAGGACTGGTTGCAAGACTGGACCCTGGGGATGGACCGAACAGAATGAGACACTTTGGACTGCGAGCTTTGAAATGGCCATTTGATAGTAAGGATGTTGACAAAGTTATCACGGCTATCGAAAGGCATAAAGCAACTTTTAATCTGGCACTGACTGCTGACCTTGCGTAAGCGCCCACATTTGAAGGTCTGTACCCTTTACTTATGATATTTAGCCGGCTATCTCAAGCAATTCAGGGCAATGTAACCAGTCTGAACGAATCCATGGAGGAATTAAAAATTGGGCAGCAAGCATCTTTGAAAGATCGTCAACAAGGGAAGATCTTCCGTTGGCTGTCATCACCAGATCCATCCTCGAATCATAATTCAGCGCGCAAAAAGAAAAAACAACCTAAAACAGGCGCATGGTTTCTTGATGGCAGTCAGTTCGATCAGTGGAGAACCAATCCAAACTCCTTCCTCTGGCTGCATGGAATCCGTAAGTACACTATTGTGAGTGACAGCACAAGAAGATCTGGTGGTTGATCAAGTACCATAGCTGGGTGCGGAAAAACCATATTGTGGTAAGTAATTTCCAGACTGTGAGACAAGCGTTGCTAATTGTGGTCTGAAGTTCAGCCATCATCCATGATGTGGTGCATTATTGCCAGTCACATGGAGCCTTTGCAATAGGCTACTTCTACTTTGACTTTAGCGATCCCGAAAAACAACGGCATGAGAATCTTGTACGATCATTGATTGTTCAATTCTCTGCGCGCGCTTCAAAAGTCCCTGAGGCCCTAGAAACGTTGTACTCTCAAAACAAAGATGGACAGACCCAGCCAAGTACCGATGCTCTTATAGCGGTTCTCAAAAGTATTCTTCAAGCTTTTGACCAGGGCTTTATCATTATCGACGCTTTAGATGAATGCAGCGATCGGGAAGAGCTCTTATCATTCATCAATGGTGTTATTGATTGGAAGGTGGGAAAGCTACACATTCTAGCTACCAGTCGAAAAGAGACAGATATCAGCGAAGTTCTTGATCCATTGATCACTGAGCAGATACCAATTCAGAATGATCTTGTAAACGCTGATATTCGCCTTTATATTCAGGAAAAGCTTCAAAATGATACAAGGTTAAAGAAATGGCCGGATAAGATACGAATGGAGATCGAGACGACACTGATGGACGGAGCACATGGAATGTAGGCACAGTCGATCTACTCTGTCTTGAAGAATCTAGAAATTTACTGAAGGCAATTTACTAGGTTTCGCTGGGTAGTGTGTCAAGTAGACGAAGTACGGAAATGCCTCAAACCCAAAGAGCTTCAAAAAGCACTGAAATCATTACCAACAACATTGGATGATACATACGCTCGAATACTATGCAACATTGACGAGCAGCATAGTGCAGACGTGTTCAAAATACTGCAGTGGCTTGTCTACTCTACTCGACCAATGGCAATTGAAGAGATAGCTGAAGTCGTTGCCATCGATACGGAAGGGGATTGTCGACTTGACTTGGAAAATCGACTGCGGGAACCACATGATATTTTGGCAATATGCTCGAGCCTGGTCACTACAACAACATCGACCGTCACGGAGGGACATGAAAGGTCTAGGGAGATAGAAGAGTTGAAATTGGCTCATTTTTCTGTAAAGGAATATCTCATCTCAGATCGTATGCGGAACACAAAAGCTTCACGATACAGCTTGACAGACTACTCTGCCCATGATTATATAGCCAGGACCTGCTTGGTTTACCTTCTTCATTTTGATGAGCCCACTTCACTGACTTTAGATAACATTCATGAATTTCCCCTCGTTGAGTATGCAGCCAGATATTGGACCCAACATGTCAAAGAAGTGGAGAAAGAGACCCATGAATACAAAGCTCAAGAGCTTTGTATGAAGCTTCTATCGCTGCAGCATACTGCTTACTTCATTTGGCTTCGACTGTTGTATTCAAGCAAGCCGTGGGAAGAGTACTGCACTATAGCAGTACCTGAAAGCGTCTTGCCTCCGTTGTACTTTAGTTCACTAAACGGTTTGATAGTATCTACCAAGATACTACTCGAGGCCGGGGCGGATGTTAATACACAGGCTGGAGAGTACGACAACGCACTACAGGCGGACGTTAACGTACAGGATGAAGCTTACGGCAATGCACTTCAGGCGGCTTCTAGTAGAGGGCACGAGACTGTGGTTCGGCTGTTGCTCGATGCTGGGGCGAATGTTAATGCACAGGGTGGACTCTACGGCAATGCACTTCAGGCGGCTTCTAATAGAGGGCACGAAGCTGCGATTCGGCTGCTGCTCGATGCTGGGGCGAATGTCAACGCACAGGGTGGAGTTTGCGGCAATGCACTTCAAGCGGCTTCTGAATTGGGGCACGAAGCTGCAATTCGGCTGCTGCTCGATGCTGGGGCGAATGTCAACGCACAGGGTGAAGCTTACGGCAATGCACTTCACGCGGCTTCTAATAGAGGGCACGAAGCTGCGATTCGGCTGCTGCTCGATGCTGGGGCGAATGTCAACGCACAGGGTGGAGTTTGCGGCAATGCACTTCAAGCGGCTTCTGAATTGGGGCACGAAGCTGCGATTCGGCTGCTGCTCGATGCTGGGGCGAATGTCAACGCACAGGGTGGAGTTTGCGGCAATGCACTTCAAGCGGCTTCTGGATTTGGGCACGAAGCTGCGATTCGGCTGCTGCTCGATGCCGGGGCGAATGTCAACGCGCAGGGTGAATTCGACGATAATGCATTGAAGGTAGCTTCTGAAGAAGGGCATGAGGCTGTGATTCGACTGCTGCTCGAGAAAGGAGCGAATGTTAATGCACAGAGTGAACTCTACGGCAATGCACTGCAGGCGGCTTCTGCTAAGGGGCATGAGGCTGCGATTCGGCTGCTGCTCGAGAAAGGAGCGAATGTTAATGCACAGAGTGGACTCTACGGCAATGCACTGCAGGCGGCTTCTAAAAGAGGGCATGAGACTGTGATTCGACTGCTGCTCGATGCTGAAGCGAATGTTAACGCACAGAGTGAATACTACGGCAATGCACTTCAGGCGGCTTCTGATAGAGGGCACGAGACTATGGTTCGGCTGTTGCTCGAGAAAGGAGCGAAGATCAATGCACAGGGTGGATTTTACGGCAATGCACTTCAGGCGGCTTCTGGTGAAGGGCACGAGACTGTGGTTCGGCTGTTGCTCGAGAAAGGAGCGAAGATCAATGCACAGGGTAGATTGTACGGCAATGCACTTCAGGCGGCTTCTGATGAAGGGCACGAGACTGTGGTTCGGCTGTTGCTCGATGCTGGGGCGAATGTTAATGCACAGGGTGGAAGATACGGCAATGCACTTCAGGCGGCTTCTAATAGAGGACACGAGACTGTGGTTCGGCTGTTGCTCGATGCTGGGGCGAATGTCAACGCACAGGGTGGAAAGTGTGGCACTGCACTTCAGGCGGCTATTATTGGACAAGGTGAAAGTGTATCTCATGAGAAACATGAGGCTGTCATTCAGCTGCTTCTCAAGGCTGGGGCGAAGGTAAATGCAGAGGATGAAGAGCAAGAGAATCGCACATTCAACCGTCTTTCTTTAGAGGCATGAGGCTCTAGTCTTATCGTTCAAAAGAAAGCTATATAATCTCAAGAACAATTTCAGCCGTCTCATTCAACCCGTTCATTGACTTCACACTGTTAATGTTTATATGTGATTTACTTTTGAATTAAAGAGGTTTTCCTAACATGAACAGTTCTCTTCTTCAGCAAACGAGAACTTTGCAAACCAAGGTATCGAGATGATCGTCTTGAAGGTTTATATCAAACAATCTGACATTGAGAAACGAGAAGCTCAAGTCCGCATTATGGCGCGTATATATTTTTTGGCTCAGCGCAGATGATTGCGAGGTTTGAATGCAAATGACAGAGGAAGTCAATGCTGCATACGTACATATCTACTTCTTATACAATCGCTCAAGATTCTTGGAATTTCTTTGCAGACTCCCTCTGCGCGGTTTTTGAAAAATCCACGGTTACTACCAGATCCACAAGCCAAGGCTTGGAAATAGATACCTTCATCTGTTTCTTGCCTGGTCTATGGTTGAGACCGGTGTGAATCATTCAAGAACATGCGCTTGGTTTTTGAATATCTAGTGGTGATGTGTGTTTTGAAGGAATACGAGGTTATGAGTGAGGCATACTGATATATTGATTGTTGTTATTAGAAGACTACAGTATCTAGGAGGTGAAAGGTGAAAACTCTACGAGCGGGGCCTCAGTCCTACCGGCACTATGAGGCGAAGGCTATCAACTCCCCTATTAATTTCCAACAGTATGAGCAACGAGACAGGATATCTATATACCAGAAGCACCAGTAGTAGAAGTGTTGAAACGGGAGTTATGCTCGGACCTATCGAGGTCACATGACGCACTGTAGATAACCGAAGCTTCGAGCCTTCTAACCAAATACACACATCCTACATATGCTGCAAAACCTCCTAGTTCGGTCTTATTTCAACAAGAAGCAGTGGTATTGCACTGCTCGCCAACTTATTTCATATTAGCGCAGATATGTTTCGCTGTCGTGTCCCTGCATCAAGCTTTCTTAAGTACATTACAGTAGCCAAACAGATGCGTCAGATGCCCGCGATGTGGCCGCCCAGCTAGGACCGTTCGGCCTAAGCGTGTCAACCGGGTTGATGTTTGGCGGTCAATACGGTCGAAAGCAGCATACTCCGCTCTTATTATCAGGGGCACATTTTGGCTGAAGACATCTAATCCACTGGCAGCTCAATACGGCATGGCTTCATGGAATACTCATACTTTCGTAGTAAACGCCCTAGGTTGTGCATGTGCAGGTACTGAGTTTAGGAAGCTCTTGTGGTATGGATGATACCCGTTAGTACATGACAGCGCGCAGTCTCGACGAACTCGGTACGATCAAAGAAAGCCGTTGGTGGCTGTCGGCGCAAATGGAGTTGTGGTATCTACTTTGGTACCTGACGTAGCCATGCGTCGGCAGTTACTCTAGCTCTGCAGAAACGAGGGTAAGGTAGCTGTCATTCTGACAGCTATGTACCGTACCTGCAAGCCATTGTTCGGCATCATCTGGATCGGGACTGCCCGCAAGAGGCCAACGGGGTACCGTTGGGTAGGCGCAACAACGGATTGGCTTTGCCAGAAGAGGGGGTCTTGATGACCTGCCATACTCATGATGCAGGACCTGCCCTGTTTGTAGCTGCATGTATCCAACCCACGGTACGTACGTTATGTCGATCGATGTGGTATCGTATCCTGGGTCAATGTGAACTGCATGAATCGATGAATGAAGAACAAAATAGAGTAGAATAGCCCCCGATGTGATGCATCGCCCGATGTTGAGACGCAGCCATTTTTGCGAGGACCGATCCAGCTTTTCTCAGCAATTCTGGTCTGGCCGGCCCGATCTGATGGTACCTGTGTATTCTCTGAATGCCTGCATGAGTTTTCTCCAACATCGCTTTCTCAGCACGCGTGTGCTCCTCTTGAAGCCTTGCAGCTCGTTACGCCGAAAGAGCCTGTCTCGAAGCGAAATGTCGGACATCGACCGATTGGGACCCTCGTCGATGACACCGGACACGGTTGCATCGAGAATCACCTGGTGCTATCGAGTGGCTTGAATGGGCTTGCACATACAGTGGACACACGCAGGGTGAACGCCGAGTTTAAGGTGTCGGAGACATTCATGAGAGCCCAATTCGCCTAAGAGCAACGGCCAGCAACGGTTGATGGACTACAAAACGTCCCGGATCAGCCTAACTCAACACATATTTGGCCCCAGCCAGGTTTCGTCGCAGCTACGGTGGTAACTATGTGGACTTCGCCGTCTGGAGCGTGGGTCACTGATGAATTATATCCTCATCGAGTGTTGTTCAGCCCTTGCCACCGTTCAACTTTTGATCATCGCACATACAAACTCGTCATCATTTCCACCTCGAGCATCTCAGAGACCAGTCCAGTTGTCTTCAAGTTCCTGAGGGCTGCGCAACGAGATTTGAGTTCTCAACAGGGTGGCGCCATTGGCTCACAGTGGCCCACTGCCTTGGAAACCGGGGTATCATGGTAGTTGCTACTGCTGTTGCTAGCTCTGGTGTGTCTTGACACTATAGCTGACTATAGCTGAACACTCGATCCATAGGCAGGATCTCTCGTACGAGTACTCGTCCGAGTAAAGCTACAGTGGACGGATTCCTTCCTGGAGACCGATCTGATTCACAGCCATCAGGCTCTACTGGATATTCGCCCAAAAGAAATAGCTCAACGTACTATTCGACTTTGGATATATTTTTTACCCATTTCTCTATATAACAAGTGGTCCCCTCCCGTGAGTTATCAACCCAGAACTTAGGTCCTACGTACACAAGATAGTTTATATATCCAATACATCAACCTTCGCTCTGAATCAATTGCTCACGACAACGCTAACCTACATCACAACTCACCGATCTCTACACCCAATCTCACTTCCCCGAAGCCACAAAAAACATGGGCCGCCTCAATTTCACTCCGTGGGCTCTTTCCCTCCTGGCACTCACCACCACGTTCCTCATCAACCCCACCCTGACCCACCCCACCCTCGCCAAGCGGGCTTCAGCGGTCGTAATGGGCCTCGCGGAATCCTTCGGGGCAATCGCCCATACCACCCTCACCAGCACCGGCAACACTGTCATAACCGGCGACTGCGGCACCTACCCCGGCACTGCCATCACTGGATTCCCGCCAGGCGTCTGCACCGGCACGACGTCCGCCGGCGGCACGGCCGCCCAGAACGCCGAAGCCTCATGCCTGACCGCCTACAACAACGCCAAGGGCCTCGTCCCGACCAAGGCGCTCCCGTCCGTCGATCTGGGCGGCATGACCCTCGCGCCGGGCGTCTTCACCTTCCCGGCCTCGGCCGCTTCTCTGTCCTCCACGCTGACGCTCGACGGCGCCTCGGACCCCACGGGCCAATGGATCTTCCAGATCGCGACCACCTTCAGCACCTCCGTCGGCTCCAAGGTGCTCCTGATCAATGGCGCGCAGGCCGGCAACGTGTATTTCCAGGTCGGATCTTCGGCTACGGTGTCCGGCGCAACGCTGCTGCAGGGGAATTTGCTAGCATATACGTCCATTGCCGTGGGAGCCGGGGCGAGCAACAACGGGACGCTGTGTGCGCTGAATGGCGGCGTGACGCTGATCGATGATGCGTTGGTCGCGGCGACGACAACGACAACGAAGGCGAACTGTCTCTTGGAGGTGGTCTTGGGGCAGTTGATTTGCATTACGCTTTGATGTAGCTCTTCCTATTGAGGTTTTCGGGTCAGAGGGGGACGTGGCTAATTAACAGACGGGAACATGTTCAAGGTCGTTGAAAAGTTTAGGAAAAAAGAAAGTTGTTCTACAAACCTCCATCTATCTCATCCAAGGATCACGTTCCTGTTCGATCCTGACAACACGCGAATCTCCACCCTTCTTTCCTAGTTTTCACCAAAACTATCTTGGTCGGCTTATATCTTTTATATATCTTAATCTGACATCACATCATGCCACCCCTTCAACCCCCCCTCTTCAAACCTCTATTCTCGACTTGTGAGAATTCAAATAAAGCGCATGTGATCGTAAGCAGAAGCGGCGGACGAGCCATAGAATACAAAACCTTGTCTCATGCCTCCCCCTCTTCCCCTACACCAACGAAAACCAACATAATCATCAAACCCGCCCACTACGAACAGAGACACCACAAGACTCCCCCCTCCCCCTCCCCCACCCCACCACGAAGGAATTTTCGCATCAAAAGCAACGACTGTTCCCCGCAAGATTTACGGTGGTTTTGAAATTCGACGGAGTTGGTTTTTCAAGAGAGAGAGAGAGAGATATGAGATGAGATGAGATGAGATGAAAAAGATGAAAAAGATGAAAAAATAGAGAGAAGAGTTCATGTATACTGAAGAAAAGCAGGTACAATTAGATGGGAAATTCAAAGCTTTTCTCTAGATTTGTAAAATAAAATATAATTTTGTTTTGGGGGGGGAAATTGATGTGGTGGGGGGTTTGGTTTGGAGGATGTGGAGATGGGATACCGTTGTATGCAAAACCTGTATCGTTTTTTAGGATTTGCCGAGAGCCCCACCATAATTAGTGGAAAATCTCCAAAAGTGCAAAATAAGAAAACAGAATTGTAAAATCAACCCCACTGTCCCTCTCCATGCCGTAGCATTAGGAATTGAAGTTATATCCACCTTAAGGCTAGCTCTATCACTGCTGCCACTGCTGTCACTGCTGCCACTGCTGCCAGCCCCAGTATGCCGCCGCCGCTCCCCTCAGCGATGCGAAGTCGTATTCGTATTCATTTCGATCGTTCAGACTTCACTGCCTTCATATCTAAAGTCATCGAAGTTAGCTTGCCTCAGATCAGGAAGATAAGAAGAGCATACATCGTCATCGACACGATCACTGCTTCCGTAGGCGAAAGATCTTCCTGTTGGAAACGGGGTACGTATGCACATACGTATGAACATACGTATGCTCATACGTATATCCCGGCGGTTAGTTATTTCCGCTCCGGCCGAAGCGGCTTGGCGCTAGGGGTATTTATTCGTCCTCTCACTTCTTCCTTCATCTGTATGCTCTACCATATATGCTCTACCTACTAGATAGTCAATATACCTACATGCACATATTCGCTCTGACCCTCATATATCAATACTTCCAAGCTGAGCGACTATCATGCAGAGCAGCTCATTGAATATCTGCATCAACGACTCACTGTCTATCAAGACGAGATGATCTGATTTCTGTTTGACGAGTTCAGCATAGTCATCGATCAAAGCACTGTATTCAGACTGCTAGTCACGCGAAAATGAAGCAAGAAACTCATCAAACGCACGACAGCTCAGCGAAGTGAGATCTTAAGAGAGAAGTGAAAGCTTCGTCTGACTGACTGAACAGCAGATCAGCTGATGTTTCTAAATGAAAGTGCTGCATGTGAGCGAACAGATAAATCTAGATCAACGCTTGAAGCTTCTCTTATGCTGATTCACTGACTAAACGATCGAAAGTATGACTGAGCTTCTGTCAAAGTTTCTCTACACGTCAGTCAAATGCTCAAGCGATCAAAGAGATGAAGCATACTGTCGACATATACGATAGAGAAATATATGACATGAGAGATGCATCACGACTTCATAATCAAGACTATCTTTCTAGACTTCATGTGAATCAGAGTTCTTTCTCAATGCACTTCAGATGATTCTGAATCTCGCTTCGTCATAATCATGAACAATGCTCGAATTCATCAGTCTGTTGAACTAGATCAGCTTTGTATGAAGTTTGAAGTACTGCTGATCAAGCTGTCATCGTACTCATCTGATTTCAATCTCATAGAAATCTTCTTTGCAGTGCTGAAGATCTGAATTAAGAAAAACATCGATCTGATTCAGTACTACACGAAGTCTAGAGACGAATTTGACGAGTTTCTACGCGATGCAGTGAGATCACAGCGATCATAAATAGAAGATGATTCAGACAATCTGTTTTGACTTGCTGACATAGACTATAATTCATAAATGTAGATAGATAAACTGCTAGAAAAACAGACGCTCAAGCTCAGAAGTAATTGTCATTTTCTGAGACTTTTTCTTGAACATCATTGTCATTGTCAGAGATTGAGCTAGACTAAAGATACTATCAATATAAAAGACTGATATTATTATTACTTGATAGAATCTAGGTACAAGACAATACATCAGATAATGTACAAGACGAAAGACAAAGAGTGAAAGTGTTACGATCCTAGCTACGCACCTATGTTGGTAGCTATGTTGGTGGCTATGTTGATGACTATCGCCGGCCGCTCGCCGCTAGGCTATAGGGTTGTTCCGAGGCCAACCCTATTCAGGGTTA